>Ga0302320_10001595_pt1 | contig 54363 bp, 50 predicted proteins | sample Bog_T0_3_FD_202130 | JGI IMG/M metagenome (GOLD analysis project Ga0302320, IMG submission 202130) | Peat permafrost microbial communities from Stordalen Mire near Abisko, Sweden - Bog_T0_3 | ecosystem: Environmental > Terrestrial > Soil > Wetlands > Peat | place: Sweden: Abisko, Stordalen Mire...
ACGGCCTTTGCAACGCACGCAAAAAGATCCAACTTCTCTTCATCCGAGAGCGCGTAACCCTCGCCCGTCGAACCCGCAACGACAATGCCTTCGCTGCCGTTCTCGCTTAAAAACGTGGCCACGCTGGCGGCAACGTCAAAATCAATCGAGCCGTCTTCGCCAAACGGCGTCACCATCGCCGTCAAGATACGCCCAAAACGTGAAGTCGTCACAGTGCAAAGTTACCAGTCATCGACGAAGTCCCTTTGGCTCCTAACTCGATAGTTTGGCCAATCGCTCCACGCTCGCCGCGACGTGATTCGCGTAGAACAAAGCAATGCTCTTGGGATCAGTGATATCAAGATAATCCGCTGGGTTCGTCCAGTAGGACACGACAATGCGACACAGCCACTCAGCGAGCCGACCCGCTTCTTCGGCTTCGAGCCACTGCGAGAGCATCGGCTGCACGAGTGACGACGCCACGAAGTACGTCTTGGTCGCTTCGTCAAAGCGCAGACTGCGAAGGATGACTTCGGGTTTTTCTTTCCACACGCCAAGTAGCGCCGCATGCGAAGTGAGATGACTCCACGTGTTGGTTATGCCGGCGAGCAAACTGTCGTGCATCGTGGGAGCACTCGCCATGGCGTCAGCGACCGCTACGAAAAAACGCGATGATTCTCTCGTTACTGCCGCACTCAGTAAAGCGTCTCGGCCACCGGGAAACGCCCGATAGAGCGTGGCGCGAGAGACCCCAGCTGCCTTCATGACGCGCGTAAGCGAGAAGTCATCGTAGTGACCACTCGCCATTTCTTCCAACGTCGCGTTCACTACTCTCGTTCGAAGTGATCCGTCTTCCACTGCCCGAAGGGGACGGACCGTTGCGGGCTTTATCTTGAGCGGAGACGTCGACATCGATGCGAGGAGTTCGTCTCGCACGAGGTGGCGAAGTTGTGTCGTGTTGTCAAAGTCCCAGCGACCTTGCGTAGAGATGTATTCAATCGACATTCGCGAAAGGAAATCTGCCTGCGCATTGCGCCGAGGACCCGCCTCGAGGAAGGGCACAAAAATCGCGGCAATACGGTGCTCGATGGTTTCGATTGATGACGACAAGGCTGGCTCGAGCATGGAGGGATCGTCCCGTAACATCGTCTGCAAAAGGTAGTGCGCCGCCACTGCGTGGTGGGCAAAACGCAGTCCTCGCTCTAGGACATGCTCCAAACTGGTCAGTCCTTCAACGGATCGATAGAGTTCGCCAAAGAAACGCTGGACCTCGAACGTCACCAATTCATTGACGAGTTGATCTCTTCCATCGGGAAAATGCCGATAGAGCGTGGCTCGGGCGAGTCCCGCTTCGCGCGCGATTACTTGTAATGAAACGTCACGTACGCCATTTTCGGTGAGACAGCGACCGGCCGCCAGCAAAATTCGCTCACGGACGCTCTCTTCTTCGCTACTCACGAGAGAAGTGCGTCGATGCCAATCGTCAGTCCGGTTGTCTCTCCCACGGCGCGCACGGCGAGAGCGACACCCGCCACGAAACTTTTACGATCGTAGGCATCGTGTCGAATGGTCAGGCCTTCGCCGTCGCGACCAAAAAGCACTTCTTGGTGCGCGACAAGACCAGGTAGGCGAACCGAATGAATCATGATGCCATCGCCACCGTCGGCGCCGCGTGCGCCCTCGACCGAAAATTTTGTGGTGGGGTCAATAAGGCTCGAGAGCGCAGCGTCTTTTCTCGCTTGCGCAATGCCCTTCGCTGAAGCGAGTGACGTACCCGACGGCGCGTCAACTTTTTTGTCGTGGTGCATTTCAATGATTTCCACACGATCGAAGTACGGAGCCGCTTGTACAGCGAATCGTTCGGCGAGCACGGCCCCAATCGAAAAGTTCGCTGCTTGCAATACGCCGATCTTGGCTGCTCGCGCTTTATCGTCCATGGCTTCGAGTTCGCTCGGGACAATACCCGACGCCCCAATGACCAAGTGCTTCTTATGCTTCGCACACCAGACCAGTGACGACGCAACGCCCTGAGCATTCGAAAAGTCGACGACCACGTCGGCATCGACGTCTTTTGCCTCGTCGATGCTGGTCACCCAGGTGGCACCGCGGAGCTGTAATGGTTCGTTGACGTCGACCAAGGTCGTTACTTCAACGTCATGAATCTCCGTCAGGCCCGCAGCCATGATTTGGCCCATGCGACCGGCGCCGCCGACAATCACTACTCGAATCACTGCTTTACCCTACCGTTCAAACTTCGTCGTTCGCGGGGTCGCGCAAACCACGCGGCAATGACGAACAGAGCCACGCTCGTGCCGGAGACCGCGACGCCAATCGTGATGTAGGGCGCGTGGTAGTGAAAATGGACATCCCAGGTTCCCGCCGGCAGCGTGACTTGTTGAATCAGACCCGTTCGTTCGTCCGGCACGCTTATTTCTTTGTGCGTCACAGTGTTTACGGCGGTGACGCGCCAACCCGGTAACCACGCCACACTTCGATCAACCGTGAAGGGTTTTGTTCCCATCGCTTGGAACCATGTATCGCCATAGAAGGCACTGTGTGTCGACAGAATCGTCGCACCAACGTCGGTCTTTACCAGCCACACGGGAGCTCGAACCCGAGTGGAATAGAAGAACGTGATGCCACCGACTTGTGTTCCGAGGTGCCATGCCGTCGTACCAAAGGCATTTTGGTACAAACTATTAAGTGTGTAATCAGCGGGCACCGAGGTTGGCGTGGCCTTTGTTACAACAGTGGCCAACGGACTTGAAAATTCCTTTGAAGCAATGACTTTGAAACCGGAAGCCTGCACACCCTTCACGACAAAGGTGTCAAGGTGCGCATTAGTCGAAGTAAACGTTGGTCCAAAAACAACGCCGGCAGCATTGATGAATCGCAGTGAGACTCGCGCCGTGGGCGACGTGGCGGACAATCCAGCAAAATTCGGCGAGATTGAGACGGACTGCACCAACGTAGATGTACCGAAGTATCGAATCATCGTCTTTTTAGGGTGCAGTGACGAACACACTTCATTCGCCACGACCGAGTTGGCCAGGGGTTGCGCGAGCGCCGAGCCATCGATGGCGACCGTCGACAGTCGTAGCTGATTGAACGTTCCCTCAGCGAGTTGACAGGGGTCAAGCGCAGCTCGAGGATGCGTCCCCGTGATGGTGCTGTAGTGCGAACCCTCGAGCGATCCGTAACCTTGGATGCTCGATAACTTCGTGAAGACGTTGAGGTTTGGCAGTCCCAAATCAGAAAATTGATTGAACTGAGAGTCATTGGGATCAATGAACGCGAACCGGCCTTGAGTTCCCAATGTTGCAGCTGCCGTTGTCGACGACGGCTCGACATTGACGTTGCCCGAACTCAGTCCCGTCGTGCAAAACAAGAGGAAAACTGCCACATCTAGCGCAATGAAGGTCAGGACCCATTTCTGGAATGAATGGCGATTTCGATAAAAGACAATCGCGACGACCAAGGCCAACGCGAGCGCCAGATGGAAAATAATGGTCGGGCGTTCCGATGCACCGAGGCCGGCCGAGTCGGATCCCGAGCCAACGAGCCAACTAAGCAATCCCCTGTAGTCGAACAACATGAAACCGCACACGACGACCACTACTGCGGCGGGCGTCACGCTAAAGAATCGGCGCCAACCGACGAGCGAAGCTTCGCGACTTCGCCGTTCGCCAATGGCGTTAATCCACCAAGCGAGCAACGCAGCTGCCGCGACGTCCACCATCACAACATTTCGGCTCTGCAGGCGAGTCTTTCCGTAAAACGGCAAATCGTGAAACAAGTGACCTACCGGAGTAAAACTCCCGTAGGTCGCCGCGAGTCCCACGATGATGAGCACTATGTACAGCGTGAAGCGACGTTGTTCACCCGTCCAGCCATGCCACGTGAACTGCAACAAGAACGCTGCGACGGCCACGAGCGCAACGATGCCGGCGTAACCAGTTACCTCGGGCAGGTTGTAGTTCACGAAATACGATGGTTGGTGAAGTTGTCCGTTGCCCCCAAAGATATCTTGGACAAATAACAACACCGACCATTTCGGCGTCAACGATCCCGAGCCATAAAACTGATACGTAATCGATGAGCGTTGCGAAACCGCGATGAAGGCGTAACCGGGAAGAAGTTGGATCATCGCAATGGCCGCGCCCCACGCCACGCCCACCGCATTACCGAGAATGACAAGGAGTCTCCCCCGCCACGTAGCTCGCAACACTCCCGTGTGCAGCAAGATCTCGACGGGCACGACCACGATGACCAGAAGTTCAAACTGCGCGTCGGCGCGCGGTTCGCCCGTAAGGAAAATTAGGCCCCAAAGAACGGCGATGCCCGTCACGCTCGGCAACATCGCGCGAAGTTGCATACGCCAGGGGTTGTACTTGCGCATGCCGAGCATTGCTCGACACAGACACATTTCAGCGAGAATCATCCACGGAATGAGAGCAAAGCCCTGGATAACACCGAGGTGCACCATCTGCCCGATCATCGAACCGGCATAAGCAAACGTGACGGCGCCCACGAACGAAGCGAGCGGTCGAAGTGACTGCCAACGAAGTAGCGCGTACATACCTATCGCCGCCGTGATGTACACCGCGGCCATGTTGATGACCCACGCCAAGAGCCCCGGTAAGAAAGCAAAAATCAGCGTTAGTGGATAGAGCGAACCCGAGTTCATACCGCCAAGTAACGGCGTTCCCGAATTGGCGTAGGGATTAAAGAGTGGAAGGTGCCCTGAAGCGATGTCGCGTCCTGACAACACGCGCAACGGATAATTCTGAATCAAATTGTCGCCGCTTATCGATGGGTGTCCAAGAAGTGTGGGTATTCCGAACACCAAAAACGGAACAACGATGAAGCACACCATTGCCCAAAGATCATTTTTGTGCAGTGGCCGCCACCACGAAGGTCCAAGGGCGGCGGGGGAAGTGCTCACAGTTCTACAACGCTAGAAGATTGCAAAAACCCCCGCAACGACCGCACTGGGTGCACGTCGTTGCGGGGGTTAATATTCGTTATTAACGACGACGCGGACGCGGTCGTCGACGCTCTCCACCATCATTTTCGCTGAAGCTCGGTCCACCAGGTCCAAGATCACCAATTTCGTCGGCGAGTTCTGCTTCGAATGATGCTTCGAAGGATGCTACCGATCGTTGACCAGCGTTCTCAGAGTTACGAGGTGCGGCGTCATCACGTCGTTCACGACTTTCTCGTGGTTCGCGGCGCTCACGCGGTTCACGTGACTCGCGAGGTTCGTCGTCATTGCCGCTCGAGGCGTACTCGCCTGCGAGAGACAACGAAACTTTGCCCTGCGGGTCGATGTCATCGACACGAACGTCAATTGCTTGACCGAGTGACAAAACATCTTCGACTTGACCAATGCGCTTTCCATCATTCAGTGGCGACATCTTTGAAATGTGCAACAATCCGTCGCGACCCGGAAGAATGCTGACGAACGCACCGAACTTTGTGATATTCACGACTTTTCCAGGGTACGTGGCGCCAACTTCCGCCGTCGGAGGATCAAGAATCATCTCGATACGACGACGCGCTTCTTCAACAGCGCGACCGTCCTTGGCACCGATTGTTACTGTTCCCACCACACCGTCATCGTCAACGGCAATGTCAGCGCCGGTCTCTTGTTGCAGCATGTTGATGACCTTGCCCTTGGGTCCAATGACCTCGCCGATCTTGTCGATCGGAATCTCGAGCGAAATAATCTTGGGGGCAACATCGGCCACGTGATCACGCGGTCCCGAGATCGTAGACGTTATGAGATCCAAAATCGTGAGACGGGCTTCTTTGGCTTGATGTAGGGCGCGAGCCAAGACGTCCGCGGGCAGACCATCAATCTTCGTGTCGAGCTGCAGCGCCGTTACGGCATCGGCCGTTCCCGCCACTTTAAAGTCCATGTCACCAAAGGCGTCTTCGGCACCCAGAATGTCCGTCAACGTGACGTAGGTTCCTTCGTCGTAGACCAGTCCCATGGCAATACCCGCCACCGGTGCCTTAATTGGCACTCCGGCCGCCATCAGTGACAACGTTGATCCACACACCGAGGCCATTGAGGTTGATCCGTTGGACTGCAACACGTCAGAAACGACGCGCAACGTGTAGGCGAATTCTTCTTCACTCGGCAGTACCGGGATCAGTGCTCGCTCAGCGAGCATGCCGTGTCCGACTTCACGGCGTTTGGGTGCACCCACGCGACCGGTCTCACCCACGGAATATGGGGGGAAGTTGTAGTGGTGCATGTAGCGGCGCCATTCGTCCGGCGTGATCGAGTCAATTTGTTGACGCATGCGAGGCATGCCGAGCGTCGTGACGTTGACTACTTGCGTTTCTCCACGTTGGAACAACGCAGAACCGTGCGTCATGGGAAACAAGTCCACCTTGGCACTGAGCGGTCGGATATCCGTCGTGGCTCGTCCGTCGATGCGCACTCCATCTTCGACAATGCGGTGACGTACCAACTTCTTCGTCACCGATCGAATAGCGGCCTTCACTTCACCGACACGGTCGGAGAATTCGTCCGACAGTTTTTCGATAATGACGGCACCGGCAGCGTCGAGCGCTGCGGCACGTGGTTGCTTCGAGGTGAGCTTGTTCGCCTCTGCGAGCAACGTTGTTCCCACTTCTTCAACCCGTGCGTAGACGTCGTCTTGGTAGTCCGAAAACGTTTGGTATGGAATGATTTCAATCGGTCCGTGCTGGGCGACGTAGGCCTTCACCAGTTCACGTTGCAAGTTGATCGATTCACGAATCCAAAGCTTCGACGCTTCAAGACCCGCGGCCAGTACCTCTTCAGAAACCTTTGGTGCGCCGTCGGCGTACTTTTCAAAGGAACCTTCGGTGCCACCGGCTTCGACCATCATGATGGCGATGTCGGTTTCCACGGAGTCGGTGAGTGCTCGACCCGCGACAACGAGTTCGAACGTGGCGGCGTCGCCCTCGGCGAACGTAGGGTGCGGTGCCCATTCGCCATCGGTGGTGTACGCCAGTCGAACAGCTCCAATAGGACCGTCGAAAGGAATACCGGAAATCATTAACGCCGCGGACGCCGCGTTAATGGCCAAGATGTCGTGCGGATTTTCTTGGTCAGCCGAGAAAATCGTTCCTACGACTTGCACTTCGTTTCGAAAGCCCTTGGGGAACGAGGGACGAAGGGGTCGGTCGATGAGTCGACAGATCAGGATTGCCTGGTCGGAGAGTTTGCCCTCACGGCGAAAAAACGCCCCAGGGATCTTTCCGGCGGCGTAGGCGCGCTCTTCAATGTCCACCGTGAGTGGAAAGAAGTCGGTGCCTTCACGAACAGTGCGAGCGGCCGCGACGGTGGCGAGCAACATCGTGTCGCCAATCCGCGCGACGACGGCACCGTCGGCTAGTTGTGCTAATTGACCTGCTTCAAAGGTCAAGGTTTTGTCGGTACCCGTGATGGGACCGTTAACGCTGATTGCGTCGGACATGGAGATGCTCCTTATGTAGTTAGGAACGTTCCGTGTCGAATCCCAGTGGGCAACTGTCGCGCCAGGCGCGGCAGACCTCCACTGGCCTCCGAATCATCGGAACGTCCAATGCACTCCGGCGGCGCCGAAGTGTTTTTGGTTAGCGACGAATGCCGAGACGACCAATAAGGGCGCGGTAACGCTCAACGTCACCGTTCTGCACGTAATCGAGCAGACGACGGCGCTGTCCAATGAGCTTCATGAGTCCGCGTCGGGTGTGGTGATCACCCTTGTGCATCTTCAAATGCTCGGTGAGATGCGAGATCCGGTCCGTCAGAATCGCAATTTGAACCTCGGACGAGCCGGTGTCCTTGTCGTGATGCTGGTAGTCCTTGATGATCTGTTGCTTCTCAGCCATGGAATTAATTTGCCTTATGAATCGGGGGTCCCGTTGCAAGTCACCGTCCGGGCGACTCACATGATCAGCGTCGCTGACCGAATATGAATTCTAGCAGTTCTTGGGAGTCTTTTGGAAAAGTGTCGAATATTTCAACGGTTTTCGCAACGTCGAGTCCCATTTGATCAATCAACGCCTGCGTGGACGAGAATTTTGCTTCGCCGCGAAGGCGTTCGAGGAACACCAGATCGAGCGTCTGGCCATAAAGGTCACCGGAAAAACCCTTCAAATACGCTTCCACCAGTACATCACCGTCGTCATAGAACTGAGGACGTTTGCCTACCGAAATCGCGGCCGGGAACGAACGGCCATCCTCTAGCTGAGCGGCGCCCGCATATATTCCCAGTTCCGCAAGAGCCTGATGGGGCGAAAGCGAAAGATTGGCCGTGGGATAACCAAGTTCGGCGCCGCCACGGGCATCGCCGTGGCGAACGAGACCTCGAAGAACTACCGCGTGGCCAAGGACCGCACGTGCTTGTGCCAAATCACCCTTCACCAGCGATTGACGAACTGACGACGAACTAAATCGCTCTCCGTCGCCCACTAACGCCACCGCATCAAGAGAGAACCCGTACGCAGTTCCCCACTGCGCCAGTCGGCGTGCGTCGCCCATTCGTTCGTGGCCAAAGCGAAAGTCTTCACCAACGACGACGTGACGGGCACCGAGGTCACTCACCAACACCCGCTTCACGAAGTCCTCGGCCTCTTCGCGAGCAACTTCCTTAGTAAAAGAAAGGATTCGAACTTCGTCAACGCCGAGGTACGAGAATCGCTCTATTCGCTGTTCAATCGTTTCAATAGCCAGCGGCGCCTTTTCGGGAGCCAATATCGATGCCGGATGCGGGTCAAAGGTTACGACGGCAGAAACGACGCCGAGTTCTTTTGCTTTTTCACGGGCCCGAGCAATGATGGCTTGGTGGCCACGGTGCACGCCATCAAAGACCCCAATTGCGACGGAGGATCCTCGATCATCGCCACGGGGTTCGCTGTCATAGAGCACGCGCACGAGGTCAATCTATCCTTCGTTTTCAACAGACTGATCGGGAAGAACAATCTCGGGCTGCCATTTCTCACCGCGGCGATGTAGCACCGCAACGAGGTTGCCGCGTTCGTCGAGTCCAGCGATTTCGTCGGCGTCGGCGTCCGCTCCCACTTGTTTGCCCTGTCGTATAGCTCGCACGTCGTCGGGCGCAAACGTCACGTGCTTCAGATCGGTTACGAAGGAAATGGGTGGCAACAGCGGCTCTTCGCCGGCGTCAAGCATGGTCGCAATGATTTCCAAAGCGCGTGCCGAGCGTACGTCGTGAGGACCACTTGATTCACGACGCAGTGACTGCAAATGGCCCAGTGTGCCAAGTCGCTCTGCGAGGTCCGCGAGTAGCACGCGTACGTAGGTACCGGTGGAACAGGTCACGTCAAATGCCCACACGTTGTTGCTATCCGTGGACGTCAATTCAAAACTTTGCACCGTGATGCTTCGGGGTTTTCGTTCAACCTCAATGCCCTGTCGCGCCAATTCATGAAGACGCCTCCCGTCAACCTTGATGGCAGAAACCATTGGGGGAATTTGAAAAATCTCGCCGAGAAACGTTGACGCCACGCGATTCATTTCTTCGACGTTGAGAGGAGGCACTGGAGCCGTTGCGCTAACCGTGCCGTCGGCGTCCAGAGAATCAGTCGCCGTGCCAAGCAACACATGACCCGTGTAGCGCTTTGATTCTGCTTGAGCGAAACGCAAGAGTCGCGTAGAAGGACCAATCGCCAATATCAACAGTCCCGTGGCCATCGGATCAAGAGTCCCGGCGTGACCAATGCGCCGTTCGTTAAAGAGTCGACGTGCTCGAGCAACAACGTCGTGGCTCGTTATCCCCGCGGGCTTATCGACTAACAGCAGCCCGTTACGAGTCGTCATTATGTAGTCGACGGATGATCTCTTCGACAGCCGTTCCACTCGCTACCGCGGGATCAGCTCGAAACGTTAACTTGGGAGTGCGCTTGAGTCGTGTTTGAGCGTTGACGGCGGATTGAATTTCGGCGCGATATTCGTCGAGAGCTTCGCGTGCTTCAGCACTTAGCGAGTCAAAATAAATTACCGCGCTTCGCATATCGGGCGTTGTTTCCACGCCCGTGACTGTCAACATTCCCAGACGTTCGTCGATGTCGCCGTGGCGCAGTATCTCGTCGGAGATAATTTCTCGAAGAATCTGATTGATCCGGGCCGAGCGCGGGTACGGATGGTGGGAACCACGCGAGTCGGGCATGGCGACTACGCCGTCCGCGGAATTTCGCGCTCTTCGAATGTCTCGATGATGTCGCCTTCTTTAAGGTCCTGGTAGTCAGAAAGACCAATGCCACATTCGAAGCCTGACTGCACTTCGCGGGCGTCGTCCTTAAACCGACGAAGCGACGTAATCGAACCCTTCCAAATGATTGTGCCTTCTCGCAAGAAGCGAACTTTGCTGCCGCGCGTGATAACACCGTCGCGAACGAAGCAACCCGCGATTGCACCAATCTTCGGTACGCGGAACACCTCTCGAACTTCCGCTTCACCCGTCACGACTTCTTCAAACTCCGGCGCGAGCAGACCCAACATGGCCTTTTCAATTTCCTCAATCAACTTGTAGATGATTTCGTAGGTTCGAATTTCAACGCCTTCAACTTCAGCCATCTCGCGGCTTCGCTTGTCAGGTCGCACGTTGAATCCAATAATGGTCGCCGTTGAGGCCTTGGCAAGTTGCACATCGTTCTCGGTGATGCCGCCCACACCGCGGTGGACGATGTTCAACTTCACGTCGTCTCGTTCAAGTTTTCGAAGCGATTCGGTGCACGCTTCCAACGAACCTTGAACGTCAGCCTTTAACACAACGTTGAGCGTGGCTGTTTCACCGCGTTGAATTTGTTCGAAGAGGTCTTCCAAACGAGCTCCCCCCGCCGTCGCTAAGGGTTGGTGGCCAATGAGGCGCGCGCGGTGAGCTCGGGCTTCCGCGAGTGTTCGGGCGTGTCCGAGGTCGCGAGCGACGCGCATTTCGTCGCCAGCGTAGGGAGGCTCAGAAAAACCAAGCACCTGCACGGGCGTCGAGGGTCCGGCCGTTTTAATTTGCTTACCTTGGTCGTTAATCAGTGCCTTGACCTTGCCCCAAGCGGCACCGGCAACAACGGCGTCACCCACCGCCAAGAGGCCCTTTTGCACCATGACGGTGGCCACGGGACCACGTCCCGCTTCGAGGTTTGCTTCAAGAACTGTGCCAGCGGCGCGCCCGGTGGGGCGAGCCTTTAGCTCGTGCACTTCTGCAACCAGAAGTACCTGCTCCAAAAGATCGTCGATACCGAGACTCTGGAGAGCGGATACTTCAACACAGATAACGTCGCCACCCCATTTTTCGGGCACCAGGCCGTGCTCGGAAATCTGTTGCAGTACGCGGTCAGCGTTGGCGTCGGGTCGGTCGATTTTATTGACCGCCACGATGATGGGAACTTCGGCCGCCTTGGCGTGGTTGATGGCTTCCACCGTCTGGGGCATGACACCGTCGTCGGCGGCGACAACGAGAATGACAATGTCCGTCACCGTCGCGCCGCGCGCTCGCATGGCCGTAAAGGCTTCGTGACCCGGCGTATCGAGAAACGTAATGGGCTTTCCGTGCCACAGCACTTGGTACGCACCAATGTGCTGGGTGATGCCACCGGCTTCGTCAGCCACCACGTTGGTTGAACGAATACGGTCGAGCAACAATGTTTTTCCGTGGTCAACGTGTCCCATGACCGTCACAATTGGCGGTCGAAGGACCGGTGCAATTTCGTCGTCATCATCGTCGTCTTCAAAAAACTTGGCGATAAGTGCGGCTTCTTGTTCTTCGCCCGGATCAACGAGGCGCACCGTCGCACCCACTTCGGCCGCATAGATCTCGATCATGTCGTCGGTGAGGCTCTGCACGGCCGTGACAATTTCTCCTTGCAGGAACAAGAAGCGAATAATGTCGGCGGCCGAACGGTTGAGCTTGGGGCCAACGTCCTTCGCGGTCGATCCGCGTTCAATAATGATTTCGCCATCGGGAACCGGTGAACTGCTCGGCTGCCACGTGGTCATTTGTGTGGGCTCGAGTTCTTCGACGTTGCGACGTCGACGACGAGTCGTCTTTCGCTGCGACCCTCTCGGTCCCCCGCCACCTCGGGCGGGTCCACCACCACGGCCAGCCGGAGCCCCGGTGCCTACGGCACCCGGACGCGGTCCACCAAATCCTCCCGCGCCACCGGGCGCTCCTGTTCCGCCGGAACGCGGCGGTCCAGTACGCGGACCACTGGCCCCCATTGTTCGTGGGCCACCGGGTCCACCTGTGCGTGGACCACCGGGACCACTCGTTCGACCCGTCGCACCGGGCGTAACGCGACGCGCCCCGGGCGGCGGCGGTATCGGACGACCCGACGAACTCGTAGGCGGACGCATTCCTGGCGGCGGCGGAATCGGACGACCCGACGAACTCGTAGGCGGACGCGGTGTTCCCGCGCGCTGTTCGCCGCCTTCGGCGCCACCGGGCATTGGTCGCTGCGTTGGACGAATTGTGGTGGGACCATCGGGCTGGACGGTCCTCACGGGAGCAGGCTTTACAACGGCCGCGCGACTTCGAACAACTCGCGGCCCTTCTTCAATGGGTGCAACGTTTTCCACTGGCTCGGGGGCTTTCGCCACCGGTGCCGGTGCTGTTGCAACGAGATCTTTCGGTACTTCAGTAACTGGAAGGCGAAGTTCTGGTTCTTGAGTACTCGTGGAGCGGGCGGTCTTTACGGCAGCGGCAGACTTCGTCGCCGTCGACTTCGTCGCCGTCGACTTCGTGGCGGCCGTCTTCTTTACGCCCGCGGCCTTCTTGACCGGTGCTTCTTCGGGTTGGACGTCACGACGTAGGCCGGCGGCGTCAGCCTTCCGGCGAACTCGGTCGGCCTGGGCGTCTTCGATGGACGAGGAGGCGCTCTTCACGCCAATACCCAAATTCGAAGAGAGGTCCAGGATCTCCTTGTTGGACATGCCGAGCTCTTTTGCTAGCTCGTGTACCCGTATCTTCTTTGTCGCCAAGACATTCCTTCACTTTGTGCCGCCCCAATCGGACAGCACAGTTTCCTAGTCTTTCACAAGTTTCTCAGGCGATTTACCTTCCGCCTGAGCCACCAACACTCGTACTTCGTTCATCTCATCGGTCTTTACCGCCGCGCGCAGAGCCCGAGCGACGTGGGATTCAGTGAGATTTTGACCACAGGAGGCGTTTTTACACCACCAAACGCCACGTCCCGGACCCCTTGCGAGGTACCAAACCCCGTCCAGCCTACGGCCGACCCGACACAGTTCGCGCGCGGGGCGCGTACTTTTACACACGACGCACGTTCGTTGCGGCTCTATGCGTTATCCTCCGGCGCGTCGTCGTTCGACGCCTCCACGACCGCGACCGCGTCCGCCACGACGTTGCCGTCACCGTCAAACTCTTCTACTTCGACAACGTCGATCACTTCGCCGTTGGGCTCAACGATTTCGGTTACATCGACGACTTCATTGGCGTCTTCGTCAACCCAAACTTCTTCGGTGACTTCTTCGCCGTCTTCGTTTTCTTGCGTTTCAGAGCGAATGTCGATGCGCCATCCGGTAAGTCGAGCGGCGAGTCGGGCGTTTTGGCCCTCTTTTCCAATCGCCAAGGACAACTGCTGGTCGTGCACGATGACCGTGGCCGTTCCTTCGGTCTCGTCGAGCCGTACTTCGCGAACACGGGCGGGCTGGAGCGCGGCCTGAATGAATTCCACCGGGTCGTCACTGTAGGGAACGACGTCAATTCGCTCCGACTTCAGTTCGTTCGTGATGTTTCGCACGCGTGATCCTCGCGCTCCCACGCACGCTCCGACCGGGTCGACCATGGCGTCGTTGGAAGCGACCGCAATCTTCGAACGATGACCGGGCTCACGAGCCAGCGCCTTGATTTCAACGAGTCCCGAAGCAATCTCGGGCACTTCGATTTCAAAGAGCTTGGCAACGAGCGCCGGGTGCGTTCGCGACACAACAATCTGGGGACCCTTATTAGTCTTTCGCACTTCAACGATATAGACCTTCACGCGAGCACCGTGTTCGTAGCGCTCGAACGCAATTTGCTCGGCTTGGGGCAACAAAGCCTCTACGCGGCCGAGGTCGAGCAACGTGTAGCGGTTGTCGTTTTGCTGCACAGTACCGCTCACGATGTCGCCTTCGCGGTTCGCGAACTCTTCGTACATCTGTCGACGTTGGATATCGCGGATGAGTTGCATCAAGACTTGCTTCGCGGTTTGGGCGGCGATTCGTCCAAAGTCCTTGGGCGTGGCGTCCCATTCACGAATGACGTTGCCATCGAGGTCGAGTTCGAGACCCCATACCTTGATTTCGCCCGTCTCGGGGTTGATTTCTACTTCGGCGTCTTCGGCCGAGTCGTCTCGTCGTTTGTAGGCGGCGAGCAGTGCGTTGGCGAGTGCCTGAAGCAACTCGCCTTCGTCGATGTTCTGATCACGAGCAATCTGTCCGAGTGCGTCGAGGAATTCAAAGTTTGACATCGCTACCTACCCCTGCTCGTTGTGGCCGTGTTTTGGCGACCTTTTGAAGGCGTCGGCTTCGCCGTGGCACCCCACTCAAATACTGTGCGGGCGCGTTCAATGTTGGCAAAAAGCACGGTGACGTCGCCGTGTTCGAGGTCTCGAAGGGTGACCGACGTGGCGGAAACGTCAGTGACGACACCCTCTAAACGGCGCGTAGGTTCGTCGTCGCGAAGTTCCCGCAGGGTCACGGTTTCATCCTTCGCACTCGCGAAGTGATCGGGCGTTCGCAAGCGACGCTCCAGCCCGGGGCTTGAAACGTCAAGGGTGTAGCGTCCAGGAATAGGGTCGTTTTCGTCGAGCCACGTCGACAGCGCTCGATTGGCGGCCGTAAGCGACTCAAGATCGATGCCGCCGGGCTTGGTCACCGTGACGTTCAAAACACCGGAGCCGATTTCGACGTCGTAGAGTTCGAGTCCCATCTTGGCTAGAAGGGTGCGAAAGGGCGTGTCAAGTTCCACGATATTCACACTCCTTTCAACTAAGACCTAGGGACTTCTGGCAATGAAAAAGCGCGGGCACGAGGCCCGCGCTTAAACGAGTCCAGACGTCCTAGGCGGACTTTCGTGACCCAGTGTAGCAGGGACCCTTTATTCCCTCAATTGACCGGCTAAAAGTGCGGCTAAAGGCAATTCCGTTATTTCTCCATTCGCCCGGTTTCGTACTTCCACAATCCCCCGCTCGAGACCCTTGGCGCCAACGGTGACGCGTAGTGGGATGCCTAAAAGATCAGCATCGGCGAATTTCACGCCGGGTGAAACGTCCCGGTCGTCGTAGAGCACGTCAACACCGGCCTTCTTCAGTGCTTCGTACGCACGGTCACTTGCTTCCGCAACGCCAGGTGAACGTGCGTTACTGAGCGACACGAGTACGACGTCAAACGGCGCCACGCTCGCGGGCCAAATCAGTCCATCGTCGTCGTGGTGTCCTTCCGCCAATACCGCAAAGAGTCGTGAGACGCCCAGGCCGTAGCAGCCCATCCAGTAGGGCTGAACATTTCCTTCTTCGTCGAGGAACGTGGCGTTATTCATAACTTCGCTGTAGCGAAGTCCGAGCTGAAACGTGTGGGCTGCTTCCACCGAACGCTGCAGAGTCATTGGCTCTGCACAGTTGGGACAAAGGTCACCCGTTTCCACCACCACGTAAGAATCAAAACTCTCGGGCGTAAAGTCACGCCCCAAGACAACGTTGACGTGGTGTTCGTCAATTTTGTTCGCGCCCGTGACGAGCCAATTGTCAATGTAACGAAGTGATTCGTCAGCGACCACGCGTGCGCCTTCGAGGCCCACTGGTCCAAGAAAGCCTTTGGTGATGTTGGGATGCGTTTTGAAATCATCTTCCTCAAATAATCGCCACTGCGCGGGAACGCGCGCCTCACGGTCCCCCGGGAGTAAAATGACAACGGGCAAATCGTTTTCGTCAAAGACTGCAATGGATTTCACCAGCTGCAAAGGTGTAACGCCATCTTCTTTTAGCAACGCCGCCAACGCGTCGATGGTGGAAGCGCCCGGTGTCGAAATGGCCCGTAAAGGCTCAGCGACAATCTTTTCGTAGTGCACCGGCTCGCCTTGCAACTGGCGAACGGCGGCTTCGACGTTGGCCGCGAGTCCACACGAGGGACACGACGCAAAAAAGTCTTCGCCAATGGTCGTGGGCACCATGAATTCATGGCTCACGGAGCCGCCCATTGCGCCCGATACCGCGGCCACGGGGACCACGTGAACATCGATGCGAGAAAAAATTCGCTTGTACGCCTCGACGGCCGCGTCGTAACTAACTTGCATGCCAGCGGGTGTTGCGTCAAAGGAATAACCGTCACTCATTGTGAATTCACGAAGTCGAAGAAGTCCCGACCTTGGACGAGCTTCGTCTCGGAACTTCAACTGCACTTGATAGACCGTGACGGGCAACTGTCGATAGGACGAGACTTCGGCCGCCACCAGTGTCGTTACCACCTCTTCGTGTGTGGGTCCAAGTACGAACGTGCCACCGCGAACGTCGAGCGTCATAGCGGGCAGTGCGTCTTGTCCAAAGAGCGCCGAGCGCCCACTCTCGTCCCAAAGTTCAATCGGGCTCAACACGGGCATCAAGATTTCCTGCATGCCCGCAGCGTTTTGTTCCTCGCGAACGATGGCCATGATCTTTGAGTACACGCGCATGCCGAGCGGGAGCAATGAATACACGCCCGACGTCAGGCGGCGAACGTAGCCTGCGCGAACCAATAGAGCGTGGCCTACGGCGTCGGCGTCAGACGGTGCCTCTCGTTGGGTACTGACCAAAAGATTCGACATTCGCATGCGCGAAGCCTACTTGTGGCCACCTTCTTCTTCAGTACGACGACGAATCTGTGCGATGCGCGCACTCGAGTTATTTGCGTCGGAACCCTTGAGTGTCAGCAGTTCCGCGCGGTCCGCGTCCGCTTCTTTTTGCGCGTTCACGTCGCGCGCCGCGAGTCGTGCTTCGACACCTTCGGCTACGAGTTTTTCTGCCTCTTCGACGAGCGCTTGGACCATCTCATCTTCTTTCACCACGCGGATAATTTCGCCACGAATAAAGAGGTGTCCTCGCTTTTTACCCGCGGCGATGCCCAGATCTGCGTGACGTGCTTCACCGGGGCCATTCACGACACAACCCATAACTGCAATCTGAATCGGAAGATTTCGATTCGCGAGAGCGGCTTGTGCTTCACTCGCCACTTTGATGACGTCGACCTCGGCGCGTCCACAACTAGGACAAGCAATAAGGTCGAGGCTCTTTCGTTCGCGAAGGCCGAGGGCCTCTAAGAGTTGACGACCGGCTCGAGCTTCTTCCACGGGATCGGCGGTCAACGAATATCGAATCGTGTCGCCAATGCCTTCGGCAAGCAACGTCGCAATTCCCGCGGTTCCCTTCACGAGTCCCCCGGGAGGTGGACCTGCTTCGGTGACGCCTAAGTGCAAGGGATGATCGAACGTTTCTGACGCCAAGCGGTAAGCAGCGATCATCGTCGCGACCGACGACGCCTTTACCGAAATTTTTACGTCGTCAAAGCCGACTTCTTCGAAGTACGCGAGCTCCAAGCGCGCGGATTCAACGAGCGCTTCGGGTGTAGCACCACCAAACTTTTCGTAGATGGCGGGATGCAAACTTCCCGCGTTCACGCCAATGCGAATGGGCACACCACGGTCACGAGCTTCGGACGCGACGAGTTTTATTTCCTCGGGCTTTCGCAAATTGCCCGGGTTAAGTCGAAGACCATTGACACCGGCTTCTAATGCCGCAAGCGCCATCTCCACGTGAAAGTGAATATCCGCGACGATCGGTACTGGCGACCTGGGCACGATCTGGGCCAAACCTTCCGCGGCTTCTTGTTCGTTACACGTGCAACGAACAATGTCGGCGCCGTTCGCCGCGAGCGCATAAATCTGCTCCAACGTGCCTTCGACGTTGGCGGTTTTTGTCGTCGTCATCGACTGCACCGAAACCGGTGCGTTACCGCCCACCAGCACCGAACCAACGGCTATTTGTTTTGTTACACGGCGCGGGGAGAGGCTCGAAGCAGTGACGTCCACCTATCTATTCTGCCGTGCGCCACGCACCGGCGTGCATCGTGCGACAAACGCCTTACTGGAAGGGGTTTGCGATGGGGTGAGCAATATCCAAATACAGCGTGCTGGCGAACAAGACGAGTAGAACCGCCATAAAGAGAAACGCGAAGGGCAGCAATTTATTGATGTCGGCGTGATAGGGCTGACGATTCTTTCTCGTTCGAATTCGCTCGTAGGTGGCAATCGCCACATGTCCTCCGTCGAGGGGCAGCATCGGCAACATGTTAAGAATCCCGACAAAAACGTTGAGCGAGATGAGAATCGCTAAGAGCACTTGTGCCCCGGCGCCCGCGCCCTGAACGGCAATGCGCACCACACCAACGATGGATTCGGGTCGGCTCAGTTGGTTCTTCGGATTATTCGCCGCCGACGAATTCGTTACCTGGTGCAGAAGACTCGAAAACGATGACGGTGAAAAAACGTGCACGAGTGCCGCCACGCCGGCCGTCACGGTGTCCCAAACGTAACTCCCCGCGTGGGGAACGGCCCCGAGCGGCGACTGGGTGACGGACTGATCTTCGACGACGATGCCGATGTAACCAACGGCGGGACCCTTACGTGGCGCAAGACGCTGTCCATTCACCACCACCGTTCTTCCGTCCACGGGCGACACGTGAACGTAGACGTCGTGGCCGGAGCGAACGAGTTCAACGCTGAGTGATTTGCCCGTGCTGTCGTGGAGTTCTTTCGTGAGTTTGTTGACGTTATTTATGACGTGTCCGTCGATGGCCAAAACCCGATCACCGGGTTGGATACCAGCAATTTGTGCGGGCGTTTCCTTAGTGCCCCATGAACTAAGCGCCTGCACTCCGACGTGCGAAGGGTCTACTCGTCCAATGAACGACAGCGACGCCCACGCGAGCACCAACGCCATGACGAGGTGCGCAAGACTCCCCGCGGAAGCAAAGAGGACTTTTCTCGGGTAGGTCGATTCTCGATACGTGCGTGACTCAAACTCGGGAGCGACATCTTCGCTCCAACTCATACCGGGCACCTTGACGTAGCCGCCCAGAGGTAGTGCGCGAACGCCGTAGCGAGTTTCGCCGAATTTTTTCGACCAGAGGACGGGTCCAAAACCCACGAAGAAATCCGTGGCGCGCATCCCCGACATCTTGGCCGTCACGAGGTGGCCCAATTCGTGAAACATCACAATCAACAAGATGGCGAACACCACGGTGGGAAGCGCCCATCCGCCGAACAACTGCAAAATGAGCCACAAGGCGGCCGCACCGGCGAGTGGTAACAGCAACGACCGGTTCTTGGTGCTTACTTCGGGCTCGCTCGCGAGACTCACAAATCTCCAATAATTTTTCGCGCGCAATGACGCGCGGTGGCGTCGTTTTCGTAGAGTGCTTCGACGGACGCCAGTTCGTCGTCAGCGTAATGGTCCATCGTTTTTGCGACGACGGTCGCAATGTCGCACCACGTGATGGTGTCGTTCAAAAACGCGTCGACCGCCACTTCATTGGCGGCACTCAACCACGCGGGCGCTGCCCCTCCTCGCCTACCCGCCTCGTAGGCAACGTCGAGGAGTCGAAAGACTTCGCGATCCGGCGGCTCAAACTCCAGTGTCACGGCTTCGTCAAAACGAAGTCGCCCCCACGCGTGGTCGAGGCGTTCGGGTAAACCCAGCGCGTAGGCAATCGGCAGTCGCATGTCGGGATTGGAAAGTTGCGCGAGTGTTGCGCCGTCGACGTACTCAACCATCGAATGCACGATTGATTGGGGGTGCACGACAATGTCGATTCTCGATACGTCCAGTTGAAAGAGCGCCGCGGCTTCTAAAACCTCGAGCCCCTTGTTCATGAGCGTCGACGAATCAATCGTGATCTTTGGTCCCATTGACCACGTCGGGTGCGAGAGCGCCTCTTTCTTCGTTACTCGCTTTACGTCGTCGAGACTCCAACCGCGAAAGGGACCTCCCGAGGCCGTCAGAAGTAAACGTCGAACGTCGGGGTGACCCGCCTCGGTGCTCGCTCCCGCCAGGCACTGATGAATGGCGCAGTGCTCAGAATCAATGGGAACGATTTCACTTCCGCCGACGCCGCGCACGGCTTCCACCAACGGGGCGGCCGCCACGAGTGATTCTTTGTTCGCCAGTGCTAGGCGCCCACCGGCTTTCAGCGTCGCGAGTGTTACCGGAAGTCCGGCGAATCCAACAATGGCGTTTACGACAATGTCGGCACTCTTCGCTAAGAATTCCAGTCCTTCGCTCCCAACAACGACCTGCGCGGTATAACCCAGTTCGCGCTCCACGTAGATTGCGTGTTCTTGCGTCGTGACACCAATTTGTGCAACGCCGAATTCTTTGGCAATGGCAATCAGTTCATCGACGCGCTCTCCGGCCGCGAGCGCGACGAGCGCAAATCGATCTCTTTCGCGACGCAAAACGTCAAGGGTTTGTTGCCCAATGGAACCCGTAGCTCCCAACAGCGCAACTCGCCGAAGGTCATTTGCCACGGTTATCGAAGATGCAGAACGTGAACGAGGTAATACGTCGTTGGTAGAGCGAAAATCAGTCCGTCGACGCGGTCAAGGATGCCACCATGACCTGGCAACACCGTTCCCATGTCCTTTAGTCCAAGTGTGCGCTTCACCATGGACTCGAACAAGTCACCAAGGGGCGCCACGATGCAAATGGCAATGCCCACCGCGAGCGCCGTGCGGTGCGTCCAAGGAGAAATTCGCGACATCACTCCCACGGCCACAATCAAGGTCACCGCCGTGGCGCCCACGGCCCCACCAATGGTTTTGGACGGCGAGATAGAAGGTGCGAGTGGACGTTTTCCGAAAGCTCGTCCAATAAACAACGCGCTCGAATCATTGGTGACCGTCAACAAAATCGCACCAAAGAGAAAGGCCAAGCCGTGCTTGTCGGGAAAACTGCGCGGTGAAATGAGCAGCAACGCGTACGAACCCATGATGCCAATCCACAAGTACACAAAGAGCGTCGCGCCGAGTCCGTCTAAAACGTCGAACTTTGTTTCGGCACTGAGGTACCAAACGAAACCAAAAATGATGAACAACACCGTCACTAAGCCAAGCGCGGCTTGTCCCTTGTTATACGTCGCAACGCCAAGAGTCGCGACACCCACAATGCCCAAGATCGTTGCCGGGTGCGCACCCACCGAGCGAAACGAAGCAAACGCTTCAGCGGCAGCAGCGGCCAAGACCACGGTGCAAAGAATCGCCACCGGAATAGTGCCTACCAAGAAGATGACACAGACCACGGCCGCAATCGCGAGACCCGTGAACGTGGCGAGCACTAAGTTGCGACCCGAGGGCGCACTACGAACGGCCCGACCCTCTAAGGGATTGGCGCGCACCGGCCGACGCACTCGTTCGGCTCTCGTGGGCTCGGGACGCGGCGCTTCGTCGAGAATCTCTTCTTCGACTACTTCATCTTCGGGAAGAACAAACTCCCAGGGGCGAGAATCCTCTTCGACGGTTTCACTCGCGAGCACCGACGCGTCAAATTGTTCGTCGTTCGCCACCCAGTCGGCTTCACCTTCGCGCCACGACGGTGCCGGTATCGAGGCCCAAGGATCGTCAATTTCGTTGGGATCCATTTCACGCGCCAGGACAGCGGGCACTTGCCCCGTCGGAGCTTCGGTCCAGTGCGGCAACATCGTTACTTCATCAACTTCAATGACTGGTTCGGCAATCTCCGAAGCGGGCGCGGCACCAGTGATGGTGATGCGAGAGTCCACGGGGTGCACCACGGGCAATTCGCCCGTTGGCTCTTCTTCGTACGTGCCGTCGTCAGACTTCAAGTAACTCGTGCTCCTTGTGCGTGAGCAGAACATCCACCTGAGCAACTTCGTCCTGAGTGATCTTGTCCAGTTGTTTTTCGACTCGTTCAATTTCGTCCGTCGAAAGGCTCAGCTCTTTTTCGAGATTCTCCAACTCTTGGCGCGCGTGGCGGCGAATACCGCGCAACGCCACTTTGCCGTCTTCCGCCTTTTGGCGCACGATTTTCACGAGCGCCTTTCGACGATCTTCGGTGAGTTGAGGAAAGGACAACCGAATAACGACACCGTCATTCGAAGGATTAAGGCCGAGGTCAGAATTCCCAATGGCCTTTTCAATCGCCGCCATGGCGCCCTTATCAAAAGGTGAAATCACGAGCAGCCGAGGTTCCGGAACAGAAAAATTAGCGAGTTGTTTCAGTGGCACGTCCGAGCCGTAGTAGTCCACGACAAGCCCTTCCACGAGCGCTGACGACGCTCGACCGGTGCGGACGCTACCGAACTCGCTCTTGACGTGCTCGATCGCGCGCAACATTTTTTCGCGCGTGTCTTCAATCACGAGTTCAATGTCGTCGTTTTCCATTACTTCACCAGCGTACCTACGGCCTCACCGGCGAGGGCGCGACGCAAGTTATCAGGGGCCATGAGGTCAAAGACACGAATAGGGAGATTGTTGTCTCGACAAAACGTAAACGCCGTCATATCCATGACGCGCAAGTCCTTCGCTATGACGTCGTCAAAGGACAACTCCTCGTACTTCACGGCCTTGGGGTTCTTCTTGGGGTCTTCGCTGTAGACACCGTCGACACCGCCATGCGTTCCCTTTAGCACCAACTGCGCTTCAATCTCCGCGGCACGCTGGGCGGCCGGCGTGTCCGTCGTGAAATACGGCAGACCCATGCCGGCGGCGAAAATTACGACCCGGCCCTTTTCGAGGTGGCGAATGGCTCGACGGCGAATGTAGGGCTCGGCGACTTGGTCCATGTTGATGGCGGACATAACGCGCGTGGCCCGGCCATGATTCTCAATAGCGTCTTGCAGCGCCAGCGCGTTGATGACGGTACCGAGCATGCCCATTTGATCCGAATTCGCGCGGTTCATGCCCGCCATAGCGCCCGTAGCTCCGCGCCAGATGTTTCCTCCACCGACCACGACCGCTAATTGCAAGGTCTCGGACTCCATGGAGTGCGCAATTTCTTTCGCCAGATAGTCCACTACCGAAGCGTCGATGGTCTCGTCACTCGCGGACGAAGCCAAAGCTTCACCCGAGAGTTTGAGGACCTGGCGACGAATCACGTGCCTAGGCCCCGATAACTACTTGGGCGAAGGAGGTAATGGAACCCGAACCCAAGTATTGGGCGATGGTTTGCTTTTCGTCTTTCACGTACGGCTGCTCTACGAGAACGCGCTCTTTGAACCAACCATTGAGGCGACCCTCGATGATCTTTGGGAGCGCCGCTTCGGGCTTTCCTTCGTTGCGAGAAATTTCTTCAACGGTCTTTCGCTCGGCGTCGACTTCGGCCTGGGGAACGTCGTCGCGCGAGAGAAACAGCGGCTTCGCGAACGCAATGTGCACTGCAATTTCATGAGCAACTTCGTCGCTGACGCCCTTCACCACCACGGCCACGGCGTTTACGCCACGACCCGACTGCTGATGCAAGTAGGTGTCAACAACTTCGTCGGTCGTGGCTGCCAAGCGGTAGACACGGCCGAGCGAGATGTTCTCTTTCAGCGTTGTCTTGAGTGTGTCGATCTGGTCAGTGAACGAAGCCGTGGCGCCTTCACCTTCCGCGGCCACCCGCGCGGCAATTTCGTCAACGATCGCCACGAACTCTTCGGACTTCGCCACGAAGTCCGTCTCGCAGCGCATTTCTACGATTGCCGCGACGTTCCCGTCACGCACCACCGAGACGGCGCCCTGGGACGCGTCGCGGTCGGCTCGCTTGGCAGCCGAGGCCAGACCTTGCACACGCAGCCACTGCGTGGCTGCTTGCATGTCGCCTTCGTTGGCTTCGAGTGCCTTCTTCGCGTCGAGAATGCCCACGCCCGTGGCCTGTCGCAGCGTTTGTACGTCTTTTGCGGTGATGGTCACCGTGTTCTCCTTCGTTATTACGGAATGTTGGAACTACGCGCCGACGGGCTCGCCGGTGGGCTCAGTGGCCGCTTCGGGAGTCACTTCGGGAGTCACTTCGGGAGTTTCGTCAACAACATCAACGACAACGACCTCTTCGATGACGGGCTCAACAATTAATGCGGCCGCTGGCTTTGGGGCGGTCTTGGGTCGGTTCTGAGCAATGAAGCGACCTTCGGTAACCGCGTCGGCAATCACGCGACAAAGAAGCGCACCGGCACGAATCGCGTCGTCGTTACCCGGAATGACGTAGTCAATAAGGTCCGGGTCACAGTTCGTGTCGACAACCGCCACCACTGGCAAACCGAGCTTTCGTGCTTCGGTCACCGCGATGTGCTCCTTTTTCGTGTCGATCACGAAAATCGCGTTGGGGGGACGATCGAGGTTCGAAATACCACTGAGGTTGCGCTCGAGCTTTTCCAGTTCGCGCGTGTGACGGAGGGCTTCGCGCTTGGGCATTCCCTCAAAGTCACCGGCGCGCTTCATTGCTTGAAGTTGCACCATGCGCTTTACGCGACCCGACACGGTAGAGAAGTTCGTGAGCATGCCGCCCAACCAGCGCTGGTTCACAAAAGGCATGCCACAGGCGTTGGCGTAATCCGCAATCGGACCCTGCGTCTGCTTCTTCGTACCAACAAAGAGAATCGTGCCACCGTCGGCCACCAGGTCACGCACAAAGGCGTAGCCCGACTCAATGCCGGTGAGGGTCTTTCGTAGATCAATCAGGTAGATCCCGTTTCGTTCGCCGAGAATAAATCGACGCATTTTGGGATTCCACCGGCGTGTTTGGTGACCAAAGTGGACACCAGCGTCCAACAGTTCATTCAAGGTGACGAGTGCCACTATGTTCCTTTCGTTCGGTTGTGAGAACCCGGCGAACGCCGCGAGCGGCGACCGTACGATTAACCGGGCACAATGACCATTGCCCCACCAACTTGGAAAGGCCCAACCATGATAGTCGGGCTGGGACTCCCCTAGCCTCGCGGGTGGGTGTCGCGATGCACCTTTTGCAAGTGAGACTTGGAAACGTGCGTATATATCTGGGTCGTCGTGAGGCTCTGGTGTCCAAGTAATTCCTGCACCACACGAAGATCCGCACCACCTTCGAGCAGATGCGTCGCAAAGGTGTGACGAAGCGCGTGAGGATGCACGTGGCCGAGGGATACCCGGCTGTCAAGTATGCGCCGCACGTCTCTTGGACTCAGGCGGTGACCACGTCGATTAAAAAACATTGCTTCACTCGGTGACGACGCATCCATTGTTTCTTCGCGGGCCTCATCACGCCAGAGTCGAAGCGCACGAAGACCTTGTTCGTGCAACGGCACCAGGCGCTCTTTTCGACCCTTGCCCATCACCCGCATGATGCCCTGGCGCCAGTCCACGCTGTCGAGATCGAGAGTACACAGTTCACTTACGCGAAGTCCTGCACCGTAGAGCACTTCGCACACCGCGCGGTCACGTCGCGACCAGGCGTCATCACCCCAGTCCGCGTCGAGCAAGACGTCAAGTTGTTCTCGAACAACGAGCGTGGGAAGTTTCGAATGCGGTCGAGGCGCACTGAGACCGAGCGTGGGATTTACTGCCACGTAATTTCGCTGGTGCAGCCAAGCGAAGTAACCACGCAGCGACGCCGTGCGACGGACAATCGACGTTCGTTGGTCGCCTCGTTCACTCATGTAGGCGAGGTAGGAACGTAGGTCCCGTCGCGTCAATGAATCAGGCGTCGCGTGTTTGTTCTCTATCGCCCACGCAATGAACGCCTCGAGATCTGATCGGTACGCCCGTATCGTTGATTTGGAGCGGTCGCCAGAGGCGAGCGACGACACGTAGCGCTCGAGGTGCCACGTGGTCTGCGCCGTACTCGCCTGTTTTACCGACACACTTCGAGGCTACTCATGGACCGGGCTCGCGACGAGCATCTCGGTAGGCTCGTGGGGTGATGAGAAAAGGTGCGCCGTGGCCCGGATCTTAATTATCGAAGACGACGATCGCATTCGCGGTTCGCTCCGTCTCATGCTCGAAGGTGCGGGCTTCGACGTCGATGACTCCGCGACCGCCGAAGAAGGCGTCGAGGCTTTCAATCGCCTCTCGAGCGACCTCGCCATTGTTGATTTGATGTTGCCCGGCATGAACGGTTTTGAAGCGTGCCGAGCGCTTCGCGCGAAGAGTGAGTTGCCCATTGTCATTGTTTCGGCGCGCGACGACACGACTGACGTCGTTGGCGGTCTCGAAGCTGGTGCCGATGACTACATCACCAAGCCGTTTGTACCCGAAGAGCTCTTAGCGAGAGTGCGAGCGCACTTGCGTCGTCGTCCTCAGGGCCAAGCCAACGCATTTCAACTTGGTGACCTGAGTGTCATTCCCGACGAAGGTTCCGTACGACGTAGTGACGGCAGCGAATTGCATCTCACGGCAACGGAGTTTCGCCTGCTGACTGATCTCGCGATGGCCAATGGCAAAGTGCTCTCACGCGAAGATCTGTTGGAGCGGGTATGGGGTTACGACTACTTCGGTGACGGACGACTCGTTGACGTCCACATCCGCCGGCTTCGAACGAAGATTGAGCCTGATCCCGCCAATCCCCAATTCCTCCAAACGGTCCGCGGCGCAGGTTACAAGTTGGTGCTCTAGTGCGTCGACGAAGTTTGCGACTCCGTCTCACACTGACCTTCACCATTGGTGCGGCGGTGCTTTCCACCTTGTTTGCCGTCGTGACGTACTTTGGCGTTCGACACATTCTCGTCGTGCAGCGAGAAACCGTTGACCTGCAACAAGGTTTCGTCAACGCGGCGCTCGTCCGCAACACTATTGCCGACAACCACTCCGTCTCGCGCGTCTTGGAATCCATTGATGCGGCTGGATCGTCACGCTCACTCGTAGAAATTGCCGAAGTGTGGACGCCAGGTTCGCCCAGCACGAGTCCTAGTCAAATTCCCCTCGATCAGCGTGACGACGTACCCGCTCGCATCGTGACGCGCCAGGTCACCATTCGTGGTGGTGAGCCCTTTTTGTCGATTGCCGTTCCCATACCGGCGCTCGACGCTGCGTACTATGAGATTTTCCCGTTACAGGACTTGGAACATACGCTGCGCTTGTTGTTGTTCTTGCTCAGTGTTGGCGCATTAGGCGTCGCACTCGTGGGAGTTAGCGGCGGACTATGGCTGACGCGACGCGCCGTTCGGCCACTTGAACGAGTCTCGCGCGCGGCAGAACAAATTGCCCAAGGCGAACTCAGTACGCGTTTACCGGTCACACCGTCGGACCGCGAAATTGAACAACTCACGCAGTCGTTTAACACCATGGTCGACCACCTCGTGGCGCAACAAGAAAAAGACGCCCGCTTCGCCAGCGACGTCAGTCACGAACTGCGCTCCCCGCTTACGACGCTCGCGACCACCACTTCCTTGCTGCAGCAAAACCGCGCGGGGCTTTCGCCCGCCGGCCAAGAGGCGCTTGATTTGTTGGCCGCCGACCTCGGAATCTTTCAAACCCTTGTTGAAGAGCTCCTCGAAATGGCTCGCGCCGACGCCGGCGCGGTGCAACTACACCTCGAAGAACTTGAGGTGCCCGAACTTATTCGCCAGTGCGTGACGTCGGCTGCTCGTCGACTCCAAGTTGCTCCGATGCCCGTAGAGATTGAGGGTGACTTCGAGCATGTCCACGTCCTCGTTGATCGTCGACGATTCGAGCGCGTCATCACGAATCTCATTGACAACGCCAAGCGCTATGCCGGAGGCGCGAGCGCAATTCGCCTCGACCGCGACCAGCAGTGCGTGTTCGTGAACGTGGACGATGCCGGTGACGGCATTGCGCCGGGCGAACGAGAGCGCGTCTTTGAGCGTTTCTATCGCGGCGGCGCGGCTAATTCACGCGGAGCTGCACGAGGCACGGGCCTTGGCTTGTTCTTAGTTGCTGACCACGTAGCTCTCTTGGGTGGAACCATCAGTGTTGTTTCCAGTCCCGAGGGCGGCGCTCGTTTTCGAATTGCTCTGCCCTTGCACGAGGATGCCGAATGAAGAAATTCCGACCCATTGTCCTCCTAGGTCTCGGCGCGCTGGTACTCAGTTCGTGCACGTTGGTACCAAACGACAGTGCGCCCGTATCGGTGTCCAAAACAAACGTGCCCTTCGGCCTCAGTTCGTCGCGACTCCCGAGTGAGGCCAACAAGCCCGCGTCACTGCTTGTGCGAGCGATTTGGCTCGTGGACGTTGACCGGGGACTCTCGCCCGCTAGTCGAGCCCTAAAAGCACCGGCGAAACTGGAAGCTCTTCTTACAACGTTGCTCGACGGACCCACCTACGAAGAATCCGAAATTGGCTTTACGAGCGCCGTCCCCGCCAACATCGTGGTGTATCGCGCGCCGCTTTCGACCACGGGGGTGACCCAAATCGTGCTGTCGAGCACGATGTCCGAACTCACGAAGTCCGCGAGGGCGCTCGCTTTTGGGCAACTCACCCTCACGGCCTTTGATGACGGCGCACGAAATGGCGTTTCCTTCGTCGTAAAGGGCAAGGTCATTGGCGCCACGCTCCCGTCGGGACAGACAAGTGACGTGGTGACCGCGAAGGACTACACGTCACTAACGGGCTACTGAGGCCCCATTTCAACGAGCGAGTGAGAAGGCGTAGTTCCTCGAAACGTCGGTGCGGCACTCCACAGATGTTCGAGGTCGTAGTACTCGCGCGTCTCTTGGTCAAAGATGTGCACCACAACGTCGCCGTAGTCAAGCGCGATCCATTCGCCACTGGCCCAACCTTCAACGCGCAGGGGTTTCGTGCCCATGGCCGAAAAAACCATCCGCTCGATCTCTTCGGCTATGGCTCGTACCTGTCGATCATTCCGTCCCGAAACGACAACGAGAGCGTCAAAGGTGTCTTGGAGTTCGACGAGATTAAGGACCACCGGATCAACGGCGATCTTTTCGTTGGCACCTTCGAGAACTACGCGCAGCAGGGTCTTGATCTCGTCGTCAAAGGGCCAGTCAAAGGAGACTTGGTCCGTGGCCCCGTAACTCAGCGCAGCACTCCGAGCGTGATCGCAGCGACCGCGAAGGGCACCGCCATAGAACAAAATCCGACGATGGCCCAGCGACGCTTAATACGTCGAACCTCTTGGCGACGCTTGGGCGCCGCCTCAACTACCGTCAGGTGTGTTACCTGCGGTTCGGTCAGGTCGAAGACTCGAACTGCCATCCGCGATAACACTACCCTCGAGCCGCAAGCCAGAGTGGCACTACGGCGGAAGGTAGGAATTTTTCTAGAGAATGTGCGTCGCCACGTTCATCGCGGATCCATGAGCTTGATAGATCGACGGGCTCCATTGGTATAAGTCGCACTCGCCATTCCTGAGAAAACGCGGGCGCCAACTCTTCTCGAGGCACAACGTTCACGACGCACAGTGTTGCGAGTTCTGCGGCGCGGTGCCACCCGTCAATCGACACCGCGACGTCGGCGCCGACGAGTAGCTGAACGTCACTGGCCTCGCGCTGCAACGTCAGCACCGTGTCAATCGTGTAGGTCGGTCCCTCACGACGCAATTCAATATCCGAGACGCGAACATTCTTGAGCGGAGAAAAGGCCGCCTCGGCCATAGCGAGTCGAACATCACCCAAAGAGAGGTTCTGTCTGGTGCTCTTTTGATAAGGGTCGCCCGCGACGGTAACGACGACCTCATCAAAGTCGCCCGTCGCGAGTGCGGCTTCAATCGCCGCCACGTGCCCTCGGTGCGGCGGGTCAAACGTTCCCCCAAAAAGCGCAATCCGCTGAGCCGTCACCCCTTCACCCTAGAACGCCATAATTCCAATGTTCGTGGTCACCTTCTACGATAGAGAGATGACTACGACCGCGAACGACTGGGCGCCCGACTCGTGGCGCGCGCTTCCTGCCGACCAGGGTGTTCTCTGGCCCGACAGTGAAGCGCTCTACGCGGTGGAACGCGAGCTCGCCAAGCAACCACCGCTTGTTTTTGCGGGTGAAGCTCGACGACTCACCGAGCACTTGGCTGACGTCTCGCAGGGTCGCGCATTTTTGCTGCAAGCGGGTGACTGCGCCGAGTCCTTCCACGATGGTTCGGCCGACGCCATTCGCGACAAGTTAAAGGTCATCTTGCAGATGGCGGTGGCACTCACCTACGCCTCAGGTGTTCCCGTCGTAAAAGTCGGACGCATCGCGGGCCAATTTGCCAAGCCCCGCACACAGAGTTTTGAAACGCAAGACGGTGTCACGTTGGAAGCGTTCCGCGGTCACATCGTCAATGATGAGGCCTTCACGCCCGAATCGCGACGCCCCGATCCCACGCGAATGCTTCAGGCCTACCACCAGAGCGTCTCGACACTCAACCTTCTTCGAGCGTTTACCAAGGGTGGTTTTGCTGATCTTTCACGCGTGCACGCTTGGAACCAGCAGTTTGTGCTGGAGACCATCGAAGGAAAACGCTTCTCGGCTATCGCTGACGATATCGAACGGGCCATGCGATTCATGCGCGCCTGCGGTATTGATCTTGGGCGAGAGAGTTCGTTGCACGAAGTGGATTTCTACACGAGCCACGAAGCGCTCATCCTCCCCTATGAACAAGCCTTCGTGCGTCAAGATTCTTTGAGTGGTGACTGGTTCGACACGTCCGCGCACCTTTTGTGGATAGGTGACCGCACTCGCCAACTCGACGGCGCCCACGTGGAGTTTCTGCGCGGTGTTGCTAATCCGCTGGGCCTAAAAGTTGGCCCCACGAGTACACCTCGCGAACTCGTGGCACTGGCGGAGCGTCTTAATCCCGACAACGTGCCCGGGCGCCTCACGCTGATATCCCGAATGGGTCGTGACAAAATCCTTGACGTACTTCCAGAACTCATTACCAACGTGAAAGAGAGCGGCCTTAACGTTGTTTGGGCCTGCGATCCAATGCACGGCAACACCTTCAGCGCCGCGAGTGGGAAAAAGACGCGTCGCTTCGAGGACGTTCTTCGAGAAGTGGAACAATTCTTTTCCATCCATCACCAACTTGGCACCTGGGCCGGAGGGCTTCACATTGAGTTGACCGGTGACGACGTCACCGAATGTCTCGGCGGCGGTCAGGGACTTGACGAAGACGACCTCGAGATTAACTACACGTCGATGTGCGATCCACGTCTCAATGCTTCACAGAGCTTGGACCTCGCGTTTCGCGTGGCTGAATTCCTGCAGAACTAAATCTTCGCGAGCGGCGCGCGGTCGTTGTATCGAAGCAGTCGTTTTCGACCTTTTCGAAATTCAATCTCGGTCATTGAACAATGTTCCGTCCGCAATCGAAGTCGTCGCTCGGGCGCATCGCCACCAACAATTTTCATCGCTTGTTCAACGACCCCACCGTGGGCCACAATCACGACGAGTTCGTCGGGGTGACGTTGCACCAGCTTGTCGATCGTGCGAGCGACCCGCTCATAGAAAGCGAGCCACGACTCACCGCCGGGTGAAATGGGAGCATCGGGATTTTCGTCCCAGTTCACGACGCCGAAGCGTTCGACCACTTCGGGCCACGTGAGTCCGTCCGCGTCACCGGGGTGAAGTTCACAGAGATCGCAGTCGGCCACCGGCGTCAGAGTAGGTAAGCCCGGCGCAATGATCTGTGCTGTTTCAATGGCTCGAGGCAAGATCGACGTATATAACGCCGTAGCCTTCGCCAGCTCCCCAGAGAACACCAAGCGATCTCGAAGGGCACTTGCTTGTTCGCGACCAAGTTCGGTCAGTCCGCCACAGCCCAGGGGCCCACCCACGATGCCCTCTTTATTGCAGACGGCTTCACCGTGTCGAACAAAGACCAGGCGTGTTCCCTCTACGAGGGGGTCCATCGTGCGAAAACCTTCGGGTGGACCAGTTGCGTCGCTCACGCGAGTTCGCCCACGAAGGCTTCAAGTTGTCGGAGCGTTCGACACTCGACGACTTTGTCAAGATAAGGCTCGTACTGGTTGATGATGGAATCACCCGAATTCCAATAGCTCACGGGTTCAGGATTAAGCCAGTAGACGGCCTTTGCGCGGTAGTGCAGATCGGCGACGACTTCGGCATGCGCCTGGTGATAATTGTTGCGCGCATCTCCAAGGATCAATACCGCCGATCGTTTTGTTATTTGATCCGCATAAAGATCGTGGAACGTGAGGAGTGCTCGACCGTAATCACTGTGGCCATCAAAGGCAATGACGTCGGCTTCAGCGTTGATGCGCGCCACTGCTTCGGCGGGATCATCGGTACCTTCAAACAAGTGCGTCACTTCGTCGAGTCCGTCAACAAAAACAAAACTACGGACTTTGGAAAACTGCGATCCAATCGCGTGTACGAGGTGCAATGTAAATCTCGCGAACGACGCAACCGAACCCGAAATGTCAGCAATCACAATGATCTCGGGCTTTGCAGGGTGCGGGGGTTTAAAACGAAGATCAATCGGCACGCCACCGGTAGAAAGACTCCGACGAACGGTACTTCGAAGGTCCACCGGACCGCGCCTTCTTCGCCTTCGCTTTCGCGCCAGACGCACGGCAAGTTTTCGGCTGAGAGGTCGAAGCGCACGTTCGAGCTGCGCCATTTCGTCACGATTGGCGTGCATAACGTCAAGGTCCTCGGGAAGTGGCTTTCGCACTGACTTGGCGAGGGCTTGGGCGCCACGGTCCTCAACCAAACGATCGCGAATCTCACTTTCGATAGCGGACTTCAGCGCATCAATTCGGGCTTTCGCATCGTCACGAGCGAGACGTTCTCCCAAATGATCATCACCGGGTGCGTCGGGCATGCGCAGACCAGCGAGCCGTTCGTTCAATTGATCAAGTTCTAGATTTCGCAGCGTTCGGTAGAGGTAATACGTACCACCCACGGGACGACCAGGTTCCATGCCGGCGTAACGAGTCACTGCCTCAGCGGCGCCCTTGCGTAGTCCACTCTGGTCACCGTCGCGAAGGGCGCGAAAGAGCAATTCCGCCAATTCCTCGGCGGACATCGTGGTGGAAGAACCCGCCCCCATGCCTCGAGATCCACCGGGACCTTGGAGTCCCGTGGCGTTGGGATCGCTGGCCCGCGAACTCTCGTCGGAATCTTCACCACTTTCACCCAGCAAATCATCCACACTGCTAAACGATCGCAGCGCGAAGTAGACGTCAAACGCCGCATTAAAAACGGGCTTGTGATCGCCATCTTTTACGAGCGTCGCCGAGAGCGTCTCTTTCAACATCGACCTATCCGCGACGTCAATCACCGCAATTGAACGAGCGGCGTCCACGTGTTCCGTCATCGAGACCGGAATGCCCGCCGCACGCAGTTCCGCGATGAAGTCGCCGAGGACGTTAAGCAATTGTCTTCGTACGTCCCAAAAGTTCCTTGGTGGCCTTTTCAATGTCCGATTGGTACTTCAAAAGAATGTGCAGCGTCGCCGCGGTATCTTCGTCCCCAATCTCGTCTCGTCCAAGCACCACCAACGTGCGCGCCCAGTCGAGTGTCTCCGAAACTGAAGGAGCCTTTTTCAAATCGAGAGTGCGCAGCGAGCGAACAACCCGTGCAATTTGCTCCGCCAGAGCGTTTGTAATGCCGGGCACGCGAGAAACAATGATGTCGCGCTCACGTTCCACATCGGGATAACCAACGTAGAGATACAAGCAGCGACGCTTCAACGCTTCAGAGAGTTCACGAGTGTTGTTCGAGGTGAGAAACACCATCGGAATCTGCTTGGCGCGAACCGTTCCGAGTTCGGGAATCGACACTTGGTACTCGGAGAGAATCTCGAGCAAAAGCGCTTCGGTTTCCAGTTCCACGCGGTCAACTTCGTCGATCAGCAGTACCACGGGTTCGGATGCCGAAATGGCTTCGAGCAACGGACGCGTGAGCAAGAACTCCTCGGCGAAGATGTCTTCTTCCAGGGCTTTCCACTCTTCGGCACCACTGCCCTCGGGGCGTCCCGCTTGAATTCGCAGCAACTGTTTTCGGTAGTTCCACTCGTAGAGAGCCTTTGATTCGTCGAGCCCCTCGTAACACTGCAGACGAATAAGACGTGCACCCACCGCGTCGGCGACTGCTTTGGCGAGCGCCGTCTTTCCCGTTCCAGCGGGGCCTTCCACCAAAATTGGCTTGGCCAAGCGGTCGGCCAAAAACGTCACCGACGCAATTGCGTCATCGCTCAAGTAGTCATTTTCTCGCAGACGTTCTTGCACGTCTTTCGGCGACTCGAAACGTGGGGGTGGCACCGCCTCCAGACCCAAGCGGTCGGCCAACTCCTGGCGCGGATCTATCGCACTCATCGAATCTGTCCCTCTCCTTCAACAACCCATTTCAAGCACGTCAGTTCGCGAAGCCCCATCGGCCCTCGGGCGTGGAGCTTCTGCGTCGAAATTCCCACTTCTCCCCCGAGCCCCAACTCGCCTCCGTCAATAAAACGGGTCGATGCATTTACGAGCACCGCCGCGGCATCAACTTCGCGAATCCATCGCTGTGCGTTTACTTCGTTCTTCGTCACGATGGCCTCGGAATGTCCAGTGCCATTTTTCGCAACGTGCGCGACGGCATCGTTAAAACTACTCACGACGCCAACGGCCAAAATTAAATCAAGGAATTCAGAAGAAAAGTCAGCATCCGTAGCGTCCAGAGCTCCGGGCAGATACTGGCGAGCTCGTTGGTCAGCTCGAAGTTCTACTTCTGGCAACAGCGCCTCGAGTCGAGGAAGGAATGCCGCCGCCACATCTTCGTGAACCAGCAGTGTCTCTGCCGCGTTACAAACACCAGGCCTTGACACCTTGGCGTTTCGGATGATTCGTTCCGCCATTTCAAGATCGGCGTCAGCGTCCACGTAGACGTGGCAATTGCCGTCGCCATCTAAAACGTACGGTACGCGGGCGTGTTCACGCATCGCGGCAATTAGGCTCGGTCCGCCTCGAGGAATGAGACAGTCGAGCACGTCAGTGAGTTGCATGAACGATACGGCCGTTTCGTGCGACGTGTCTTCAACGAGCGCGACTGTCTCGTTCGAAAGGCCTAGTCCCGTAAGAGCGCTTTGCCACAGACCCACAATGAATTTATTGGTCTCTAGGGCGCTCGAGGATCCTCGAAGAAATGCGGCGTTACCACTTCGTACGCAGAGCCCCGCCACGTCACTGGTGACGTTGGGGCGATTTTCGTAGACAACTCCAATGACGCCGAGCGGTACGCGAATCTTCTTTACACGCAGTCCATTGGTGCGTACTTGGTGGTCACTCTCTTCAAAGAGAGGATCAGGCAAACTGGCGATTTCGCGAAGTGCCTCGGCCATTGATTTCACTCGCGCCGTCGTTAACTGCAGTCGGTCGCGGCCGGCACCTTCGCCTTCAAAACGTTTAAGTTCTTGCTCGTTAACTCGAAGCAACGCGTCGCTCTCAGTTTCCAGAGCGTTCGCCACTCGCAACAGCACCTCTCGGCGTTGTTCGTCACTGGCCTTTGCCAGTTCTCGAGCCGCCGCGCGGACGCGCTCTCCCTGCGCTTGAAGGGTGCTCCGAGTCATCTGACCAGCGTAATAGAGACGATTACGAGCGACGAAGTAGCACGAGGTCGTCGCGATGCACAGCCACGTCGTCACCTTGATCAAATGATTCCGCGCTGACACGCGTGAGGCCCTTCGCTACTAAGGCGCCGGCGGGGTCGAGGATTTCCACGGCGTCACCTTCTTCAAAAGCGCCGGTGACGTGCTCAATGCCGATGCGTAGCAAACTCCGCCCATCCTTTTCAATGGCTCGAATTGCCCCATCGTTCAGGGTGAAGTGTCCGAGTGTCGGGAGCGCGAAGGCAATCCACGCTTTCCTCGCGGAGAGACGCTCGGTTCGGGCATGGAACGTCGTACCAAATCCTGTGTCGTCGTCCACGGCTCGAAGAATCGGCGTCGTGGCTCGCGCCGGCGCAATGATGGCACGAATTCCCGACCAGGTGGCCATTCTTGCCGCCGCCAATTTTGAGCTCATACCTCCGCTTCCCACGTCAGATCCGCTTTTGCCAGCGAGAAGTTCAACGTCGTGATCAATTGACGTCACTTCTTCAATCAACGTTGCGTTCGCGTCGAGTCGTGGATCAGCGGTCAATAAACCATCGGTGTCAGTGAGCAGGACGAGAAGTTCCGCCGCCACCAAATTGGCCGTTAAAGCCGCCAGACGATCATTGTCACCAAATCGAATTTCTTCGTCGGAGACTGCGTCGTTTTCATTCACGATGGCAATAACGCCGAGATCGCCGAGCGCTTCTAACGTGCCGCGCGCTTGCAAGTACTGACCCCGGTGAGCAAAATCCAGCGGCGCGAGCAGAACCTGACCAACCAGAATCCCGTAGGGAGCAAACGCATCTCGCCAGGCGCTCATCAACAAAGGTTGACCCACGGCAGATACGGCCTGGAGTACTTGGGGTGCGCTCGGACGAGGTGCACCTCTTCCCACGTCCGTCCATCCAGCGGTGATTGCGCCCGAAGTGACGAGCACAACTCGAACGCCACTCTCGTGTAACTGGGAAATGTCGGCGGCCAACGAATGCAGCACGTCCGTGTCAACGCCACCTTCGCCATTGGTTACCGACGAGGTTCCGACCTTAACGACAACGCTACGAGAACTCATCATCATCCAATTCCACCAAATTTTCTGAGTCCAAACGACCATGGCGGGCCAGACGTTCGCGTCTCGTGGTGCGGTGCTTTTCACCGCGGTCGAGTCCGGCGCCACCCTGATCTCGCCACCACTCAAATGTCAACGAACCAAGCGTCACTTCGTCACCCTCGTGCACGCCGGCTCGATGCAAAAGTCGATCAACGCCAAGATCCTTTAGTCGCCGGACGACTTCGTCGAGAGCTTCATCGTTGGTCAAGTCTTGAAAGCGCACCGCACGAAGTGCAGGACGTCCAAGCACTCGCCACGAATTGGGTCCCGCTTTTTCAATTCGGATTTCTTCAGGGAGCGGACGGTGCACGATGATTTCACTTTGCGCGGCTTCGGCTTCGTTTTCTCGGGCTTGCGTGACGAGTTGGGCCAATTTTCCAACGAGAGTGTTGAGGCCATCACCAGTCACCGACGAAACAAGTAGCAAATCATGCTCGTTCTCACCTGCGAGGTCACTGCGCGATCCAATAATCACTCGGGGACGCTCGAGAAGATCGGCTTGATAATCGCCCAGTTCGCGAAGCAGAATCTGTTCTTGCTCAATTGGGCCCTGCGGTGCGTCGGGTGAAAGGTCAATCAAGACGCACAGCACTCGAGCTCGTTCTACGTGACGCAGAAAATCGTGACCCAAACCGCGACCTTGCGCAGCACCTTCAATGAGGCCGGGAATGTCCGCCATAACAAACTCCGTGGCCTCGCCCGGACGACCCGTTCGCTCACCGACGCGCACTACACCGAGGTTGGGAACGAGCGTTGTAAAGGGATAGTCGGCGATTTTTGGTCGAGCCGCTGAAACACGAGATATGAGCGTCGACTTTCCGACGTTGGGAAAACCAATGAGTGCCACGTCGGCTCGTAGTTTCAATTCAAGATTGAACCAACGCTCTTCACCGGCTTCGCCTTGTTCCGCAAACGCCGGAGCACGACGACGATTAGATAGGAATCGCGCGTTTCCTGCACCGCCGAGGCCACCTTCAGCGGCCAACCATCGATCACCATTGTTTTCGAGGTCCATGAGGACCTCTCCTTCCAGTGTTTTAACAACAGTCCCCACCGGCACCGTGACGACGAGTTCCTTACCGCGAGCTCCGTGTTGACGCTTCGATGTACCGTGTTCTCCGTCCGTCGCTCGTCGAAACGGGTGATCGCGAAAACCAAGCAGCGACGCTTGATTGGTATCGGCGACGAGCCAAATATCGCCGCCTCGCCCGCCGTCACCGCCGTCAGGTCCGCCCTTGGCAACGTGTGCTTCACGTCGAAAACTGACGCACCCCGCTCCTCCGTCACCCGCCTTCGCGTGCAACTGTGCAGAATCAACGAATGACGACATAACAACATCCTACGATTGCGTGCTCGAAAGACTTCAGAGCCCTGAAAACATCGCTCATTCGCCAACTTCCTTCGCTCAAATGCACACGTTCTTGATCCCCTTGAAATGCCCTCAGAAGCGAACAAAAAGGTCCTAAAAGCTCTGTTTTTGAGCGAAACGGCCAAATATCAGGATTTTGTTAAAGTCCTTCTGATCAGGTTTTTTTAATAGGCACTATGACCCAAATCGCGGAAATAAGCCAGATATCCGCAAAATTGCAGGGTTGGAGGATAAAGATGGCTCCAGTGACTGGGAACTCTCCGAGTCCGATTCAATGAAGAGTAAGGAGTCGACCGGTGAACAAGGCCGAGTTGGTAGATGCAATCGTCGCGGAAAGCGGCGCAACCAAGAGCACGGTGACAGATGTTCTCAAGGCGTTCGAAGAAGTCGTCGTGAAGGGCGTTTCAGGGGGAGAAAAGATTGTTCTTTCTGGTTTCCTGTCATTCGAGCGTGTTGAGAGGAAGGCGCGTACCGCGCGTAACCCGCAGACCGGTGAGCCAATCCAGGTGAAGGCCTCACGGGCTCCGAAGGTTTCCATTGGCACGACCTTTAAGAAGGCCGTCAAGGGTATGTAACCCATAGTTCTTGCAAGAAACCCCCGGGGCCGAGGCCCCGGGGGTTTCTTGTTTCTTAGGAGTAAAGCTCAGTCAACGAGAACGTCAACTAGCTTCCTGCCGCCTCGGTGGCCGAATTTCACAGTTCCCTCAGCGAGCGCGAACAGGGTGTCGTCCTTACCAATGCCGACATTACGGCCCGGATGGAACTTGGTACCCCGCTGACGAACAATGATCATGCCCGTCTTGACGGCTGTGCCGTCGAAAGTCTTAACACCCAAACGTTGCGCGTTGGAATCACGACCGTTTCGAGTTGAACCGCCACCTTTGGTCTTTGACATGTCAGCTCCTTATGCCTTCGTTGCCGCAGTGGCCTTCGTGGCCGTCGTCTTTTTTGCTGCTGCGGCTTTCTTCACTGGTGCTGCGGCCTTCTTCGCCGGTGCAGCAGCTTTCTTCGCGGGTGTCGCTGCCTTAACGGGCGCGTCAGCCTTTTCTGCGGCGGGTGCCTTCGCGGGGCCCTTCGTAGCGATCTTCGTAATTTCTACCGTCGAATAGTGCTGGCGGTGTCCCCAACGCTTTCGCTGGTTGGCCTTCGACTTATAGGTCAGGCCACGAATCTTCGGACCCTTCTCTTCGCCAATGATTTTGGCGGTCACCTTGGCACCCGTAAGTGCCGGACCCGCCAGAACCTTGTCGCCGTCGACAATCAGAACCGGGGAAAATTCCACGGCTTTGCCAATTTCCTCTGGACGCAAGTCAACTCGGACCACCTGGCCCTCGCTTACCCGTTCCTGGGACGTTCCAATGCGAATCACGGCATACATAGGGTTCCTATCTTAGCCCAAAGCGTCAAGGGCCAACGAGCCCTACAGGCCCGTCGAGACAACAAAGCCGCGTCCGTCACACACGGCGCAGACGCTCGAGACGGACTCGAGCAGGCCTTCATTAACGCGCTTGCGAGTCATTTCAACGAGGCCCAACTCTGAAATATCAAAGACCTGCGTTCGGGTCTTATCGCGTGACAAGGCTTGGCGAAGTGTCGACGCCACCGCCTCACGATTGGCCTTGGTTTCCATGTCGATGAAGTCGATGACGATGATGCCACCAATGTCACGGATGCGGAGCTGTCGAGCCACTTCTTCGGCCGCTTCGAGGTTGTTTCGAAAGACGGTTTCTTCGAGATTGGTCTTTCCAACGTTCTTTCCGGTGTTCACGTCAATGACCGTAAGAGCCTCCGTTCGCTCAATAATGAGCGAACCACCCGAAGGCAAAAACACCTTGCGGTCGAGCGCACGGTGCAACTGCTCGTGGACAAAGTAACGCTCGAAGACCGGCAGTTCTTCCGTTGATCGGTCGTAGTATTCGACCCGGTCCGCGAGTTCTGGATTGACGGCGTTCACGTAGTCGAGGACCTTTTCGTAGAGATCGAGGTCGTCAATAAGCACACCTCGGTAGTCATCGTTTAGTTCTTCACGCAGCACACGCACTGCTAGGTCCAGGTCGCGATAAACGAGACGAGGTTGGGGTGACTTCGCAACCTCGGCCTCAATGGCGCCCCATTTTTCGGTCAGTGAGGCAACGTCGCGAGCGAGATCGTCGGCGCTTACGCCTTCGGCGGCCGTACGAACAATGAGACCGTGACGTTCGGGCTTCACGTCATCGATGATCTTTCGAAGTCGACGGCGCTCGCCGTCGGCCAGGCGTTTGGAGATGCCAATGGTCGAGGAGTTTGGTACGAGTACCGCGAATCGACCGGGAATGGAAACTTCCTGCGTGAGCCGGGCGCCCTTGGCGCCAATGGCATTCTTCGTTACTTGGCAGACGACGGTTTGGCCAGACTTCAGCATCTCTTCGATGCGCTTTTCGCCCTTGGATTCTTCTTCCACGTCGTCTCGCTCGAAGGAAATGTCGCCTCGATACAAGACTGCGTTTTTGGGAATTCCGATGTCAACGAAAGCAAGTTCCATTCCCGGCAGGACGTTTTGAATCCGTCCCACGTAGATGTTGCCGTCGATTTGGTTCGTCTCATCGGACACCTTTGCCACGGTGTATTCCACGAGGGAGCGACCTTCGAGTGTTGCAATGTGCGTGGCGTCCTTCGCCACGTGCACACACATGAGATAGCGACCTTGGGCGCGGCCACGACGTTCGTTGCCGCGACGTCGCTTATTGCGTCCGCGCTGGCCGCCACCGTCGCTCACTCCCTCGGGAGCTGAGGCCTCAATGGCTTCGCCAACGGGACGTGGGGCACGGGCCTGGTTCGCCTGGGGACTTGGTCCGCGACCTCGTCCACGACCACCGCGACGTCGACGTTGATTCGACGTTGCTCCGTCTTGGTCGTTGGGACGACTGGGTCGATTTACTTCGTTGGCTGGTTCAGTCGACGGCGGCGCAGGACGAGTATCGCCAATGCGGGGCGTGGTGGGACTGGGGGTACTGGTGTTGTTTGTTTCGTCGTTCACGACGGAAACTCCTTGCGTTCATGACGTGACCCGCGCGGACGCGGATGCCGTGACATTCCTGAGGCGAGTTGACGAATCCGTCGAACCCACGTGAAAAATCATCACTGTCGATCAATTGTTGGGACCGAGAAGAAGCTGAAATGCCTCGAGCGAGGGTGAACGTCGACTTGATGTCGTTCATCACTATATTTTCCCTTGCGTTTTCTGCATCGCAGCGACCACGAAGGTCAGCGGCGATGCGTACATCGTTCTTCAAGTTGAGCACCGTTCTTTGGCGCCAACTCCCAACGACGTAAGGCTACTCCTTGATTGGGCCGAACTGCGCCTTGTCGCTCCTGAGCGCATCTGCCTAGCCGGCGGCCTTGGTGGTCTTCTTGTTGGTCTTTGTTGTGGGCACCACAAGTTGGGGCTTGAACTTCACGTTGCCCACGGGGTGCTGGACTAAATAATTGAAGATTTTGGCGACGATGGGCGCGGCCGCGTCGGCGCCGTAGCCACCTTGTTCAATGACACAGAGCACCACATACTTCGGCGCGTAGGTGGGGCCAAAACCAACGAACCACGAGTTGGGTTCTTGGCCGGGTTGGTTACTCGCGGTACCCGTTTTTCCGGCAATCGGGAACGAACTGAGCGAGAACGTGATGTTGCCCGCGAAGGCGCCACTCGCTGTTCCGTCGTGGTTCGCCACCACGCCGGTCAAACCTTGCAATATGGGCTCGCGAATGGACGCTGGCAAATTGACGTGCGAGATTACGCGTGGCAGATAACGAAGGACTACTCTGCCGTGCGCGTTCACGACGCCGGCGGCTACTTCGGGGGCGTACACCGTGCCACCATTGGCGAACGTCGCGTAGGCGTTCGCCATTTCAATCGGAGTGACAGCCGTTGAACCTTGACCAAACGCCATCTCGACATTGTCACCGGTGTACCAGCCCACCGTAGGAAAGTTCTTCGGTGCTTCCGAGTGCAACAGTCGTCGCACCGCCGGCGAGTCGACGCGTCCAAAATTCTCGTTGGGAAGATCAATGCCCGTGTAGCCGTCCAGTCCGTACTTCGCCGCGACGTTTTGAATGGGCGTAAGTCCGTATTTGGATTGCTGTGACCAAAAAAGATAGCCGAGGTTGTAGAAGTAATAATCCGATGAAACCGTGAGGGCCTTTGCCAAATTGACTGGTCCCGCGCCAGCATTGTCGTCATCGTGAAACACGCAACCGTGATATCCCTGCAGGCAACCCGGCACCTTGAAACTGCCGGTGTCGTCCACCACGTAATTCGACGACATGATCCCCGATTGCAGTTCCGCCGTGGCGGTGATGAGTTTGAAGGTACTGCCGGGAACGTAGAGGCCCTGAATGGCTTCGTTGTTAAAAGCTCCGGTGGCAATCAATTGGTTGTACTCGGCCTTGGAAAGTCCCGTCGTAAAATTCGTCAAGTCGTAGCCCGGATAACTCGCCATCGCGAGCACTTGACCGTTATTGGGATTAAGAACAATTGCCGCACCGTTTAAAGCCTTCGGTAACACTTTCGAGACGGGGTCGAGAGTGGTGCGGTCTTTCAAAATCCCGGCGGACAAAATGTTGTCCACTGCTTGTTGCAAGCCAGCGTCGAGATTCAACACCACGGAGTCTCCGGCCTGCGCCTTCGTTGTTTTGACCGTATTGAGGATCTGACCAAGGGCGTTCACCTCGAGCGTCTGCGTGCCCTCGGTTCCGCGCAAGAACTGCTCGTACTCTTCCTCGATTCCCGTCTTTCCAATGACCGAGTCCGTTTGATAGCCCTTCGGGAGTTGGGACAATTTCTCGGCGATGGGACCGACGTAGCCGAGGACGTGTGGCGCTAACGATCCTGTACCCGGATACGTCCTCGTTGAAATTTTCGCCACGGTGACGCCCGGAAATTCGCTCTGGTGCAGCGCCAAAAACTCCACCAAGGCTGGCGGCGTCGTAAGCAGAATTGGCGCCGGCTGGTAGGGGCTGTACTGGACATTATTGAGGGCGGCGTTGATCTGCTTGACGCTGAGTCCCGTCAGTGAGGCGAGCGATCCCTTAATTGAGGGATGGAGGGCGGCTTCAGCTCGAGATAAGAGGAGCTCCGTGTCCGTGGTGTTGCCCACGAGCAGCCCACCGCTACGGTCATAAATGTTGCCTCGCGTCGCGGGCGTGTAGCTGACGCGCAGAGAATTGGATTCCACCGTTGCTTGCGCGGCGGCGTGCTCGCCAATTTGCAACTGCCCTAAGCGCAGAATCAAAAGAACCAGTAGCAGCACAAAAAGCAGACCAATAATTCGCCAGCGAAGATCGGGACGCGCTTGGACTTCACTGGGTGAGGCAACGATGTCTCGAATACCAAAGCTCTTTGTTTCATTGATCCGTCGGCCACGTCCCTTACTGGGTCGAAGTGAGCGCCAAGGATTCCACCAACGAGCTGGACGCGAGCGAACGCGACGCTGGCGCCACGAACGCTTCACCGTCGAGAACCTTCGCCCACGATGGCTCTTGCGAGGCGCGCCATTGGTCGAGCAAAGATAAAGAATGCAATCGCGTTAACGACCATCATCGAAAACACGCTGTCTCGCCACACGTTGAACTGGCCGGTGACTTCGGCACAAATCATGTACGCGAGTGGTGCGAGAAATCCTCCCACGCTCGCAATAAGTGGCGTCACCCACCACGCGGCGGAATCAAGATCGCCCACACCTTCTCGACCAAGGGGCGACGCGGCGTAACCAAGGACGCCACCCACGATCGCCGTCAGACCAAAGACCGTAATGGTGTGGGCATCAAAAAAAAGTCCCACCAGCACGCCCGTTCCTACGGCCAACGTGGTTGCTCCGGTAAGTCCAACAGCAATGGGCAAGAGCCACACGAGCATGATCACGACACCAGCGAAGCGAAGGTTCGAAAAAATGCTGAGTTGAACGGCAACGACGACGAGCGACACGATGAGGAGCGGAATTAGTGCCCGTCTCACGTGGAGGGCTCCCACATCACCACGTCCACGTAAGAGAGGTGTTTGAGGTCCGCGAGCGGTGACAGAACCAGGTCGTACGTCGAAGCGCCTGGCGTCAAGGTGATGTTCTTCACGGTGGCTACGGGAAGACCCGGTGGAAACAGTCCACCCTGGAGTCCATCGGTCGAAAGAACGGTTCCGGGGCGCAGGTTGTTCGTGAAGGATACGGAGCTCACAGAAAGGTTGTTATTAACGCCGCGTCCGTAGATAAGCACGTCGGGTGACGTCGCACTCCACGACGCACCAACGACGCTCGAGGTGTCCGAGATGAGTAGCACCGTCGCACCTCGCGCCGTCGTAGAAGTAACTCGACCGATCAGTCCGCCGTTGGCGACTACGGGCATCCCCGCGAGCACACCGTCGTCGCGGCCTTTGGAAATGTCAAAGGTTGCGGCGAAGTTCGTCGGCGAGTTCGTCGTCACTTGAGCGACTTCGGTAGGCAACGAACCAACGAACGGAACGTTGAGCGTCGTCGTGAGTTGTTGCAACTGGCGTTCCAGTGGCCAGACCTGATTAGCCTTCAGTTCTTCTTCACCGAGCTGGTGGCGCAACTCTTGATTCTGGGCGACGACGTCCGAATAACTAATGGCACCGGCGAAGAGGTGACCAATCGGTCGGCCTATGGCTTCGACCACCCAACTAAAGGGCTCTTCAATGAGTCCCGCGCCACTTCGCAAGCGTGAACCTATACCACCACTCAAATAGAGGACTAAGACGGCGACCGTCACGACGACGCCCAGCACGACCGCGCGCCGGCGCGTGCGATCGCTCGCCACGGTTAGTGCGCGGGAGCGGTCTTAAGCATGCGCTGGAAGATATCGAGTTCCTCTAAGCACATACCACTTCCAATGGCTACGCAGTGAAGGGGATCACGAGCAATCACGATTGGAATATTCGTTTCGAATTCCAAACGTGCTGCAATGCCATGGAGCAGCGCACCACCACCGGTCAACACGATTCCCTGCTCAATGATGTCCGACGACAATTCGGGGGGTGTGCGGTCAAGCGTCACCTTCACGGCGTCAATGATGGCCTGCATGGGTTCTTCCATGGCTTCACGAATTTGTTGGGTCGAGATAACGACGGTTTTTGGTAGTCCCGTCACTAGGTCGCGTCCACGAATCTCTGCTCGCAGTTCTTCTTCCAGGGCGTAGGCGGAGCCGAGTTGAATCTTGATCTCTTCTGCCGTGCGCTCACCGAGGGCCAACTGGAATTCCTTTTTCACGTAGGCCACGATTGCTTCATCGAGCTCGTCGCCTCCCACGCGAATGGACTGACTAGTCACGATGCCACCGAGACTGATAACGGCGACTTCCGTCGTGCCACCACCAATGTCAACAACCATGTTGCCCGTTGGTTCGTGAATAGGAAGACCTGCGCCAATAGCGGCGGCCATGGGTTCTTCGATGATGTAGGCCTTTCGCGCACCGGCGAACTCCGCTGCTTCCATAACGGCGCGCTGTTCCACACCGGTAATTCCAGAGGGCACACAGATCACCATGCGCGGCTTCGCGAAGCGTCGTTGGTGGACACGGTGAATAAAGTAGCGAAGCATCTTTTCGCAGATTTCGAAGTCCGCAATGACGCCGTCTTTCAAGGGTCGAATGGCTTGAATATTGCTCGGCGTACGACCAATCATTCGCTTCGCTTCGGCACCAACTGCAAGGGGCTTACCGTCATGAATATTGACGGCAACCACGGAAGGTTCGTTCAAGATGATGCCACGACCACGCACGTATACGAGCGTGTTGGCGGTTCCCAAGTCGACCGCCATGTCACGACCAAGTAACGAGAAACGGTTATCTACCATGCAGACCTTTTGTTGAGGACGCGGATAAAACTGCCCTTAAGTACCTCTAAGGCTAGGTGAATTCAGCCCAGAGATACAAGCACGCCTTCTTTAGCCAAATTCAGGAAAGAAAATCCCAATTTCACGCTCGGCTGATTCGGCCGAATCTGAGCCGTGGATAAGGTTTTCGGACATTTCAATGGCCAAATCCCCACGAATGGTCCCAGGTGCCGCCTCTTTGGGATTGGTTGCTCCCATGAGGTTGCGGACCACTTTCCACGTGTCCCCCTCACCCTCGATGACCAATAAGAGCGCCGGACTCCGGGTAATGAAACTGATTAAATCGCCATAGAAGGGCTTACCAGCGTGCTCGGCGTAGTGGCGCTCCGCCGTTGCATTATCTATCTGTCGAAGTTCGGCCGCGACCACTCGTAACTGCTTTTTCTCCAGTCGAGCGATTATTTCTCCAATAAGTCGGCGCTCGACGGCGTCGGGTTTCACGATGACAAAGGTGCGGTCCACGAGGATGGAACCTATCAGTTATTTTCAGGTGCGCCGGTCGGCAATCTTCAAAATAGCCCCTCGCACTTCGGCCACGAGATAGAGACTGCCGGCCACCACGATGAGATCGTCATCTCCCGAATGCTCACGCGCGTACGCGAGGGCCGCGAGTGGACTGCGGTGCTCGATGGCGACTCCCCCGTATTTTCTTACGGCCGCAGCGACGTCTTCGGTGGGCATTGCGCGGGGGCTCGAGGGTGCGCAGACGTGGAATTCCAAAAAGCCCGCTTCCACGAGCGGTCGCACCATATCGTCCACATCTCGACCGTTCAACATGCCGAGCACGCAGCGACGCTCACCTTCAACGTAAAAGGCACCCTCTAACGTGGCCGCCAAGGCCCGCACGCCCGCCGGATTGTGTGCACCATCGACCACGATCATCGGATGGCGCGTTAACAGCTCCAAGCGTCCTGGCATCTTGAACGTGGAAAAAACTTCATGGACAATTTCGTCGCCGAGCGCACGATCAAGGAACGCTTCGGTGGCGACCAGCGCCGTCGTGGAGTTGTCGCCCTGGTGAATGCCGTGCAGACTCAGCAACACGTCTTCGTAGGTGGCAAACGGCGTGCGAATGCTGAGCAGTCGTCCGCCCACGGCGACATCGTTGCGCAAGAGTTGAAACTCATTGCCCACCATCCAGAGCGTGGTGCCCAATAAAGCGCAGCGCGCCATGGCGACATCGCGAACGACCGCGTCGTATGTTCCTACAATCGCGAGGGCATCAGCGCGAAAGATGCCAACTTTGTCCGAAGCAATGGCGAACACGGTGTCACCGAGCACCGCCGTGTGATCAAGGTCCACGTTGGTGATGACGGCGACACTGCTGTCAATGACGTTCGTTGAGTCCCACGTTCCGCCCAGACCCACTTCAATAACGCCAACGTCGACGCCTTCATCAGAGAAATGTAATAAAGCGGCGACCGTCAAAATCTCGAATCTCGTAAGGGCAATACCCGTCGCCTTTTCCACATCGGCCATGCGTGAAAGCAGACCGCGCAATTCGTCGTCGGTGATGCTTTGTCCGGCAAGGGCAATGCGCTCATTGACCGCGTGTAAATCGGGACTGGTGAAGGTCCCAACGCGAAGACCCGTCGCGGTCAACAACGCCGAAACGAGAGTGGTCGTCGTACCTTTTCCGTTCGTACCCGTGAGGTGCACCGTCGGATAGTCGCGATGAGGTTCGCCGAGAGCCGCCAACGTGTCGTGAATTGGCTGCAGCGACGGGACATCTTGATGGTTGGGGGCTACGCGTTCAAAATCAACGTGCGCTTCCAACCAAGCGAGCGCGTCGCTGTACGACCGAAAAGCCACCCGACTTAACTGGCGCGGCGCGTTCGCGTGGGCTTACGCAACTCGTAGGTCGGTTCTTCGATTTTTCGAACCGTGTCCGCGGTAATCACGCACTTCACCACGTCACTTCGACCAGGCAAATCAAACATGACGTTGAGCAACACGTCTTCCAAAATCGCTCGCAGTCCACGTGCACCGGTGCCACGCTCGAGAGCGAGGTCAGCAATAGCGGCGAGCGCGTCGGCTTCAATGTCCAAGACCACGTCGTCCATCGCAAGAACGTGCTGGTACTGGCGAAGGAGCGAATTCTTCGGTTCGGTCAGAACTTCGATCAACATTGTTCGGTCGAGTTGTTGGACGGCACCCACCACGGGCAGACGACCAATAAATTCTGGAATGAGACCGAACTTCATAAGGTCTTCAGGGAGTACGTGGCGGAAGAGTTCAATGTCACCCGAACGCTTTGTCTGCACTGGCGAATTAAAACCAATGCTCTTTTTGCCTAAACGGCGTTCAATGATTTCTTCCAACCCAGAAAACGCGCCACCACAGATGAACAAAATATTCGTTGTGTCGATGGTGATGAATTCCTGGTGAGGATGCTTTCTTCCGCCCTGGGGTGGCACGCTCGCCACCGAGCCCTCAAGAATCTTGAGAAGTGCTTGTTGCACACCTTCACCCGACACGTCACGAGTGATCGACGGGTTCTCCGCTTTTCGTGCGATCTTGTCAATCTCGTCTATGTAGATAATGCCGCGCTCCGCGCGCTTCACGTCAAAGTCCGCGGCCGTGAGCAACTTCAACAAAATATTCTCTACGTCTTCGCCAACGTAACCAGCTTCGGTTAACGCGGTGGCGTCCGCAATGGCGAACGGCACGTTGAGCATCTTCGCCAGCGTTTGGGCGAGGAAGGTCTTGCCGCATCCCGTGGGACCGAGCAACAGAACGTTGGATTTGGCAACTTCAACGTCGTCGTCGCGACGCGGTCCCGCCTGTACGCGCTTGTAGTGGTTGTACACAGCGACCGACAAAATCTTTTTGGCATCGGACTGGCCAATGACGAAGTCGTCAAGGAAGGCCGAAATTTCTCGGGGCTTGGGCAATTCTTCGAGGTCAATCTCGGGGCGATCGCCCAACTCGTCCGCAATGATTTCGTTGCACAACGATATGCACTCGTCGCAGATGTAGACGCTGGGTCCAGCAATCAGTTTCTTGACTTGTTTTTGACTCTTCGAGCAAAAACTGCACTTTACGAGGTCGCCGCCCTCACCAAATTTAGCCACGGACCACCTCCGACATGTCTTCCGTGCTGGTCATCCTACGAGCAACGCGGTCAAAATTGGGGTATCTAAACGCGGGCGTTAATAACTTCGTCAATCAAGCCATATTCCACGGCTTCCGATGCCGTGATGACAAAGTCACGGTCGGTGTCCTTGGCAATGCGCTCGATGGTTTGACCGGTGTCGTGGGCCAACATTGAGTTCAGCAAATCACGCATTCGAAGAATTTCACGAGCCTGAATTTCAATATCTGACGCTTGTCCTCCAACGCCACCCCACGGTTGGTGCATCAACACACGCGCGTGCGGCAAGGCGTAGCGCTTGCCCTTCGTGCCGGCACCCAAAAGCACGGCGGCAGCCGAAGCGGCCTGGCCGAAGCAGAACGTCGATACGTCGGGCTTGATGTACTTCAACGTGTCATAAATCGCGAGCAGACCCGTGATGTCGCCACCGGGTGAATTGATATACAGGTTGATGTCCTTGTCGGCATCTTCTGACTCGAGAAAAAGCATCTGGGCGCAAATGAGATTGGCCACGGTGTCGTCTATGGGCGTGCCCAGGAAAATAATGCGCTCGCGAAGTAAACGGCTGTAAAGGTCGTAGGCGCGCTCGCCACGATTGGAGGACTCGACTACCGTCGGGACCAAGTAATTCTGTTCACGAAAAAGTTCACTCATCACGTCCACCCTATGCGTTGGCGTCGTCGGACTGATCCTTTTCCAAGAGCGACTTGTTGATCTCCACGCCGGCGCCGTCAATATACATAGCGTTCTCGATCAGCCATTTTGAGGCCTTCATTTTGCCGACTTCGCTGCTAAACGATACGACTCGACCGGTCTCTCTCAGGTTCTTTCGCAACACTTCAGGGTCCACGTTCATGGCTTGTGCCGTATTGACGAGCTCTTCATCGATTTCTTCGTCCGAAGGTTCAAGACCCTCGGCCTTTACCAACGCCCGCATCGCGAGGTCTACTCGCACCGCGCGACGAGCGTCGGTGCGAAGAGTCTCGAGAAGTTGATCGGGTGTTTGGTTCGTTACTTGCATGAACGTCTCAAAGCTCAACTTCTGTTGCGCGAGGCGCTGTCCCAGGTCCTGGAGTCGCTCGTTGGTTTCAGAGTCCACGAGCACTTCGGGAGCGTCTTCTTCGGCCACGAGGTCACTCAGGGCCATCAGCGCCGCGTCGCGACGGGACATTTGCGCTTCAACAATCTTCATGCGGCGCATCTGATCGAGCATGCCGTCTCGCATGGCTTCGACCGTTTCGTACTCCGTGCTTTCTTTGACCCACTCGTCGGTCAGTTCTGGAAGAATGCGCTCCTTCACCACCTTGAGATTGAGATCGAACGTCATCGGCGGACCAGCGGGTCCGGGACCAATGAGACTCAAGGTCTCACCGGCGCGAAGACCAACGATGAGTTCATCGACGCCTTCGGTGATGATCCCTGAACCAACGGTGTAGACGTAATCCTCCACGTCAAGGGGATCACCTTCACCGGCCGGATCTTTCGCGTGAATATCCAAGGTCACGACGTCGCCCGTGATAATTGGTCGGTCCACATCGTTTAACACCGCGTCCGTGTCACGGAGACGGTTGATTTGACCTTCTAATTCTTCGTCACTGACGTCCGGCGAAGGGATCGTGACGCGAAGATCTCGGTAACCATCAATGGAAACTTCCGGACGAACTTCGACGTTCGCTTCAAAGACCAGCGCACCCTCTTCTTCACCGCTCGTGATGGTGACGTCAGGTTGACCAATGGGATCAATCAACGTGTCCGCCACAGCGGTGGCATAAAAGTCGGAGAGGGATTCACGGATAGCTTCGGAACGAAGCACGCTCGCTCCGCCAAGACGTGCTTCGATGAGCGACCTCGGCGCCTTACCTTTTCGAAAACCCTTCACTGAGATCTCGTTCGAGAGGTGCTTCGCCGTGTGCTCGATTGCTTCGGCTAATTCAATTTCGTCGACTTCGACAACCAGTCGGACGTGGTTGTTTTCAAGGGTATTGGATGTAGCGCGCATAGAGTGAGACAGCCTAATCGGGTAGTGGGCGAAGAGCCTTTAGATGAGTACCGCGAGCCCCGAGGCAATTTTTGTTGCGAGTTCGCGGTCACCCGTGACGAACGTTGACGAAGCATCAAGAAATGCCTGGTCGCTAATACGACCCGCGCCACGGCGCCAAAAAAGCGCCACCGGCGTGGTGATTTCTAGCGTGACCTCATCGTCAGTGCTGGAAATGGCTTTTGCTCGCCCGTCAACGACTTGGACCGTCACCGAACGAGCGAGGCGACCCACCAAATTAAAACGGACGATTGAACCTTCCGGCGCCCTAGCTCTTTTTCCAATCACGTAAGGCAGCGCACTCTCGAAACGATTGACCACGACTTCTTCGCCAACGCCGTGGTCGTCTTCGGGCATCAAGAGCGCGTCACGAATGTCTTGAAGATGGATCCAGGAATCCAAAATACGAGTTTCTTGGAACCGGTGATGAGGTGCGTCGCCCTCGGGACTCCAGCCGACTTTTTCCCATTCCTCGTCACTTAAATTTCGAAGAGCCTGTAGCGACGTTCTCGTCGCTTCCCAAAACTGATTGAGAACCTCAATGCCGGGCTCGTTGCGATGCGCTACGACAAATTTTTCGTTGAGCTCACCAATGACGTTTCGCACGTAGTCCGGCATTTCAAAATCAACTTCCGGCGCTGGGGTGCCGCGCATCATCAGTTCAAACCCGAGCAAATGACTGAGTACGTCACGTACGCTCCAGCCCGGACACGGTGTTGCACAGTCGTAGTCCTCAGGCGCAATCGGTCGAACTACTTTGTCAATTGCGTCCCAAATGGATTCGAGACCGTCGACTATCCATTCATGTGCCACAGTGATCCCCCAATTCAGTTCACGTGAGCCTAGAGACTGTGCTCCCGTGTCGTAAAGTAGTCAACTGGTTCCTTCTGCGCTGCAGCGAGCGCGGGTGTGCCACGATGTCGGAACGGGAAGTAGCGCAGCTTGGTTAGCGCGCCTGCTTTGGGAGCAGGAGGCCGCGGGTTCGAATCCCGCCTTCCCGACCACACCACCATCACGGGATGGGACCTAGGGCCGCAATGACGCAAGCACTATGAGTGACTTATATTTAGAAAGTGGAATCGCTTAAGTCAGAGGAAGAACGTGCCGGCTGGGACGCCTTCCTGCAGCGATTCGGTTTGCCTTGGTACTACGCAATTATCGCGGCGCTCGCTCTCGTCGTAGTCGGATCTCTTTTTTGGGTCCACGAAGGCGTCCACTTGGCCGACATGGTGCGATATCGTCGCCCGCTGGACTTTCAGGTGTACCGAGACGCGGCCGCCAACATGCTGCACAACGGTCGGACCTACGTGCACAGATTTACCTGGGTGCATTTACCCTTTACGTATCCCCCGTTTGCGCTGCTGCTCTTCAGCGGACTTACCGTGGTTTCGGTCACGACGTCGATGGTCTTGTGGTGGGCCCTTAGTGCCCTCGCACTCGTTGGTGTCGTCGACATCGCCCTTGGTTCCGTCTTTTCTCTTCCTCGCTACGTTCGTCTAGCCCTCGCGTTCGCCTCGGCCGGTGTGATGTGCGTGTGCCTCGAACCAGCCCAGAGTTCCATGGACTTTGGTCAAATCAATTTTCTCTTGATGTTTCTCATTGTGTTTGACATCTTTCACGTTCACAAGACCGGACGGGGGTTTCTCGTCGGCATCGCCGCCGCGATCAAACTCACTCCCCTGACCTATCTCTTCTATTTTGCGGCGGAGCGTTCGTGGCGTACGGTCTACTGGGCGATTGCCACCTTTGTTGGAGCGGGCGTCGTCGGACTCATTTTTCTGCCGTCAGACTCTGTGACGTACTGGTTTCACCAGGCGTTCTCGCCCGGACAAAAGGGCAACGCGACCGGAGCCATGAATCAGTCGTGGTACTCGCTGATTCAGCACCTCGTCGGTGACAACCAAGTGGCGACGATGACGATTTGGGTAGTTCTTAGCGCACTGACGCTCGCCGCCGGATTCTTTGTGGCCCGCGTCTGTGTGAGTAATGGTCGTTTGCTCGAAGGACTCTTTGCGCTTGCTCTCACCGAACTGCTCATTAGTCCCATCTCGTGGACGCACCACTGGTCGTGGGTGGTCGTCGCACCCATTTTGATTGTTGCCCAATGGCGTAGGGACGCGTGGACGTGCGTGGCGATGCTCTTCTTGCTACTTATCTGCTTTGATCCGCCCTTCGAATGGCACCCGTGGAAGTGGTACCACGTGGGCTTCCTTCGTGGATTAGAAGGATATTCATTGCTCTTGTCCGGCGCGATAGTGCTCGCAACGATGACCATTAGTCAATGGCACGTTCGAAAATGGAACCGCGCCAGCGAGGTCTCCACGCCACTTCGCTTAGCCAACGAACACTAAAAGGAGCGGCGGGCCAAGAAATCCGGCCGGTCTTATACTTTTGAATATGGTGACCGTGTTCTTCTGGATTGTCATCGTTCTCTTTTGCATCGTTGTTGAAATGCACACCAATGCGTTCTTGGCAATATTCATTGGTACGGGCGCAACGCTCGCGTTCATTCTCGCCCTCGTTGGCGTTCCCTTCGCCATTCAAGCGCTAGCGTGGCTTGTTTTTTCAGGAGGAACTATCGCTTTTCTTCGACCGTGGGCCATGCGCAAGTTTCAACACCATCGCTACGAAATTGATATGAGTAAACCCACGCATACGGCGCTCACGAATTTGACCGGCTTCGTTGAAGAACCCGTAGGCGACGAAAAGAGCCCGGGGCGCGTCAAGATTCAAGGAGAACTGTGGCGCGCGGTAACGGACTGGCCCGAAGCCCTTCCGAACGGAACACAAATTGTCGTGAAAAAAGCGTACGGCACGACGCTCTGGGTTGACCCCGTTTAAGCAGCTGGCGAACGAAGGCGCCGCTACGAAACAGAAGGTACGTCGGCCATCACACTCTTGATGGCTTGAGCAGCACCGAGCAACGCTGCGCTTTCGGCAGGGATAATTAACTTCGTGTTGTCGCTCTCGGCGAATTTGGCCAAGGTGTCCAGTTGCAAAATAGCGACCAACGTTGGATCGGGCGCTTGTTCCTTGATTGCTGCGTACACCGAAGCAATAGCCTGCGCTCGACCTTCGGCTTCCAAAATCAATGCTTGCCTACGACCCTGCGCACGAAGAATGTCCGATTGCTGTGCGCCTTCGGCTTCTTTAATAGCGGCTTGACGTTGTCCATCCGCGACGTTCACGGCGGACTGCTGTTGACCTTCTGATTCCAAGATGCGCGCTCGCTTTTCTTGGTCGGCCTGCTTCTGCAGTGCCATGGCTTGGAGTATTTGGTCGGGTGGCGTGATCTCTAGTACTTCGACGCGATTAATACGCACGCCCCATTTATCCGTCGCCTCTTCCATTTGGGTCTGGAGCATCGTGCTGATTTGCTCGCGCTGAGAGAATGCATCATCCAGCGTGATGCTGCCGAACA
>Ga0302320_10001596_pt1 | contig 54340 bp, 46 predicted proteins | sample Bog_T0_3_FD_202130 | JGI IMG/M metagenome (GOLD analysis project Ga0302320, IMG submission 202130) | Peat permafrost microbial communities from Stordalen Mire near Abisko, Sweden - Bog_T0_3 | ecosystem: Environmental > Terrestrial > Soil > Wetlands > Peat | place: Sweden: Abisko, Stordalen Mire...
CTGGGTGCCCCACCCTCGTCGCGTGCTTACGGTGTACCACCACGAACAGAACCGGAATCGCCACCAAAGTGAAGAACATCGATCCCAGCAGCCCGAAGGCGATCACGCTGGCCAGCGGCGACCACAGGCTCGACCCGGAGAGAATCATGGGGATGACGCCCACCGCGGCTGCCGCCGAAGTGAGGAAGATGGGCCGCAACCGCCGTTCTCCGGCCTCCAGCGCCGCCTGCTCCAATTCCACCCCGTTCCTCATCCGTTCGTGGATGTAATCGATCAGAATGATGGAGTTTCTGACCACCAGCCCTCCTACGCTGATGATGCCGATAAATGCGGTAAAGCCGAAGGTGTTGTGGGTAATCAGCAGTCCCAGGGCTGCGCCGGGTAGCGCCAGCGGAAACGCCGCCATCACAATCAGCGGGTCCACCAGCGTACGGAATTGGAAGAGCAGAATCAGGAAAATCAGCACCAGGCTGAGGGTCAGCGCATTCCGCATCTCGCCAAAGGCCTCCTGCTGGTTTTCGTACTCGCCGCCAAATTCGATGCGGTATCCAGGCGGCAATTGCAGGTCGTCCAGTTGTTTGCGCGCGTCGCCCAGTATCTCGCTCGCCAGGCGATGGTCGCCGGGGAATGCGCGCACCGTCAATGTGCGGACGCCGTTTCTGCGTACAATTCTGCCCGGCTGCCACTCTGAAGTGAGCGTCGCCACTGCCGCCAGCGGAACCTTTGCTCCGGTCACCGGGGACATCACGTAGGTATCGGACACGTTCTGGAAGCTCTGCCTGTCCGCGGGGTCAAGCCGCAGAACCACATTGACATCGCGGTCGCCCTCCCAGAATGTCGTCACCGGCGCGCCCTCAAAGCCCGCCGCCAGTTGCTGGGCGATGGCGGCGTTGGTCAATCCCATGCGATTGGCCACTTCCTCGCGCACGTTCAAGCCCACCTGCCACGCATCTTCGTGCCAGTCGGTGTGAATGTACGTCGCGCCCGGCGTATGCCGGAAAATATCCTCCACCTGATTGCCCAGGGTTTCCAGCGTGGCAATGTCGTCTCCGGAAATCCGCACCTCAACCGGAGCCTCCATAATCTGTCCCTGCTGGAGTTCCTTGACGAAGACCTTGGCCTCCGGGGCCAGAGCAGGCAGCCGTTGCCGCAACTGCTCCACCAGCCTGGGCGTCTCCTTCACATTTTTGGTGTTCACCAGAATCTGCGCATAGTTCGCCGCCGGCGCTTGCGGGTTCACGTTGTAGTAGAAGCGCGGCGCGCTTTCGCCCAGAAAGCTGGTATACATTTTGACCTGCGGCTCCCGGCTCAGAACCGCTTCAATCTGGCGCACGGTGGCGTCGGTGGCCTCGATCTTGGCGCCCTCCGGCAGCCACACGTCCATCACGAACTGGTTCCGCTCGGCCAGGGGAAACAGCAGTTGCGGAACCAGCAGCAGAATTCCCACCCCGGCCGCAAAGGCCAGCACGCTCGACACAAGAACCGTTCGCTTGTTCTGCATGGCCCAGGTGATGGCAGTGTTGTAATGCCGCTGCATGTGATCCAGCGGAGTCAGCTTGCGCTCCGCTCCTGCATCTTCTTGCTCGTGATCGCGCAGGCCTTTGCGGATGAAGAAGCGCGCCATCAACGGCGTCAGCAGCATGGCGACGAAGAACGAAGTGCCCAGTGAAATGGCGACAGCGATCGGCAGCGAACGGATGAACTCACCCATGGCGCCGGTCAGCATCAAGAGCGGCACAAACGCTGCGATGATGGCCAGCGTTGCGGTCAGCACGGGTACGGCCATCCCCGTCGCGCACCTCTCCGCCGCCTCATCGATAGGAACTTTGCGGTCGAGCAGATCCACGTAGTTGTCGACAATCACGATGGCATTGTCCACCACCATGCCCAGCACCACGATGAGCGCCGAAATCGATACTTGTTGCAACTCGATTCCACAAGCATTCAACATTCCGAAGGTCATCGACACAGAGGCTGGAATCGCGATCGCGGAAACCAGAGCCACGCGCAGCGGCAGCAGCAGCATGGTCACCAGGATGACCGCGACGATGGCAATGCCGAATTCGCCGAAGAACCCCCGGATGCGTTCGGAGACAACTCTCGGCTGGTCCGCCACCAGGTCCAGCTTCACGTCCGGCGGCAGAGTCGCCTGTACACTCTTCAGCGTGGCGCGCAGCGTGTTGCCGAAGTCCACAATGTTGTTGCCCTCGCGCATCTCCACCGCCAGCAGAATCGTCTGCTCGCCGCCAATCCGGGCATATTCGGTGGGGTCTTTGTAGACCCGCTCCACAGTGGCCAGGTCGCCGATGGTTACCGGCTGGCCGGTGGGTGAAACATCAACCATCACCCGGCGAATCTGGTCTTCCGTCTGCAAGCGCCCGCCGGATTCAATTGGAACCTTGCTCTGTTCCGCAGGTACGCGCCCGCCGAACTGTACTGTGTTGCGTCCTTGCAGTGCTCCCATCACCTTCAGCGGGTTCACGGCGTACTGCGAAAGCCGTTCCGAGGAAGTATCGATGTCGATCTCTTCCTTTTGATCCCCGATGCGCTTGATCTTCGAAACCGCCGGAATCGTGCGCAGCTCCGTCTCCACGGTTTGCGCGTAATCCTTCAGCTCCCTGGGACCATAATTGCCGCCATGGACCGCAATCAGCACCGCGACGGTGTCGCCGAAGTCGGAGTCCACCACCGGGCCGAGCACGCCGGCCGGCAGGCCGGTGGCCTTGAGTTGCGCCATGTCCAGGCGCAGCTTGGACCAGAACTCGTCAGAATTCTTGATCGACTTGTCCAGGTCCACATTGATAACTACCATCCCGTTGCGGGTGGTCGAGAAAGTCTTGGCGCGGCGGACTTCGGCGAAGCGGAAAAGCCGCTCTTCAATCTTGCGCGTGACCTGGTCTTCCACCTCACGGGAGGTAGCGCCGGGATAAACGGCAACCACAATGCCGGTGTGGATGGTGATCTTGGGGTCTTCGCGCCTGGGCATGGTAACCAGGGAATACAGGCCTGCCGCAAACAGCATGGCCGAAAGCACCAGCGTCACCTGCGGATAACGCAGAGCCGCGCGAACAGGGTTCACTGGCCGCCTCCCACAATCCTGGCCGGAGAACCTTCGCGCACATTCTGCTGACCGGCTACCACCACCTGCTCGTCGCCCGTCAGGCCGCTCAGAATCTCCACTTCACTTCCAATCAGCCCGCCCACATCTACCCGCCGCGCATAAATGCGCTGTTGCGAGGGCGAGTACACGTACACCTGCGTTACTCCTTTGGGATCATGCACGATTGCATTGCCGGGCACGGTGATCGCATTGACCATCACCGGGGAGAATATCCGCGCCTCGCTCACCATGCCCGCGCGCAACACGTGCGCCGGGTTAGCGACGGCAATCTTCACCGCGTAGGTGCGCGAGGCCGGGTCCGCCGCCACCCCCACCGTCTCCACCTTTCCCTCAAACTGCTTTCCATCCAGTGACGGAATCGTCACCGTGGCGCGCTCACCTTCCCGCACCTTGCCGATCTCGTCTTCCGGAATCGCCACCCGCACCTTGATCGGGTTCAGGTCCAACACGGAGATCACCGGAATCCCCGCTCCAACCGTGTCTCCCACGTCGATCCGCCGCATCCCAACGAAGCCCGCGATCGGCGCACGCAGCCGTGTGTCTCCCAGCCGCTTCTGCGCCTCATGGAGTTGAGCCGCCGCCGCGCGAGACTGTCCGGTTGCAGCCTCTTTGTCCTCGACCCGCGTCCCTTGCCGCGCCATATCGTAGCGCTGCTGCGCCGCCTGGTAGCCGGCTTCGATCTTCTTGAAGTCGTTGGCGGGCAGGCTCTTGTGGTCGTAGAGATATTTCATGCGCTTGTACTGGTCCTGCCACTGTTCATAGTCGATGCGCGCCTGCTCCAGCTCCTGCGAGCGCGGGCCTTGCTGCGCTTTATCGTTCACCGCCTGCGCCGCATCCGCCTGCCCTTGCGCCGCATCGTACGCATTGCGGTAGTCGGTCGAGTCCAGTTCCGCCAGCACCTGGCCCTTGCTCACCGCCTGGCCTTCTTCCACAAAAACCTTCGCCACTCGTCCGGCTATCTGGAATGCGCCCTGAGCCGTTACATTGGCCTCCACCGTTCCGCTGACAGCGACAGAAACAGGCTGCCGCACCCGATTGGGCACACGCACGCGCACCGGAACCGGCTGGTCGGCAGCTACCGGGGCTTTGGGGCCGCACCCTGCAAGCAGCAATAGAGCCAACAGGCACATCGCGGTTATCCGCATCTTGGCGGATAACACAGACTTTTCCATGCAAATAAAATCGGTAAATTCAACGCGATTCTCAACCACTGGGGCAGCCTTTCTGCGATCCCAACCCGAAGCAGGGCCTGCAAGTGCTCCATCCTTGCCGCGCCTTTTCCAATCCGAGCCACTCTGCAAATCCAAAAGAGTTTTTCCTGTTTCTTGCATCGATGTTTTCCCTTGACAAGAATAGAATGACACGTCATTCTATTCTTGTCAACAGGAGTATCGTTTAAAAATGGCCTACCGCAAAACTCCCGCAACAGCAGCCCGCAAGGACGCTCGGCGCAGGACGATTCTCGACGCCGCAACCCGCCTCTTCGGCGCCAACGGCTATCACGCCACCACCGTTCCCATGATCGTGGCGGAGTCCGATAGCTCGGTGGGCAGCTTTTACGCGCATTTCCGCAACAAGGAAGATGTCTTTGCGGCGGTTCTGGAAGCGCTGGGCCAGAAGGTGACGGAAGTGATGGATCAGGCCAGAGACTCCGAGCCTGATGCGCTGCTTGGGATTCGCTGCGCCGTTGAGTCGCTTTTTCTGTTTCTGGCCGACAACCCCGGAGATGCGCGGATCCTCATCGTTGAGTCTTCGGGATTGAGCCCTCGCCTGGAGCGGGTGCGCCGCGCCATTCTGAGGCATTACGTTGAACAAGTCTGCCAGACGCTGGCGTCGGCCCCTGCCGCATTTTTCGTTTCTGCGCCGTTGATCGCCGCTCGCTGCCTCGTGGGCGCCGTCTTCGAGTCACTTTATAGTTGGCTGGAAGAAAGCTCCAGCGAGCGCCAGCCTGCCGCCGAAGTTGCACGAGCCGTGGCCGATTACAACTTGCGGGCCATAGGCGCGGAGATGCAAAATAAATCGCAATCATCGAACAAGATTCCGGAGTAGTCCAGAGGAGCGAAGAAATGTTCAACGTCTTGACAATTGCACGAGAATACGGCAGCGGAGGCTCTGACATCGGGCGCAAGGTTGCGGAGCTTCTGGGCTGGGAGTGCATTGACAAGCAGATCATCGAACGGGTCGCGGCCATGGGAAAGGTAGACCATGCCTGGGCCGCGCGGGCAGACGAACACGCCATCGCGTGGTGGGAGCGCGTGCTGAAGAGCTTCCGCCAGGGAGGCCCGGAGTCCTATGCCGGCGAGGGCTCTCTACTCGCGGTGGATCGCGATACGGTGCAGTTATTAACCGCGAATATCATTCAAGAAGCCGCCAAGGTGGGCAATTGCGTCATCATCGGGCGCAGCGCGCAATGCGCTTTACGCCATCATCCCCACGTACTGCGCATGTTGGTCTATGCGCCGCTCAGCGAGAAAATCGCGCGCATGAAGCTGCGTCATCCGGGCGAGCAAGATCTGCAGGCTCTGCTTCGCCGCCTGGACTCCGAGCGCCTCCACTATGCTCGCTACTACTACGACTGCGATTCAGCCGATCCCCGGCTTTACCACATCACCATGAACAGCACTCTGGGCGTCGATACTTGCGCCAGGATGGTTGCGCAGATCATCCAGTCTTCGTAGGCCAACCGAAACCCGCTGCTATATCCAGTCGGACACGAGCGCCGGGGGTGCCATCCCCCGGAGTCCATCGGCCGGCTGTGACAATCTAGAAGTCAGGAGTTTGCCCACCATGCAGTCCGAAAATTTTGCCGTAGTTGACGAATCGCAAGACCTTCACGCCTGGGAGGCGGGTGGAGCTGATTCAGCAGAGGCGCTTACCGCCTGGGTCGGAGCGCGCCTGAAGGCGTATGAGGCGGCGTTGGCCGCGCTGCTGACCGTTGAGGGCGCACGCACGCCGGACAACTCCCTCCGCCTCTATGACGCTGCCATCGAACAGCTCAGCCTGGCCGGCGCGCAGGCGGGCATACTGAACTCCGTGGCTGCTGACAAGGCGGTACGCGACCAGGCGCAGATGGAAGCGCAGCGGGTGGCGCAGGCCGCCAGCGCATTGAGCCTGAACCGGGCCGTCTACGAGGCTCTTGCGGCTATCGATCTGGGCAATTCAAGCGCGGCCACAAAGCACTACGTCGAGCGCACGCTGCTCAGCTACCGGCTAGCTGGCGTGGACAAGGACCAGGCCACGCGCGACCGCCTGCAAAGCTTGCACGATAAGGCTACGCAGCTCTCGCTCACATTCAGCCGCAACATTCAGGAGGGCGCGAAGACCATTGAGGCCACGCCCGCTGAGTTGGATGGCCTGCCCGCCGACTACCTTGCTCGCCACCCGGCAGACGCCGGCGGCCGCATCACGCTCACCACCGACCCGCCCGATATGCAGCCAGTCATGACCTTCGCCGCGAACGCCGCGCTGCGCGAGCGCATGTTTTTCGCCTACAACACTCGCGCCTACCCGGCCAATCAGCAAATTCTTCTGGACCTACTGGTTACGCGCCAGGAGATTGCCGATGTGCTCGGCTTCCGCAGTTGGGCCGATCTGGCTACTGTCGATCAGATGATGGCTTCGGCAGCCAACGTGCGTACGTTTCTGGCCAAACTTAACGAGGCCAGCCTGGAGGGCGCGCGCCGCGAGCACGAACTGATTCTCAATTTCACCCGCCGGCGTCAGCCGGAGTCGGCGGCCATCGACATCGCCAGCCGAGGTTACTGGTACGAGCAGTTCCGCCGCTCCGCCTTTGACTTCGACTCGCAGTCCGTGCGGCCTTACTTCCCTTATGAGCAGGTGGAGGCGGGCGTGCTGGAGACGGCGGCGCGCTTGTTCAAGATCGAGTTCCGCCGCTCGACGGCGCCGGCATGGCACCGGGACGTCTCGGTCTTCGATGTACTCGACCGCGGCCGGAATGTGGGCCGCTTCTATCTCGACATGCACCCCCGCGAGGGCAAGGACAAGTGGTTCTCCGCCTCGCCAGTGGTCACCGGCGTGCGCGGGCGCGCGATGCCCGAGGCCGCGCTCATCTGCAACTTTCCCTGTGGTGACGACAACGACCCCGGCCTTCTGCAATACAGCGATGTGGTCACCTTTTTCCACGAGTTCGGCCACCTGATGCACGCCATCCTGGGCGGCCAGACCGAGTGGGCGGGCATCAGCGGCTTTGCCACCGAGGGCGATTTCATCGAGGTGCCTTCGCAGATGCTGGAAGAGTTCTTCCGCGACGAAAAGCTGCTTCAGGCATTCGCCAAGCATTATCAAACGGGTGAAACGCTCCCCTCCGAAACCATCAAGAAAATGAAGCTGGCCGGTGCCTTTGGCCGAGCTGATTGGGTTCGTTCGCAGCTCTACTACACCACGCTCTCGCTCGACCTGCACGACCGCAACCCCGCGGGCCTGGACCTGGACCTCACCACCAGGCAGCTCTATCAAAGCCTGCAACCCTGGACCTGGCTGGAAGGCAACCGCATGTACGCGAGCTTCGGGCACCTGACCGGCTACTCGTCGAACTACTACACCTACGCCTTCGACAAGGTCATCGCATTGGACTTCTTTGCCCAGTTTGACCCTGCCGACCTGCTGGGCTGCGACGCCGGCAGCCGCTATCGCAAATTGGTGCTCGAACAGGGCGGGTCAAAACCGGGCCGCCAGATGGTCCGCGAATTCCTGGGCCGCGATGAAGAATTTTCTGCCTTTTCCAATTGGCTGAACGAGGAGTTTGAATGTCATTATTTGGAGGTCTCACGATGAATGCATCCGACTTTCGCCGTATAGCGCTGAGCTTCGAGGGCGCCGAAGAGGGCTCGCATATGGGCGCGGCCGATTTTCGCGTCGGCGGTCGAATCTTCTCTACGCTCGCATCGGAGAAACTAGGCTACGGCAACCTGATGATCACTCCTGAACAGCAGGCGGAGTTTGTTGCGGAACGGCCCGACCTTTTCCTACCCGTTGCGGGCGGGTGGGGCAGGAACGGCGTTACCCATGTACGGCTTGCCTTGGCCAACGAGGACGTACTAACGGGCGCGATGCAAATGGCATGGAAGCTGCGAATTGAAAAGAACAACAATACAGGCAGGAAAGGCCGTGCTCCCATAAAACGGTCGAGCAAGGCAAGAACAATAAACACATAGCCCGTTAATCTCTCCATTACGGTCTATCCATATATTATGATTTCGTAATGGCATGCACACAGGATTTCAACGGCAAATGGGCGCTGGTGACCGGAGCCAGTTCGGGAATTGGCGCGGCGCTGTCGCGGGAGCTGGCCAAGCACGGAGCCAAACTTATTCTGACGGCGCGCAGGCGTGACCGGCTGGAGAAGCTGGCAGGCGAACTCAAGACACAAGGAACAGAGGCCCGTGTCATCACGGCGGACCTGAACGATCCCGCCGCGCCGCAGCAAATCTATGACGCCACGGAAGGCGCTGGCCTCACCGTCGACATTCTCATCAACAACGCCGGCCTCGGCCAGTATGGCGCGTTCTGCGCGAGCCCCATCGAGCAGGAGTTGAGCCAGGTCAGAGTCAACTGCGAAGCCATGGTGCGGCTGACGCGGCTGTTTGTTCCGCGCATGGTGGAGCGGCGTCGCGGCTGGGTGCTGGTATTGGCCTCGACCGCAAGCTTTCAACCTGTTCCGTACATCACCACCTACGCAGCCACCAAGGCCTTCGACCGCTTCTTTGCGCTGGGTCTGGCCGCTGAGGTGGCGCGATTCGGCGTCAAGGTGACGGCGCTCTGCCCTGGGCCTACCGAGAGCGAGTTCTTCGACGTAGCACACGCCGGCGCTTTCAAGGGCAACCATGTGCAGCCTACCGAAGAAGTAGCGAGGCTCGCGATCACCGCGCTGGCACGCGGCCGGGGCACCCTCATCCCTTACTTCAGCGGCAGATTCAACGCCTTCCTCGTGCGCTTCTTGCCGGCAAAACTGATTACCTATTTTGTCGAGAAGGCCGCGCGCCCGGCCTGAGAAGCCGTTCAATGAGCTTGCCTTGCATGAAATGCACAGGCATTGCGGCCTGCAGCGCAGAGGCAGAAACGATCACACGCTTGATCAACGGATGATATATTGTTCATGGTAATGAAAATAAAATGAGAGTTTCATTCTTGTTTTTCATGATCCGCTGGCGCAAATTACATATTCAGTGAGGCTGTAAATGATTCGCAATTTTCTCTTGCCTGGACCTGCTGCGCACATTGCCAGGCTTCCGGAACCTCAGATAAAAAAGTTGTACCCAAAACTGCGCTGGCAGATTCTGGAATCTACATTTATTGGTTACGCCACATTTTATCTGGTCAGAAACAATCTTCCGGTTGTCTCCAAAGAGATGGGGCAGGCGCTCCACTACTCGAAAGGACAAATCGGCGACATACTGGCGATATCGGTTTTCGTCTACGGCCTGGGCAGATTTTTTATGGGTTCAATTTCGGACCGTAGCAACCCGCGTTACTTTATGCCGATCGGATTGCTGCTGACTGCTTTTTGCAACTTTGCTTTTGCAACTGCCAGCAGTTATCCGATGCACCTGGCCCTGTGGACATTGAATGGGTTGGCGCAAAGCATGGGATGGGCTCCATGCGGCCGCTCCATCAGCCATTGGTATAGCATCCGCGAGCGGGGAACAGTTTTTGCATTCTGGAATCTCGCTCAAAATGTGGGCGGCGGGCTGGTGGGAATTATTGCTGCCTTCTGCGCCGCGCAGCTCGGCTGGAGATCGGCATTTTATGTCCCCGGCATACTGGCGCTACTCTGCGCGTTGTATCTTGTTTTGAGGCTGAGGGACACGCCTCAGTCGGTGGGACTTCCGTCGATTGAGGAATATCACAACGATTATCCGAAAGGCGGCAGCGGCGACAGCGAAAAGGAGCTGGGAACTCGCGAGTTATTCGTCCATTACATCCTGAAGAATCGTTACTTGTGGATTTTTGCCGGCGCAAATTTCTTTGCCTATGTCGCCCGATACGCCATGCTCGACTGGGGGCCGACTTATCTGAAAGAGGTTAAGCACGCCAGCTTGGGCCAGGGAGGAATCGGCACGGCAGTTTTAGAGTCTTCTGCAATGCTGAGCACTGTCCTGGTGGGATGGCTATCCGATAAGCTGGGCGGACGCCGCGGAATGATTTGCCTGCTCTGCATGATTCCCGTCTTTCTTGCCTTTATTGGCATTATTTATAGCCCCAACAATAAGTTATGGATGGACATGGCATTATTCGGAATTATTGGTTTCTTTGTTTATCCGGCTGTCATGTTACTTGGCATTTGCTCGTTGGATGCCACCTCTAAAAAAGCGGTAGGCACGGCGAATGGCTTTATCTCAATCTTCGGCTCCCTGGGGCGCATGGCCGAGAGTAAAGGCATAGGCACTCTTGTGGAACGATATAACTGGGATGTTGCGCTCTATGCGATAGCGATATCAACTTTTTTGGGAATTGTTCTGCTTGCGTTCACCTGGAAGCTTTCGCCGGGAGCGGCAGAGGCCCGGCGAGTGGCCAAGCGCTCGCTGTAGTAAGGACAGCTGGATAAGAGGATTTCAAAATACGCGGATCGGAGGTTGAGGATTGAGCAATTCAAATTCAGCCGTCACGCGAAGAAAATTCCTGCAGGGAGCGGCACTGCTCGCGGCTCCTGTTTCACTTTACTCCCAAGTTTCGCAAAACACCTTTGAGCAGCATCAGCAAGCGCTCCGGGAGTGGTATGAGAAAAAAGCGCTTCGTCTTGCCGGTGTCAGCACGAAGGACGCAGAGACGTTGCGCGACCTACTGGCCGAATCTCCTGTCTTATACCCGTCGTGGAGCGGACGCCTGGACGAGTACGACAGCGAGACTTTCGGTCCGCTGCTGGCAGTCAGCGATGAGGGTGACAACGCGCAGACCATCGCTCACGCAGCATACGCGTCAGCCAAGGCGCGCGCGCTTCACAACGCCAGCGCCACCTCACTCGGCGTGATGATTGACGGCGAGCGCATGGTCAGCGCAGGCGAAGGGCCGATTGGACCGGAAGAATACGCAAAACTGATTGCGGCAGCCTTCGGGCGCACCCTTTGCTCCACCAACGTCGGAGTCAGAGTCAATGCCCGCCTCTACCGGCTCTTTCCGGAGTTCTCGATAGCCGATGCAGCTGCAGGCGAAGAAAAGTGGTTAGCAAAGATTTATGCTGCGTTTCGCCCGTTTCTGAAAACACCCGACGGCAATCCCCGGCCGCTCACTGTCCGGCTTACTGTACGACCGGAAGATTCGCCTGAGACGGTCCGCAAGCTGGTTGCGAAACTGGAGGCCGGGCGTGGCCAGGGACTTCTCGGTTCCTCTTCGGTCCATCATCTTTCTCTGCTATCAATTTGCACCGGCGTAATCCGCTCAGTCGCGGAGACGGAGGAGATCAAGCGTCTGCTTGAAATCGCTGCGCAGACTGGCATTGCAGAGGTCGCGATTGACGGAGAGCTGCTCTTTGGCGCGCGTCAGCGCATGAGTGTCGAGTCTCTGCTTAATATTCTGGAAGTAAGCGCGCTGCGCGATCTGTTCGCCGCAGCCCGGCAGCGGAAAGTCCGGCTCGTCTACCGCTATCAAGTCGACGCCGATTCGGCTGCGCGGACGATTTGGACCGGCTTGCACACAACACGTTCCTATGGATTTACGGCGGGCAAGTACGGACTTGTGCCGCTGACCCTCGACGAGCAGGAGCGAGTGGTTGAGATGATCAGCCGCTGGACGAAGGGATGGACGGCGATTCCGGCTTTTTATCTTGACACGCCTTTGGTTACGCACGACGAAATTTTCGATGAGTCGCGATGCATGGACGGAGCGCTTCTGTGGATGGAAAAAGTGCACGGGGCGGGCGCGAAGCTGGCGCTCTTCGACTGTCCCGACCGGATTGCCGGACGTCATTTGATCCGCGATGAGCGGGATGCGGAAGCCAAAGGAATTTTATCGCTGGAACAAATTGCCGCTTTGGAGCATCGTGGCCGGGAGCTTGGATTGAAACTGATGTGGTCCGGCGGAATCACGGCGCGGCAGGCGTATTCTCTTGGCGAGCAGGGCGTGTTCGCGATCTTCTCGACCGGCGCAGCTTCACGACGCGTAGCCGTGCATGGAAGTTTCGCCGACGATCCGGAGCTTGCCAGCGAAAGTGAACCGACGGAGATTGGCGTGCGCCGCGTTCATGCCGCTGTTCAGGGTGGTTTTCTCGCCAGGACTTTGAGTGGCCGCGACAAAGAATTGGCGGAGCAAGTGCGCGACCGCAGCCTGCGCCTGCTGCAAGCAATCGACGCGCAAAGTCCGGCTGAAAAACTCCTGGCTGAACTTGACGAAGCAATGCTGCGCGGCTGGTCCGCGCACTGGGCGGGGAAAAAGTCGGCCTAAAATCATCTTCTTATGCCGTCGCCGCCGATTTTCTGCGCGCGCCGAGCCGGGCAGCAACCTCAACCAGGGATTCATCGCATCCGCGCGCGGCGGCCATTTGCATGCCGCCTACGGCGCAGGGAAGCGTGACCACCGGCACTCCCACCATGCTAAATGGAGTGGTGTAGCGCAAGAGCCGGACGCGGGTCTTGCTGTGATCCGCTCCGGCCGCCAGGCGCGCGACAGGAGTGGCAGGCATCAGCAGCAAACCATTCGCCTCAAAAAGCGAGTCCATGCGAGCCGTGAACTCCGCGTGGCGTTGGCGCAATGCGGAGATTTCCGCGGACGTGATGCGCGCGCCCCACTCCAGCCGCTCGCGAAGGCCTCGTCCGTAGAGGTCAAAGTGGCCCGCATGGATGCGCGCTGCCTCCCATGCCTGAATGGACGCATAAATCTCGAAAGCCTCCTCCCACCACTTCGCATCAATTTTGACAGCGCGCAATCCAAGAGCCTCCAGCTCCGAGATGGTGGCGTGAAGGCCGGCGAGAATCTCCGGCTCACAATCGTAGTAAAAGTTTTCATCCGGGACGGCAAAGTGTGTGAAGGTCTGCGTTGCATTCGCCTCCACGGGCGCAAGAAAGCCGGCCAACAGCGGCGCATCTTGCAGATCGCGAAAGATCCATCCCATGGTGTCAAAGGATTGCGCCAGATGCGCGCCGCCTCGCCAGTTGCCGCGGCCCAGCGAGGCGCGATACCCGGCCAGTCCGCACAACGCTGCGGGTGCGCGGATGGACCCGCCGGTGTCTGTGCCCACCGCGGCCACGGCTGAGCCTTCCAGCACGCTGGCCGCCGCGCCCGAGGACGAGCCGCCCGTCAGCGCGCCCTCGTTGCCCGGCTGAAGGCAATCGCCGAAATCTGGATTTTCGCCGGTGATGCCGTAGGCCAGCGGATGCAGGTGCGTCTTGCCGATGATCACCGCGCCGGAAACGCGCAACTTTTCCACCAGCCAGGAATCCTGCGCGGCGACTCCGGCTATGTCGCGATACGCTCGCACGCCGCAACTGGTGGGCGCGCCGGCCAGGTCAAAACAATCCTTCACCGAGATGGGCAGACCCCACAGCGCGCTGCGGCCATCGCCGAAGGGGCCTCCCTTGCCGCGCGGCATCGCTCCAGCACGCGCCGCTTCAGCCAGCGTCCACGCCGGATTCTGCCACAGGTAGGTGTTGTGGCTTTGATTCCCGTTGGCGCGTGCGAGAGCCATTTCGGCCAGATCAACGGGCCGTACCGTTTCAGCGGCAAGAGCTTCACGCAACCCGCGGATCGTCCAGGAGGCATCGGTCATAGTGAGATTTTAGGGCAACAGGAAGAATGTCACTAAAAAGTATCGTTGAATCCGGGCAAGAAGCGTTTATCTCTGTAATATATTGATTCTAAATGGCGTCCCCGACGGGATTTGAACCCGTGTTATCGCCGTGAAAGGGCGGTGTCCTAGGCCGGGCTAGACGACGGGGACGCAGAAAGGGTCAACAAGCAGCCTGAATTGGCCAGATGCGCCCTTATGAAGGCTACCAACTCAGAGAGGCTATGTCAAAGAATCTGGAGCCACTTCAGGTACCAGCGAATCCATGTGTTCCGGACTGGGCAGGCTGACCAGGAAGAAAAAAATGTGCCAGAGCCCGGCTGCAGGCATCCCATTACAATAGAGAAGGCAACATCGAGTGAGGAAGATCGCATTGAAACGCATTCTTTTAATAGGTTGTTTTGTTCTTCTTGGGTTGGCAGCCACGGGCTGCGACAAAAAACCGGCAGCTAAAAACGCGGCCGGCATGCAGGGGATGCCGGTGCAGACGGTGACAGTCGCCCTTGTACCGGTGCCCCAATCGAGCGAGTATGTGGCCACCATCAAGTCTCGCCGCTCGGCCACCCTGCTGCCACAGGTCAGCGGAAGCCTGACCAAGATTCTCGTCCACTCGGGCGACCATGTGAAGGCGAGACAGGTGCTGATGGAGATTGATCCGCGGCTTCAGCTTGCCACCGTCGCATCGGCCCGCGCAACAGAGCGGCAAAAGAAGGCCATCTACGATTACAACGCGATAGAGGTTGAGCGGCAGCGCAAACTCTTTGAGGCCGGCGTGACCAGCCGCGACACTTACGACCAGGCGCAGCAGTCCTTCGGCAACACCAAGGCGGATTACGAGGCGGCGGTAGAGCTGCGCAAGACGCAGGAGGAGCAACTGGCCTACTACACCATTCGCGCGCCGTTTGACGGCGTGGTGGGCGACATCCCGGTGCACCTGGGCGACTTTGCTTCGCCGATGAATTCGCCGGCTACGGTGCTCACCACGGTGGACGAGAACAAGGACATGGAGGCCTACATCTACGTTCCCACGGAACGCGCCGGCCAGGTGCGCCTGGGACTGGATGTTGAGCTGACGGACAACTCTGGCAAGGTACTCGACAAGACAAAGATCGACTTTCTCTCGCCGCAGGTGGATAGCACGTTGCAGGGCATTTTGGTGAAGGCCCCGGTCCATGCCACTCCAGAGGTATTGCGCAACGCGCAGATGATCAAGGCGCGCGTCATCTGGAGCACAACCCCCATGGCTGTTGTGCCGGTGCTCGCGGTGATGCGCCAGGGAGGGCAGAGCTTTGTCTTCGTTGCGCGGAAGCAAGGCGCCCTTACGCAGGCCATTCAGACGGCGGTCACGCTGGGCGATACCGTGGGCAACAACTACTCCATCTCCTCGGGGCTGAATGCGGGCGACAAGGTCATCGTGTCCAGCACGCAGTTTCTGGTAAACGGAATGCCGGTGATGCCGATGGGCGGCTGAGGGGCAAAGCCTCTGGAACGAGCGCTGCCCCGCTCAGGATGACAGCCCTTGCAGGTCTGCTCGATGGTGAGCTAAAAGGAAAGAAGGAAACTCTTGTTCGTCGATTTTTTTATTCATCGGCCAGTCTTTGCGACGGTCTGCGCGCTGCTGATTATTCTGGCGGGCGCGGTGTGCATTCCCAATCTTCCGGTTGCCATGTATCCCACGCTCGCGCCTCCGCAGGTGTCGGTCGCGACCAACTATGTGGGCGCCAACGCCGATACGGTCGAGAAAGCCGTCACCATTCCGCTGGAAGAGGCCATCAACGGCGTCGAGGGGATGCGCTACATCAGCTCATCGAGCACCAACAGCGGCACCAGTTCCATTACAACGACATTCAAGACCGGCTACGACCTGGACATCGCCGCGGTCGACGTGCAAAATCGCGTGGCCAGCGTCCAGGGCCGGCTGCCCGCGGCCGTCAACGCCACCGGCATTACCATCACCAAGGCTTCTCACAATTTTGTTTTTGGCGCCGGCGTCTTTACCCGCGACGGCCGCTACTCGCCTGAATTTATCTCCAACTACCTCGACGTTTATGTAAAGGACGCCCTCAAACGCGTGCCCGGCGTGGGCGACGTAATGATCTTCGGCGAGCGCAAGTACGCCATGCGCGTTTGGCTTGACCCGGTGCGCCTGGCCGCGCGCAATCTCACGGCCACAGACGTGGTCAACGCGCTGGTTGAGCAGAATGTCGAGATCCCCGCGGGCCAGCTTGGCCAGCCCCCCTCGGACGCGAAGCAAGCCTTTCAGTTGCCGGTGCGCGTCGTGGGCCGGCTCACCAGTCCCGCGGATTTCGACAACATCATCGTCAAGAACTCCACCAACGGTCTGGTGCTGCTGAAGGATGTGGGCCACTCGGAGGTGGGCGCGGAAGATTACAGCTCAGTGTTGAAATACTCCGGGCGCACCGCGATGGGCATCGGCGTTATGCAGCTCTCCAACGCCAACGCACTGGAAGTAGACCGCCAGGCCAAGGCCGTGCTGGAGGAACTCTCCCACAGTTTTCCGCCGGGGCTGGAATACGCCATCGCCTTTGACTCCACCACCGTGGTCGGCGACTCCATCCGAGAAGTGCTGGAGACTCTGGTCGTAGCCGTCATTATCGTCATCTCCGTCATCTTTCTCTTTCTGCTGGACTGGCGCGCCACCATTATTCCCGCCGTCACCATCCCAGTCTCGCTGATCGGCACTTTTGCTTTTATCAAGCTCTTCGGCTTCTCTATCAACTCGCTCACCCTGTTCGGCATCACGCTGGCCACGGGACTGGTGGTGGACGACGCCATCGTGGTCATTGAGAATGTGCAGCGGCACATTGCCATGGAGCACTCCGACCCGCACGAGGCTACTTCGAACGCCATGGGCGAAGTGACCAGCGCCGTGATCGCCACCTCCCTGGTTTTGATTGCTGTCTTCGTGCCGGTTTCGTTCTTTCCCGGCACCATCGGAATTCTCTATCGCCAGTTCTCGCTAACCATCGCCTTTGCCATCGCCATCTCGGCCTTCAACGCGCTCACGCTTTCGCCGGCCCTGTCGGCTATCTTTCTGCGCGGCGAAGAAGACCGGCCCAAACAACTCGACTTCCTGCACATCGCGCCGCTCTCGCGCCTCTTTGCCCGGTTCATTCACTCCACCGACGCGCAGATCAGCTGGCTCTCCAGCGCTTACGCCAAATCAATTCATGTCGCGCTCAAGTTGCGCAACGTCTTGCTCGTAGTCTTCTTCGTCGGCCTGGGCGCTACTGTTTGGATCTACCAGCATGTGCCCACCGGGTTCATTCCCCAGGAGGACCAGAGCTTTCTGATGGTGATCGTGCAGGCTCCGCCGGGCTCGTCGCTGACATACACCAGCGCGCTGGCGGATCGTGCGACTCAAATCCTTCAGACGGATCCTGATATTGCCGGTTCGTTCGCGATTATTGGCTTCAGCTTTGCAGGCAACGCTTCCAATGCGGGCATGATGTTTGTCTCCACCAAGCCCAGCGATCAGCGGCGCGGCAAGGGCCACTCCACCGCCGACATTGTGGCTGAACTTTCTCCAAAACTGCAGAGCCTTATGTTCGCTCCCAATGGCGGACTCGTCGCAGTGTTTGAACCGCCCGCCGTCAACGGCGTCGGCGCCTATGGCGGTTTCCAATTTATGCTTCAGGATCAGGGCGCCAACACCCTCAGCGACCTGGACCGCGTCGCTCACCAACTTGTGGGCGCAAGCCGCCAGCGCAAGGACCTGACCGGCCTGATCACTACCTACTCGGCCAATGACCCGCAGGTGCTGGTCACCATCGACCGCGAGAAGGCCAAGACGATGAACATTCCGCTCTCGCAGATCACCAATACGCTCAGCGTTTTCATGGGCTCGGAATACATCAACGACTTCGACTACAACAATCGCACCTATCGCGTCTTTGTGCAGGCCGACCAGCCATTCCGCATGTCGGCTCGCGACCTGCACAACTACTACGTGCGCTCCGACACCGGCCAGATGATCCCGCTCGACAACCTGGCCACAGTGACAGAAAGCTCCGGCCCGCCGGTCATCACCCATTACAACCTTTTCCGGGCGGTAGAAATCGACGGCTCGCCCGCGCGTGGCTATAGCTCCGGCCAGGGACGCGCCGCCATGGAGGATTTGGCCAGCGACAAGTCTAAGATACTGATGCCCGGAATGAACTACGAATGGACCGGCTTGACGCTCGACGAGATCGAATCCAGCGGCAAAGCGCTTGTCATCTTCGCTCTCGGCATCCTGGTCGTGTATCTCACCCTCTCGGCGCAATACGAGAGCTTCGCGCTGCCCTTCATTATTCTTCTGGCCGTGCCCATGGCGGTGCTCGGCGCGCTCGGCTTGGTCTCCTTGCGCGGCCTCTCCAACGATGTCTACTGCCAGATCGGCCTTGTGATGCTCATCGGCCTCTCGGCTAAAAACTCGATTCTGATTGTCGAGTTCGCCGAACAACTCCGTAAAAAAGGCCGCTCCATCGCCGACGCCGCCGCCGAGGCCGGCGAATTGCGCTTGCGGCCCATTTTGATGACCTCGTTCGCCTTCATCCTCGGCGTTCTGCCGCTGGTCTTCGCCACCGGCGCGGGCGCTCTGGGCCGCCGCTCCGTGGGCACCACCATCGTCGGAGGAATGTTGCTCTCCACTATCCTCAACCTGTTCTTTATCCCAGTGCTCTATGTGATTTTGAGCAGGCTGCTCCGGCGCGGCGACGCTCCCACATCGGAGCCGGCTGAGGCGTGATGCACTTAGACCGTACTGCGCCATAAGCAGGATATGCATCAAATTATATTCTTGCACCATTTCTTTTTATGGTGCATACTATCCCTATGAGAACCAGCATCACACTCGACGAAGATGTCTACCAACACGCAACGCTTTACGCCAGGGGGCGGGGCGTCACACTAAGTACCGCAGTCAGTGAAATAGCGCGCAAAGGTGTTGAGACCATGCAATCAACCAGCCCATCCTCACGCCTGAAACGAGCGCCCAACGGCCTGCTGATTATCCCTGCTGACGGCAGGGTTATTACCTCCGAGATGGTGAAAGCGGCACTGGAAGAGGACGAGTATTGAGTAAGCTAAGATACTTGCTTGATGTGAACGTCTTGATCGCACTCACCGAGCAAGGGCATATGCACCACCGGATGGTGGTGAAATGGTTTAATACTCCCGGCCTCGATTGGGGTCTGTGCGCCTTTTCCGAAGCGGGCTTGCTTCGAGTCACGGCGAATTCGAATGTGGGTAAGGTATCGGTTTGGGAAGCGTCCGAAATCCTGAAAGCTCTCGAAAAACATCCTGGCTACCGGTATTGGCCGATTACGGCCGGTTGGTCAGTCCTTGCCGAGCCTTTTCGTGAACGTATTTACGGACATCAGCAGATCACTGACGCATATTTGCTCGGACTCGCGATAAAAGAAAATGGAGTTCTGGTCACCCTGGACAAAGGAATCGCGTTCTTGGCTGGGGCAAAGTATAGCAAGAATGTCCTGGTTCTCGAATAGCTGTCGGAGCCAAAACACGCGGAGCCTTCGCGGTCCCCAAACTTTGACCGAAACCGCAGGTGTTCACTGCGCCTTCTGGTGCGCAATCACGTAATCTTTGATCTGCTCATAGACTTGGCTAGTCACCACGCCATGCTCAACCAGGTCCTGCTTCGTGCGGTAAGGCCGGAAGCGAACAATGCGTCCCGCCCAACTCGGCGTCATTCCGGGAATCTTCAGCAGCTCTTCGACACTAGAGTGATTGATGTCCACTCGCATTTCCGGACGCGGAGCCTTTGCAGATGTTTTAGGCAAGCCGCGAGTGTCCCGATCCTGGCACCACGCCGTCCCCGCCAGGCAAAGACCCAGCATCACAACCGCAGCCGACGTGAATCGCGTCCCTGTTCGCACGGCTCCATTCTCTGCCCTGCCCCGCACCCTCCGCAAGAAAAAGATTTGACACGGCGCCCGGTATTCCCTTAACCTCTAAATAGATGCAGAGCCACCGCCATCACGGTCATCACCATCATCATGGAAACCCCATGTCGGCGGACTGCCATGGCCTGATGTAATCGGCCAGAGAGATCAAAGAAACTTGAAGCCCGCCGGCGACTCAGCCGCGGGCTTTTTCGTGTTCCCAGCTAAACTCAACCAAGACCAAGGAAATCAATGAGCAATACGAACCCCACAATCGATTTCGATAAGATGGACGGTCTCGCGCCCGGCATTGTGCAGGATGCGCGCACCGGCGAGGTGCTGATGCTGGGCTTTCTCAACCCCGTCAGCTATGCAAAAACCCTTGAGACCGGCTACGTCACCTTCTGGAGCCGCACCCGCCAGAAGCTGTGGATGAAGGGCGAAACCAGCGGCAACCGCCTGCGCGTCGTCACAGCCGCGACCGACTGTGACAACGACGCCCTGCTCTTTCGCGTCGTGGTCGAGGGCGACGGACTCGTATGCCACGAGGGCACGGTCAGTTGTTTCACTAAACCCGTGAACGCCGTCAACCTTCAATCCGGCGACAAGAAAGAGGCAGTTCGTGGCTAACAAGTTAAGACTCGGCATTCCCAAAGGCAGCCTTCAGGATGCCACCATCGCTCTTTTCAAGCGCGCCGGCTGGAACATCTACGCCGACGGCCGCTCCTACTTTCCCTCCATCGACGATCCCGAGATCGAGTGCATGTTGATTCGCGCCCAGGAGATGGCTCGCTACGTCGATCATGGCGTTCTCGACGCCGGCCTCACCGGCATCGACTGGGTCGTCGAGAGCGGCCTCGAAGTCACCAGCGTCACCACGCTCACTTATGCCAAGCAGAGCCGCCGCAAGGTGCGTTGGGTGCTGGCCGTCCCTGAAGGCAGCGGCTTCGAAAAAGCTGAAGACCTGGAAGGCAAAATCGTGGCGACTGAGTTAGTGGAAGTCAGCAAGCGTTACTTCGCCGCCAAGGGCGTCAACGTGAAGGTCGAGTTCAGTTGGGGCGCAACCGAAGTCAAGCCGCCCATGCTGGCCGACGCCATTGTCGAAGTCACCGAGACCGGCAGCTCGCTCAAGGCCAACCACCTCAAGATCATTGACACCATTATGGAGAGCGAAACCCATCTCATCGCCGGCCAAAAAACTCTCGCCGATCCGTGGAAGCGCGAGAAGCTCGACCAAATCGCGCTCATGCTGCGCGGCGCCATCGATGCGCAGTCGCAGGTCGGCCTCATGCTCAACGTGCAGCGCGCCAATCTTGACGCGGTCCTCGCCGTGCTGCCCGCGCTCAACTCGCCCACCGTCTCCCAGCTCAGCAACTCCGACTGGGTCGCGGTCAACACCATCGTCGAAGAGCGCGTCGCCCGCGACGTGATTCCGCGTCTGAAGGCAGCCAAGGCAACGGGCATCGTCGAGTATCCGCTCAACAAGGTTGTACTATAGCTCGGAGAATAGCCATGAAACTGATTCGGACAAAAGGTCGCGGCGCACAGCAAGCAGCAGAACTTCTCGCCGCGCTCGAAGATCGTGGTGGCGCGGCGCTGGATGCCGTGCTCCCCGCGGTCAAGCGCATTGTGGCCGATGTGCGCAAGCGGGGCGATCGCGCTCTGCTCCGCTACGCCGCTCAATTCGACGGCCTCAGCGGCGTAAGCGCCCTGCGTGTCATGCCCGGCGAAATGGCCGCGGCGTGGAAGGCCCTCGATCCAGCGATGCAGGAGGCGCTTTCCACGGCCTCCCAGCAGATTCGCTCCTTTGCCGTTTCACAATTGCCCGCCTCATTCAGCGAGGAACCCATTCCCGGTCTCACCACCGGCCAACTCGTTCGTCCCCTCGGCTCGGTGGGCTGCTATGTTCCCAGCGGCCGTCATCCGCTGCCCTCCACGTTGCTCATGACCGTCATTCCCGCGCAGGTCGCGGGAGTTGAGCGCATCGCGGTAGTTTCGCCCAAGCCCGCGCCGGAAACTCTCGCCGCCGCGCACCTGCTCGGCATCACGGAGTTCTATCGCCTCGGCGGCGCGCACGCCATCGCAGCGCTGGCCTATGGGACCCAAAGCCTCCCGCGCGTGGACAAGATCGTCGGCCCTGGAAATCTCTATGTCACCGCCGCCAAGCGCCTGGTTGCTTTTGACTGTGCCATCGACATGCTTGCCGGACCAACGGAGATTGTCGTCACCAGCGATCGCGGCAACGCCGCCTGCATCGCCTCCGACCTGGTCGCACAGGCCGAGCACGATCCCGAAGCGCTGGCCATCTTCATAACCACGCGTGCAGACTTGGCGAAAGAGGTCGTCCAAAAAGTAAAAGCGCGAAGCGCCAACAATTCCGTCGCGCGCCAGGCGCTTGATCGCAACGGCCTGGTCATTCTTGCATCGAACGCAAACGAAGCGCGCGACCTCACCAATCGTCTTGCCCCCGAGCACCTCACTGTGGACGCCGCCAACGATCTCGATTGGGTTCAGAACGCAGGCTCGGTCTTCGTGGGCCGCTGGTCCGCGCAGCCCATTGGCGACTACATCTCCGGCCCCAATCACACTCTGCCCACCGGCGGCATGGCGCGAGTGCGCGGTGGCCTCAGCGTCAACGATTTCGTCAAGCTCATCACCGTGCAGCAGTATTCGGAACAGGCCATGCGTATACTTGGTCCGTCCGCTGCATTGCTGGCCGAGGCCGAAGGCCTCACCGCCCATGCCGAATCCATTCGCGTACGCCTCAAGAAGAAGAGGAACAACCATGACTGAACGAACATCGGGAGAGTTATCCCCATCGCAGGTGGCGCCACGCGCCCGCGTGCAGGCCATGAAGGAGTATCACCCTCCTCTCGGCAACCGCGATGCGCTGCGCCTGGACTTCAACGAGAACACTGTGGCCTGCTCGCCCAAAGTACGCGAAGTGCTGGGCCGCATCAGTGCCGGCAGTCTCACGCGCTATCCCGAGCGCGCGCCTGTCGAGGCCATCGTCGCCGCGCATCTCGGCCTCGCGCCCTCTCAAGTCGCGCTCACCAACGGCGTGGACGAAGCCATTCACGTGCTCTTCGAAACTTTTCTTGAAGACGGCGACGAACTGCTGCTGCCCGTGCCCACCTACACCATGTACGAGGTCTACGCATCGGCAACCGGCGCGCGCGTTGTTCCAGTGCTCGCCAGCGGAGACTTGCTGTTTCCCTTCAAGCGCCTGCTCGCGGCCATCACGCCGCGCACTAAGATCATCGCTATCGCCAATCCCAACAGCCCGTCCGGCAGTGCAGCCACGCGCGCGCAGTTGTTGGAAATTGCCGCGCGCGCCCCCCAAGCCGTTCTCTTAGTCGATGAAGCCTACTTCCACTTCCACGGCGAAACCGTCATCGATCAGGCCGGAGTAATCCCTAATTTGATTGTCGCGCGCACATTTTCAAAAGCCTATGGTCTTGCCGGACTGCGTCTTGGCCTGCTTGCCGGTCCCGCGGATCTGATGCGCTGGGTCAAGCGCGTTCTCTCGCCTTATAGCGTGAACTCGCTTGCGCTGGCCTGCCTACCACCCGCGCTCGAAGACACCGCCTATCTCGATTGGTACGTAGCTGAAGTACTTGCTGCGCGCAAGGAGTTTGAAGCCGCGCTCGACGAAGCGGGTGTCCGCCGCTGGCCCAGTTGCGCCAACTTCGTCCTCGTCGAAATCGGCTCAAAACACAAGGAGTTCGCGCGCCTGATGAGTTCCGCGGGAGTGCTGGTTCGCGATCGCTCCAGCGACCCCGGCTGCGATGGCAGGGTGCGCATCACCATCGGAACGCGCGAGCAAATGCGCCAGGCCGTCGTGGCCCTCGACGAAGTTCTGACCGTACTCAGTAGGAAAGGAGGCGCTCTGTGACGCCCAAGCGTAACGCCAAACCCGCAGTCTCGCGCACTTCCATCGTCGAACGCAACTCCGCGGAAACGCGCATCGCCATCAAGCTGAAGCTCGAAGGCAGCGGCCAATATAAAATCTCCACCGGCATTCGTTTCTTCGATCACATGCTGGAGCTCTTCACGCGCCATGGCGCCTTCGACCTAGAACTCAAATGCAAGGGCGACCTCGACGTGGATCAGCACCACACTGTTGAGGATGTGGGCATCGCGCTGGGTGAAGCCTTCGACCGCGCGCTCGGTGACAAGCGCGGCATCCTGCGCGCCGGATATTTTTTGATGCCCATGGACGAAACCCTGGCCATCGCGGCAATTGACCTCAGCGGTCGCGCCGCCTTCGCCGTCAAAACTAAAGTCCGCACACGGCTGGTGGGCGATCTGCAAACCGAGCTGGTCACGGATTTCTTCGAAGGCTTTGCGCGCGGCGCACGCGCAAATGTCCACGTGAAGACGATGTACGGCCGCTCCAATCATCACAAGATCGAGGCAATCTTCAAGGCCTTTGCTCGCGCGTTGCGTGTAGCTTGCTCGCGTGACAAGCAATTGGGAAAGATGCTGCCCTCCACCAAAGGATTATTGTGATGCGCGTAACCGTGATCGATTACAAGGCCGGCAATCTCACTTCTGTGTTGAAGGCGCTGCGCCACGTGGGCGCTGAAGCCGTAGTGACCGACGGCGATCTATCGCTGGCTGAAAGCGCCGAGCGCATCGTTCTTCCCGGCGTAGGTCATTTCGCCGCCACCGAGCGGCTCGATGCGACCGGCCTCACGCCCGCAATTCGTGAGGCCATTGCGCGCGGCGTTCCGTTTCTCGGCATTTGTGTAGGAATGCAATGGCTCTACGCTGGCTCCAGCGAAGCGCCCAATCAACTCGGTCTCGACTATTTCACCGAATCCTGTGCGCGCTTCTCTGAAAGCAAAGAAAAAGTTCCGCACGTCGGCTGGAATTCGCTCGATATCCGCCCCAACTCGCGTCTTCTTGCCGGCGTCGAACCCGGCGAGTACGTTTATTTTACGCACTCTTACAAGGCTCCCGTCACCGCCGACACCGCAGCCACCACGTATTACATCGAGCCTTTCGCATCGGCCGTCGAGCGCGGCAACGTGATGGGCGTGCAATTTCATCCGGAGAAGTCCGGCGCAACCGGATTGAAGATTCTCGGAAACTTTCTCAAGTGGGAAGGGTAATGAATGATTACCAAACGCATCATCGCCTGTCTCGATGTCCATGATGGCCGCGTTGTGAAAGGCGTGCAGTTCGTCGATATCATCGATGCGGGTGATCCGGCTACGCAAGCGGCGCGTCATGCTCGTGAAGGCGCGGACGAGATCGTGCTGCTCGACATCACCGCGACGCACGAGGGCCGGCAAACGCTGCTGGACACAGTCCGTAGAACGGCGCGCGAGTTGTTCGTCCCTTTTTGCGTGGGCGGCGGCATTCGCACTGCGGACGATGCAGCGCAGGTCTTTGAAGCAGGAGCGGACAAGGTCAGCGTGAACTCCGCCGCTCTCGCCGACCCAACATTGATCGACGCCATCGGCCGCAGCTTCGGCGCGCAAGCCGTCGTCGTTGCCATCGATGCGCGCCGCGATCCCGAAGCCGCCGACCCTGTGTGCGATGCGCAGGTCTTCGTGCAAGGCGGGCGCAAGCTGGCCGGTCGTCGCGTAGTCGAGTGGGCGCGCGAAGCCGAGGCTCGCGGCGCCGGAGAAATTCTGCTTACCTCGATGAACTGCGACGGAACGCGCACAGGTTTCGATTGCGAGTTAACCGCGGCTGTCAGCGAAGCCGTCAACATTCCCGTCATCGCCTCAGGCGGCGCGGGAACAGTCGAGCATTTTGTCGATGTTTTCGGGCGCGGCAAAGCCGATGCGGCGCTGGCTGCCAGCATCTTTCACTTCGGCGTCTCCAGCGCGCGCTCTCTCAAAGAAGAGCTTGCCAAGACCGGCGTCTCCGTGAGGCTTCCATGCTGATTCCTTCCATTGATCTGTTGGGTGGGCAAATCGTTCAGCTTGTGCAAGGCGAGAAATTGCGTCTGGCCTTTGACGACTTCGAATACTGGATTGAAAAGTTCTCCAAATTTCCTTTAGTCCAATTGATCGATCTCGACGCGGCCATGCGTCTGGGCGATAACTCGGAATTGGTTGCGCGGATTGCCAAACGGCTGCCTGTTCAAGCCGGCGGCGGCATCCACTCCATCGAGCGCGCACAGCAGGTGCTCAATGCGGGCGCAAAGCGCGTCATCATTGGCTCTGCTCTCTTCTCCGCGGAGGGCGCGGTCAACACCGAATTTGCCGCAACGCTGGCCGACGCCGTGGGTGAGGATCGCATTGTCGCCGGCATCGACACCAAAAATGGCCGCATCGCCGTCAAAGGCTGGAAGGCGCAGGTGGCGCTCACTCCCGACGCTGCGATTCCGCAACTCGAATCCCATGTCGCCGCATTTCTCTACACGCACGTGGATGGCGAAGGAATGATGCAAGGCTTTCCCATAGCCACAGCCGCGCGTCTGCGCAAACTTACCCAGCGACAGCTCATCGTGGCCGGCGGCATTCGCAGCCAGCAGGAAGTTGATGCGCTGGACGCGCTGGGCGCCGATGCTGTCGTCGGCATGGCCGTTTATACGAATTTGCTCACCGTCTGATTTCACGCTTTCTTGCAAAAGAATACGAATCAAAACGCCTCGCGGAACATCACATTTATGTAGTATGTTGCACAGAATCCCGTTTTGCGAGATACATTTCCCATGCTGCGTGTCGGATATCCTGCCGCCTTACCCGCTGAGTTCTTGTGCGATTTCCCTCCGGAAGTTGAACTCGTTCCCCTGCCCAACGATCTTGACCACGACATCGACATCGACGCTTGGATTCCTGACCCCTATCCGAAGCTCGCCATAAGCCTCTGGCCGCGGCTGCGCGGTGTGCGGCTGATTCTGTCTTTGATGGCCGGCACGGAGTGGATTCCCGGCGTGGCCGGTCCGCACGTCACCATCTGCAACGCCCATGGCGCACATAACATCCCCACCGCGGAATGGACTCTCAGCGCCATTCTCGCCTCATTGAAATACTTTCCGCTTTACCTCGATGTGCAACACTCCGGAGTGTGGAAACGCCGCTTCCAGGCCAGCGCGCACTACGCCAGCATTACAGGCGATGCGCGCCCGCTTTATCCGCCTGTCATGTTGGAAGAGCTCACCGGCAAGTCCGTGCTGTTGGTGGGCTACGGCGCCATCGGCAAAGAGATCGAGCGCATGCTCGCGCCCTTTCATGTGGAGCTGGTGCGTATAGCCCGCACTGCGCGCATCAAGCCCCCGGTTCGTGCCGTCAGTGAACTCGACAACCTTTTGCCGCAAGCTGAAGTTGTAATTCTGATTCTGCCCTCGACCGCCGAGTCGCATCACCTGATAGGCCGACGCCAGCTCTCGCTGATGCGGCAGGGTGCGCTGCTGGTCAATGCCGCGCGCGGTCCTATTGTGGACACGGACGCATTGGTCGATGCGCTCAACGCTGGCCACATTCGCGCCGCTCTCGACGTTACCGATCCAGAGCCGCTGCCCGAAGGCCACCCGCTGTGGAGTTGCCCCAACCTGCTGCTCACGCCTCACGTGGCCGGATCAAGCCCGCAGTTCGCGCCGCGTTCGCTCAAGACAGCCGCCGATGAACTGCGCCGCTATATCAATGTCGAGCCGCTGCACAACGTCGTTCAGGCCGCGGTCTGAGTTGCTGCCGCCCGCCGCCAATCCCTCAGCCCCAGCACGGCCAGGCCCGCGAGTAGCGCGTAGAGCGCCGCAGTCGGCCTCAACCCCTTGTAGAGATATTCCCCGATGTAGACCAGGTCCACCGCAATCCAAAGCCACCAATTCGCTGTATGCTTGCGCGTTTGCCACCAACTGGCCACCAGGCTGAAACTCATCAGCGTCGCGTCCAACCGGGGCAGCGCCGCGCCAATCCGCTGCATCAGCAACCCCATCAGCACGCTACCCACCGCTCCTGCCGCCAATCCCGCCAACAGGCTAAATGTGGACAGCCGAACCACGCGCACCTCGCCCTCTTCGCGCACTCCCCGCCACCAGTACCACCAGCCATATAGCGTGAATACTAAAAAGAAAATCTGTAGTAGCGCATCGGAATACAAACGGACGCGGTAAAAAACAATTAAATAAAGCACGTCGGAGACCAACACCACCGGCCAGCAGATGAGGTTGCGGCGCGTCGTGAGCCAAATCCCCACAAGCGTGGTGAGAAAGCCTGCGTCTTCCATCCAGTTAGCGGCAAAATAATTCGCGATTGTCGTCCAATGCATCAGTCTTCGGCTCCTGTGAGCGGTGCTGCATGCCGCCCCCGTTTCGCTGTCCAGCGGCCAATTGCATTCAGCAGCCTTTGCCCGCCAGCGCCGCGAAACCAGCGCGCATGACCCACCAGGTAATCAATCAAGGCCACCTTCGCACTCTCCTTCGAATGCAGCACGCCCAGAAAATAATCTGCTTCTGTCAGCGCAAACTCCGCATGGCAGAGTGCCGTCATCGGCGCCAGAGCCGCAGCCTCTTCTTCTGCAAGTGGCCGCACCTGCTCGTAGCCGTCGAGCATCGCCTCAAGATGATCGATGTGCACACGCACTTCATCTCCCCGCGTAGAGTCTTCCATCAGATCAAGCCACTCTACAATATTGCGCTCGATAGCCTGCGCCAGGTCGTGCACTGCGTTAGTGCGGTCGGCAAGCCCGAAGTCGATAACCGCCGCGGCTCGCGCATCGTCGCTTGCATCGCTCCACAACAAATTTGAGGCGTGCAGATCATTGTGCGTCCACAAACTCTTCAGCGCAGGTAAGAGTGGCCTAAGCTCCGCATGAAACGGCGCCATCAATTCGAGCGCCTCGCCGCAGCTGTTGCGCACATCCGCATCCTCCGCCAACGCAGGCCGCGCCTCTAAGTAGCGCTCCATCGCCTCACGTGGATCCTCCGCTGCAAAGATCGTGAAGCCCGCCACCAGCGGTTGCGTCTTGCGCAGCGGCGCGTCGAATCCTTGCGAGGCTAGATGAAGCCGCGCCAGCGCCTCTCCCGCTGAACGCGCATGAGCCGTCGAGCGAAACGGCGTCCACGAGAGCGCCTCTTCATATAGGTCCACGCCCTCCGGAACTTCATGCACCTCATAAGTCCACTCGCCGCGCTCAATCGCCGACTCGCCCAATGCGGCCGTTAAAACGCGCGGCGCCGGCGCGCCGTGCTCACGCAGATAATTCATGAAGCGATGCTCTTCGAGCAATCCTTCCCGGTCGCGAACCGATCTGTGATGGCGCTTGATGAACACCCGCCCGTTCCTCGTCGCCACTACGCTCGCCGCGGAAAACGGCCGTGGACTCACCGATAAAATTTCAATCGGCTCGCCGCATCCAGGAAACACAGAGAGAAGCGCGCGCAACTCGCCCAGCGTGAGTGGCGGCCAGTCGGGTTCCACCAGCCTGCCGTCCATGCCATGCGCTTTTGCCGTTGTCGTCATCGCTCGCGCGTCCTCTGCATTTTCACAAACCTAGAAAGTGTAATGCGCTGAAAACCGCACCGTCGTGGGCGCGCCTAAGTGGATGAAAGTATCCCCATAATTGGCGCCGGTATCCTTCCAGTAACGCTTATCGGTGATGTTATCGGCATAGAGGCGCAGAGTTACATGGCCTTTCTCGCCACCCGGAGTGTAGCGCGCGCCCAGATTGAATAGGTTGTAACTCGGCACGCTGACCACAGCGTCGCGCGTGGCTTCCTTGCGGCCGGTATAACTCCAGCCCGGCATCAGGTGCAGGTTATGCGATTTCAGCACAAGTAAGTCAGCAAAGAAAGCCGTACGCAGATGGGGCACATTCAAAACCTGCTTGTTATCGTAGGCAGGCGTGCCGGTATCGCTCGAAATTGCTTTCATAGCCGTTACTGAAGCGCTCAGTTGCATCCAGCTTGCCGCCTTACCTTGTGCGTTCAACTCTATGCCGCTATGTGTCTCGCCGCCCTCGGATTCAAAGCACTGATCACCGGGTGCACTGAATACATTTGCCGGGCAAAAACTGTCGGGAGCCTGAATGATCTTAGGATAGAAGAACGGCGCGCGCATATGAAAGAACGCCGTGGTCAGCAGAATGTTATGGCCCGGTTCGTACTTCGCGCCGACTTCCGCCTGGCGCGTCAGAAATGCGCTCAGGTAAACGCTGCCGTTATCGGTCCACCACGGCGCCTGCGGACCCAGCGACAGCAGCACTCCGTAGTTGCCATAGAGCGTGAGGCTGTCCACAGGATTGTAGGTGAGCGCGTACTGCGGCAGCCAGACATACTTGTTGGTGACCGAGCCTCCGTTGAAGTTATGGTCGCGCAGCGAGTCTTCGCGGGCGCTGGCCAGCAGTTGAATGTGCCCTGGCAAGTGCATCCGGTCCTGCATCACCGCGGCCGATTGGTGATTGTCTTCCCACAGCGCGCGCGGGCCGGCCTGATCCGGAGTGCCCGTGATGGGGTCGGTCTCCATGGGAAAGGGCGCGATGGGTTGGAAGATATTCTCGGAGCCGATGTAGGTGTACACCGAGCCATTCTGTATGTTGTCAGGCGCATTGTCCGGTCGTGGGCCGGGCTGCTGCACGCTGCGCAGAAACAGTTCGCCGCCGCCGGTCACATCGTGCGTGATGGCTCCGGTCTTGACGTGGCCAGTAACAATCGCCTCGGCCTGCGCATCGATGCGCAGTTCTCCTGGATCGCGATAGTCATAAATGTCGTACGTGCCGTCGGGTGCAAAGAAGTAGCTGGGGGCTGCGACGCTGTTCCCGTATGCATAAACCACGTTGTCGTCGATGAGAGAATGGCTGTAACTCGCCGCTGCGAAGGCCCGCCACCCGCGCGGCAAGTCGTAGTCCTGCCGCGCGCCGGTATTGAAGGTGTCAAAGGTATTCGGCTTGGCCCATGACTGCTCGCCCAGCATCGTTGAAGGATACACCTTGTCGAGATCGGGCACGATCGTTCCGCCCAGCAGTTGATAGCCGCAGACCGAGCGCTCCACCTTGTGCTGGTATTCAAAGTCACCCTTCAAAATCGCCCGGGGGCTGAACTTCCAGTCAGCCGCTCCCGCGCCCATGGCGCGCCAGCCATTGGCGTCGTTGACATAACTCATGATTTGTTCGCCGGCCAGATTCACGCGCGCACCCACCTGCTTGCGACTGCCGAAGAGCCGCCCCAGATCGACGGCGCCGTAACTGCTGCCACGATGATCGGTAGCCAGATCGACGGCCTCAATCGTTGCCGGTCGCTTGGTCACATAGTTGATCAGCCCGCCGGCCGAGGCCACGCCGCTCTCCACACCGGCGATGCCTTTCAAGAACTCGACGCGCTCCTTGTTTTCCAGCGGCACATCCTGCTCGCCGGCGATGGTCATGCCGTTGATCTGCATTCCAGAGGCTAGGTCAATCGGAAAACCGCGAATCGAAAAGTCTCCGTAGTAGCCCACCGGCGCATAGTCCTCGCCGATTGAGGCATCGTTTTTCACCACGTCGGAAAGCACGCGCGCGCCCTGATCCATGAGCAACTCGCGCGTGACCACCGTCGCCGAAAGCGGCGCCTGCAGCAGCGTTACGCCATCCAGAGTGCCCACCGTGACGGCCTCGGGAAGATACTCGCCTGGCGTTTCGCCATGCACCACCACCGTGGTAATCACGCGCGGAATCTGCTGTGCGACCGTGGCCGGCTTGGGTGTCTCGGCAGGCGGAGCTGGCTTGTCTTGTGCGGGCGCCGGGCTCTGCGCCATTACGCACAGAGACGCAGTTAGACAGCAAAGCAGCAATCCTGTAGCCCAGGTCGTGCGGCGCGTGCGGACTCCAGCCACCTGGCCAGAAAACTGGCCCAGAACCTTGTGTGTATGCGGTTGAAATGTAAGATGGGCCAAATCGGCGCCGGCAGCTCTGAACATAAAAATTCCCCTTGTTTCAAACTTTATGAAACAAGAGAACTCAGCTGCGAATCGAGGAAGAGAGCCGTTCGGCTACGAAAGCTTCCCACGCCGGTATTACCCGGATCGGGTTCTAGGGTATTTCTCAGCCCCACTTCGTGGAGCACCCCTGTTTCAATATCCTGATTAAAACACTCCCTGACCGATATTGCAAGCCGCGCTGCCTCGCCGCTTCATAGAACGCAAATGCGAGTAACTGTGTTCCTATGCGGGAAGGACCGTGCCACAAGGAATCACAAACCGTGTAAATCCGGCATTAATTTCCCCCGGCTTTGAACTCCTGATGCGCAGGTTTAAGATCATTGCGTGGTGTGCGACGGCAGTTTAAGTGCGCTGTTTTTCCTGTTGTGACTGCCGTCACTTACTACATTTTGGACCATGTTAGTCTGAATAGCGGCTCGAGGGGGCCTCAAAAGGCACTATGCAATCTTTTCCCGTTGTCGATCCGATTCCCTTGCCTGCGTCGATTTGGCTGCTGAAACTGCTGCATATCGTCACGCTGGCCCTGCACTTTGTTGCCGTGGAAATGCTGCTGGGAGGGCTGTTGCTGGCGGTTCTGCTCAGCCTCTTCCGCGGCTCGCCGGCCTCCATGGTCACCGCCCGGGCGCTGGCCCGCCGCCTCACGGTGGTGATGACCTTCGTGATCAACCTCGCCGTGCCGCCGCTCCTCTTTGCTCAAGTGCTCTATGGCCGCGCGCTTTACACCAGCAGCGTGCTCATCGGCCTTTATTGGATCGCGATCATCGGCCTCCTGATGCTCACTTACTGGCTGCTCTACCGCTTCACGGGACGCCTGGAGGCAGGAAAATCTGCCTGGTGGGTCGGCCTGAGCGCCTGGCTGCTGGCCGGCTGCATCGCCCGCCTGCTCTCCACGAATATGACCTTGATGCTGCGCCCCGAGGTTTGGCGCAAGATGTACTCCGCCTCCGCCATGGGCGCGTATCTGCCCACCGGAGACCCCTCCCTCACGCCGCGATGGCTGCTGATGCTGACTGGCGGCCTGTTCATCGGCGGATTGTGGCTGATCTATCTGGCCGGCCGCTCCACCTTCACCGCGGAGGAGAAGCGATTCCTCTCCGCTCTAGGCGGCAAGCTGGCAGCCCTCTTCGGCATCGTCTATCTGTCAGCAGGGATATGGGCCGCCGGCGTGCAGCCGGCTGTAGTCAAGTCGATGCTGGTGACGCCTCCGGCAGGCTATGAATTCTACAAGTACTTCGGATTTGCCGGTTACGGCTGGCTCGCCTTGGTGGTGGTTGCCGTGCTGCTCGCCGCCGCCGCCGGATTTGGCAAGCTCACCGCACGCTGGACAAGTATCGCGGTTGTTCATCTAGCGGTGCTGATTGAACTCACCCTGGTTGTCTACCGCGACGGCGTGCGTGATCTCTCCCTGTTGGCCACCGGCTATAACGTCTGGGATCGCGCCGTCGAAACCAACTGGTGGGTCGTGGGCCTGTTCCTGGTCCTCTTTGTCGCCGGACTGGGCGTGATCGGCTGGCTCGTCTCCGTGGTGGCGCGGTCCAAAAATGGGATGGAGGGCGCGGCATGACTCCCCGCAAGCAAACAGCTATGAGCCAAGAGATGAATCTCCCCGCAAACATCGTCGAGGAACCAGGCGATAAAAATACTCGCCGCGCTTTTCTGGCCGCCGCCGGAGTCGCCGGACTGGCCTATACCGTGTTCATGGCCTATCCCATCTACCGTTACCTGGCCTCTCCTGAGGAGATGGCCATGGAAGCCACCGCGGTGACTGAGGTCACGCTCAAGGACGCGCAAAAGCTCCCTGCCGGCTCAGTGTTGATGTTCAAGTTCGGCTCGGCTCCGGCCATGCTCATTCACCACCTCGATGGCCGCTGGATTTCAATGACCGCCGTCTGCACGCACCTGGGCTGCACCGTGCAGTATGAGCCGCAGGCCGACCGCATCCATTGCGCCTGCCATGGTGGCGTCTACAACGCCTACACCGGCGCCAACGTCAGCGGCCCGCCGCCCAAGCCGCTCAAGCTCTTCAAAGTGGCCGTGAACGAAACCAGCGTGGAGGTCTCGCGGAGTTAGGCATTTCTCAACTCATAACCATTCAATACAATCAAGCAAAGGAGCAATATCATGGGAGTTCTTGATCTCTTCAGTCTCAAGGGTAAAAATGCGCTGGTTACCGGATCCGGACAGGGTCTCGGAGCCGGCATGGCAATCGCTTTTGCGCAGGCTGGCGCAAATGTCACCCTGCACAACTACGGCCCGGTGTTGGACGCGACCATAGACGAAGTCAAGAAGACCGGCGTCAAGTTCATCTGCCGCTCGGGCGATGTCTGCGATCAGAAGGTCGCCCACATGCTCGTTGATGATACGGTCAAGAGCTTCGGCTCCATCGATATTCTCGTCAACAACGCCGGTACCATCCGCCGCGCTCCCGCCGCTGAGCACTCTGAAGAGTTCTGGAACACCGTCATTAACACCAACCTCAACGCCGTGTGGTTTCTCAGCCAGTACGCCGGCAGATTGATGCTGGCGCAAGGCCACGGAAAAATCATCAACACCGCCTCTTTGCTCGCCTTCCAGGGCGGCATTCTGGTCCCGGGCTATGCCGCGGCCAAGGGCGCGGTTGCGCAATTGACCAAGGCGCTGGCCAATGAATGGGGCGACAAGGGCATCAACGTCAATGCCATCGCTCCCGGCTATATGGCCACCGACAATACCACTGCTTTGCGGGCAGACCCCGCGCGCTCCGCTGCCATTCTTGCCCGGATTCCCATGGGGCGCTGGGGCTTGCCTTCGGATCTCGCTGGCACCGCAGTTTTTCTTGCCTCCGATGCAAGCAATTATGTGAACGGCCACATCCTGGTCGTCGATGGCGGATGGCTCTGCCGCTAGAGCCGTTCGCCCAAAATACTGGGTGCCCCACCCTCGCCGCGTTTTTGTTTTTGCGGCTAGGGTGGGAGGCAGAAATATGCAGCACAAAAAACTGCTGTCATCCTGAGCGAACGGGGCCCCAGGCGTACTCTTCAGCCTGGGGGTGGTGAGTCGAAGGATCTGTTGTTGTTCTTCAATGATCTTCTGACTCATTACTCTAGGGTGGGATGCACTGAGAGCGAAGGAAAGAAGCATGACTTCAAAGGCAATCTACAATTGGGTCGATGAGCGGCTGGGCCTCAGCGAGTTAGCCGCCTTTGCGCGCCACAAGACCGTCCCGGTTCACTCCCAGTCTTTCTGGTACTACTGGGGCGGCATCTCGCTCTTTCTCTTTCTGGTGCAGTGCTTCACCGGCGTGCTGTTGCTGGTCTACTACCGCCCTGGCGCAGAAGCCTACGAGTCGGTTCGCCAGATCACCTTCGTCATGCACTTCGGCTGGCTTATTCGTTCGGCGCACGCATGGTCCGCCAGCCTGATGATCTTCTCCATCCTGGTGCACATGTTCTCCGTCTATTTCATGAGGGCTTACCGCAAGCCGCGCGAGTTCGGCTGGCTCAGCGGCATGGCTCTCTTGGGCATTGCTTCCGTCTTCGGCTTCTCCGGCTACCTGCTTCCCATGGACGAGTTGAGCTACTTCGCCACCAAGGTCGGCCTGCAGATTCCAGCGGCGATTCCGTGGATCGGCGCGGGGCTGGCCAACATGCTGCGCGGCGGTCCCGACGTCAGTGAATTCACCGTCCAGCGATTCTTTGCCCTGCACGTAGTCGTGCTGCCGGCCATCTTCCTTCCCTTGCTCGGCTTTCACTTGTGGTTAGTCCAGCGCCACGGCAACGCCTCGCCGCCCTCCATCGAAGCCCTGCCGCCGGAGCAGCGCAAGACCATGCCCTTTTTCCCCAACTTCGTGCGCAAAGACCTGGCCATGTGGCTCATCGCGCTGAACATTCTGGCGCTGCTGGCCTCCGTCTTTCCCTGGTCGCTCGGCAAGCCCTTTGACCCGCTCGCGCCCGCCCCGCTTGGCATTCATCCTGAGTGGTACTTCATGAGCCCCTTCGAAATGCTCAAGCTGCTCGGCTATGTGTTTTCAGGCAAGTATGCCGCGCTCGGCGAGATTGCCGGCATTCTGCTCTTCACGCTCGGCATCGCGCTCTGGTTTCTGATTCCCTTCTACGACAACAGCAAGGAATCCGGGCAGCGCGCCCGCGTCGCGCACTACTTCGGCCTGCTGGTGGTCTTCCACCTGCTCATCACCACCACAATCGGTTACTGGCTCATTCAATAAGAGGCGAGACTCACAATGAACTATCCATTCTGGGAAATTCCAATCCTCGGCTCGGGCTGGGTGATCGGCATCATCGCCATCTTCCATGTCATGATCTCGCAGTTTGCCGTCGGCGGCGGCCTCTATCTGCCCATGGCCGAGCGCAAGGCCATGCAGATGCCCGAAGGCCAGCTCCGCACCGAGTGGCTCGCACAACTGGCCGGCTTCTCGAAGTTTTTCCTCATCCTCACCGCCGTCTTCGGCACCGTCAGCGGCGTCGGCATCTGGTTCGCCATCGGACTCACGCACCCCGAGGCCACCAGCACGCTGATTCACAACTTCGTCTTCGGATGGGCCATGGAGTGGGTATTCTTCCTCGTCGAATTGACCACCATCATCGTCTACTACAACACCTGGGGCAAGATCGACTCCAAACTGCACCTCGCCGTGGGCTGGGTCTATGCCGTCGCATCGCTCTGCACCCTCATCATCATCAACGGCATTCTCACCTTCATGCTCACGCCCGGCGCTGCCTGGCTCCGCGTTGCCGGAACAGGCCGCGAGGCCAGCAAATTCTGGTACGCCTTCTTCAATCCCACTTACTGGCCCAGCCTCTTCCTGCGCGCCTGCGTCTGCTGCGCGCTGGCCGGCATCTGGGCGCTCATCACCGCCAGCCGCATCGACGGCGACAAGCACCCCGCCCTCAAAACCACCATGGTCCAGTGGAGCGTCAAGTGGCTGGTGCCCTCCTTCGTCGCCACGCCCTTCCTCCTCATCTGGTACCTCTGGATGGTTCCCGCATCGCAGCAGGCATTGCTCACTCTGGGCATCGACACCATCGGCTCCGGAACTTTTTCCATCATCACCCGCATCGCCCTGCTCATCATCGTCACCTCGGCCACCATCGTCGGCGTCGCCTACTTCCTCGCCTATCGCAATCCGCGCGAATTCAATCTCTCCCACGCCATCGCCATACTGCTGCTCGCGCTCATCGCTACCGGCTCCGGCGAGTACGCCCGCGAAATGCTGCGCAAGCCCTACGTTATCGGCAACTGGATGTACTCCAACGGCGTCCGCGTCCCCTACGTCAGCCGCATCAATCAGGAAGGTTATCTCGCCCACTCCAACTGGGTTTGGAAAGATTATGATGAATCTCATTACAAATTGATGTCATACCTTGTACCACCATCAACAGTAGGCCAGAAAGATACCACTCCCAACTACTCCCGCGGCGAAGCCATCTTCCGCGGCGAGTGCGGCTCCTGCCACACCCTCAACGGCTACCGGCCGCTCGCAAAGCTCCTCGCCGGCCGCGACCGCGCCAACATCTCCAGCTTCATCACCATGCTGCACGACTACAAGCCTGACTCGCCCTACCGCCGCTACATGCCGCCCATGGTCGGCACAAAACAGGACATCGATGACCTGGCCGATTTTCTCAACGCTCAGGTCAACCCGCCGCAAAAGCCTGTGCAGACTGCGAAGAAGTAGCGCCATTCATCAGCTACAATTGCCTTAGGGAGCCGTACAATCTCTATGACTTTTTCTTCCGTCCTTGCCCATCGCCTTCCCGTTCGCGGCCTGCGCGCCAGCTTTTTGCTGAGCCTCGCCGCCGCCGCTCTGCTGCTCGCCCCAAGCGCTCACGCCCAGTTTGGCGAACCGGCCACCACGCAGGTGCACGACCCCGCCGCACTCTTGCCGCCCGCCGGAGCACGCGTCGCCCTGGTCGAGTTCGTTGACATGGAGTGCCCCGATTGCGGCCGCGCCAACCCTCTGCTCAAAGAAGCCGCGGCCAAGTACAAGATTCCCCTGGTGCGCCATGATTTCCCGCTGGCCATGCATGCCTGGAGCTTCAACGCCGCCGTCAACGCCCGCTGGTTCGACACCCATGGCAAAGCTCTGGGCGAAGAGTACCGCGACCAGGTCTTCGCCAATCAGGTCTCCATCGTCAGCCCGGATCTCCTGCTCCAGTTCACCCAGAAGTTTGCCGCCAGCCACGGCCTCACCCTGCCCTTTGCCGTCGATCCGCAAGGCAAGCTGGCCGAGCTGGTCAAGGCTGACTACGCCCTCGGGCAGCGCATCGGCATCGAGCACACCCCCACCATATGGGTCGTCACCGCCCACTCCAAGGGCGCGCCCTTCGTCGAGGTCGTTGACCGCAGCAAGCTCTTCCAGCTCATCGACCAGGCCCTAGCCGACACCGCCTCCGCCAGGCCCGCCCCCGCCGCTGCGCCTGTGAAAAAATCCACCAAGCCCCCGGCCAAAAAGCCCGCCACCAACTGACAACCACATCGCTCAGAAGCAAAAACGGCGCATCCCGCTCTGAGTTGCGCCGTTTCTATTTATGCATCGCGTCCTGTTCCCTATTCCATTTGGAAATGGATCGCCGGCCTCCCGGCCGGCTGTAATGCGGGCCTCATTTGGAAATGTAGCGCCGGCCTCCCGGCCGGCTGTAATGTGGGCCTCCTGGCCCACGTTCGCTCATTAAATAGAACATCTTCGCCCGGTCACGGACCTATTCCCTATTCCCTATTCCCTAGTCCCTGTATTTTGTATTTCCACCAGCTTCTCCACCCCAGCCCGTTGCCCGCCCGGCGAAACCATCCTCACCTGCGGCGCTCTCCAGTGGTCGATGTAGCTGATCCGGTGCACGCATCCAATCGTGCAATTCGGCGCGCAGCTCTTGGCCGTCAAAAACTCCCGCTTCACGTCCGCCGTGGTGTATCCAGCCAGCGGCACGCCCGGATACCCTCTCTGCTGGCTGCAATAATGCACCAGCCCGTCCTCGCAGATATATAGGTACCGCGACCCAGCCCGGCAGCGCCAATCATTCGGCAGCCCCTGCACAATCGCCTCCTGAAACAAATCAAATCGAGAATAGTTGGTCTTCCGCCGGTGCGTCATCTCGAAGTAGACCTTGGCCTCGTCTTCTTTCAGCGGCTTCAGTTGCCCGTCCCCGTCGTGGATTATCCCAATCGTCGATTCAAAGCCCAGCTCCAGCGCCCGCCGTCCAATCACCAGCGCGTCGTTGGGATTCTTGAAGCCTCCGCCCACCACCGAATTGATGTTCACATGAAACTCGGCGTACTCCGACAGCATCACCAGCTTCTTGTCCAGCACCTTCAGGCTCTTCATCGACACATCATCAGGAACAAGGTTGTCGATGGAAATCTGCATGTGGTCCAGCCCGGCCCGGTTCAGCCGCTCAATTCTCTCCACATTCAGCAGGTAGCCGTTAGTAATCATTCCGGCAATCGCCCCGGTCCGCCGGATTCTCCGGATAATCTCGTCCAGCTCAGGATGCGTCAGCGGCTCGCCGCCACTGATGCCGATCATCGCCGTCCCCAGCCGTCCCAGGTGGTCGATCCGCCGGAACATTTCTTCAAGCGCCACCGGCTCGCTCACCTTGTCGTATTCGTTGCAGTAGCCGCAACTCAAATTGCAAAACCGCGCCGGCACAATCTGCGCCAGCACCGGGTGCGCCGTATGCAGCAGCGCGCTCGCCACCATCCGCAGCTCGCGCGCCTTCCGCGTAGCCCTGATCCAAAGCCCCCGCACCGTCTTTTTCCGCGCCATTGCCATCTAGTCTATTGAATCACATCGCGGGCTACCAGAGTTATGTCAACCTTGACATCCTTGCAGATTGAAGGAATTGAGAGCAGAATAATCAAATCATGAGAATAAAAGAGAATAGAATTCAAGGGGATCAGGTAAATCGCAATTGGCCGCGAAGACGATAAGGAGGAAGAGCATTTGGCATACGAAAGGCTCACCCAATTATTAAGCAAAATCGAAAAGAAACCCGTTGAAATCTGCGCGGCCTTTGTGTTTAAATTCGGGAACCTGCTACTTGCAGAAGAGCTTCCGAGAGACGATGAACCATACCAATTTAGTGCTCGGGAAGGCTTAGAATTCGAGCCATGGGAACCTCCGAGCAAAATACTTGAAGAGATCAAACGTGGTCTCGAATGTCACCCAAACGTGTTCCATCTGCATGATCTAGATGTCTCGCCCGAACTCAGCGTGGTAGGAACGCGCACAGGCATGCTTGTCGAAGGCCCTATATACACAATGGAAATACAACTTCCAAAGGGAAGGCAGCATTTTCAGGATGGAGATGTATCTGAGCATTTCACTGTCATTTGGAGTGGATCGCCCTTCGCGGCATACACGGCAATCGAGGACATCCCGCTGTACACAAATATTGCCCATGAATTTCGCGAGCTAGCGCGTAATCAGATCGAGGAATCGACAAGGTATAAAGCACCCCTGTTTGGTCCCTGTCCAGTCTCGACAGATATCATCGTCGTTGTCGCAAATACGCCTGATATTACAACCACTCAGGCGCTTCGGAGTTACGAGCACCATGGAACGCTGTACCTCGTGATTGATGAGCACATACATGTAACGAAATTCATGCAGCAGCTATTTGACATTTCTCATATGTACTGGGAAGGATACTACGAGCTAATACTCGAACGATCTGAGTCCATTGAAATGGACATTGAGATCCAAAATAGATTCTCAGAGGCTTCACAAGCCGTGAATACGATGGCGATAACACCATCTTGGAAGGTATGGAAAACTTCAAAACTTGCGACTCTGGCAGCACTCGAAATCGGACAGATGTATAAACTAGTTGTCCAATATGATGAAGCTTGCTGGAGGTACGACAATCAAAGGCGGGAGTATCTCAAGAGGATTTGCGACATTCCTCATCTTTCAAAGCTCCGGCGTTATACTGCTGAAGATTGCCAGAGGGATTTTCGGACGCCTTCGTCAATAACCGCGGCACTCGAATTTTTGGAAAAACAGATAGAAACCGCAAGGAATATTCGATCACTCGTTTTAGCGAGCTTACTAGGTGCAGTAGTGGGAGCCGTCATCACAGGGGTGTTGAGCCTTCTCAAGACTAAATAGAATTCGGATGACTGCCCGATGTCCCGCCTTCGGGGCCTGGAACTCCCCTATCTCCCCGCCCCAATCCGCCCTTCCGCCTCCATCAAGTTGCTCAAAATATCGTTGATGCGGGTCAGGTGCCCTTCGCCTTTGGAACGCAGCCAATCGAGCACCCGGCCGTTGGGCCGCCTCATTCCTGCGATTCCAGATCAGTCTTAAGTCTATGGTTTTATTAGGTTTATCACGATGGGGTAGAACGCGCCCTGAACCGTTTTTCAAACCATCCGGAAAATAGTGCTTGATTCTTGTTGCGTTTACGCGCATCATAGATATGTCCAGAAGATATGGACACCGACGGACCCGGCGCTGGACATAGAACTGCGTTACCCAGGCGAGTCCGTTCCTTCTACGAGAGAGGCTGCCTTGGCAGCCTCTCTTAGTTTGTTGGGCTTGTGATTTCTATCTCCTCGCGGTACCACTGAATACAATTCCGATCTCGGAAGTCTGGTGGAGCACTCCAGCGTGAGTTCATCCTTCACGCGGCAACCGTAACCTGATTCCCTTGGTGTCGGATTCTGCAATACTGTCATCTTCTGGGTTGGGATGTACCTGCAAGTTGCCGAGAACGCGCTCTTGATTTGAGCGATCAGGTCATCTTCCGAATACCCATCCTGCACTACGCGGCTTTGATAGACGTGAGTTCCGACAAAAACGACATCTCTCTCAATAGGCTCCCAATTGCGCGACCGTCGATATGTGTTTATAGCCTCCATCTGCGCATCCGTGAGGTAGCCAACGGCAATAGCACGCGGCTTTTTACCACGCTTGATCACCGCGAGATTTCCGCGGATGAGCCGCTCTGCATTGCCGTATAGAGGCATGATCGGGACCGCCTAGACAAGTCTACAGTCCGCGCCCATTGATCGGGCTAGTTTGGGGGCAAAATGGCTTGAAATCGGCTAGTTTTCGCAGAGGTCAGACACAAAATTTAAGTTGGCCGGTAATCCGCCCCAAACGCACCACGGGCGCCAACCGAAATCCGGCGGCGCCCTTGACGTTGCTACGCTCTCAAATCCTCACACGGGTTCGTCGAAGCACATCACCATTCCATCGCCAGCCGGGAAAATCTCCTCCAGCTCCAGCATGCCGTGGCGCTTTGAATCCACTTGCAGGGTCAGCGTCTGTTGCTTCTTGTCGCGCAAAATCGTCACCTGCGCAGGCTTGCCCTGGTTGGAGTGCAGCGCGCGCTCCCAGTCGCCCAGCGTGGCAATGGCGTTCGGCCCCACCTTGAGAATCACGTCGAAGGCCTTCAGCCCCGCCGCGTCGGCCTCGCTTTTGTGCGCCACCTGCTTCACCATCACTCCGCCGCTCACGCCCAGGTATTCGGCCATCTGCTGGGTCAGCGGCTCCACCAGCGCGCCCACGTTCAGGCTGCTGCCGAAAAACGGCACATGAAATCCGCTCGACAGCGGCGAGTCGCCCTCGCCCATCATCGCCATTCCCGGCCCTGTCCCAAAGATGTCGCCGCCCGCGCCGATCCTGGTCCACACCTCGTGCTCCATCACTTTGCGGTTGGCCAACTCCACGGCCAGCGTCTGCACGTTGCCATCGCGGCTGATTTCCAGGCTGACCTTGTGGCCCGCGGGAATCTCCCGCAGCATCCGCCGCAACTGCTCAGAGCCCTCCACAGTCTGCCCATTCAGTTGCAGCACCACGTCGTTGACCTTCAGTCCAATCTTCCCTGCCGGTGCGTCGTGATCAATCAGCGTGATGACCGCCCCGCGAACTTCCTTCAGCTTGAGCGCCTGCGCCTTTTCCTGGTCCACGTCCGCCAGGTCCACTCCCAGGTAGCCCTGCGAACTGGAGTGCAGCAGCTTACTGGGCTCTTGCAGCAGATCAATAATCCCCCGCCCCTGCGCGGCTGCTCCCGGCGGCGCCATCGCGGCCCACGCTCCCAGCAAAATCAATAATCCAAAATTCTTGTACGGCCTCAAAAAGTCTTTCATCTCTTCTTCTCCCGCGAGTGCATTGACTCCGGCCCCGCACTCTTTTCTGACGATGCGGTCGCCAAAACGTAATGCTGCTACTGAATCTCCGGCACGCTGTTCAACACTTGGCGCGATACATTCCGGATATTTGGATTGCTGTCGGTATTCGAGACTGAATACAGCACCTGCCGCACGCTGGTATCAGCTTCCACCGGTGTCAGAAGATTGATGGCGGCGGTGCGTATCCGCGAGTCGCTATCGTTCATCAGCGCCTCCAGCACGGCATCCCGCACACGCACATCCTCTGAGACATAAGGCTCCAGCCCATGCAGCGCCTTCTCGCGCACGCTCTCGTTCTTGTCGTAGCGCAGCGCCACCATCAGCGCATCGCGAATGCCCGCCGCCTTCTGGCATCCGTGCCCCGCCTTGCACTCGGCCGCCATCAGCCCCACAGAGTCGTCCCGCACCCCGGTCGAAGTCGTGTCCTCGCTGGCCAGCATCAGCAGTTGCCGAATCGCCGGATCGTCCAACGATCCCTCAATCCGCTGCGGCACCAGTTGGTTGTACCGCACCTCAACTCGATGACTGTTCGGCTCACGCACAATGCTGGAAATGTTGGCAATCTCCGTCGGCGCGGCGGCTCCTATTGTCGTGTCCGGCTGGCCCTGTGCCTGCGTCGTCTGGGTTGTCGCTGTATGTCGTGCGCGATTCGCGGCCATCACGTTGCTGCCCAGCAAGCCCGCCCCGGCGCCAACCGTCAGCAGCAGACAAGCCGCCACCGGCGCAGCCCACAAGCCGGCAATATTATTTCGCATTTGCTGGCTCAGCCGGTCATACCAGTTGCGCGGAGGCAGCGCGTCCAGCGCCGCATCTAATTTCAGCCGCGAGCGCGCCACCAGGTTGGCGTCCGGCTCCATCACCGGATGGGCTTCAGCCAGTGCCTTCAGCGCCAGCACCTGCTCCCGTTCTTTGCCGCATTCCGGGCACCCGTCCAGGTGCCGCTCCAGTTCCTGCACCTGCTCCTCGGCCAGTTCCCCGTAGGCCGCCGCCACAATCCGTTCCTGTGCAACTTCGCATTTCATAAGTACGTCCTTCCAGCCCCAAATAAGTTCAGCAATTCTCAACCAAAGGCCCGCAGCGCACCTTTTACCGCAATCCCGCCAGCTGTGTTCTCAGCTTCTTTGTCGCTCTAAAGAGCGTATTCTTGGCGGTTTCTTCCGTTGTGTTCAACATTTCTCCAATCACGCGCAGCCGCAGTCCCTGGTAGTGCTTCAGCTCAAAAACCATCCGCTCCCGCGGCGTCAGCTTTTCCAGCGCGGCTTGAATCCGTTCTCCCAGTACCTTGCGGTCCAGCTCCTTGGCCGGATTCGAAAACGACCGGTCATCCGAAACCGAGGCCAGCAGGTCAATCTCTCCGCCGGAGTAATCCACCAGCACCGAGCGGTCCTCGCGCCTTGTCTTGCGCCGCCGCAGCTGGTCCAGGCAAAGATTCGTCACAATCCGGTAAATCCACGTATAAAACGAGCACTCAAACCGGAAATTTCCCAAATACCGGTAAGCCTTCAGAAAGGCCTCCTGGTAAATATCCTCGGCGTCGTGCTCGCTTCCCGTCAGATGCAGCGCCAGCCTCAGAACCTGGTGCTCATACTGCCGCACCAGCGTGTCAAAGGCCGCCCGCGACCCAGCCTGCGCCTCGCGAATCAGCTCCATCTCCGGCTCACGCGCCTGCCTGCGCTCCTCGGCGCTCTTCTGTCCGCTCGTTGACTTGGTCGCTTCCATGCCTAGGGAGGATTGTAACCTCCCGGCTGCCGGCCAAGCCAAACCCGTCGGCCCAAAACCCACCTGCCCCAAACCCGTCAATCTAGGAACCGAAGAAGTAGGGTAGATCACCGCATCCGTTGCCATCGAACCTGCTCCGGGGATAGGGGAATCTCCGCACTTCGATAGACGAACCTGACCCGCATTGGTAAGCCTCGTGCCCCATCCTTTCGCGGCTTTTCGAGGAACAATGCGAAATGGGGGGGATACCACTAAATTTGGGTGCCCCATCCTCGCCGCGTCTTTGTTCTTGCGGCTAGTGTCGTGACCGCTCGAATTTTTATTGGCAGGAATGTAGCGCCGGCCTCCTGGCCGGCTGTAGCGCGGGCGTCCTCGCCCGCGCTTGTCTAGGCACAATTACTAAATCACATGGTTTTAGCATTAGGGTGGGAAACCAAGAACTCCGGATGCCCCGCCCAGTAAACTAATAAGCAATGAACCAAAATCTCTTTCCCGACCCACCATCCGATGCCCCCGTCGAACGCTTCACCGCCCACTGCGACGGCGGCTCCCGTGGCAATCCCGGCCCCTCAGGCTACGGCGCCGTCATCGAGGACGCCAACGGCCGCATCGTCGCCGAACTGAGCGGCTTTCTCGGCATCCGCACCAACAACTACGCCGAGTACTCCGGCCTTTTAGCCGTGCTGCAATGGGCAATCAAAAACGGCACGAACTCCCTGCGCATAGTCTCCGACTCCGAGTTGATGGTCAAGCAGATGCAGGGCAAGTACAAAGTCGCCAGCCCTATTCTCCGCCCGCTCTTTGAAGAAGCCCGCCGCCTCACTCGCAATCTTGCCAGCTTCGAGATCCGCCACACCCTCCGCGGCGGAAACAAGCAAGCCGACCGCCTCGCCAACGAAGCCATGGACAAAGGCATGGGCCGCCAACGGCCAGTCTAGTATTGTGACCGCTTGAATATAGAATGTAGCGCCGGCCTCCCGGCCGGCTGTAGCGCGGACGTCCTCGTCCACGTCTTTTCTGTGGTGATTACCAATTCGCACGGTCTAAACACTAGGCGGTGACTGCGTTATCTTGTTGCGGTGTAATTTGAATGGTTGCGCCCACCGCGTTGGCGTAACGCACCATGAAAGACAGACTAATCGGTTTGCTGCCACGTTCAATCTGAGCGATGTAGGGTTGGGAGACACGAAGCGTTTTTGCAAGATTTTGCTGCGTCAGATTTGCCATTTGACGCGCGCGAACAAGCCCAAGCAGGGCCGCTTCTTCTTCGTAAGCGGCCTTGAATTTTGGGTCTTTGGCTGAACGTTTCTCAGCGTATTGTTTGATCCATGTCATCTCTTCCCCCTTTTGTCTTCCCATTGTTTCTTCCGTCTTTTCGCGGTTTCCAGGATATGCTGGTGCCCCAGGTCCCTCGCACTTGGGGACCTGGGAAACCACGAACCTCCACACGCCTGCTCTTCCCTGACCCCTGCTTCTAAGATGTTTGCAGATAATTAACTTCCCTTGGCGCACAATGGGTCTTGAGTAGGGCAAAGGAAGAGGGCGCATGGGCAAAGGAAAAGCGATCAAAGGGAGAAGAAATCAGTGGTACCCCCACCCCCCTACCCTAAAACCCCGCTTTTTGAGGGGCGGAAATCAAGGTAAGTGAAACAAAATAAACAGCTTGACAAACCGACCCTGTTTACTCATCAGTAAACTGAAACCCCGGAAAATCGCCTATTTTGGGCCGAAATCAGCCTTTTTTTGCCAATTTTAAGCGGAAAAAGGCCCCGTTTGGAGCAGTTTTGAGAGACCGTACTTTCGCCTTTGATTCTTCGAGAAACCAGGCCGCTTTACCGCTGGTACTTCGCCTCTATCGCCAGCACCTTTTTAAACCGCCGCACAAACCGCTCTTCGTTAGCGATAAACTTAGCCCCGATAAAGCGATCCACGACCTCGAAGGCTACCGCCGAGCCGATAATCCGCGCTCCCAGCACGCAGACGTTCATATCGTCGTGCTCCACGCCCTGGTGCGCGGAGTAGGTGTCATGGCACATTCCGGCGCGAATTCCCGGTATCTTGTTGGCCGCCACGCACACTCCCACTCCCGAACCGCAAATCAGAATCCCGCGCGGCGCCTCGCCCTGCTTCAACGCCAAACCCACCTTCTCCGCAAAGTCGGGATAGTCGTCGGGATTGTCGCCGCTATAAGCTCCCAGGTCCACCACCTCGTGGCCGGCCTTGGAAAGATAAGCGCGGACTTCCTCTTTGAGAGAAAATCCCGCATGGTCCGATGCAATCACGAGTTTCAAAATGCACTCCTTGGAAATTAGGAATAAGCCGATGCGGATTCGTTTGTATCTGCGATGCCAAACTCTCCAGTTCGCGTCCTGTTCCCTATTCCCTATTCCCTATTCCCTGTTTCACCACCAGCTTCTTCGCCCGCGCCGCAATGTTATCGGCCCCAAATCCAAATTCCTCCATGACCTTCTTCCCCGGCGCAGACGCTCCAAACCTGTCGATCCCGATCACGTCGCCATCCGAGCCCACATACTTCCACCAGCCCAGAGTTGAGCCAGCTTCCACCGCCAGCTTCGGAACGCCCGCAGGCAACACACTTGCCTTATACTCCGCCGATTGCTCCTCGAAAATCTTCCAACTCGGGAAGCTCACCACCCGCGCACGAATTCCCTCGGCAGCCAGCAGCTTCGCCGCATCCAGGCACGGCCAAACTTCACTGCCCACGCCGATCAGAATAATTTGCGGCTTCTCCGCCTCCTGCAGCACATAAGCGCCCTTGCTCACTCCGGCATACACATCGTGCTTCGCCGCATCGATCACCGGCAAATCCTGCCGGCTCAGCGCAAAAAAGCATGGCCCCGTGCGCTCCAATGCCAGCCGCCACGCCGCCGCCGTTTCGTTGGCGTCCGCCGGCCTGAGGTCCGTCAGCCCCGGAACCGCCCGGAAGCCCATCAGTTGTTCCACCGGCTGATGCGTCGGCCCATCTTCGCCCAGCGCAACCGTGTCGTGGGTAAAAATAAACAGCGAATGAACCTTCATCAGCGCCGCCAGCCGTATCGCCGGCTTCGCATAATCGGAAAAGATAAAGAAGGTCGAGCCAAAGGGAATCAACCCGCCATGCGCCGCGATGCCATTCACCGCCGCGCACATTCCAAACTCGCGCACGCCAAAGAAAACATTGCGAGCGGTCGCGTCCACGTGAAAGCTCTCGCCCGGCTTGAAAATCGTCTTGGTGGACGAGGTCAGGTCCGCCGCCCCGCCAAACAGCTCCGGCACAATCCCGGCAATTGCGTTCATAATCATGCCGCCCGCATTGCGCGTGGCCACAGCCTTGTCCACCGGGAAGCTGGGAATCGCCTTCTCCCATCCCGCCTTCAACGCGCCCTTCTGCGTCCGCTCAAACTGCGCCGCCAGCTCCGGATTGGCCGCTCGATAGCCCTCAAACAGCTTCTTCCACGCCGCCTCAAAATCCGCGCCGCGCTCCACGGCCTTGCGCCAATTCTCGAGCGCCGCATCAGGCACCACAAAGTTCTGATCCTCCGGGAAGCCAAAATATTTCTTCGTCGCCGCCACCGCCTCCGCACCCAGCGGCTCTCCATGAACCTTGTTGGTCCCCGCCTTGGGGCTGCCGTAGCCGATCACCGTCCGCACCGCGATAATTGACGGCCTGCCGGTCTCTGCCTTTGCCGCTGCAATCGCCGCCTCAATCGCCGCCAGGTCGTTCCCGTCCTTCACCCGCTGCACATGCCAGTGATAAGCCTCGAAGCGCTCCAGCGCGTCCTCGGTATAACTCAGATCCGTCGGCCCATCCAGAGAAATTAAATTATCGTCGTAAAGAAAGATCAGCTTGCCCAGCCCCAGCGTTCCCGCCAGCGAGGCTGCCTCATGCGACACGCCTTCCATCAGGTCGCCGTCGCCCAGCATTGCATACGTGTGGTGGTCCACCACCTCAAAGCCGGGCCGGTTGTACACCGCGGCCAGGTGTTTCTCCGCAATGGCCATGCCCACGGCCATCGCGATCCCCTGACCCAGCGGCCCGGTTGTCACCTCCACGCCATCCGTATCGCCGCGTTCCGGGTGGCCCGGCGTCCGCGACTTCCACTGCCTGAAACTCTTCAGGTCCTCCAGTGTCACGTTGTACCCGGCCAGAAACAGCGTCCCGTAGAGCAGCGCCGAGGCGTGCCCATTCGACAGCACGAAGCGATCCCGGTCCGCCCACTTTGAATTCGCCGGATTATGCTTCATCAGCTTATGAAACAGCAGGTAGGCCATGGGCGCGCAGCCCAGCGGCGCTCCGGGGTGGCCGCTATTCGCCTTTTGTACGGCATCCACGGCCAGCAGCCGCAGCGTATTAATAGACAGTTGGTCAAGGGTAGGGTCTGCGAGTGTGACAGTCATATCCACATTGTATCCAAGCCAGCAACCCGGCGTTTCATCCTGCCGCCAACATTTCCCGCACCCTCAAGCCGCCCCGCGCATCCATTAAGTACAACACGTACGAAGGAGATTCCCCTTATGGCATATGAACTCGCACCGCTTCCCTACGACTACGCCGCCCTGGAGCCGTTCATCGACGCTGTGACCATGCACCTCCATCACGACAAGCACCATCAAACCTATGTCAACAACCTGAATGCCGCCCTCGCCAGCCACCCAGAGCTGGCCGCAAAGTCCGTTGACGACCTCATCCGCGACCTCAATCAGATCCCCGAGGAAATTCGTCCCGTAGTCCGCAACAGCGGCGGCGGCGTGGCCAACCACAACATCTTCTGGACCCTGATGGGCAAGGTTGGCTCAGACGGCGTCGGTGGCGCGCCCACCGGCCCCATCGCCGCCCAGATCAAAGCCGACTTCGGCGACTTCGAGGCCTTCAAGAAGACCTTCAACGAGACCACCGCCAAGCAGTTCGGCTCCGGATGGGGCTGGCTGGTCTTCACCGGCGGCAAGCTCAAGGTCATCACCACCCCAAACCAGGACTCGCCCCTCTCCCAGGGCCTCTATCCCATCCTGCTCAACGACATCTGGGAGCACGCCTACTACCTCAAGTACCAGAACCGGCGCCCCGATTACCTCGCCGCATGGTGGAACGTCATCAACTGGCACGAAGTGAATAAGCGCTTCGCCGTCGCCAAAGGCTGAAGGATCTGGACAGCAAGCCGGCCTTACGCCGGACCCCACTATCCACGAATGCCCCGTGCCCCATCCTTTCCGTTTTTTCCTACGGAAAGGGTGGGAAACTTCAACCTCAGTAACCCTGGTCTATTCTTTAAAACCAGCAGCCCCCCATCCAGCAGTCTTTGTACCTTCCCTATCCTTAACGCCCCATTACATCCTCTGCGTCAATTTCTGCGCTTGGGCCGCGAGCCGGTTGTACTAAAGAGCACACTTCCTGCCTTCATAATCAAAGACAATAAGTATCTATAGCGAAAGCTATGGGCATAGGTGGCAATTGTGAGCGCAAATGGTGTGAGCGCACCCGCATCAGACAGCCCTGCCGCAAAGTCGGCTCAGGACATCGCCTCGACGGGGCTCACAAGCGATGAGGCGCGTACTCGTCTTGAAAAGGACGGCCCAAATGCAATGCCGGATACCTCAGCTCACCCGCTGAGGAACGCATTGGCCAAGTTCTGGGCGCCGGTTCCATGGCTGCTTGAAGCCTCCATTGTCCTTGAGCTTGCGCTGCATAAGTATTACGAGGCTGCGGTCATCGCGGCCCTGCTGATCTTCAACGCCGCGCTTGCCTATTTTCAGGAGAGCCGCGCCCAGGCTACCCTGGCAGCTCTCAAGTCGCGTCTCGCGCTTGATGCCTCTGTCCAGCGCGATGGCGCATGGAAGACAATTCCGGCTGCCGAGTTGGTATGTGGCGACCTAGTGAAGCTCTCGCTGGGGGCTGTCGTCGCTGCCGATGTGCATCTTACCAGCGGATCTGTGCAGCTCGATCAGTCCATGCTCACCGGCGAATCCCTGCCCATTGAAGCCGGTGCGGGAGTTGACACCTACGCCGGCGCACTCGTCAGGCGCGGTGAAGCAACAGCCGTGGTCACGGCGACCGGAGCCAGAACCAAATTTGGCCGCACGGCGGAGCTTGTTCGCACCGCACATGCGGTGAGCACGCAGCAGAAGGCCGTGCTCAGGATTGTGCGCAACCTGGCGATCTTCAATAGTGCCGTAATTGTTGCGATTGGCATCTATGCCTATACCCATGCGATGCCATGGAGCGAGATCATTCCACTGTTGCTGACGTCGGTCCTGGCCATCATTCCCGTCGCATTGCCGGCAACATTTACTCTTGCCGCGGCGGTCGGAGCGCGCGCTCTGGCCAAGCAAGGCGTGTTGCCGACACGGCTTTCCGCGGTGGATGAAGCCGCATCGATCGATGTCTTGTGTTCGGATAAAACAGGAACTCTAACCCTCAATGCGCTTTCAGTAACCAGCGTTCGCCCTTTGCCGGGTTTCGACGAAGCAAACGTTCTAGGGTTGGCAGCTCTCGCCAGTTCCGAGGGCGGTCAGGACCCTGTCGATGCGGCAATTCGTTCTGCCGCCACAAAAAAGCCTGCGCAGAACCTGCCAAAGCTGACGGCGTTTGTGCCCTTTGACCCGGCAAAAAAGACATCGGAGGCAACCGCTACAGATGCAAAAGGGGCCGCGGAGCGCATCATCAAGGGCGCGTTCTCCGTGGTCGTTGCCCTCACATCTCCATCGCCCGACGCGGCGGCCATCGCTGACGAACTTGAGAAACAAGGCTTCAGGGTTCTGGCGGTAGCCGCGGGCCCTGCTGCTTCCGTTCAGCTGATCGGCCTGATCGCCCTCAGCGATCCGCCCCGCGAGGACTCGCGTTCTCTCATTTCGGAGCTGCAAACCCTCGGTGTGGCCACGGTCATGGTAACGGGAGACGCTCCGGCCACGGCGGCAATCGTCGCTAAAGAAGTTGGATTGAACGGCCCCGTTTGCCCGCCCGGAAAGCTTCCCGATGCCGTCAAGCCCGAGGATTTCGCGGTCTTCGCGGGCATTCTTCCTGAAGGCAAGTATGACCTCGTCAAGGCATTCCAAAAAAACGGACATTCGGTCGGAATGTGCGGCGATGGCGCCAACGACGCACCTGCGCTCCGTCAGGCGCAACTGGGCATTGCCGTCTCCACCGCAACCGATGTGGCGAAATCGGCTGCCGGTATTGTATTGACCGAGGCTGGACTAAGCAGGATTGTGGTCGCTGTAAAAGAGGGCAGAGTCACATTTCAGCGCATTCTCACTTACACGCTGAACTCGGTGATGAAGAAAATCATGCAGGTGCTCCTGCTCGCGGTCGGCCTGGTCATGACCGGTCACGCGGTCCTGACGCCCATGCTGATGGTCATTGTGATGATCACCGGCGACTTCCTCGCCATGTCGCTCACAACAGATAGAGTGCGGCCATCTGTGAAGCCCAACTCGTGGCAAATCGGCCGAATAACGAGCGCGGGGGTTATCTTTGGATTCTGCTTCCTTGCGTTCTCCACGGCAATCCTGGAGGTGGGATATTTTCAGTTGCATCTCGGCATTGCAGCGCTCCAAACACTCTCTGTGGTCGGTATTGTCTTCGGCAGCCAGGTTACGACATATGTGATTCGTGGGCGTCAGCACCTGTGGGGCCTGCGCCCCAGCCTGATGCTCGTGCTGTCTTCCGTGGCTGACGTTCTTATCATCTCCACGCTCGCCATCCTGGGAATCGCCATGGCCCCGTTACCGCCCGCGATTGTCGCCTATGAGTTTGCCGCTGCGCTTGCCTTTGGATTGCTTCTGGACGTGGTGAAAATTCCTGTCTTTACTCGCCTCCGCATCTCATGAAATTTCCGCCTCATTCGGCAATTTATTGATCCGGCCCAGTAGTTTTGAAACGCTGTGCCCCATCCATTCCGCGCTCTTTGCGGAATGGGTGGGAGGGAGTGTTGCATTTCTTTGGGGCCGGATCAGTAAGTCCTTCTAAGCGCATCGATCGCTTGCCCTACATCACTTTTTCATCTCTCCCGCAACCATTTCTCCCATTCCGTGTCTAATTCCGTAGACTAAATAAATGGAGAGATTCATGCGCAATTTTGCCCTTTTCCCGCTCGCGGCGTTCCTGGCAATCGCCCCAGCCGCTTCCGCCCAGTCTGCCAGCTTCGTCGTTTCGCAGCATGGCAAAGCCGTCGGCACGGCCAGCTTCAGCTTTACCGCCGACGCCTCCGGCTATGACTCCTCCGCCCTGGTCATCATTAATATGAAGGGCCTCGATTACTCCCTCTCCAAAACTGAGCGCCTCTCCTCAGCCAATCATCTGCGCCATGTGCAATTGAGCGCCGCCGTCAACGGCTCGGCCGTCAACGTCAACGCTTCTCGTGAGTTGAAAGCAAGCCAGGCCCCGGTCCTCCTTCTGGACATCTCAGCCAATGGCCACACCACCACCACCCGTTTGCCCGCGCACTCCGCCGCAGTCTTCCTCCCCGACTTTGACCCCGGCGCTTTGGAAACCCTCCTGGCCGTCGCCGTCACCGCTAACAACCGCGACCTCTGGGCCATCATCCCCAAAAAGGAAGGCTCCATCGTTCCCATCCAGTTGGCTACCTACGCCGACGAGCAGGGCACGCTGGACGGCAATCGCATCGTCGTCCACCACCAGATCGCCACCATCGCCGGCTCTGAAACCGACCTCTTCTCCGGCCCTGAAAATCAACTTCTCCAGGCCGAACTCCCCAAAATAGGCTTCGCCTTGGTCCGCAAAGGTTTTGTCCTCACCCCATCCATCAAGCCCGGCGCGCCACCGGCCGATCAGAGTCCCGCGCCTCCAGCTCAGCAGAATCCAGCACCACCGACTCAGTAGCCGCCCGTGCCGCCTGCGTAGCCTCCCGCCCCGATGGTCGCACTCTGGCCTCCGGGAGTGACGACGATACCATCATGCTGTGGGATGTAAGCAGCCTCCTCAAGTAGCTGCGAGCGCCACACGCCCTGACTAACAAATTCTGGATGCCCCACCTTCGCCGGTTTACCGGATGCCCCACCTTCGCCGATTCGCGCTTTTTGCGAATCGGTTAAAGTGGGTTATCTATAGTTTTTGTTTTGTGCTGATGTGTACTGACTTTATAGCTTCATCTATCTATAGCTCTTATAACTAGTCCCTAGTCCCTGTTTCCTCAAACGCTTCTCCCCGACGCCACCCCCGAGGCCCACGCCCACTGGAAGTTGAACCCTCCCAGTTGCCCCGTCACGTCCACCACCTCACCAATGAAGAACAGCCCCGGCACATTCCGCGCCTCCATCGTCCGTGCCTGCAATCCGGCCGTATCCACGCCCCCGGCCGTCACTTCGGCCTTCTCAAAGCCCTCCGTCCCCGTGGGATGAAACTCCCAACCGTGCAGCCGCCGCTCACATTCCTCCAACGCCGCATTCGTCCAGCCCTTCGGAGCGCCGATCTCGGCCAGATAATCCGCCAGCCTCCGCGGCAGCGCCTCGCGCAGTGCCTTCCGCAGCGCTTCCAAATCCCGCCGCGCCCCTCGCTCCCGCAAACCCTCAAAGAGGCCCGCCCGTGCGGCCAGCACAAAATCCACCACCAACACAGCTTCCGGCCGCCAATACAATGACGTCTGCAACACCGCCGGCCCGCTCAGCCCGTGATGCGTCACCAGCATCTTCTCCCGGAACCGAATCTTGCCTACTGATGCCACCACCTCCGCCGACACCCCAGCCAACTCCGTCCAACCAGCCTCATCCCCGCCCAGCACCAGCGGAACCAGCGCCGGCCTCTGCTCCACAATCCCCAGCCCGAACTGCCGCGCCAGCTCATACCCCAGCCCCGTAGCCCCCAGCTTCGGAATCGACAGCCCTCCGGTCGCCACCACCAGCG
>Ga0302320_10001597_pt1 | contig 54339 bp, 40 predicted proteins | sample Bog_T0_3_FD_202130 | JGI IMG/M metagenome (GOLD analysis project Ga0302320, IMG submission 202130) | Peat permafrost microbial communities from Stordalen Mire near Abisko, Sweden - Bog_T0_3 | ecosystem: Environmental > Terrestrial > Soil > Wetlands > Peat | place: Sweden: Abisko, Stordalen Mire...
CGTCCGGCGAGCTTGGAAATCGCTCCGCGATTCCCACTTTCCCACAGCCACGACGACGAGCTCCCGGTTACATCCTTAATGTCTCGACGGGCCCTGCCAAAGTAACATTCTTAAATGGCTTGATACGGCCCTGGCTGGTCCCTCGGTTTCGCCTATGTTACGGAAATCTTTCCCCTCCGGGAGACGGGATTGATGTTCGCGAGGACACCGGAGTATCTTATCGGTCAGGACTGAGATCGACCAGTAAAATTCACGGACAGCCCCATTTTAAGCGGTTCTTCCTTGCATGCTCTTCCATCGTGGCATGGGTCCGCATATCTCCTCTCAACTTCAATAAGCGTGTTGCGCACTCAACGATGAGGATTGGAGTAGAATGGTCGGCGCAAGAGTGGCTCGCCATTTGGGTCACAGGTTCAATGCTGTCGGGTCAGCGGATCCCATCCTTAATAGAGCTACGCAGGAGGTTTTATGCCATCCAATGCCGGGTCCGGGAACCGTCGGGAGTTCTTGAAAAGTGCTGGAACCGTTTCTCTTGCTGGAACCGCGGCGCTTGCCCAGCCGCTATTGGGACGGGGAGCAGTGTCCGGTGATGCTCCGCGACCTGCCTCCACCGCGGGTTTGCCGCCCCTCAAGATTACCGATGTGCGCGTTATCGTCACCTGCCCGGGCCGCAACTACGTGCTGGTAAAGATCATGACCAGCGAGCCGGGGCTTTATGGCGTGGGCGACGCGACGCTGAACGGGCGCGAACTGGCCGTGGCCAGCGACCTGGAGAAGCACATCGCTCCGCTGCTGATTGGGCGCGACCCGGAGGCGGTTGAGGACATCTATCAATTTCTTTATCGTGGGCCCTACTGGCGTGGCGGGCCGATTCAGATGACGGCGCTGGCAGGGGTTGACCTGGCGCTGTGGGACATCAAGGGCAAGCGCGCCGGCATGCCGGTCTATCAATTGTTGGGTGGCCGCACCCGCATTGGGGCATTGGCGTATGACCACGCGAGCGGCAACGATTTTGCCGAGGTCGAAGACGGTGTGCGCAAGGCGATGGAGCGCGGCTTCAAGGTGTGTCGCGCCCAGGTGGCCATTGCCGGGCTGCAAGGGACGTACGGCACTTCCGCCCGGTCGAAACCTGGCGAGGTAGCTGGCCCGGCTCCCATTACCGACCTACCCTCCACCGAACTCTTTGAACCGGAGCCCTACCTGCGTACCATTCCCCGGCTCTTTGCGCACCTGCGGACGAAACTGGGTGAAGAGATGGAGCTGCTGCACGATGCGCACGAAAGGCTGAATCCCGTGCAGGCGGCGCGGCTGGCCAAGGACCTGGAACCCTATCACCTGTTCTATCTTGAAGACGTCCTGAGGCCCGAATACAAGGAGAGCTTCCGCCTGGTGCGCGAGCACTCCACCACGCCGCTGGCCATGGGCGAGCTGTTCAATACGCTTTGGGATTGCGTGCCTCTGATCAAAGAGCAGTTGATCGATTTCATTCGCTGCGACCTGGGGCACATCGGCGGCATCACCAATGCCCGCAAAGTGGCCGCGCTGGCGGAAGCTTTCCAAGTGCAAACTGCGTGGCACGGTCCGGCGGACATCGGTCCACCCACGCACGCGGCCAATGTGCACGTGGACATCTCCATTCCCAACTTCGGCGTGCAGGAGATGGTCTTCTTCCCCGAGGCAACGCAGGAGGTCATTCCCGGCGCGCCGGAATTCAAGGACGGCTACATGATGGTTCGCGAAACACCCGGCCTGGGAACCGACGTCAATGAGGAATTGGCGAAGAAATATCCCTATCAGCGCGCCTATCTGCCCACTGCGCGACGAAAGGATGGAAGCGTGCAAGATTGGTAGGAGGTTTGATTTGGTTGCTATTGCTGGATTCTAAAGTCAATAGCAAACCAAAAGGCAAAGAGCAAATGTCAAAGGGCAAAAGGGGTTGTGGGTGGTTGTGAGATGTGCTCGGATGGTATTGCTGGAGATTTAGGACAAAAGCAAACCAAAAGGCAAAGGGCAAATGTTAAAGGGGAAATGGTGGAGGTTTGGTGGTATACAGGTGTTTTACTCCCTTGCTTAAGGGGATTGAATGGCGGAGAAGACCAGGATTGGAGATCGGCTTCTCGATTACAGCGCGCGGGTAATTAAGCTTGTCGATTCCCTGCCCAATACACTAGTGGGAAGACGCATCGCGGACCAGCTGCTTCGCAGCGCAATGTCCGCCGGGGCTAACTACGAGGAAGCGCAGGGGGCGGAATCGAAAGATGACTTCACCCACAAACTACAAATCGCGTTAAAGGAACTTCGAGAATCCGGCTATTGGTTGGAATTACTGGTTCGCTCGGAAAAAGTCTCAATCAAGAAACTACACCCGCTGATTGATGAGTCGAACCAATTGCGAGCAATGATGTCCAAGGCAGTCGCAACCGCGAAAGGAAAAGCCAAACCTCCAATGGGGGAATGAAAGCATGGCAACATGAATACGTTAACGGCAAGCCTCCTCAACCCCATTTGCCCTTTGACATTTGCTCTTTGCCTTTTGGTTTGCTTTTTCCCCTCGCAAGGTTTCGCTCAACAAACAGTAGTCAAATCTCCCAAGTTCTTTCAGTCTGATCCCGGCCTATCCGCAGTCGTCCGCCTTATCGCCATCGGTCCTGCGGGTCATGAGCAGAATCGCGAGTGCTCCGCCACAGGCTTTTTGATTGATGAGCAGGGATACCTGATTACGGCAGCGCATGTGGTGGCGGACGCCCGTCGATGCCTGGAGAAAGCCCCGGGGGCGAAGATCCTGGCCAAGCTGGCCAGCAATGACTCCCGCACCGCGCCAGCAGTTCCGTGTGATGTGATTGGCATCGACGCCGCCAATGACCTTGCCTTGCTGAAAACTGAGCGCCCGCTCGTTGCCAAATCCGGCGATGAACCACCCTACGCCCGGCTGGATTCCCGCACTGTGGGGGTGGGGACGATTGTGAAAGTTACCGGCTATCCCGCCTTTTCCTGGCAGCCGGTAACGCAATCAGGCCATGTAACCTGGATCGGCCAAACCCACTTGGAGGAAACCGCCCCTGATTTTCCGCCGAGCGACGCCTTGATGATGGAGATCCGGTTGCGCGGCGGGAACAGCGGCAGCCCCGTCTATATCCAGGGTGGAGAAGTTATCGGAATGGTCGATAAGAGAGATTCCCTGCGCCCTGCGCTTTCGATTGCGTTGGCAATTCATTACGCCATTGAGCTGGCCCAGCGCTATGCCGCGCCGTGGCACGGCGTCGATTAAACCCTGATATTCGCCCTTCCCTCTCGAATTTCCAGACCTTTTGTCACTAAGCGGTGCGAGTTCCTGACCATTACATTGACGCGGGAGTGACTTGGAAGTACAGTTATGAGTTTCTATCGCGGCGCGCTCGTCGCAAGTGAATAACGCCTGATAATAATCGGCAACACGGAGGGGGTTCATTACCGGGAGAAGTTGATCATGCAAGTTCCTTCCATCATCATCACGAGAGGGCGCAGCAAGCCGCACTTTGCTGCCAGGGCGTGGTGCTTTGGTGTGTCGCTGGCAGGCCTGCTGATACTGGCGGGTTGCGCGTCAAAGCCGGCGAAGCCCGAAGCCATGCAGCAGATGGAGTTCCGCGTTCCGGTAACGGTGGCAAAGGCCACGGTGAAAAACGTTCCCGTGCAGGTGGAAATTATCGGCAACGTGGAAGCCTATACTAACGTTTCAGTGCGCACCCAGATGGCGGGCGAAATTGAGAAGGCTTTCTTTACCCAGGGCGAGGACGTGAAGAAAGGCCAACTGCTCTTCACCCTGGATCGCCGTCCGTTTGAGGCGGCCCTTAGCCAACTGGAGGCCAACCTGGCACGCGACCAGGCGCAACTGGCCAATGCCCGGGCGCAGGCGGATCGCAATGAGAAGCTCTTTCAGTCCGGCATCATTTCCAAGGACCAATACGACACCTTCCGAACCACGGCGCAGGCGCAGGAAGCCACCGTGCGCGCGGACCAGGCAGCCATTGAAAACGCCAAAATCAATTTAAGCTACTGCTCCATCTACTCCCCCATTGACGGCCGCACAGGAAGCTACCAGGTTTATCCCGGCAATATCGCCAAAGTGAATGATACGGTTCTCGTGGTCATTAACCAGGTGCATCCCATCTACGTGACCTTCTCCGTCCCGGAGCAATATCTTTCCCAGGTGGAAGAATTTAAAGCGAGGGCGCCGCTGGAGGTCGAAGCGCGGATTCCCAACGACCCCGGGCCGCCATCCATCGGCAAGCTCACCTTTATTGACAACACCGTGGACACCACCACGGGCACCATCAAGATGCGGGGCACGTTTTCAAACTCAGACAACCGGCTGTGGCCGGGCCAGTTCGTGAATGTGGTCCTGCGGCTTTCCGTGCAGGCGAATGCCGTCGTCGTGCCGTCGCAGGCCATCCAGACAGGCCCCATGGGCAAGTATCTTTTTGTGGTGGAGCCTGACGCCAAGGGCGACCTGGTGGGCAACCTCCGCCCGGTGGTGGCGGGCGCGAGCGTGGAGAACGAAACGGTGATTCAGAAGGGCGTTGCGCCCGGCGACACCGTGGTGACCGACGGCCAGTTGCTGCTGGCGCCGGGGTCCAAAGTGGAAATCAAGAAAGGCAGTGGTTAGAAGGAAGTGGTTAGTGGCTAGCCACCGCAACCGCTTTCTGACGCTCACACTTTGACGCGCACAAGTAGTACGCGATTCTAACCACTAGCCACTAAGCACCAGGCACTGCTTTTATGAACCTCGCAGAGCTCTTTATCCGCCGGCCCATCATGACCACGCTCGCGATGCTGGCCATTCTGCTGTTTGGCATCATTGCCTACAGAGCCCTGCCCGTCAGTAACCTCCCCAATGTTGACTATCCCACGCTCCAGGTCAGCGCCGCGCTGCCGGGCGCCAGTCCTGAAACCATGGCCGCCGCCGTGGCCACGCCGCTCGAACGCGAATTCTCCACCATCGCCGGGCTGGAATCAATGAACTCCACCAGCACGCAGGGCGGCACGCAGATCACCATGCAGTTCAACATGAGCCGCAACATTGATGCCGCGTCTCAGGATGTGCAGGCGGCCATTGTGCGCTCCCAGGGACGCCTGCCGGCGGACATGCCAGCGCCGCCTTCCTACGAAAAGGTCAACCCCGCGGACACGCCGGTGATTTACATGGCCGTATACTCTGACACGCTGGCGCCCTCCACCGTCAATGACTACGCGGACACGCTGATGGCTCAGCGGATCTCCATGATCACGGGCGTGGCGCAGGTGCAGTTGTACGGAGCGCAGAAATACGCTGTGCGCGTGCAGCTTGATCCCCGGGCGCTGGCCTCGCGCGGAATTGGCGTTGATGAAGTAACCGACGCCGTCAAAAACGCCAACGTCAATCTGCCCACCGGAACTCTTTTTGGCTCGCACAAATCGTTTGTAGTGCAGGCCAATGGCCAGTTGCAGAATGCCGCCGCTTACCGCCCTCTGATTGTCGCCTATCGCAATGGCGCGCCGGTTCGGCTGGAGGCCTTGGGCCAGGTTCTTGACAGCGTGGCGAACACCAAGGTGGTGACCTGGTACAACGGCATCAACGCCATGGTGCTGGCCATCCAACGCCAGCCCGGCACCAACACCATCGAAGTGGTGGATAACATCCGCCGCCTGCTGCCCACCTTTCGCCAGCAAATTCCCCAGTCCATCCATCTGGAGACGCTTTATGACAGCTCGATTGCCATTCGCGAATCCGTTGACGACGTCAAGTTCACGCTCTACCTGACGCTGGCGCTCGTGGTGTTGGTGATCTTCCTGTTCCTGCGCAACATGTCCGCCACCATCATCCCCAGCCTGGCCCTGCCCATGTCAATTGTGGGCACGTTTTCGGTGATGTACCTCCTGGGCTACACGGTTGACACGCTCTCGCTGATGGCGCTGGTGCTGGCGGTGGGATTTGTGGTGGATGACGCCATCGTGATGCTGGAAAACATTGTGCGCCATCTCGAAATGGGTGAGGGCGTGCTGGAAGCGTCGCTGAAAGGCTCCAAGGAGATCAGTTTTACCATCCTCTCCATGACGCTTTCACTGGCCGCGGTGTTCATCCCCGTTCTCTTTATGGGGGGCATCCTGGGCCGCCTGCTGCATGAATTTTCCGTCACCATCATGTCCGCGGTTCTGGTTTCAGGCGTTGTCTCACTTACGCTCACGCCCATGCTGTGCAGCCGTTTTCTGCGCCATGCCAAACCGGAGCAGCACGGCTTCCTGTTCATGATCTTTGAGCACGGATTTGATAGCGTTCTGAGAGCTTACGACTGGAGCTTGCAGAAGGTCCTGCGCTTCCGCTTCGTCACGCTGCTCGTTTCCTTCGGCATCATTGCCGTCACCGTGTGGCTCTTCATCCGCATTCCCAAGGGCTTCCTTCCCAGCGAAGATAGTGGCTTTATCTTCGGGGTCACCATGGCGCAGCAGGGCATCTCGTTTGATTCCATGAAGGATCACCAACGGGCCCTGACGCAAATCACCGTGGCAGACCCCAACGTGCAAAACGTCATGTCTTTTGCGGGCGCGGGCGGCCCGGGGGGCGGCGGGAACTCCGGTTTCTTTTTCCTCAATTTGAAGGAACGTCCCAGCGGCCGCACGCAAATGATCGATTGGGCCAGGGATCGGCTGCATCTCGCCTACGCGCGCAATCCCAATCTTCGGTACGTTGACACGGATGAGGTCTTGCAGGAGCTTCGGCCCCAGCTGATGCAGGTTCCCGGCATCATGGCCTTCATGCAGAACCCACCTCCGATTCAGATTGGCGGCTACCTGACCAAGAGCCAGTATCAATACACTTTGCAGGGGCCTGACACCAAGGAACTTTATCGCGAAGCTGAGAGGCTGCAAGGTGCGTTAAGCGCGGCGCCGGGGCTTCAGGACGTGAACACGGACCTGCAGGTGAGCAATCCGCAAGTGGAAGTGGAGATCGATCGGGACAAGGCCAACAGCCTGGGTGTAAGCGCCTTCCAGGTGGAAAACGCCCTTGAAACCGCCTACAGCTCGCGCCAGATTTCCACCATCCTTACGCCCAACAATGAGTACTGGGTGCTGGCCGAGCTTCTGCCCCAATACCAGATGGATCCGCAGGCGCTTTCGATGCTCTATATTCACTCCACCAGCGGCCAACTGGTTCCGCTCAGCGCGGTTTCAAAGCTTAATCAGTCCCTGGGCCCGCTGGTGGTGAATCACGCCGGGCAGTTGCCTTCCGTGACGCTTTCCTTCAACCTGAAACCCGGCACGGCGCTGGGTGACGCGGTAAATCGCGTGGATGAGATCGCGCGGCAAACCCTGCCCTCGGACATCAGCCACAATTTTGAAGGCGCGGCGCAGGAGTTCCAATCCTCCCTGGTGGGCATGAGCGTTCTGCTGATCATCACCATCCTGATCATTTATATTGTGCTGGGAATTCTGTATGAGAGCTTCATCCACCCGCTCACAATTCTCTCCGGGTTGCCCTCCGCCGCACTGGGCGCACTGCTGACGTTGATGTATTTCGGCAAGGAACTCGACTTGTATGGGTTTGTCGGCATCATCATGCTGGTGGGCATCGTCAAGAAGAATGCCATCATGATGATCGACTTTGCCCTGGATGCGGAACGCACCGCGGGCAAGTCAACGCAGGACGCCATTTACTACGGAGCGCTGGTGCGGTTCCGGCCCATCATGATGACCACCATGGCGGCACTGATGGGAACCCTGCCCATCGCCATCGGCTTCGGCGCCGGAGCGGAATCCCGCCGCCCCCTGGGCCTGTGCGTCGTGGGCGGGCTGGTCTTTTCCCAACTCATCACCCTCTACATCACTCCCGTTTACTACACCTACCTTGACTCCTTGCAGAAGTGGATGAAAAGGCTCTTCGGCAAGGATGCAATCGTGGTTGAAGGGCACGCAGTTGCAGGGAGCCAATCTTAAGAGGTAATTCAAATCCTGGGGGCAACTTGTGGAGGGTATCTGGACAGCAGGGGTATAATAAACCCATGACGCACGACACCATTGAACTCTTAAATCGCGCCCTTACCCTTCCCGAAGAGGAACGTGCCGAATTGGCGGGCTTTCTGCTGGAGAGCTTGGATGGCCCGCATGACGATCCCGAAGCCGTGGAGGCCGCCTGGAAAAAAGAGATCGCCCGGCGCATTGAAGACCTTGATTCTGGCAAGGCAAAGACCATTCCCTGGGAAGAGGTCCGCCAACGAGTTTCGGCCAAACTTGCTCATGGCAGTTAAACCCGTCGAGTTTCTTGATGAAGCCAGCGCAGAATTCGAATCGGCTTTTGATTGGTACTTAACTCGAAGTGAGTCGTGCGCCGCGAAATTTGCCGATGAGGTTTCGCACGCCATTGGTATGATCGCAGACGCCCCCCGCAGTTGGCCGGTCGGACCGTATGACACCCGCAAGTTCCTGCTGCATCGATTTCCCTTCGCGGTGGTATACCGCGAGCTACCTTCCGTCATCCAAGTTCTTGCCGTTGCTCATGGTCAGCGGCGTCCCGGCTACTGGAAAAATCGTGTCTGAATAATTTTCCCGCATCGCCGGAAAATCCACCCAGAATGGGGTCATTCGTGGTCCTTCCCAATCACAACAATGAGGGTTATTCCACGAAGTTCCTCTTTCCAGGATTTGGGCGTTCCAAGCTGAGCGGTTTATGGCTCGTTCCGTTCCAGAATCGTCTGGCGGCCGTTCTCGAAAACCGCGGCGACGTGGTAGCGGACGCGCAGATATTCAATCAACGGCAGAAGGTGATCATCCGGCCCGAAGGGTGTGCCGCGGTAGGGCGCCCAATCCAGCCAGCGCGTCCGCTTGGTCTCCATCCCCTCAATGATGCTCTGCACCTGGTCCGGTCGCGTAAAGTCTGACCGGCTCAGGAAATCAATGGGCGTGGGATTGGCAAGGCCCAGGGGATAGACCAATTCCGGTGGGGCAACGAGAGTGTCCGTGGGCTTCTGGTGGCAGAGAAACCACCGGAATTCCTCCACATCGGGACGGCTGAAGCAGGCAACGCGGCCCATGGGCAGGTCCAGCGTGGCGTGCCAGCTCTTCTGGATTTCATGGGTCTCCGCCACCATCAGGGCCAGAATTCCAATCCACAATAATGGCAGCGCAATCCGTTTGATATTTCCGCGCGGCCTGGCCACCCACGCAACCAGGATATAAGCCGGAAGCGATATCGTGCAGAGCCGGTAGTTCATGGCGGAGGGGACGACGCTCAGGAACAGGCAGAGCCCCACGATGGCCAGCAGCATCAGACGGTCCCAGGGTTCATCCGGCCGCTGCTTGCGCGCGCGTCTTGCATACCAGAAAAAAAGAACATAGGAATAAGGAACCAGGAGTTCGGTGGCCAGCCATCCCCCCACGCGCATCCAGTTGTAATGGAAAGGCATGTCCGCGCCATATTGATTCCATCGGTTGGATGGATACGCCGGAGCGTACTTGAACAAAAAAACGAAGGTGGAATAGAAGAATTCACGCAGGCCCGCCCGGGCAATGAAATAGCTGGTGAGAGCCGCCAGCGTCGCGAGAAAACCCCCTCCAAGCCGCACCAGGCGCGTGCGCAACGCTGGCCAGGGTTCCCGGGCTTCGTGCCACTCCCAAAGCAGAAAGAGGGCAATTCCAACAAGTCCCGCGGGCCCTCGTGTTTGATTGAACCAGGCGGCCAGCCCGCAAAGGGCTCCGCCAAGCAGCAATCGGCGCGGGCTGCGCTGATCCATCAAAACCGCCACCGCAGCCATCACCGCCAGGGCGCTGAGCCAGTGATGACTTCCCACCTCCATTGGCCCGTTGCGAAATGGAATCGCCAGGAAGAGCATTCCGGGCAGAAGAATGGATGATCCGGTAAAGAGCTGGCGTGAGATCGCCACGCTGACCGCCACAAAGCTGGCGCCAATAAAGACCAGAACGGCGCCGGAGATCCACGCATGGACTCCGAATATTTTGAAGATGGAATAAAAGAAGAATTCTGTTCCCGGAAACAGGAACTGAAAGAAATCGCGATAGAGCACCTGGCCGTGCAACATCCGCTGGCCATCCAGCAGGTAAACGGTCTGGTCGCCGGAGGGTATGACCGGCAGATGGGGAAAGATGAATTGCTGCAGGTAGACAAAGATCGCAGCGCCAACGATGGCGCCTGCGGCCAGGTATTTTTCAGGAATAGTCGTTTTCATTTTCCCCGAATCGGAGATTCATTCCTGGCCGCGGGCAACTCCCAAACCTCGCGCACGGTTTTCCCGGTTGGGCATGAAGAAAACTCCGGGTTAGCGCGTCAGGATTTGGAGCACGCTGTCATTTGGGTCGGGCGCGGTGGGAGGCACCTGGATTTCCAGCTTCTCCTCATTCTGCCGCCAGTGCAGCTTGCGCTTGTCACCGATCATGCTGATCTGCACCGCCCGCTCCTTGAGACCCGGAACCACCAGCGTTCCATCCGCGGGCCAATTGAAAACATGCAGGTAAACAAACCTGCCCTTCGCCGTGGTCTTGCCAAACGGAAGATTTTGCAGCGGTCCGTAGGTGGTTCCATAGATGGAATCGCCATAAGCCTGCATCCATTTTCCGATGGCCTGGAGGCGCTCAACAAATTCAGGTTGAATGGTCCCTTCCGGCGTCGGCCCCACATCAAGCAGGAAATTCCCGCCCTTGCTCGCCACATCCGCCAAGTCCTGGATCAATTCTTTGGCGGATTTGTACTGCGTATCATTCTTGTTATAGGCCCAGGTGCCGTTGATGGTCATGCAGGTTTCCCAGGGCTGGAAATCCTCCGGCGCGGGCAACGTGGCAGGCGCTGAGTCATCAGGCTTTACAGTGCCCTTCAGTTTATCGGCCTCAGCCCGGGTGGGAATATGGTCCGGAATGAACTCCTCCGGAGTAACAAAGTCGCCGGGCACACCCAGCCGGTTGTTCACCAGTGTGCCGGGCTGAATCTGGTGGACAAGGTCCAGCACCTGCGCGCCTTTGTACTTTTCCTGATCGTTGAGCCCATCAAACCAGAGCAGGGCGACGGGGCCGTACTCCGTCAGAAGTTCCCGCAGTTGGGCATCCATGTAATCAAGGTAAGTGGACCATTGCGGCCGCGTGGGATCGCCGCGCCAGGTGTCCTTAACCGGTTTGGAAGTCTCGCGAAACCCCGGGTGGTTCATGTCCGGCGGCGAGTAGTAGAAGCCCAGCGGCATATTGGCATCGTGGGCCGCGCGCGCCAGCATGGAGGTCACATCCTGCGCGTAGGGCGTCCGCGTGATCTTGTAGCTCGTCAGGGAGGTGTCAAACATGCAGAAACCGTCATGATGCTTGGTGGTAAAAACCATGTAGCGCATGCCCGCATCCTGGGCCAGCTTCACCCATGCCTGGGGATCAAAATGGACCGGGTTGAAACGCTTGTAAAGCTGCACGTACTCGGCCTCGGTGATGTTCCATTGCGGATCGGGCTTCATGATGGGCCACGAAGCCTCAACCGACGCCACCGAATACGGGCCCCAGTGGATGAACATTCCGAATTTGGCCTGCTGGAACCATGCGGTGCGCTGAGCCCGTGCGTCTGCGCCGGCGTCCTGCGCCTTGCTGATAAGAGGAAATCCAAACAGAAGAGTGCACGCAGTCAGGCTAAGAAGAAAGCTCCATCTTCTGACTGTGATGTTTGCCATGCCTTCGCTCCTTATGACTCCGGTGTGCTTTTTGATCGCTAATATTCGCCGTGATCATCCGCCCGGGAGGGCGGAGTTGTGCATCGTGGCGTCAATTGAAGTATAAACGCGGTAAGTGCCGAAAGGAGCGGAGATTTTTCATTCGCGATGGAATGTGGCTGCGCTACGCACTCCGCGCATTCGCAAAAACCCAGCGGTCGCCCGCCACGAAGTTCAGAACGGAGCAAAGGCTGATGGAGACCAGATTGGCAAACGTGTAGTTCATCTCCCACATTCCCACCAGAAGCTGCATCAACACAAGATTCCCTCCCACCGATAACGCGCCATTGGCAAACTGGAATCGCAGCAGCCGCTTCCATCGGCCGGATTTGTCGCTGCCGGCGCGGTCGCGCCACGTCCAACGCTCATGCCAGATGAAGTTGTGGAGCACGGCTGCCTCCACCGCCAGGGCCGTGGCAAGCAGGTAGTGCAATCCCGCTCCCGACGTGAGCGCTGCGAGGGTGGAAAGTTGAACCGCCATGCCCAATCCACCCACCAGGTTGAAGGCCAGCCACCGCCGCAAGGGAGCAGTTGGATTGGCGGCAATGTTCGAGGGTCCATGTGTGGCTTTCATTGCGGCAGCCTCTCTTCCCTATAAAGAGCGCGGCCGTTGCGAATTGCCGAGACCACAATCTTCAGGGCCAGACCGGCAATTGCCACCACGCCGCCAATGTCGAAAAGTCGAAACGTCCCCAGGCTTCCCAGGTGAACCCACGGCCGATAGAGAAGGTAGAGCGCTCCGATCGAAAGGATGATCCGCAGCTCGGTGGGACCAAATCCCATGAAGGAAAGGTGAAATACGCGCCGGACGTGCGTGGCCAGGAACTCCTCCGCCGCCGCCGTCAGGTAGGCGGCGAGCATCGCCATCGCCAGCAGCGGATTCATGTACCCCGAAAGCGCCAACCCACAGAGCAGGGAGAACGTGCCCACCAAGTCGAGCACATGATCAACGTAGAAACCATAGCGGGGGCGTTGTTGATTGCGAACCCGCGCCAGGGTGCCATCCAGACTATCTCCAACCCAGTTGAGCGCCAGCGCAATTACCACACCGAGCAGAGCCCACGGATAGCGCCTCGCAAGTGCAAAGGAGCTTCCGGCGAGAAGCATTGCCGCAAACCCCAGCGCGGTTAAATGATCGGAATTGATGGAGCGCGGCACGCGCCGGGCGATCCAAACCAGGGCGGTCTTTTCCGCTGCCGCCAGAACGCTTCCATGTTCCCGAATGTGGGTTCCCTTGGCGCCTGCTGCTTCACCGCCGTTTGGGGTTGCCAGCGGATTTTGACTTCGCGGTTTTGCAGTTGAGGGTAAAAGCTTTTGTCGAAGGTCGTTCCAGGTCATCGCACAATTCGTCATCGGGTTCGCCTCACTTTCCAAGTGCCCGTCCATGCGGGCGCTGGCAAAGGTAAGGGCAACTCCATCGCCGAACCTGAAATCCGGCCTAAATCATTGCATGGAAAGGATATTGGTCCGGCAGTATCGTAAATGCAGAAGTCCACGGGGCGGAGTGTTTAGCCGACACTGGAGTGTTCTTGTGACAGCCATCTTGCTGCAACGGCCAAGGTCTGATGGGAAAGCTCACGATTGCGGGAAATTGGCGGCGCGTTTCTTCTAAAGCTGCACGTGCAAGGTTCCCACCATTCCGGAAGGAATATCCCGCAAGCCCAGGCTGAAGCCAGTGGTTCCCGGCGGCGTCTTCACCCGCATCGAAAGCATCAACCCTTTCGCCTGAACCTGCTGGTACGTGGCGGGAGACAGATTCAGCGGAATCGTGGTTAGTTGCTCCACTTTGCCCACCACCGCCAGAAATTGCAGCGAGCCCATCCACTTGCCGTCTTTTGATTCCAGCGTAATGTTGCGCGGGTCGATGGTGATGGACGCTTTGTATCCACCCTCCACGGGATCCAGATGAACCGTGAAGCCGATGCCGGCCAGCGTTACCGGATTGCCCACGGCAACGGGAAGTAGCGGCGCAATGGCGGAGTCGGGCGCCGCAAAGTATCCGGGCCGGTATTGCAATTTCACGTCCGGGCGCCTGGTGTTCACCACCAGCCGGTGGTAGGAACCATCCAGGCTGCCAGTGGCGGGATAGAACGCCAGCGAATAGCTGACGCGCGCATCGGTGGAGGCATCGTGAATGGCGGCGCTCAAGTCATTGATGTGATGAAACGACTTGCCGCCAGTCTCAACCGCCAGCGTATCCAGCGTTTCATAATTGTAGTCGGGAGGAGCGGCGGCCCCGGGCGGCTTGTTCCTCTTGCCCATGGAACTTCGGTCAGCACCAAATGACTCCGGCGTGGTGACGCCGCGCGCGTCAATGGGATAGACTGCCACATCCGCCTCATTCAGGACGCGAACCGCAAGCTCAACATCGTTGGCAAAGGACCAGCCGCTGTACGGCACCGTGGAATTCGATGTGGAAGAAGTGGATTGCGTGCCGCCTGAAAAATTCCCGCTGCTGCTTCCAGGGCTCGTTCTGCCTACCCCCACGCGTCCACCTGTGGAGCCAGAGGCCCGGTTGTTGGGATTGCCCTGGGGCAGGTTGTTCCCATCGATGTGGAGGCCCAGTTGAATGGGAAAGCCTCCGGAAATCCAGATCAGCGTTTTGCGGCCGGGAATGCCCTGCAAATGCCCGGCAATGGTTTCAAGTGCCGCCGCCGTGGTGGTGGCGCGCACCGTCTCCGCTTCATCAAGATAAGCCTGGTTGGAAGCCTGGATGAAGCTGTCCCATTGCGAACTGTTGGCCACGCCGCCCGTCAGTGAGTTGGCTGATCCCGGCGGCGCCATGGCGGCTGCCACCTGGGGATTCACGCGGTGGGTGTGCTTGTCGATGGCGGCAATCAGCGAGGTCATGTCCTGGGAGAAGTCGTGCAGCAGCACCAGCGAATCGCCGAGCACGAAGACGGCCACCCGGCTGTCTGAAGGCAGCCCGCGCAGGTAACGCAGAAAGTCCTTCCTGGCAAATTCCTGGTCAGTGAGCGAAGTATTCAATTCATCAAAAAGAAACGCCGTGACGGCGGGAACGCCGGGGTCCGGGCGGTTGGAAAATGTCATGTGGCCCGGCGAATTCAAAGAAGCCGTATCGCTCGACTCTTCCCGCGCGAAGAGCGCAATCTTCTGCTCCTGGTTGTTGTCCAGCAGCACGAAATTGCTGCTCTGGAGGTCATCCACGGGCTTTCCGTGCTTGTCCTTCGCCACCACATTCACCAGCACCACATGCGTCTGGGATTGAATCACGGTCTGCTCCGGTGGGGATTGAGCGGCAGCGGGCGATGATAGCGCCAGAAGGAGTGTCATCAACAGCACGGACGACCAGGCGCAAAGAGGATTCAGGCGGCTGAGCTTTGCCAATACGGATGGGCAGAACCGGGGAATCCTCATTTGGGCCTCCGGAGCGGAGATGCTTGCGAAACCTCATTATTTCCCCGGCCGGGGGGCAGCGTCAACCATCTTCAGATTGCCGCGGTGTGAATAGGGTATGATTGCAGTGTCGCCCCCCTTTTCCGCGGTGTGGCGGCCAACTGAATTCACGCCAAGGGCGCGATTTTATAAGGCCAAACATGTTCAGCAACTCGCAAGGCTCCATCCGGCTGTTCCGCTTCCACGGCATCGACCTTTACCTGCATTGGTCGTGGTTTCTGGTGGCGGTGTATGAGATCAATGGCCGGGCCAGGAGCTATTCCTCCATCGGCTGGAATGTGATGGAGTACCTGGCGCTGTTCCTCATTGTGATGCTGCATGAGTTCGGGCACGCCCTTGCCTGCCGCCAGGTGGGGGGAAATGCGAACCGCATTGTGCTGTGGCCCCTGGGCGGAGTGGCGTATGTTAATCCGCCGCAACGGCCGGGCGCCACGCTTTGGAGCATCGCCGCGGGGCCGCTGGTGAACGTGGCGTTCCTGGTTGTCCTTTGGGCGCTGGGGATGTTGAACCGGTCCACCGGATGGGCGGACGCCATACCCAACGCCCATCTTTTCCTGCGATCGCTCTGGGTCATCAACCTGGGGCTGTTGATCTTCAATATGCTGCCCATCTATCCGCTGGATGGCGGCCAGATTCTGCGCTCGCTGCTCTGGTTTGTGGTGGGACGCGCCCGCAGCCTGATGGCGGCAACCGTCATCGGCTTTCTCGGCGTCGCCGGCCTCGTTGCGCTCGCTTTTTATCTGCAATCCATGTGGTTTGGCTTTATCGCCGCCTTCATCCTCATCAATTGCTGGAGCGGCCTGCAACACGCGCGGGCGCTGCTGAAACTGGCCAAGCTGCCGCGCACTCCCGGGTTCGCCTGCCCATCCTGCGAAACAGCGCCGCCAGCCGGGGCCTATTGGAAGTGCAGCCAGTGCGGACAGGGTTTTGATACCTTTCAATCCCGCGGCGCCTGCCCCAATTGCAAGGCGCAATTCGCCGTAACCAAGTGCCTGGATTGCGGAGTCGCCAGCCCCATGACCTCGTGGATCGCCGCCAGCCGCATGCCGGGGAATTAATGAACCGAACGAAACCTCGGCCGCCAGACTCCGAATCGAAGGTGTCAGGTGTCAGGTACCAGGTGTCAGTCTCCTTCCTGACTTTGTTTTTCCCCAGCCCCTACCCCCTAATCCCTAATCCCTAGCCCCTGCTCTTAACCCCCTGCATTTCCCGCCCCCCTAACCCCGCCACGTGCTGGTTAACGTTCGTAGGGGCGGCTCCCGATCAGATCGGGACAAGTCGCGAGCCGCCCTCAGAGTCGTGCCATGGCCATCCCGATCAAAATCATCGGGACAGGTCCTGGCCATGCCGGAGCACGGGCGGGGACGCCCGTGGCACTTCCCTTGCCATGCTTGGGCACCCCGATGCATCGGGGGGGCACGGTTCTTGGGCGCTCAATCACGCGCGGCATTTGTAACGGCGGCGGAATTTATCCCGATTTAATCGGGACGCCGGCAGATTGTAGCGTCGATCTCCGATCGATGCCGGTCGCAGGGGCGCGCAATCGTTTTCTGTGTCAAGACATGCGACCGCACGCCCGGTGGCGGGATAAACCCGCCTTTACGTTGTGCGGGTACGCCTTGGCGTGGCCCTGAAATATGTACATTGGCGGGCGGGGTGAATCGCGCGCTTGAAACCACCCCCTTCGCTTGCGCTCAGCCCCTCCTAATTTAGGAGGGGAGCCCCGGAAAAAGCTCCCCTCCTCGGACGAGGAGGGGCGGCGCGTTAGCGACGGGGTGGTTGAACCGGCTTCGTTGCTCCGGGGGTGGTTGAACCGGCTTCGTTAAACCGGAGTGGCGGGCCGGCCGCAGGATAAAGCCCTGCAACGTTGGCACGACGCGCATCGTTTGACCGGTTCGCAGAGCGTTGCTTTGCCCCAGCCTGCCGATCTTCGAGAATGTCCTGGAATGCATGCATGTAGGCATCGTACGTGGTCTCGAAATCCTTCGCGATTGCCACTGGCCTGACTCTCTTGATGTGGTCATTCAGTCGTTCGTCCGCTTGCTCGGCCAACGCCCCCAATGCATCGATGACGCGCTCAATCGATACACCCTTGTATTGGGAGGCAATGATTCGTTCCAGGGGTCCGGCAAAAATGTTCTTAAGATGTCTGACAGTCTGATCAGGGTATGCCAAATTGCGAATGACAGAGGTTTGAATGCGCATTTGAGCAAGCACAAAACGCTTCGTCCGATCCTTCTCCGGCAAATCACCAAGCATTTCGAATTCCGAAACATTCAAATCATCAGTCAGCTTCCGCATCAAAGGTTTTGACACTCTTTGTTCTGGTCGCCATGAGTGCAAGCGCCTGCAGCAGTTCAAGATGGTGTTGGGCAAAGTCGAGTTACCTGATCAAAAACCTCAAGCGGCGTAGCGATGAGTTATTTTTCTCCGGGAAAAATTACTCATCGCTACGCCTTCGAACCGAGAGCTCAACCTGATTCATTTTCAGATGGGGGGGGAAAGCACCGAAGAGTAATTCAGCTCGGCGCCGAATAACTCTTCGCTACCTTATCCCCTCGCTGCCCTCGCTTTTCCGCCACGAATCACTGCCCTTCGAATGCCTTTGCTCGTCACTCATCACACGTCACTCGTCACTGCTCCTGGAAAGCTCCCGCCATCCCGTTGTAGATTGCGAATGACTCCGGTACAATCAGGGCGAGGTGAAGGTTATGGCGGCGGAGACGATTACGATTCAGGTGGACGGCGAAGCGGCAAGGGCTTACAAAGCCGCGCTGCCGGGAGACCAAAGGAAGATGGAAGCGCTCCTGAGCCTTTGGTTGACGGACGTGGCCACAGCCGAGCCCGCAGCCTTGAAAGAAATGATGACCGACCTCAGCACGAAGGCCCGCCGCCGGGGCCTGACCCCCGAAATATTGCAAAGCCTCTTGAAAGAAGCGTAGCTTGCGCTTTGTCTTTGACACCAATGCCCTCATCAGCGCTGCCCTTTGCGACGACTCGACATCGCGTCGCGCCTTTGACCATGCTATGGACCGCGGCACAATCCTGCTCTCACTGCCTGCCCTGACTGAACTGAAGGAAGTTCTGACCCGAGACAAGTTCCGCGTCTACGTTACCGAAGATGAAGTGAGGCAATTTCTCGCCGTTTTTGCCGGGGCGTCCCAATGGGTCCAGATTGATGTTCACATCGAAGAGTGCCGCGACCCGAGTGATAATAAGTTTCTTGAGCTCGCGGTGAGTGGCCGGGCGACTCACATTATTACCGGAGACCATGACCTCCTAACGCTCAATCCTTTTAGGGGAATGCCAGTGCTGACTCCCGGTGAGTTTCTTCGCCAGGTTGCATAAACCTGCGGTGGGTTGACTCAACGGCGTAGCGCTGAGTTATTTTCGCCGGGAAAAATTACTCAGCAGTATGCCTTCGAACCGGGAGCTTGACCTGATTCATTTTCGGAAAGTACCGCTCTTCCGCCACGAACCACTGCCCTTCGAATGCCTTTGCTCGTCACACGTCACTCATCACTGCTCTCGGAAAGTACCGCCGAGTAATTCGGCTCGGAGCCGAATAACTCGGCGCTACCTTTCCCCGCGCTACCCCGCTTCCACGATAACCGGCCCCCCCCCTCACCGGCGAGAACTGGTCTAACCGTTTCCTGCAACCTCCAACGATAAATTGTTCTTATAGATGACCTTTGGTTTATTGATTGGCTGGCGTCTTCACAAAATCTTTATGCTCCATAAATAAGTTGTGAAGACCTGTTGTATAATGCTGTGCAGGGGAGCAAGCCAGACCCCAATTGGAGGCTCAAGATGGCGACGGCGCGACGACACTCACCTTTGATGCAGAACGCCACCTACTGGATCGGCATGATCATGGCGGCTGCCTGCGTTTTCCTGGTTCTGGCTAAGAACACAACACTCTTTTCGCCCCTTGATAGCGGTTTCGTTCCGCTCTCGTGGGTGTTTGGCGGCTTGGCGATCTTCGCGTTCGCGGTCTACGAGCACCTTGACGAAGGTCACGAAGTCCCCTTCGAGAGTGAGATCGAGCCAGAAACGTTTCATTTCGACACAAGCCCTGCCAGCGGCGTTTGATTAGCGGTGTAGCGCTGAGTTATTTCTCTCCGGGAAAAATTACTCATACGAATTAAGAATTAGGAATTGAGAACTGGAACGAACAGTTTGACGCAGAATTTTTCTCTCTTAATTCCTGATTCTTAATTGTCCCCGTATCCCGAGTCCCGACCCTAGCACCTGACACCTTTTTCCGTATCCCGTGTCCCGTGTCCTTGAAATTCGCGTGACAAATTGATTTGCGCAAAACGGGGGTGGCGAGGGTACTTTATGCGCCCGGCGCCCCCCTTCCATCCGCACCCTCCCAGCCCTAAGCGCGGATGTGTTCCAAAAAAAAGTCAACCTAAAGGCCTATAATTTCACGGCGAAAAAATCGCGGCTGAAATATTGCCGCGCAAAAATATCACCGCGGGGGAAAAATCACGGCGGGAGGAATTCGCTTGGGGCGGAAAAAAAGCGAGTTCCTAATGGCCATGGTCCGCTCGGCTTCGAACTTCACCTCGATTACTGCAATCGCCCCACCTGGTAGGAAAGAACCGCTGACTGAATTTGGAAATCATACCTGGCGCTGGTGTCAGCAATTTGCGCCTGGGTCAGATTCAACTGCGCCTGCGAGAGTTCAACAATCGAACTGAGCCCAAGCTTGTAGCGGCCTTGCGCAAGGTCGAGCGCCAACCCCGCCTGCTTCAGCAACTGGGCCGTTACATCAAGGCGCTGATAGGCCGTGCCAGCATCGAGCCAGGCGGTGCGCACGTCGCGTGAGATGCGGTCGGCAAGATCGCGCATGCCCTCATCCACCGCCTTGGCGCGAAGGTTGGCCTCCTGATGGCGCGCGGAAAATAGAAAGCCGTTGAAGATCGGAATGCTCACGTTGATTCCCGCCGCGGCATAACGGTCCGTGATGGGCGCTTCATAGGCAGGGGTGATTCCCGCCGCTCCCGTAGCCGTGACGGTGGGCATCCACAAATCGCGCTCGGCGCGGGCATAGCGAATTGCCGCGTCGTGAGTGAAGCGTGCACTGGCGAGATCGGGCCGCGTCTGCAACGCTTGCGCAATCAGGTCCGTGGGGTCAGCCGGTGGCGCGGCGGGCATAGGCTCCTCATCAAGATCGAACGGTTGCGGATTGGACAGACCCAGCGCGTTGGCCAGTTCCGCGGTGGCGGCATTCTGATCGTTTTGCGCCTGCACCAGCAGCAGTTGCGCCTGCGCCAGATTCACCCCGGCAAAACTCACATCCAACATCGACTTCAGTTTGTTCTTCTCCAGCGTCGTGACCTGATCGGCCAGAACCTGGCGGTTCGTAACCGTCTCTTGCGCGACCTTCAGCACTGCTTGCGCGCGCAGAACGCTGAAGTAAGCTCGATTGACCGCAAGCAGAACATCCTGCTGCGTCTGCGCGGCGCTTTCGGAGGCAGCCTTCGCACCCAATCTGGCCGAGCCCACAAGGTTCGACGTGCGGCCGAAATCCGTGATGAGCTGATGAACTTCCAAGCCATTCGATTCGCGATTGTAGACGCTCGGATTATTCAGATAACCCGCGGCAATGCGGCTGTTGGAAATCGCCCCTGCTCCCGTGATGTTTCCAGTGGCAGTGGGGTAATAAGCGGACTTCTGTTCGCGGGCGACTTGATTCGCGGCCTGCGCGTCGTAGTTGGCGGCTTGCAATAAAGGATGGTTGCGCAGCGCCATCGCTTCCGCGATTTTTAATGTGAGCTGCTGGGGAGGGGCCTGGGGCCAGGCGCATTGTGGGCAAAGGACCAAAAGTGAAGATAGACCCGTAATCCCCGCGAGCAGGGCCCGCCGCTTAACCACAAATTTTCTCATTACCAAGCCTCCAAAAGAGCTATCAGCTGTCAGTCATCAGTCCTTAGTCTTCATCCTTCAACCTTCATCCTTCACACTTCAGCCTTGCTGCCATTCCGCCCTCCGTACACCAGCAGGTAGGCGGCGGGGACGATAAAAATGGTCAGAATGACCGAAGACGTCAGCCCCCCGATGATCGCCCTCGCCATCGGAGTGTATTGTTCAGCACCTGTACCCAGTTTCAGCGCCATGGGAATCATCCCGATAATTGTGGCCAGTGAAGTCATCAAAATCGGCCGCAGTCGCACGCGGCACGCGGTGATGACGGCGTCGGCGGGCGACAGGCCCTGGCCCTCCAGGTTATGAGCGAAATCAACGATCAAAATGCTGTTGGAATCGGCGATGCCCACCAGCATCAGCACTCCCATCAGCGACATGACGTTCAGCGTGCTATGCGTCAGCGGCAGGATGATGAGCACGCCCACAAACCCCATGGGAATGGCCAGCATGATCAGGAACGGGTCCACGAATGACTTGAATTGCGCCACCAGGATCAGGTAGAGCAGCATGAATGAGAGCAGAAAGCCCAGGCCGAAACTCTTGAACGACGCCTGCATGCCATTCACCATGCCGCGCAGGTTGACGCGAACGTTGCCGGGAATATCCGTCTTGCCCAAGATGCCGCGAATTTCGCCCGTAAGTTTGCCCAAATCCTCGCCCACCGGCGTCACATAGACGTCGGAGACGCGCTGAATCTGGTAGTGGTCAACTTCCGTGGGTGATTCCAGCGAGGTGAGCTTCACCACACTGTCAAGCGTGGTGGGCTCCTTCAAATTCGGCGCGCGCAGGGGAATGTTTTTCAGGTCCATGGAATCGTGAATGGCGGGAGCGCCGTTTTCAAAATATTGCACGGTCAGGAAGTAGTCATTCCCCGTCTTCCGGTCGACCCAGTAATTCGGAGCGATCATCAGGTTGGAATTCAGCGCGGTAATGACGTTGTCCACCACGTCTTTCTGCGTCAGTCCCAGCTCCCCGGCGTGCACGCGGTCAACATCCAATCGCAGGGCGGGGTAGTTCATATCCTGCGGAATGTAGACCTGCCCCACGCTGGGCAATTGGCGAATCTTCCGCGCCAGATCCTCCGCGATGCCATAGCTCAGTTCCAGTTTCGAACTGCTCACCTGCACATCAATGGGCGCGGGCATGCCCATGTTCAGAATCGCGTCAACCATCGATCCGCTGGAGAAGAAGGTGCGAATCTCGGGGTCCTGCTTGTTGATCTTGTCCTGCACTTCGCGCATGTATTCGAAACTGCTGCGGCGGTGCTCATCCTGCAACTGCACCTGCACAGTGGCGGTGTATTCCCCGGCGTTGGTGGTGTAGAGAGAGGAGAAATCGGGCGTCACACCGATGTTTGAAACCACCAGCTTGAAGTCTTTCGGCTCAATTGTCTGCCGGATCAGGTTTTCCACCCGGGCCACGTACTGCTCAGTCACCTCAATGCGCGTGCCCGTGGGAGCCTTCAAATTGATGGTGAACTGCCCGGCATCGGTGCGCGGGAAGAACGCCAATCCCAGGAACGGGTAGATGGCGAGGCTGGCCAGGAACACGCCGGAGAGAGCGGCGACGGTGAACCCCGGCCGCTTCAGCGCCCGCCGCACTAACCGCTCATAGAAATCCAGCAGCTTGTTGAAGCGCCGGTTGAACGCGGCGTTGAACCTGTCCATCCAGGAGTGGCTAACGGCCTTTTCCGGCTCAACCTCGTAATCGCCATCGCCCATTTCACGTCCCTGCGCGGGATGCACCTGCTTCAGGAAGCGCGAGCAGAAGAGCGGAATCACCGTCATGGCCACAACGAACGACGCCAGCAGCGAGAGGCAGAAGGCCAGTGCGAGCGCTGAAAACAAGAATTTGCTGACGCCATAAAGAAAGACGACAGGGAGAAAGTCCACCACGTCCACCAGCGTGGCGGCCAGCACGGCCAGGTTCACTTCCGCCCCGCCCCGTTCCGCCGCCACCATGGGCGCGGCGCCCTCCTCTAAGTGACGATAGATGTTTTCGAGTGAGATCACGGAATTATCAATCACGCGGGAAAAAGCAAGCGCCAGGCCGCCAAGAATCATGGTGTTCAGCGTGCCACCCATCAGATTCAGCATCACGAACATGGCGAGGGCGGAGATGGGAATGGAGAGCAGCACGGCGGAGGTGGCGCGCATGCTGCCGAGAAAGAGCAGAATCATGATGCTGGTCAGCAGCAGGCCCAGCAGACCCTCATGCAGCACGGTGTGAATGGCTTCCTTGACGTAGACCGACTGGTCAAACACCAGGCTGGCGGTCATCTGCTTGGGGATGTCAAACAGGTGGGCCAGCATATCGCGCACGCCGTTCACGACATCAATCGTATTGGTGTCGCCTCCCTGCTTCATGATGGGGATGTAGCAGGAACGTTGGCCGTCAACCCGCACCACGTTGTACTGAATCTGGTTTCCGTCCTCAGCGTGCCCGATGTCGCCCACCGTCACCCACGATTGCCCAACTGTCTTGATAGGAAGGCTATTCAGATCCTTCACCTGGTCCACCAGGCTGTTGGAATAAACGTAAAAGTCACTGGGGCCGATCTTGACGTCCCCGGCGGGCAGGATCAGGTTTGACTGGTTCACCGCGTCCACCACGTCCATGGGAGTCATCTGGCGCGAGAAGAGTTTGTAGGGGTCCACGTAGATCATGGCCTGCCGGTACTTGCCCCCGAACGGCGGCGGGATCTCCGCCCCCTTCACCACGGCAATCTGGTTGCGGATGGCAAATTGGGCGTTGTCATGAAGCTGGGTTTCCGTGAGGCCTTCGCCCTTTACCGTTACGAGGCAGACCGGCAGGCTTGAGGCGTCAAACTTCAGCACTACGGGCGGCAGCGTGCCCGGCGGCAGGCGCTTTAAATCCGCCAGCGCGAGGTTTGAGATTTCCGTGACGTCGGCATCAGCGCTGGTCCCCGGCTGGAAATAGATTTTGATGATGCTTACGCCCAGCATTGAGCGCGATTCCATGTGGTCAATGCCGCTCGCGAGAGTGAAGAAGCGTTCCAGCGGATTGGTGATGTCAATCTCAATGTCCTGTGGCGGCATGCCGGAGTAAAACGTGGCCACCACCACTTCCGGCAGGTTGATCTCAGGAAAAAGGTCAACCGGCATTCGCGCCACGCTGGTGATGCCAAGCAACAGCAGCACCAGACAACAGACCACGATGAAGTACGGATTGCGGATGGAAAAACCTGGCATGGAATTTGCGCCCTCTCTGAAATTCAGTTGTCAGTCGTAGCGGCGGTCTCTGACCGCCGCTTTCTATAACGTCAAGCCCCGATTCACGGAGCGGCGGTCGGAGACCGCCGCTACAGCTGAGAACTGATGACTAGCCCAACATCTGCACGACTTTTACGCTTACGACTTCGCCTGGCTTCAGCCCGCTGCGGTCGCTGACGATCACTTCATCGCCTTCCAGCAGCCCCGAGACGATTTCCGCGTCGGTGGAGGTTTCAAGACCCACGGTTACGTTGCGCACCTCCACCTGGCCGACGGAATTCACCACGTCCACGGTGGTTTGGTCGCCTTCGTGGTTGATGGCTTCAAGTGGAATCGCCAGCACGTTGTCTTTTGCTTCCAGCGTCAGCGTGGTTTCCGCGTACATTCCCGGCATCAGCAGGCGGTCAGGGTTGGGAACGTCCACTTCCGTATGCATGGTGCGCGTACCCTCCTGCACATCCAGGGAGGAGCGCGCCACTTTGCCGGGAAACGTTCTGCTGAGAGCCGCCACGCGCACCTCAACCGGCTCGCCGATGCGGATGTAGCGGACAGAAGACTCGGGGACGGGGATGACCAGGCGAAACAGGTCGTCCTGCGAAAGCTTGACCAGCGGAATGGCCTGCGTGCTGGAACTGGTTCCCGCCTGCATCAAAGTTCCCAGGTTGGCCGTGCGCGCGGTCACCACGCCGGCAAACGGAGCGGTAATGCGCGAGTAGGCAAACAGCGCCTGGTCATGAATCAGCCGCGCCCTGCTGACCAGCAACTGGCTGCGAGCCGCCTGCAGGGACGACTCACCCGCATCCACCTGCGACGCAGCCGCAAGGTCCTTACCCTGCGCGTCGTCAACCTCCTGCTGCGCCACCAGGCCGGGCTGGCTTTGGAAGACATCGTTAAGGCGGGTAAATTCGAGATGCAGAACCTTGTATTGCGCCTGGTAGCGCTTCACCTGGTTGTCAGCGCGCGATACTTCGTCTTCCGCGTTCTTGATGGCGGCCTGGTCCTCCTGCATCTGCCCTTCAAGTTCAGGAATCTCCAGCGTGGCCATCAATTGCCCCGCCTGCACGCGGCTGCCGTAGTCCACCAACAGATTCTTCACATAGCCCGACTCTTTGGCGTAGACGTCAATCTCTTGAAAAGGAACGAGTTCAGAGGAGAGAGTGATCTGGCGCTCCAGTGATTTGCGGGCGACCCTGGTGACGCCCACAGTGACTGCGGAGGTGGCGTCGCTGGTGGTTTTGACCTTGCCGCAGGAGGCGAAAAACAGAAGTGAGATGCCGCCGAGGCGAAGAAATGCGGCGGCGCGGCCAATTACCGTTTCCCAGGGCTTACGCCGTGGGCCATTCAGTGCCAGGGTTCCGGGCCTCAATGGGCAATTCTCCGCATGTCCAATGGCGTCCAATGTCAGCGTGTGCTTATTCATCATTTCGTTTGCTCCTCATCGCGGCATGGAGGCTTGTAGCGCGGGTGTCCCCACCCGCGTTTTCACGACGGGCGAATGGACATCAGGCGCGGGTGGGGACACCGCTACAAGCCTCCATGCCTGTCATACGTCAATGGCTGGGCGCAATTTGGACAAGCCACGCTTCAAAAAATAGAGCTGGCGGCGCAGAAAAATTGAAAAGGACAGAGTTATCCTAAGGCAGGTGGAGCCCGGAAGTGGCGGATTTGGGCAATAAGGGGAATTGCTGGAGGAATGATTTCTTTGCGAGGCAGATCGGTAGCTGGAGCGGGAGACGGCGGCTCTTCCAGAGCCGATTGCGCGGAAACGGCCTCAAGGGTAACTTGGATTTGGCAAGCCTTCAAACCCTCGGCCTTCGCCATGTAACCGGACTTCCAGACGTGCCACGAGGCGGTGCCCGCTTGCAGACAGGGCTTTCGTGTAGCAGCCGAAAGGACCACCAAGCCTGCCAGCAATAACAAAATACTGACGGCCATAAGGCGCCGGGAGCGTAAGAGGTTCCGCGTCATTCGTCCGAGGAGATCAATCAAAATAGCCCTGAGCAGTTCGAAAATCCTTGATGCCGATGAAAAGGCTTTGCGGCAACCAAGCATGACGATGCTCGGTCCCACATAGAGTTAGAGACCGCACAAGGCTAAACAGATGCCTGCAAGGGAAATATTAAGTGGTTTGACTACAACCCGTGCTTGACTATCCCCGCGACTCAAGGCAATCTGGCTTCGACGGTGGTTTCCTGCCGGGCTCCATCAATTGCGGCGTCTTTTCTGGCTTGCCTGGCTCTCTTGTGGCCCGCTCAGACTACCATGTGTGAAGCTGGTGAGATTCAAATTTCACTATTTCGTCCTCTGCATTCTGCTCGGAATGCAGGTAATTCCCGCCGAAGCACAACTGCCCGCGGCGTCGTGGACAGGTGTCCTTTTGGGCGCCGGGGGAAAAGCCATTTCCGGGGCTCAAATTGATCTGCGGGAACCTGCATCGGGCCGAAATTACACCGCCTCCACCAATGGCCAGGGCGCCTTCAGTTTTCCCCAATTGCTTCCCGGAACCTATGAAATTCAGATCCACTGGGAAGGCAAAGTGGCCACGCCTCCATGGACGCGCAAGATCGAACCGGGCGACCACCTGAATGTTCCCATCCAAATGGGCTCGGCGGCGGACGGGTGGAAGTTCGCTGAGACCCCTGCAAGAGGCAAGGCGGCGGCAAAGGGCGGCGGACAGGACCTCTCCAACCGGCAGGTTTCCGAATTGCCGCTGAACAAGCGCGACTTCAGCCAACTGCTGCTGCTCGCCGCCGGAACCATGACGGACACCAATGGGACGGCAAATTTTACGGAGCAGTTTGCCGTGAACGGCCTGCGCGGCGCCTACGCAGTGTTTGCCATGGATGGCGCGGACATGACGGACCCGGAACTGGGTGGCGCCACCTTTACCAACTTCAACGTGGATGCCGTGCAGGAGATTGAATCCGTCTCCGGCGTGATGCCGGCGGAATTCGGCCACGGCGCTGCCGGCTTCACCAACATCAAAACCAAGTCCGGAAGCAACACGTTACACGGCACGGTGTTTGAATTTGTGCGCAATTCGGATTTCGACGCGCGCAATTTTTTCGATCAGCGCACGCTGGCCCAGCCCGGCCGCATTCCCCACTTCGCCCGCAATGAATTCGGCTTCACCCTGGGCGGGCCGGTGACGCTGCCGGGAATCTACCAGGGCCGCGACCGCACCTTCTTCTTTGGCCAGTACCAGGGCTTCCGCCAGGTGCTGGGGAGCACGCAGGTGCTCTCTGTGCCGACGCAGGCGGAGCGCCAGGGCGTTGACAGCACCGCATTCCCCGGCGATCCGCTGATTGTGCCGGTAAACCCGCAGGTTGCTCCTGTTCTGGCTGCCTACCCCAAGCCCAACGATCCGCAGGGATCCTTTGGAGCGCGCACCTACGCCACCTCCGCCAAAATTGCGACAGACACCAACCAATTTTCCGCACGTATCGATCATCGCCTGTCAGACGTTGGCCAACTTTTTGTACGCTTCAATCTTGACGACGTGAAGGGGCCAATAACCAATCCGGACCAGGCGGCGCTTGACCCCAGCTTTGCCATCCAGTTCCTCCAGAACCAGCGCAACATTGTGGTGAATTACACGCGCGCGGTGAATCCACATTTCACTTCCGAATCGCTGCTGGGATACATTCGCAGCACGCCGCTGTTTCTGCCTCTCAACCAGACCCAGCCGGGCATGACGTTTGCCGACAGCCTGTATGAACCCTTCAACGCCTCCGCGGGAACCGTTGCGGGCTTTTACGGAAACCTCTTCCAGTTTCGCCAGTACTTTACCGTTGTGCAAGGAACGCACACGTTGAAATTCGGAGCAGAGGTTCGCCTGAACCGTGATAGCGCCCTCTACGGGCAGAATCCCAACGGCCAATACACGTTTGGCGGGGGCACGGCTTACGCGCCCGTTCCAATTCCTTCATCCGACGGGCAGCATGACATCGCGGCAGGAGCCGCGTTGCCGGATACGCTGACGGGATTTCTAACCGGGGCGCCGTTTTCCTACAACATCACGGGGGCGCTCTATCTCACCCCCAAGGGCGATCGGTTTGATGAAGTGGCGGTGCGCCGCGAGGCTTACAATTTCTTCTTTCAGGATGCGTGGAAGGTAACGCCACGGTTCACGCTGAATTATGGCCTGCGTTACGAACTGGAGGGCCGCCAGCACGAAGCGGAATTGCGCAACTCCACCTTTCTTACCGTCGATGCAAGCGCCAGGGACGTGCCCGTGTGGCAGGCGGGGGCGCGGCAAATTATGGTGCTGAATCCGCAGCCTGCCTACAAACTGGATGTGAATGGGTGGGGGCCGCGAGCGTCCGTGCAGTGGCAGGTGGCAAGCGGCACGGTGCTGAACGCGGGCGGCGGAATCACCACAATGCTGGCTCCGGCGGGTATGGAGTTTGTGCTGGCCGGGGTCTTCCCGTTCATTGTCAGCCCCAGCATCACCGCGCTGCCTTCAACGCCCGTGCCGTTCAGTGACGCCGTGAACGCGTTGCAGTTGCCGCCGGTCTATACCACCGCGGGGCAGTTGGCATTTCCCAATGGCCGCACCACGGAGGTTGCTCCCAATACGCAACTTGATGTGCCGCGCTTCCAGACGGATCTGGCCGCCCTCACGCCGGGACACCAGGCGCAGCCGCTGGCGGTGTTTGGAACGTCGCCGAACCTTCCCAACGGCTACATTGAAAACATTACAGCGGGAATTGAGCAGACCTTCAACGACATCGTCATCACCGCGGCCTACGTGGGGACGGCGGCGGTGCACCTGCCCAGCGCCATCAGTCCCAACGGCTTTAGCGGCGCGTCGCCCCAGTTCGCGCCCTTCACGCAGTTTGATAACAACGGCAATGTGGTGGGCGGCTACGGGCAGGAGTTATTGATGGGGACACCGTCGCACTCCACTTACCACGCGCTCCAGGTTTCCGCGTCAAAAAGCTCGCCGCGGCGGGGACTGGGATTTCAAACCAGCTATACGTATGGCAAATCGCTGGATGATTCCAGCGCCATCGTGTTCAGCTTTACCAGCCCCACGGGCACCGTGCTGCAAGCCCTGCCGCAGGATCCGCGCAATCCCGGGGCGGATAAGGGGCCGTCAACGTTTGACATCCGCCAGGCGTTCTCCACCAGCGTCATCCAGCTTCTGCCCTTGCAGCGCGTGGAATTTCTTCAACCCCTGGGGAAGAAAGTTTTGCAGGGCTGGCAGATCCTGAATATCACAACGCTCACCAGCGGCTCGCCCTTCTCAGTCTATTCCGGGATTCAACAGACGGGCGCGGGCTCCGGCGGGGCAGATCGGCCGGACCAGATTGCCGCGCCAGGCTTCTCCACCCGGCGCAAAGTGCGGGAGGATTACTTTGGCCAGGGCGCGAACAATGGGCAGTTCTTTTCCATCCCCATCAATGTGGCTGGCGGCACGGGACCCAACCAGGGCCGCTTTGGTACGCTGGGGCGGAATACCTTTCGCGGGCCGGACTATTACAACATTGATATGGCGCTGATTAAAGACACCACGCTCGGCCATCACACGGGGCCGGAACCCACCACGCTGGAATTCCGCGCCGAATTCTTCAACGCCTTCAACCTGGTCACCTTCGGGCTGCCGGTAAATATTCTGCACGCTTCGGGCTTTGGCGTGATCAACCACACCGCCGGAACCTCCCGCCAGATTCAGCTCTCATTGAAATTGCTGTTTTGATTTGGGCTCGCGAAAGTCACTAAGGCTATTGGGTGTGAGCGAGCGAGATCAGTGGAGCCGGGTTGACCGCGACGGCAGGAGCTGGCGTGAACGCCTTCAATTGATCCAGCGACGTCAGGACGCTCTGCCAGCGGGCGCTGTCGTTTTTGGTTTCGATGGGAGCAGAGAGGTCGCCGTAAAAGTTCAGGATGTTCGCGCGCAGTTCGGGCGATGTCCCGTCAAACTTCCGGTCGGAGAGTTTTTTCAGCAACGCCGCATAGGATTCATCGGTCAGGATGTACTCCGCCGGCATGGTTTTCTTTCCCGTATCCAAATCAAAGTTGGCAAGCTGCAATGAGCCATTGCGAAGAGCTTCAAGGAGGAGCCGGTATTGATCCACGGAATTGTTGATGCTCTTGAAGTACATCTCCTCGGTCTTTGGCGTGGGGTTCTTGAAAGCCATGGCTTTGAAGGGCCCTATTTTCGGCATGTAGTGCATGAAGACCGCCAGCACACGCGCACCGGCTCCGGGCTTGCTGTACTCTTTTCCCCAGTCCCTTTCATAATCCGAGCGCGAAAGGCGGTAAAGGAATTTCTGCTTCGAGAACGTCGGTTCCTCCCGCATCATGTCCTTCTTATGGGTGCGCAGTGCCACCTGCGTCATTTCCGGAATCAATTGACTGACGGAATAACGGTAAGAGCTGATGGAAAGGCCTTCGCGTGGAAGGACGTCTTTCAACTCCACTCCGTAGACCACCGGAAAGACACGCTTCATCAGCGGCAGGGAGACCTTGAAGCCAATAAAATCATGATATTGCTTTGAGGCGTACCGGCTCTTGGCCACCTGCACCATGTCAAACCCGAATTCGGTTTTGATATGCGCCGTTTTGTCATCGGCGTAGTTGACGGACTTGCCGAACTTCGCTTTCAGCTTTGGGTATTCAATCGCGACGGAGAGGTTCACGGCCGGGTGGCCGGCAATGTCCGACGCATAGTGCGCCAGCGCACCCATGGCGAAGGCATACTCGTTTGCGTCCTGGCTCTCAACCAGCATCTCCTGAACAAAGTCGCCGCTGCGAACGTAATGCGCGAGGTTGCTGAAATCCTTGCTTCCGAAGGGGTAGTAGCCAAGATCCTGGATGACCGCGCCGCCATAGGCATAAGCGTGCGCCTCCAACAATTGATCGTCAGTAAGAGTGGGAAATCTCTTGAGCAGCAGGGAGCGGATCTCATCCTTCCAGAGCAGGTCGACAATCTCCTCATGCGTGAGGACGGAATAGGCAAAGGAGCCGCCACTGCACATCAGCAGGGCCAGGCCACAAAGGGCGACGGCAATTACCAGTGGTCTTCTCATTTGTATCTGTTCCTCTACCGGGGTCAATCAGGGATTTGCACGGCAGACCCTCATCACATCTGGCTTGAATAGGGCCCATCTTCCTGCCGCACCGCCTGCCGATCCGAGTGCCCAATTTACTTCTTCAGGCGTGCCTGATTGCCGGCAAGCACCGTCCTGTTTATAAACGGGGTTGATTCGCGTGTCTGTGCAGGATGGCTCAGGGTTTTGTTCTGAATTGCTCACCAACGGCGGCGGTTCGCGGCGCAGTTCTTCTAAGAATCGTTGCACAGTAAGCGTTATCGGGGGAATCGGTGCCGGCGGGAACATAAGAGCTTAAAACACCTTCGCCCCAGTGTGGGGTTGAGACCACACTGGGGCGGGAGGGAGACGCGGACTGCAATCAGGCACAGGGAAAAAGCTTATTTCCCCATGGTCGGGGCCGAGCCGGGCAACGAATAGCGCAGGTTGAAGAACAACATATCAACGCTGGCGTTCGGTGGTGCTCCGACTTTCTCATACCAAGGAGCCCGGGTGAGGTACGAATACTGTCCCATGAAGTTCAGGGCACCGTACTTGGGGTTCTTCCAGATGGTCTGGTTGAATCCAAACGTGGCTTCCTGAATGGCGCGGTTTTCGGCATTGGTCGCACTGGAACCCTTTTCCATACCGAAACCGATCAAGCTGGTTCCGTTGGCGTCATAACCGGTGTTCTTCTGCACATACATTCCACCGTAGTAGCTATAGATCTGGGTTTTTTTGTGGGTGAATTCGAAGCCCGTCACGGTTGAACCGCTATGCACCAGGGAGAGGCTGCCATTTGCGCGGACAACCAGGTCCGGAGCCTCACCATAGATGTAGCGGCCGCCGCCATCACTCCAGAAGTTGTTGGTGACAAGGCGGAAACCCTTAAAGATTTCCACATTGGCGTTGACGAAACCGCCGCCACCCTGGGAAGAGAAAGACGTGGTGGTGAGCGTGTCGTAGACTTTGAAGTTGCTTTCAATTCCGCCCAACTCAAAGTGAATGTGCTTGTTGGGGTCAAAGGCCAGCTTGGTGATGAAATCAGGAGCAAGGTTGGGGGTGGAAAGCGTGTTGCCGCTACCGTTGTCCAATTCACCCAGGTAGGTGGAGGAGGTGTTGAGCAGGGCAGGAAGAACCACGGCGGCCGACCCGCCGTTGCCGCCGATGTATTGGTCAGGGTTGTCGACGGCAAAAGCCCAAGCGACTTTCTTGGAGGGATGCCACACCAAGCGAAGTTCAGGGGTTCGTCCGAAAACCAGGCCCAATTGGTAGTTCAAGTCTATGTCATTCGAGTAAAAGATGTCAGCGGGGAGCGGGGAGATGCCGGAACGTCCCGGCGTCGCCAGGTTCCAGGTCTGACCGCCCAGAAGTTCAAAATGTCCCGTATTGAGGTCAACAAAATAGACGCGCTCACGCAACGTATTGCTGTTGGTGGCCATGGTCACGTTGGCGGCGTTGTTGCCATGGAAGTCTGCCTCCATGTAACCCATCACGTGGGCGCCATGCACGTCAGCATCGACGCGCAGTCCGAGGCGGGAGTTCTCCGAGCTCAGGCGGAATTCGCTCAGGTTGGGGGCGTAGGCACTGGTGCTCTGGTAGGGGATGTTGCCGAAGTTCGTACCAATGCTGCCGTTGGTATCGTGGTTGCGATAGACGCTGGTGAAGTCCATGAAGGCAACAGGAGTGATGGTGGCCTCGCCAATGTGAATCTGCAGGGGCGAGCTATCATCTCCACCGGCGGCCGCACGGTTGCCGGCACCCATCCAAATGGAGCCTGCTCCTGCTGGGGCAATAGAGTTGTTGGACTTATTCTGGTTCTGCGGAATCATGGGGCTGGTGGAAGCCACTTCACCAAGGCTGGTGGAGTGTTGCTGGGATGCCTGCTGGGTGCTCACGGCTGCCCGGGCGGGCTTTGCCGGTTGGGCAGGTTGCACGGGCTGCGCTGCCTGTTCGACTACCGGGGCGGGCTTCGTGAGTTGCTCAAGAAGGGCCTTCTGCTCCGCCAGGGCTTTCTGCATCTGCTCAATCTGCTTCTGCTGAAGCTCCATCTGCTGCTTTAAGAGGTTGACTTGGTCTGCGGACGGGGCGCTGGGTTGCGCCGCACCCGTCGCGGGAGCCGTGGTGGCGTCCCCTTTGGAAGAAGTGCCATCATTGGCAAACATGCCCCATGTCGGAACCACCATGAGAAGCATCGCCATACCCACTACCCTAGGGGTAACAAGCCTTCGTTTGTGCATCATCTGCTCCTTAAGTTTTTGCGTTGTAATTTCCCGAACATCTTGCTCTCTCCGTCCGGGAACAAACCCAACGGTTGTAACGGTTTCCCGGCAAATCCGGGGGTTGTTGTGTCGCCTGCCCGGGCAGAACCCGGCGGCAACTGAAATTAGAGGAAAAACTTGAACGTTGGCAGTACGATGGACCGATCACCCCCCGACAATCAGGAGGGCCATTACTAATGTTACAGGAACCAAAGCTCTGTTGCCAACCCGGCAGACCCGGGGAGATTTCCCTCAAATTAACACTCGCTAACATGCTGGTGGACAGTGATTAAGGGGATGTGATGGGTATGTGACATGAAGGTTACATCGCGTAAGTAACAAAATGCCCGAAAATGGCTGGGATGAGGCGTCACCGCGCCCGAAATCCGCCCCACGGGACGGTTGGAAAAGCCTGACTTTGCGATTTCCGCACCGCGCCCAACCCTACAATTCCCCTAAAAAATAAATAGCTCTTAATCCGCCAGGTTTACTCAAGTCTAACCATCGTTCTGCCGAAGGATAAATGGAAGGTGACTGTGCGCGCCGTGCGTGGAATTGTCGCCCGGAGAATCGACATGCTTTGGGGGAGGAATCAAAGCGGCACCACCCAACAAGGTTCCTGAATCGCACATGTTGTTTCGATCGGATAGAGGCACGAAAAACAACATTTTGCCGCAATGACTTCTGCGGAAGGCACGCACGCGCACCGATTGGTCGTCTTCGATTTCAAAAGGGCAATAGGCCCGCAACAATATCCGGCCTGTTCATGTCAGGAGCAAAGAATGGCCACAATCATCCCCAATGATCGCCAACCGGTCAGCTTTCTGCCCGGCACCGCTCCCCCGATGGGACCACGTGAGGTGACCTATGAACCCACTTATGGTGCTGGGGGGGCCAGCGACGAAGTGGAAGCCCGCACCCACCAACTCTCCCTTCTGGTGGAGGTCAACGCTGCTCTGGCTGGCGCGCTGGATGTGGAGTCCGTGCTGGGGTCAATCCTCTCGCGATTGGCGGACCGCGAACGCCTGAGCCATGCGCGGATCTATCGCCTGGATGAGCCGGCAGGTGAACTTCAGCGGGTGGCCCATGGAGGAAGAAACGGCGGGTCACGCCGCGTGGTTCCCCTCGAGGATCACACCCTGCTGGCCTGGGCCATTCGGCAGAGGGAGGCGGCATATGTTCCGCAGGTGGAAAAGGATCCACGATGCCAGGGATTCGTGGAAACGGAGCGATCCGCCTACGTCGTACCTTTATTAACCAGCACAAGAGTGCTGGGGGTCCTCGACGTGGCCACCGAACAGCCTGATGGCATCCGCTCCGTAAGCCGCAAACTCATCGATCAGGTGGCCACGCAGGCTGCCCTGGCGCTTGAGCGCAGCGAGCTCTATAAACAGTTGCGCGTTTCAGAGGAGCGCTTCCGTTCAATCTTTGAACAGGTTTCCTTCGGAGTTGTGCTTGCGGACCTGGATGGACGGTTTTCCGCGGTAAACCCCGCTCTTGCAAGGCTGCTCAACTCTACGTGCGAAGATTTGCAGGGTAAACACTTCGCTGAAATAACCCATTCTCAGGATGCGGCGGCGATCGAAGAATGGGTGCAAGAGTTGATCGACGGCGATACCGCACAAGTGAGTTTCGAAAGGCGCTACCTGCGCAAGTCGGGGGAGCCGGTCTGGTGCGCCACCAACATTACCCTTCTTCACGACGCCGGGGGCCGTCCCTCTTATTTTCTGGGAATGGTGCAGGACATTGATGAACGGAAAAAGACGGAGGAGGAACGGAACCGATTGCAGCAGCAACTGTTCCAGGCTCAGAAAATGGAAGCGCTGGGAACCTTGGCGGGAGGAATTGCCCACGACTTCAATAACCTGCTCAGCGTCATGCTGGGCTTTGCGTCCCTGGCCCGCCAGCGGCTAAGTTGCGACGATCCCCTGCAGGATTCCATGGGGATGATTGAGGAGTCCGCCCAACGCGCCGCGGAACTGACCCGCCAACTGCTGGGTTTTGCCCGCCCGGAGCGGCAACAGGTGAAGCCGGTTTGCGTCCATGAAGTTCTGAATCGCGTCAGGCGCATGGTGGAAAGGACCTTTGATCGAAATATCAATGTGGATGTTCACAAAGAGGAGGAGGCGCTTTGGGTAAACGCCGAGCCCAGCTACCTTGAGCAGGCCCTGCTGAACCTGTGCATCAACGCCCGCGACGCCATGCCGCAAGGCGGAACACTGTCCATTGAAGTTGGCCTGCTAACCCTGGAAGCCGGGCAAGTGGAGATTCCGGTGACTTGCGCTCCCGGGGACTACGTCAGCATTTCCGTCCAAGATACGGGTTCAGGCATCCACCCGGAAACCTTGCCCAGGATCTTTGAACCCTTCTTCACCACAAAAGAGCCTGGCCGCGGCACCGGGCTGGGGCTCGCCATGGTCTATGGATTCGTCAAGAATCACGATGGCTTCGTAAAGGTGGATAGTGAGCCGGGCTCGGGCGCGTGTTTCACGATCTGCCTTCCGCTGATCCCCACTCCTGCCCCCCAAGCGAGTGGAGGGTTGGGGCAGATTGAGCCTGGCCGGGGAATGGTGCTGGTGGTGGACGATGAGCCGCTGGTCCGGGCCTTTGCGACAGAAGGATTGAGGGGTCTTGGCTACCAGGTGCTGGTGGCGGAAAACGGCAGACAGGCGCTTGAAATTTACAAGGAGCAAGCCGGAAAGGTCGACTGCATTCTGATGGACCTTATCATGCCGGACCTGAGCGGGCTGGAGACCTACCGCCAGTTGCGCCTGAAAGATCCCCAGGTCCGAGTGGTCTTTGCGTCCGGTTACAGCACGGGAGGGATTCTGCGCGATGCGCCCGATGCCCAAAAGGCGGTCTTTATTGGAAAGCCATACACGCTCGAAGGTCTTTCCATCGCACTTCGCAAGGCCGGGGTGGGCCAGCGGCGCGGCGAGTGAGATTTCAAATTGCAAGTCGCGGCGCCGGGGGGGCGCTTCTAAGGCAGGAAGGCGGGAAAGGATCTCGTTCATGAGGATCTTGGTGGCGGAAGACCAATCGGTGTCTCGGCACATCCTGGTGGCGAACTTGCGCAAGTGGGGCTATGACGTGATGGCCGTAGAGAACGGCACGCAGGCGTGGGAGGCCTTGCAGGAGGAAGGCCCGCAATTGGCAATCCTGGATTGGCTCATGCCGGGTATGAATGGAATTGAGATTTGCCGCCAAATCCGCCAGTGCCCCCGGGCGCAGCCAAAGTATCTGATACTCCTGACGGCGCGGCGTGGGCAGGAAGACAAAATCCAGGGCCTTCAGGCTGGTGCCGATGACTACGTCACCAAACCCTTCAACCGTGAGGAACTTCGTGCCCGCGTCCAGGTGGGAATTCGCGTGCTCGAGCTTCAGGGAGCGCTGGCGCAGCGGGTGCGGGAATTGGAAGAGGCCCTTGCAAGCGTCAAAACTCTTCAGGGACTGCTGCCCATCTGCTCCTATTGCAAGAAGATCCGTAACGACCGGAATTACTGGCAGCAGGTTGAAGGCTACATCTGCGACCATTCTGAAGCCCAATTCAGCCACGGGATTTGCCCGGAATGCTACACGAAATTCGTGCAACCCGAACTCGACCGTTTGCACGGTCATATGGGGAAGACCCAGTGAACGCAAACCGTCCAAACCGTGCCGGAGGGCGACGGCGTAAGATTTTTGGCCTGCTCATCCCGGCAGTTACCGGACCGTGGAAAGAACTCTTCGCAGGCGTCCAAACGTCTTTGCGAGGTCCAGATGCCGGCCCGGCGGCTGTGGCGCTCGGTGGAGCAATTCCCCTTCTGTTTGCATCGGCCGCCTTTACGGACCCAACTTCCCCCACCATCCTCATGCTTTCCGGGCACAACTTTGTGCTGACGATTGGTGCGGTCATCATCTGGCTTCTCGGCATCCTGGTCGGCTTCATTTTGTACCGCAAGGTAGGGGGAGGGCGAACCGCTGTTGTCCAGGAATGGCTGCGGCGTGAGGCGGCTCTTTCCCACCAGTATCGCGAACTCTTTGAAAACGCCAGCGACCCCATCCTGATCCACGACGTGGAAAGCGGAGTCATTCTGGACTGTAATCGCAAGGCAAGTGAGCTTTACGGGTGGAACCGCAACGCCCTGGTGGGATCCAGCCTGAAAACGCTGACCAGGGATGTGGCTCGCTATGAGGAGGAAATCAACCGAGTCCGGAGAGGCGATAGTTGCACGGAGTTCACCACTCTCCACTCCCGGAAGTATGGCCGCCCCATCAAAGTGCTGGTAAGCCTGTCCGCCGTCGAATATTCCGGGAAGGCCGCCGTTCTCAGCTTCAACCGGGATGTAACCGAACGGGAAGCGGTGGCGGAAACGATTCGCCGCCGCGATGAGATTCTAGAAGCTGTCAGCTTTGCAGCGGAAAAGCTCCTTTCGGGCGGAGACTGGGAAGAGAACATTCAATCCGTGTTGGAGCGGCTGGGGCAGTCAATGTCCGTGAGCCGTGCTTACATCTTCCACAACCATGCCGGGCCCGATGGCGATTTGCTAACAAGCCAGCGGAATGAATGGACAGCACCGGGCATCCCACCGCAAATCAAGAATCCGGAGCTCCAAAACTTCTCGTGGGGAGAAAACCACCTGCAAGAGTGGATGGGCGCGCTGAAGCAGGGGAAGATTGGCCAGGGAGCGATCGCCGACCTGCCGGATTTGGCCCGGCGGCATCTGGAAGGGCAAGACATCAAGTCATTGATCATTGTGCCCATCTTTGCGGGCGAGACCTGGTGGGGCTTCATCGGCTTTGACGACTGCCTGAGTGAACGCCAGTGGTCAAGTGTGGAGACAGATGCTCTGCGCGCAGCTGCAAGGACGCTGGGCGCCGCGCTCCTGCGCAAGGATGCTGATGAGCATCTGCGCAAGGCCAATGAACTGGTCAAGGCGGTGTTGCACGAATCTCCCATAGCCATTACCGCTCTCGATGCCGGGGGACTTGTCCGCATGTGGAACCCCGCTGCCGAAAAGCTGTTCGGCTGGAGCGAAGCGGAAGTTATGGGTGGGCCCCTTCCCATTGTCGCACCGGAGGACCGGCCCCAGCATCAATCAATTTCGGCGCAAGCGATGCGCGGCGAGTCGGTTTCAAGGCAGGAATTGAGGAGAAAACGGAAGGACGGGTCATGGCTGGATGTGGAGGTTTCCATTGCCCCAATTTTCGACGCTCACCGGCAAATTGTTGCCCAGCTCGGACTGATCATTGACATTACCGAACGCAAACGCGCGGAGCTTGCCCTGAAGGAGAGTGAGCGACGCTACCGGCGCCTGGTGGGGGCGGTGACGGATTTTGTTTGCTCTCTTGAATTCGTGGAGGGGCGGCTGGTTCGCGCCCAGTATGGCGCCGGCTGTGAAGCCCTGACTGGGTACGCTTCGGAAGAATTACCCCGTGATCCCAACCTCCTGCTGCAGATGGTTAAAGAGGAGGACCGCCCGGCTGCCCTCGCTTTTGCGGAAGACCTTTTCCGGGGTGGAGATCCCCCGGTATATGACCTTCGCATCATCACGAAAGACAACTCCATCCGCTGGGTGAAATGCACGCCGGTTTGCCGTTCTGACACGGACCGCAGGTTCGTCTCCCTCGACGTCCTGGTGTCGGACATCACGGAGCAAAAAGAGGCCGAGAAAGCCGCCTTTGAGCGGACCGCGCACCTGAACGCACTGGTCCGGCACAGCCCCGTCGCTATTATCTCCCTCGATGTGCATGGACGAATCGTGATGTGCAATCCCGCCTTTGAGCAGATGTTCCTCTATTCGGAGAAGGAGCTTCTGGGCGGGAAGGTGGATCAAATCATCGCCGTGGACGAGATGGCCGTAGAGGCCCAGAGCTTTACTGACCGTGTGATTCAGGCAGAGACGGTTCATGTCACCACGCGCAGGCGCCGCCGCGACGGAATACTGGTGGATGTTGATCTCCACGCCGTTCCCCTCCGCATCGACGGAAATATCGTCGGCATTTATGGACTCTATCTCGATGTCACTGAGCGTAAGCGGGCGGAGGAAAAGTTGAAGCACTATGCGGCGGACCTTGAGGCCGCAAAGCTTGTTCAGGAAAAGCACACCCGGGAATTGGCCCTTCTGGTGGAAGAATTGGCGACCGAGCATGAACTGCTCCGCTCTCTCATGGACAACCTTCCTGACTACATTTACTTCAAGGACCGGTCAAGCCGGTTTACCCGCCTGAACAAGGCCCATGCCATCGCATTCGGGTTCACTGATCCCAACGGGCCCATCGGTATGTGCGACTTTGATTTCTTCACCAATGAGCACGCGCAGCAAGCCTTTGACGATGAACAGGGAATCATGGAAACGGGACGGCCAATCCTTGGCAAAGAGGAGAAGGAAACCTGGCCGGATGGCCATGTGAGCTGGGTTTCAACCACGAAGATGCCCCTCCGCGATGCCCAAGGCCGCATTACCGGGCTGGTGGGCATCAGCCGTGACATTACAGAACGAATTCGTTCTGACGAGGAGCTGAAGCGCTACGCGGCGGAGCTGGAGGCTGCACGGGATATCCAGGAAGAGAACACACGCGAGCTCACGAAGACTCTTGATGAACTGGGTATGGCCAAGGTTCGGGCTGAAGCCGCCAACCAGGCGAAAAGTGAATTCCTGGCCAACATGAGTCACGAAATTCGCACGCCCTTGAATGGCATCCTGGGCATGAGTGAGCTTCTCGCCGATACGCGTCTTACCGTGGAGCAATCCGAGTATCTCTCCATGTTGAAGTATTCCACGGACGTTCTGTTGGCGCTGGTAAACGACATCCTGGATTTCTCGAAGATCGAAGCCCACCGGATCACGCTGGATGCAATCGAATTCAAACTTGCCGAGAGTCTTGGGGATACCTTGAAATCACTCGCCTTCCGTGCGTCACAGAAGGGCATTGAGCTGGCTTGCTCAATTTCGCCGCAAGTCCCCGATTATCTTATTGGCGACCCGGGACGGCTGCGCCAGATCATTCTGAACCTGGTGGGGAACGCGATTAAGTTCACGGAAAAGGGCGAAGTGGAGATAAAGGTTGAAGCGGATTCGGAGAGCAAAGACAACGTGACGCTGCACTTTGCCATCCGCGACACTGGCATTGGCATCCCTCCCGAAAAACAACAGGTGATTTTTGGCGCGTTTGAACAGGCCGACGGCTCAATAACCCGCCGCTATGGCGGAACAGGACTGGGCTTGGCCATAACTTCGCACCTGGTGAAGTTGATGGGCGGGCGAATCTGGTTGAAGAGCTCTTCCGGACAGGGCAGCACGTTTCACTTCACCGGGCGCTTTGGCGTGGGGCGCAACGCCGGCTCAGCGCGTTGGGCGGAGTTTGCCCGGTTGAGAAACCTTCCTGCCCTGGTGGTGGATGATAACTTAACGAACCGGCACATTCTGGTGGAGGTATTGAAGCGATGGAAGATGATACCCACCGAGGCCAACGGAGGGCAGCGCGCGATCGAGATTCTGGAGGAAAGCAAACGAGCCCGTAACCCGTACGCTGTGATTTTGCTCGACTCACAAATGCCCGATGTCGATGGCTTCGCCGTGGCCGAATTTATCAAGCGCGACCCGGAACTTGCCGGCTCAGTAATCCTCATGCTCACCTCAGGGGGCCAGCATGGGGACGCGGCCCGTTGCCGCCAACTGGGTATTGCCGGGTATCTGATGAAGCCGGTAAAACAATCCGAAATTCGCGAGGCAATTCTCCTGGCCATTGGGGCGCCGTCAGGTGCGTCTTCACTGCCATTGGTCACGCGGCATTCCCTGCGCGAGGAACGCAAGAGACTACGTATCCTGCTGGCGGAGGACAACCCCGTGAACCAGGCATTGATGACGCGGCTCCTGGAAAAACGGGGGCACATGGTGGAGGTGGTGGCAACTGGAAGCCAGGCGCTCAGGGCGCTGGGTAACGGGGCCACTGGCGGATTTGATTTTATCCTGTTGGACGTCCTGATGCCGGAGATGAAAGGAGAGGAGTGCATTGCCCTGATCCGGGCAAAGGAAAAGGGCTCCTCTTCCCGGGTTCCCATCATCGCCCTGGCGGGCCATGCCATGAGAGGGGAACGCAAGCGCTTGATGGCACTGGGGGTGGATGCGTTTCTCTCCAAACCCATTCAGGCACAACAGCTTCTTGACACCATTGAGGGGATTCTTAGTGTACCTGCCGCTGCCGGGCCTGGGCAACTTCCGGGCAATGGCCAGCGGAATGTATTGGACCGCCACCAGGTTTTGGCCCGCTTCGATGGGGACAAAAGCCTGCTGGGAAATCTGATCAGCACTTTCTTTAGTGATTGGCCCAAATTGGTTGCCGCCGGCCGCGAGGCCGCCGAGCGCAACGATGCCCCGGAGTTCCAGCGCATCACCCAGGCTTTGAGGAACAATCTCGCACTTTTTTCCGCGCAAGCCGCCTGTGCCGCCGCTGACCGGGCAGAACTGGCAGGGCGCGGACAAAACCTGGAAGAGGCCGGCGAAGCTTTGGCGCAATTGGAAGAGGAGCTTGAGCGTCTTCGGCCGGCGCTGGCAAATCTTGGAAAAGAGGTTACCTCATGAGAGTCCTGATTGCAGAAGACGATTCCATCTCCCGGCGCATGTTGGAGGCCTTTCTGGTGAAATGGGGTTATGAGGTCATTGCGGTAACCGAAGGAGAAGAGGCGTGGGGAATCCTTCAAGGCAACGATGCACCCCAACTGGCGGTTCTCGATTGGATGATGCCGGGACGCGATGGCATTGATATCTGCCGGAGCCTCCGGCAGCGGAAAGGGCGCGCGTATATCTATATCATCCTGCTGACGGCCCGCGGACACAAGGAAGACATTGTGGAAGGGTTGGAGGCGGGCGCTGACGATTACGTGACAAAACCTTTCGATCCCTATGAATTGAGAGCACGTCTGCGAGCCGGCCGGCGGATTGTGGAACTCCAGGAACAGCTGCTTCAGGCGCGGGAGGCCCTGCGCGACCAGGCCAGCCGCGACCCGATGACCGGCCTCTGGAACCATGGAACCATTCTCGCCATCCTCAGGAAGGAAGTCGCGCGCGCCTCGCGCACCCGCGGTCCATTTGCTGTGGTCATGGCCGACGTGGATCGATTCAAAACCATCAACGACACTTATGGTCATCCCGCTGGCGATGCGGTCCTGCGGGAGGCCTCGCGCCGCCTGCGTGGGGCGATGAGAACTTACGATTCGCTGGGACGGTACGGAGGTGATGAGTTTCTGGCGGTGATCCCGGGGTGCGAGCCGGAGGGGGTTGCCCGCTTTGCCGAAAGCTTCCGGGCCCGAATCGACCGCAAAGCCGTGGAAACACCCGAAGGCATGATACCCATAACCCTCAGCCTGGGTCTGGTTGCGCTCACAAACCTTGAGAATGTTAAGGCCGAGACGCTTGTGCGCATCGCCGATGCCGCCCTGTATCGCGCCAAGATTGCAGGCCGGAACCGCGTGGCAATAGCCACGGCACAGGACATTGAAAGAGAAGTTTCGAAAAATCTGCAGGAGGAAGAGGAACCAACCCCTGATGAAGCTCTCGCCGATCTGCCGACTCTCCACCCGCTCATTTGAGCCGGAATCCCCTCCTCTCCCGTGACGTTTTCGCCGGCGATTCAGGCTGAATAACGAACCTTCCGTTCGGTCAAAAAAACTGTAATTTGCCCATCCGTCCAATTGCCGGGCCTCCGTAAATTGGAAGCCTTGCGGGGTTTCGATTATAATGGCTGCCGGTCCCGGTGCCCGTTGCTGCAATAACCCGTGGACTGTGGATGCGTGGATACCAATCTGCCTGCCGCGCAACGAACTCATGGGATGGTGATGAATGGCTGATCCGATAACCGCTCCTGCCGCAGAAAGCCGCATTGTTTACAGTATTACTGAAATCATGAAATTTCTTCCGCACCGCTATCCGTTCCTACTCGTGGACCGAATCATCGAGATGGAGCCGCCCAACCGCATCGTGGGCTTGAAGAATGTGACCATGAATGAAGAGTTTTTCCAGGGGCATTTTCCCGGCGCGCCCGTGATGCCCGGAGTGCTCATTCTGGAAGCATTGGCACAGGTGGGGGGCATTCTGCTTTACCGCGAGATGCCCGACGAGGATAAGGCCAAAAAGCTCATCTACTTTTCCGGAATTGAAAACGCCAAGTTCCGCCGCCCGGTGGTGCCCGGTGACCAATTGCGCATCGAGGTGGAGATGGTGCATCGCCGCAGTAACTACGGCAAGATGGCCGGGCGGGCCCTGGTGGAGGGAAAGCTTGCGGCGGAAGCCGTGGAAATGTTCGCGATCAGTGATCGCCCGGGTCAGCCACGCTCATGAACGTTCACCCTTCCGCAATTATTCATCCCCACGCGCAGCTTGCGGGCGACGTCGTGGTGGGACCGTATTCACTGATCGGCGAAAACGTCGAAATCGGTGAAGGCACGGAAGTGATGTCGCATGCGATCATCGATGGGCACACCCGGCTGGGAAAGAAGAACCGGGTATTTCCCTATGCCTCCATCGGCCTCGCCCCCCAGGACCTGAAATACAATGGAGAACCGACCCGCGTTGAAATCGGCGATGGCAATTCCATTCGCGAATTTGTGACAATTCATCGCGGAACAACGGAAGGCGAAGGGGTCACGCGCATCGGCAATGACAATTTGCTGATGGCTTATGTCCACGTTGCCCACGATTGCCAGTTGGGGAATAACATCATCATGGCCAACGGCGCCTCACTGGCCGGGCACGTGACGATCCAGGACCACTCCACAGTTGGCGCCTTCACCATGATTCACCAGTTCTGCCGAATTGGAGCTTACAGCTTTCTAGGCAGCGCAACCCTGGTGAACCAGGACATCCTTCCCTATTCCAAGACTTCCGCACCCCGACCCGTTGAGGTCTACGGCGCTAATCGGCTCGGGCTGGAGCGCAGGGGGCTCAGCAAGGATGACCTGAAGGATCTGGAGGCCGCGTTCCGGCTGCTCACGCGCTCAAAGCTGAACACCACACAGGCGCTGGAAGCAATTGAGGCCAAAGGGTTCCAATCCCCCCATGTGAAAGTCCTGGTGGATTTCATCAAATCGTCGGAAAGAGGAGTTATCAAGTAATGGTATTGAAAGCTGTCCTTTGTCCTTGGTCAGTTGTCCTTTGCCCACTTTTTTTACATTCTCTCCAATAGGCAATATGACTTGCATTGGACTACGGACGACTCAGCTTTCGAATGACTCCATCCTCAAATAGCCCCATGAAGCCATCTTCCAATTCGCTTGACCGCTACGCCATTATTGCGGGCAACGGCCATTTTCCGTTCCTGGTGCTGGAGGCAGCGCGCGAACAGGGCTTGGACCCCATGGTGGTGGCTCTGAAGGAAGAGACTTCGCCCGAACTCGCGGAGAAGACACAGAACATCCATTGGGTGAGCCTGGGTGAAGCCGCAAAGGGGCTTGACCTGATGGTGGCGGAAAAAATCACCAAGGTTGTTCTGGCCGGGCAGGTGAAACACGCCCAACTGTTCAGCTCCATCAAGCCCGATGGCATGATGAGCCGCATGCTGCACGGACTTTCCCGCAAAAACACTGATATGCTGATTGGCGCCGTGGTGCGTATGATTGAAGGACGCGGCATGAAGGTGGTGGATTCAACCCTTTTTCTGAAACCGTTGCTGGCGGAAGCAGGGACGCTCACCCGGCGCTCACCCGACGCGGATGAAGCGGCCGACGTTGCCTATGGCCGCGAAATCGCAAAAAAGATTGCAGGGTTGGACCTCGGCCAGACTATTGTTGTGGCTGATCGCGCCTGCGTCGCCGTGGAAGCGATGGAAGGCACCGACGCCGCCATTCAGCGCGCGGGCACTTTGAGTAACGGAAGACGCCTGGTGGTCGTCAAAGTAAGTAAGCCCAATCAGGACATGCGTTTCGATGTTCCTGTGGTGGGAATAAAGACCATTCAGGTCATGCATCAGTCCAACGCCACCGTACTGGCAGTCGATGCGGGAAAAACCCTGCTTTTCGACCGGCAGAATCTGATCGCAGAAGCCGACCAGGCCGGAATCGCGATTGTGGGAATGTGAAGCGGAAATTATGAATTACGAATTAAGAATTAGGAATTAAGAATCAGGATTTGAGAGGATTTGAGAATCAAAGTTATGCATCGAAATTCTAGATCCCAAAATGATCATTCTTAGTTTTCAATTCTTAATTCGTAATTCTTAATTCGTAATTGCTTCTTCCCTCGGGGGGCTTTTGAGCGAGAACATTTCGGTTGCGGTTCTGGGCGTGGGCGAGCATGGGAAGAAACACGCCCGGGCGTTGAAACAGGTCCCGGGGGCGGAACTGGTGGGTGTATTCGACCTGCGTCCGGAGCGCGCCCAGGAGATCGCAACTGAACTTGGCGTGAAGGCCTTTCAAACTCTGGACGAAGCGTTGGGCGCGGTCCAGGCCGTGAGCGTGGTGATTCCAACCTCGGACCACGCCGCCGTGGCTCGACAGGCATTTGCCCGCGGTGTGGACGTCCTGCTGGAAAAGCCCATTACCCGCACGGTGGAAGAGGCGACTGAACTGATTGAGCTGGCCGATCGCGGCGGGCGCATCCTTCAGGTGGGCCATTTGGAACGCTTCAATCCCGGCGTGGTGGCGGCGAAAGAGGCAACTACGCGCCCGATGTTCTTTGAAGTTCATCGCCTGGGCGTCTTCAGCCCGCGCAGCCTTGATGTGGATGTGGTTTTTGATCTGATGATTCACGATCTTGATCTCGTCCTCTGGCTGGTGGATTCCCCCTGGAGTGATGTTCGGGCTGTGGGGCTGCCGGTGCTTTCCGACAAGGTAGACATTGCCAACGCCCGAGTGGAATTTGAAAATGGCGCGGTGGCCAACCTCACGGCAAGCCGCGTGAGCACGGAACGGGTCCGAAAGTTTCGGTATTTTCAACCCAATGAGTATTTTTCCATCGATTTCACCCGCCGGGATGCCACCCAGATTCGCGTGGACCGCAGTGGCGCTACGCCGAAAATTGCGTTTCGGAAATTAACGGCAACCCCGCAGGAACCACTGCAAGCCGAATTGGCAGCGTTTGTGGAGTCGGTTCGCACCCGGAGCCGTCCTTTAGTCAGTGGCCGGGAAGGAAAACAGGCCCTGGCCTTAGCCGAGAGTGTTTTGAATTGCATCGAACAACATGCGACCTTCGTCAAAGTGCCCCTGGGACGTTCGGTTGGACAAAGTGGGGAAAGCTAGAGGTTAGAAAGCAGCAGTCGGGAAGCAGGATTCAGCACTGCCAAGCAAGATTCGGACTTCTGGCTCCTGACTCCTGACTCCTGACTCCTGAATTCAAGCATGAGTGACGAACCAAAAATCGGCCTTCTGTACGAACTTGACCCAGAGCTCGAGCTGGCAAGTTGGCGCCGACGTGCGTTGTTCCTGTCCTCTATCTTCCTGCACATCTTCCTGATCATGTTCATCATCTTCGCGCCGGATCTTCTGCGCCGCGGGAAGCTGATGATGGGAATTCCTGTGGCGCCGAAGCAGGAGCAGCAAATTACGTCGCTGTTTCTGCCTCCGGATGTGCTAAAGTCGCTGCGCCAGCCTCCCCCGGAAGCTCGTCCTTCGGATAAGAATCGCCAGGCCCAGGGCCGCTCACCCATTATCGATCCGAAGGGTCTGAAAATGCCCTATTCCCGGGGGAATACGCCGGAGCCCGAAGCCTCTCGCGGGAAGCCACCTGAACCGCCGCCGGCTTCCGCCCCCACTCCTCCCGCGGGTGGGCAGCAGGCTCAGCCTCAAGCTCAGCAGCCTCCCCCGGCTCCCAAACCGGAGCCGCAGACTGAGGCTGCTTTACGCCTGGAGGACGTCACTCCTTCCCCAGCAGGTGGTGCGGGAAGAATCAAGATGCCTTCGATGACACCCGGCGAGGCCATTCAGGAGTCAATGCATAATGCCGCCAAGGGTGGATATCACGCCGACAGTGGCACCGGCGGCGGGGGCGACTCCAACATGGAGTTCAACAACCTGCACCCGAACTTCTCCACTGAAATGCCCACCATTCTTTCGGACACCAAGGGAGTCGATTTCGGACCTTATCTTTCCCGCATTATTTACATCGTCCGCCGCAACTGGATTGCGGTCATTCCGGAATCCGCGCGTCTGGGCGAAAAAGGCCGCAGCGGCGTGGTATTTGAAATTCTCAAGGATGGCTCAGTGCCGCAATTGCGCCTGGTGTCTTCATCAGGATCGGACCCACTCGATCGCGCTGCGGTGAACGGCATTCATGCCTCGGTTCCTTTTCCTCCCCTGCCCCCGGAGTTCACCGGTAACCACCTCGTCCTCCAGTTCATCTTCCTCTACAATCTCGCCCCACAATAGACCTGCCTGATTCGCTTTCAGGATTGAATTTGGAACTGCGCATCATGGCCTCTTGCCTGCGCCTGAACTCAGCGCTGGGGTTGAGTGTCCAGAATTTTTCAAAAACGGTTCAGGCCGCGGCGGGAAGCAGGAGGGTGAAGGTTGAGCCTTTGCCCAACTGGCTTTCGACGCTGACGCTGCCGTTCATGCGTTCGATGATGTGTTTGACAATGGAGAGCCCAAGGCCGGTGCCGCCCACTTCGCGCGATCGGGCTTTATCCACGCGATAGAAACGCTCAAAGATGCGAGGAAGATCATCGTGGGGAATGCCAATGCCGGTATCGGTAATGGTAATTCTGACGCGGCCATCGGCGGCGCGCATGACTTCCACCAGAACTTCACCTTTGGGGCGATTGAACTTGACGGCGTTATCCAGCAGATTCACCATCGCCTGCTCAATTTGCAGGCGGTCGCCCAGCACCTGCGCGTCCTCAATGCGCCCGCAGACCAGTGAAACGCCGCGCAACCGCGCTTCAGACTCCAGAGTGCGAACGGCAGATTCCACGGCAGCACGCACGGAAAGGGTCTCAGGTTCAGGCCGCGCCCGGCCCGCTTCCAATTCAGAAAGCGTCAGCAAATCCGAGGAGATGTTGTTCAATCGGATAGCGTGGGCCTTGATGATCTCCACAAAGCGGCGATTGTTCTCCTCATCTTCCAGGGCGCCTTCCAGCAAAGTTTCCGCGTAACCGCGAATGGCGGTGAGCGGAGTACGCAGCTCATGCGAAACGTTGGCTACAAAATCCCGACGGATTCGCTCCAGGCGTTCAAGGTCCGTGATGTCATGCAAAATGGCGATGGCGCCGCGCGCAGATCCGGAAGTCAGCGGGGCCGCTTGCACTTCAAAGACGCGCTCGGCGGCATGAAGCTGCATGCGCCGTTTCACCGATTCTCCGGCGGTCAGCACTCGGGTGAGGACTTCGCGCAATTCCGGCGCGCGCACCACTTCCACCAGCGGTTTTCCCGCGACAATCGGATCCGTCACGCCCATCGTTCGAGCGAATGAAGCGTTGGCAAAGGTGATGCGCAAATTGCTGTCAACGGCCAGCACGCCTTCCACCATGCTTGAAAGAATCGCTTCGCGTTGCGCGGACTCCACGCTCAAGCGGTCCACAAGGTCGCGAAGCTGTGCGGCTGTGGTGCTAAGCGAGCGTCCCAAGGCGCCCAATTCATCATCGGCAACCGGAAGGGGAGCCTGGGAAAAGTGGGCGTCCACCAATCCTTCCGCAAAGACGCGCAACCGTGCGATGCGTTGGGTGAACGACCGGGAGAAGAAGTAGGCGAAGATCAGCGCCACCAACACCGCGTAGAAGGTTGCCCACAGAATTCTCCAGTGCAGCGCGGCGATGGCGGAATCAAGGTAGTCCAGCGAAACCGACAGGCGCAAGACGTATCCGGGCTCGTCGCCATAAGTCATGCGCATCGCCACGTAAACGAGATCTTGATTGACGGTTGCGCTGTGGCGTGTTGCGCTCCCCACACCGTCCCTGATGGCCGCGATGATTTCGGGGCGCGTGGCGTGGTTTTCCATTGTTTCCGGATCGTGATGGGAATCAGCCAGCGCCACGCCCTTGGGGTCTACGATGGTGACGCGCGCATGCGCACGCTCTGCCGCCTGCCGCGCCCAATCTTCCAATTGTGGGCGGGGAACAGCGGCGGCTTCCGCAACCAAAATACGAGTTTCAGCTTCCAGGCGCTGTTCCACGTTCACCGCTTCCCGATTGGCGGTGTAGCGCGTGACGTAGAAATCAAGAACGATGAGGGGGACAACGATCAGCAGGAGAGCGCTGGAAAGAAGCTTGCGAAATATGGGACTGCGGAAGGTCATGGCGAATGGCAGTGACAAGTTCTTAGTGGCTAGTGTTTAGTGACTGGTGGTCCGTGGCGAGTGGTTACCGAACAACCGCCCATCGATAGAGCCAGACAGCAGCCAGCCACCGGCCACTATACACCAACCACTGCGCTTATGCCTCAACACCTTCCAGCACTTCCGGGGAAAAGCGATAGCCGCTGCCGCGCACGGTTTGGAGAAAATGCGGGCGGTTGGGGAGCTCTTCAATCTTCTCGCGCAGGCGGCGGATGTGGACGTCAACGGTGCGTGGCGTCACAAAGCGGTCGCGGCCCCAAACTTCGTCCAGCAGGCGGTCACGGTCAAAAACGTGGCGCGGATGCGAGGCCAGAAAATAGAGCAGCTTGAATTCAAGGGCGCTCAGGTCCACCAGCTTGCCGCGCACCAGCACTTCCTGCGTGCGGGTGTCAAGCCGCAAGGCGCCTGATTCCACCACTTCGCGCTTCTCCGCCACGCGTTCCTGACGCCGCAATACCGCCTTCACCCGCGCCACCAGTTCGCGCGGACTGAAAGGCTTCACCACATAGTCGTCAGCGCCGATTTCCAGCCCCAGCACGCGGTCCATCTCCTCACTCTTGGCGGTGAGAAAGATGACAGGCAGCGATTTCATTCGCTCATCAGCGCGCAGACGCTTGCAGATTTCGAAGCCATCTTCGTCAGGAAGCAAAATGTCAAGGAGAACCAGGTCAGCGGGATTGCGGCGCAGATATTCCAAGCCCTCACGACCGCGGCCGAAGCTTTCAATTTCAAAGCCTTCTTTGCGGAAGTTGTAGCGCACCAGCTCTACAATGTCGCGTTCATCTTCAATAATTACAATACGTTGACGCACGAGTGGATTATAGCACTCCGAATGTTACGAGGATATGAATAGATAATCCCATCTGTGTTACGAAAATGGTAGAACTCTTCCAATGCCGGGGAGTGGACAAGATTCCAATCCTGTGCGGCAACAATAGCTCTCTGCAACTAACTCATTACAAATGAGATGGTGTCGTATTTCGCCCCCGGGCTGAAAGCCGTTGCCCCCATACTTCCGCGGCCGTAGCGGGAAGGGCGCCAAGTGTGGCAGCATAGAGATTCCCTAAATCTCCCCGGCAGTTGAAGAGGCAGAATGCGGATTCGATTTTCACTGTTCCACGGCGCGACTTGGCACTTTCGGCACTTGACGATACCCTTCTGTTTTCTATTTTTGTGTCTGGGGGCAGCGAGAGTGTTTGCGCAAGCCCCATCCAACAGCAGTGAACCCGGCAGCCCTGCTCCGGCAAACTCCCCATCCGAGATTGATGAACCGCAGGCGCGGGAGTGGCTGGCGGTCAGGCAGAAGGAACGCGGACCGTTCAAGAAAATTGCCGAGGGCGAATACCTGGTCAAGTCAAACACCGCCTTGAATAAATTCGGCGAGCCTTCTGAAGTCAGCGATGTGTGGACGCTGTGGAAATTGGACAACGGAGGATTCCTCGCTGACGGTGAATTTAAATCGCCAAAGAGCCGCATCAAAGCCACCTCGACTTCCTATCAAGTGAGTCTTGATTCCCAAATGCGGCCCACGGCCTACAAGATCTATGACGGAAAACTGGTGTCAGGATGCCTGTGGACGAAATCAAAACTCTACTGCCAGGAGACCTATGCCCGCGGAGACATTGAGGGATCCGCGGGCGCGCCAATTGATGATTCAACAAAATTCCTTTCTCCACTGTTTCCATTTCTCTTTAATGGCCTCACGCCAGGTTCAAAAATTCAACCGGGCGGGAAGAACTACCTCACGCTGCTTTCCATCGCCTATTCGGACGAACCCGGCGCCCTCATCGATCTGATTCCCCAACACGCTTCCATAACTTTGAACGGACAACGGACTCTTTCCAATCCTGAAGCCAATACCGAGGGCTCCGAATTCTCCTTGAGCGTTTTGGAAATTCCTCACGCGACGGCCACACGGGCGCAGGATCCGGTGATCGCGCCGGACGCGGAACCGAACGCCGCCTACAAGCCCTTTTGCAAATTCGTGGTTGCTCCAAGTGGGCTCCTGCTTTTGGCCAGTGATGCCAACACGCAAAAGGAGTTCATCCGCCTGGTGCGGTTCCAGAAGTTCACAGACTTTTAGGACATTTGTCATGCCCTCTCGCGAGCAAGCCGCCCGTAAGAGCACGGTTAACCGCCGTGATGGATTTTTCCCTGTTTTCAACGAATTACTCGCTTGTTTTCATCAACATCACGGCTTTAAGCGGATAAGTGGCTTATTTTTCATACACATGACGGCTTCGGCTGAAGCTGTGGAAAATCGGCCCTTTGTTTTCAATACCTTCTCGGCTTATACCTTCATTTTGGGGCCCCCTTTTTTTCTGTCGCTTCCGCCTGGGAAGGTCAAAATAACTCTTTTATTTTCAATGAATTGGATTTTCATTAAATCCATCGCTTTGACCCCAATTCCATACTAAGCTTCTCTTTTTCAGTAACTTCTCGGCTTCGCGAGTTTCGCATGAAAAAGTCAGAATTACTTGCAAGTGGAATCATTCCGTTAGGGCGGGAAAAAAGGGCGAAAGGTCTGTGTGCTGCTGGTGAAAAGGTCATGAAGATCTCTTCAGCGGTCTGGGTCCGAGTGGTGGACGAGTGGACACTTTGGGTCGCTGTCCTTTCTGTCCTCCCGATATTTCGCTCTCTCGCTGGGGGAATTCGAGAGGAGCCGTGGGTGGGCGGGGCGCCGCCACCTTGCAATATCATAGCCTATGTTACATCCATTGTCAAGAACTTTCAGAGCCTACCGGCGCGGCCGGGCCCCGCGCCTGGAACTGCACGGCGCGGCGTAATTGCACCGTCGATCTCCGCTCGACGACGGCGGTCGGAGACCAGGGCTGTCCGATTTAACAGAAAGACTCTCATCTCATCGGGCTCTGCCAACTCATTGGAGTCGGCCTTCCCCTTATTCAATTGCACTTGCTGGCGGCATGGAAAGTTTGTAGCGCGGGTGTCCCCACCCGCGCTTTCACCAAGCGGATGCGCTTTCACCAAGCGGATGCGATTTCAGCGAAGCGGATGGGATTTCAGCGCAGGACAGGCGCGGGTGGGGACACCCGCGCTTTCGCCAAGCGGATGGGATTTCAGCGCAGGACAGGCGCGGGTGGGGACACCCGCGCTACAAACCTTCCATGCCGCAGGTCATTGGGCAATTGCTGGGCCGTAATTTGGACAAGCCTGGTCAGAGACCGCCGCTACAGGGAAATTACGGTCGCGGCGAGCAAGTTTGATGTTTATAGGATTTATCTCCGCGCCTCTGCGCCTCCGTGGTGAAGATCTGCGCCGCGATAATTGTCGCAGCGATAATCAAGCAATGCGCCGGGGGTTGTGCTAGCATCTGCGGCAGATCCAATCGCGGGTTCCAGCTCGAACGCCCTTGGGCCGTGTCATCGGGACAAGTTCACAATTTGAATTAGGAGATGCAACCATGAGAAGGGCCTGGGGGATAACGCTCCTGATGGGGACCTGTGTGGGTCTCTTCCTTGTGCCGCAACACGCTTTCGCGCAGTCCTGTAAGGACGAGGTAACGATGGTGGAGGGCTCGCGGCAGGCGTTGGCGGAACTCACCGCAACGGTAAAGACGGAGGGCCTGAAGCCGTTTGAAAACTTGAACCACCAAAAGAGCGCCGTGAACAAGCTGGCTTTGCATGACAGTATGCTGGGCGAACTGGTGACCTGCCTGGAAACGGCCGCCCATGACCCGGCTTTGACCAAGGAAGAAGTGGCGGCGGCCACTGCCCAGCACGATGCCGCCGTCAAACTCCAGGAGAAGATCGAACACCAACAGAGCGCCATCAAGAATGCCGGCAATCCGACGGACGCCAAAACATTGATTGGGAATCTGGACTTTGCGCTGTGATGGTTACATTTGTTTGAATGAACAATTATGAAGAAGCCGGTTACTTCAAGGAAGTCGCAGACGGATTGGAAGCGGGTTGATGCGCTGAAGGATCAACAAATCGACTTCTCGGACATTCCGGAAGTGACGCCCGAGATGTTTGCTCGAGCCATTGTGCGGCGGGGCTTGAAACCCGTGGCCCGAAAGAAACAATTGACCATCCGCGTAGATGACAAAGTGCTTGAATGGTATAAGAAACAGGGACCCGGCTACCATACCCGCATTAATCCGCTGCTCCGCGCCTGCATGGAGGAGCATCTGCGAAAGAACGACTGAGGGGTGCGGGTAATTTGGAAATGAGCGCTCCCGACCGAGCTTATTCCAAATTGAAGGCAATTTCGACCGTCAACTTGCACCACAAGGGTCTGCGGTATTTCCTCGCGGACTTAACCCTTCACTTCCGTACATTGCTTGGAGCGTCACCCGCGAGTGACGCCCATCTTTTTCCATACAAAACCCCGAGCTTGTGCCGCTTTTTCACGTGGGATAAGATAATTATTTGCGGTTTTGAACATCCAATAAGATTGGATACAAGCGACTTCACTTGGAGGTGTGGTCTTGGCAGAAGCTCCCAAATACGACCTGGTAGTGATCGGCAGCGGCCCTGGCGGATACGTGGCGGCGA
>Ga0302320_10001599_pt1 | contig 54274 bp, 55 predicted proteins | sample Bog_T0_3_FD_202130 | JGI IMG/M metagenome (GOLD analysis project Ga0302320, IMG submission 202130) | Peat permafrost microbial communities from Stordalen Mire near Abisko, Sweden - Bog_T0_3 | ecosystem: Environmental > Terrestrial > Soil > Wetlands > Peat | place: Sweden: Abisko, Stordalen Mire...
TCGATATCTACCAGAAGCCGGCCACGACCTTCGTCGCTTCTTTCATCGGCGCACCGCCGATGAATCTGATGCCGCTGCGCGCCGACGACGAGATCAAAACACAATTTTCCGCCAGTGGCGAGGCCGGCATCCTCGGCATCCGGCCTGAGGACTTTGTGATTTCGAGCGACGCCGCCACCGGCGGCATCGCGCTCGACCTCACGGTGGACGCGATCGAGCGGGTCGGGGCCGAAACATTCATCTACGGCACCCGCCGGAACCAGGCGCAAGGCGTTGCCGCCAACCCCGGGGAATTGCCGCCGGGTGACGTGATCGTGCGGATACAAGGCGCGATCGCGCCCGCCATCGGCGAACGGATCAGGGCTGTGGCTTCACGCGAAAAACTGCATCTGTTCAGCGCCGACGGAAGAAAGCGGATCGATCTCTGAACTCGGGCTGTTAGAGCGGGACGAGATAAGGTTGAGGTGCGGTGTCTTTTCTTCTCCCCTCCCCCCGCGCGCGAAGCGCGTGGCGGGGAGGGATCGGGGGTGCGGGCGGCGCGGCAAATTCGCTGTCGGCGATGCGCGCTGATAGACCCCCCACCCCCGACCCCTCCCCACCGCTGCTGTCCACCTTGTCCCCGGTCTGAACAGCTGCGCGGGGGAGGGGAGAAGAAAGACACCGCATTTAGCTCGATGCCATCAGCCATTCCGCGCGTACGGTTTCCTCACTCTCCACGCGCACGGCGTTCGCCGCCAGCGCCGCGAATTCCTCCCGCGCAAGCAACTGCGACAGCGCCCACACCGCGGCGCCGCGAACGAGCGGGCTCTCGTCGCCGAGCAGCCGTTTTGCCTCAGCCGCAAATGCGCCAACGTTCGAATTGCCGATCGCGATCAGCACATTGCGGATGAAACGATCGCGGCCGATGCGCTTGACCGGGGATTTCGAAAACAGGCTGCGAAACGCGGCATCGTCGAGCCGGGCCAGTTCGCCAAGCGAAGCCGCGCGCAATTCGGCGCGCGGGGCAAGTTTTGCTTCGCGCCCGGCCTGCGCGAACTTGTTCCACGGGCAGACCGCGAGGCAATCGTCGCAGCCATAGATGCGGTTGCCGATGGCTTTGCGGAATTCGTGCGGGATCGGTCCCTTGCTTTCGATGGTGAGATAGGAAATGCAGCGCCGCGCATCGAGCTTGTAGGGTGCGGGAAACGCCGCGGTCGGACAGATATCGAGGCAGGCCCGGCAGGAACCGCAATGGTCGGTGTCGGACGCGTCGCGCGGCAAATCTGTCGTGGTGAAGATCGCGCCGAGAAACAGCCATGAGCCGAATTCGCGCGAGACGAGATTGGTATGCTTGCCCTGCCAGCCCAGGCCAGCTGCCTGCGCCAACGGCTTCTCCATGACCGCCGCGGTATCGACGAACACCTTGACCTCGCCGCCGGATGTTTCGGCGAGCCATCGCGCCAGCGTCTTCAGCCGCTTCTTGATCAACTCGTGATAATCGTCGCCCTGCGCATAGACTGATATCGCGCCCTTCGTGCGTTGCTCCAGTATTGCCAGTGGATTTTCGTCCGGGCCGTAATTGACGCCCAACATGATCACCGAGCGCACGGCCGGCCACAGCCCGCGCGGATCGGCGCGGCGCTCCGGATTGGCCGCCAGCCAATCCATCTCGCCATGCGCGCCGGCATCGAGGAATTCGCGGAAGTACCTCGCCGCATCCGCGATCGCCGCCGGATCGGTCACGCCGACGCCATCGAAGCCGAGCGCGAGCGCTTCGCGGGTGAGCGCGTCTTTGAGATTTTTGCTCATCGAAAACCGGTCGGGGCGCAAATGCTTCGCCGTGTCCCGGACGCGGCGCAGCGTTCGTCACGCCGCTCCGCAGAGCCGGGGCGCAAATGGAACGATGGGCCCCGGATCAGCAGCGCACCGTGAAGGACGCTGCGCTGCATTCGGGGCACAGTGTCGGAGCTAATCAGAAATCCAGGTCCACATAGGTCCGCGAGGCCGGCACGCCGGCCAGCCATTCGCTCAGCAGCGGACGGAACGAGGGGCGGGATTTCACCCGCGCGTACCACGCCTTTGCCGCGTCGTCCTCGATCCATGGCACGTCGCCCAGGTAATCGATCGCCGAAAGATGCGCCGCGGCGGCGAGGTCCGCATAGGTCAGTCGGTCGCCGGCGAGGAAGTTCCGCGTCTGCGCCAGCCAGCCGATATAGGCCAGATGATAGCGCACATTGGCCTTGGCGGCGCGGATCACGTCCATCGCCGGCGCGCCGCCGCCGTCCTCCTCGGTCATGAAGCGCTTGTAGATGCGCTCGGTGACCAGCGGATGAGAGGCCTCCTCGAAGAACTTGTCGTTGAACCACGCCATCAGCCGGCGCACCTCGATGCGTTCGCCGATCGTCTCCGGCAGCAGCCGGCGCTCCTCCATCTCGGCGCCATGGCTCTCGTCGAGATATTCGGCAATGATGGCGGCGCCGGGAATCGCAGGCCGGCCCTCGGCGATCAGGACCGGCGTGGTGCCCGCCGGGTTTAGCGCGAGAAACGCCTCGCGCCGCTCCCAGACCCGCTCTTCCACCAGCCGCAGATCGAGGCCGTATTCGCCGATCGCCAGGCGGACGAAGCGGGAATGCGGACAGAACGGATGATGAAAAAGCGTGAACATGAATCCCTTGATAGATATGCGGTGCTTAACAAACCCTCACCGCGCCGGGCGACGCACAGCGCGCCGGGGCGACGCGGATGCCTGCCGGGGCGACGCACATGCCACAACAGCGCGCCAAACTACCTAAGCGCGGGGACGAGGCAACCTGTGTTTTCAGGTTTTTTGCGATTGCGGCAGGGGTGCGAATAAGCGAGAAGAACCGGCAGTTTTCGGCCCATTTCGATCATAACGGACCAGAACATGATGTCTGATGCATTGCGGGCGGTGATTCTCGGCATCGTCGAGGGCGTGACGGAGTTCTTGCCGGTTTCCTCGACCGGTCACCTGCTTTTGGCAGAACGATTTTTCGATCTCGGCGAAGGCAGTTTCTGGAACAGTTTTACGGTGCTGATTCAGCTCGGCGCGATCTTGGCAATCGTCGTGATCTACTTCACCAAACTGTGGCATATCGCGCTCGGCATGTTCTCCAATCCCGACGACCGGCGCTTCGTGATCGGCGTGCTGGTGGCGTTCCTGCCCGCCGTCATCATCGGCCTGATCGCCGGAAAATATATCAAGGAAGTCCTGTTTAATCCCTGGGTGGTCTGCTTTTCGCTGATCGTGGGCGGCGCTGTCCTGCTGTGGGTCGATCAGCTCGATCACAATCCGCACGAGCACGATGCCACCCGTTTTCCGCTGCTGACCTATCTGTGGATCGGTTTCGCGCAATGCCTTGCCATGATCCCCGGGGTGTCGCGCTCCGGCGCCAGCATCGTGGCGGCGATGCTGCTCGGCGCCGACAAGCGCGCGGCGGCGGAGTTTTCGTTCTTCCTGGCGATCCCGACCATGGTCGGCGCCTTCGCCTATGATTTTTACAAGAACCGCGGCGAGATGACGACGGATCATCTGAGCATCGTCGCGATCGGATTCGTGGTGTCGTTCGTGACAGCGATTGTCGTGGTGAAGACGTTTTTGAGCTACGTGACCCGCCACGGCTTCGTGCTGTTCGCGTGGTGGCGCGTCATCGTCGGCACGCTGGGCCTGATCGCGCTGGCGATGGGAAGGTAGTTTTTATCGTCGCCCCGGCGTTCGCCGGGCCCATAACCACAGATGTTGGTCGTTACCGAAGGTCTCTCCCACCGTTGTCAAAATGCGATGGCACGGCGTATGGGTTCCGGCGTTCGCCGGAACGACGAGACCTACGCGCTCTTCCGCTGAAACTGCCCGGCGGCGCGGAAGCGCCAGAGATAGAGCGGCGCGATCGCTTCCAGAGAATCGGGGGCTATGCCCAGACCTTCCAGGGTCAGGCCGGCGGCCTTTGCCGCCTCCGACACCACATTGTCCGATCGCAACAGCGTCACCTGGTCCGGCGTCAGCTTCAGCGGCCCCGGCGCAAATTGCAGGAACAGCGCCTGCAAATTGGCCAGCCCGAACGGCAGCGAAACCAGCAGGCGATGGCGTTCGATGGTCGCCAGGATGATCTCCATGATCTCGCGCATGCTCAGCACTTCGGGGCCGCCGAGCTCATAGGTCGCCCCGGGACGGGTCTTGCCGTCGACCGCGTCGGCGACGGCGGTGGCGACATCGCCGACATAGACCGGCTGCAGTTTTGTCAGCCCGCCGCCGATCAAGGGCAGCATCGGCGACATCCGGGCCAGCGCCGCAAAGCGGTTGGTGAACTGGTCCTCCGGCCCGAACACGACGGAAGGGCGCAGGATGGTTGCGGTGGGCACCGCCGCCAGCACCGCTTTTTCGCCGGCCGCCTTGGCGCGCGCATAGCGCGAGGGCGAGTTGTCGTCGGCGCCGATGGCGGAGACATGCACCATCCGCGCCCCCACGGCACAGGCCGCCCTGGCCACCGCGCCTGCGCCCTTGCCCTGCACTTCGTCGAAGGTCTGGGCGCCGCTTTCGACCAGAATGCCGACCAGATTGATGGCGGCGTGAGAGTCGCGCATCGCGGCCTCCACCGATGCCGGATAGCGCAGATTGGCCTGCACGGCGTGGATTTGCCCGACCTTGCCGAGCGGCTGCAGGTGGCCAGCCAGCTCCGGCCGCCGCACCGCGACCCGGATGCGGTAGTCGCGCTTGGCCAGGGCGCGGACCACGCTTCGTCCCAGAAAGCCCGACCCGCCGAAAACCGTGATCAGCGTGTCCAGATTCGATGCCATGGCGTCAATTTCCTAGGGTCAAATTCGATCGATCGCAGCGATATTTACCGGTTTCGCGATACGCCAACATGTCGGCGCTGTACAGCGTATTTGGGTCACAGTTGGCCAATTTGACAAGCGCGCGAGCGGTCCGTACTAACCGGCCCGGGCCCAGGTGGCGGAATTGGTAGACGCGCTGGCTTCAGGTGCCAGTGGCTTAACGGCCGTGAAGGTTCGAGTCCTTTCCTGGGCACCATTTTTGCCCGAGCCCCCGATCTCGCAGAATGCCGAGAGCCTGTCGAAGACCCGTCGCGCGCCCCTCGTTTGTTGGCGATTTCGACGTTAGTTTAAGGCAATCGATTCGACGAGGTTTTGGAACATCATGACCGTACGCCTGCACCGTGGCGATCTGCCCGATCTCTCCCGCTACAAGGATTCGGTGGCGATCGATACCGAGACCATGGGGCTGCACCCGCACCGCGACCGGCTTTGCGTGGTGCAGATGTCGAGCGGCGACGGCAGCGCCGACGTGGTGCAGATCCCGAAGGGTTATGGAAAGGGGTCCAGCGAGGCGCCAAACCTGAAGGCGCTGTTGGCCGATCCGACGGTGACCAAGATATTTCATTTCGCCCGTTTCGACCTCGCCGCGCTTTACAACGGCCTGGGCGTGATGCCGCAGCCGGTTTACTGCACCAAGATCGCCTCACGGCTGACCCGCACCTATACCGACCGCCACGGCCTGAAGGACCTGGTGCGCGAGGTGCTCAACATCGATCTGTCGAAACAGCAGCAATCGAGCGACTGGGGTTCGCAGAACCTGAGCGAGGCGCAGTTGGCCTATGCGGCGTCCGACGTGCTGCATCTGCATGCGCTGCGCGAGCGCCTCGACGACATGCTGGCGCGCGAGGGCCGTCTTGAGCTGGCGCAGGCCTGTTTCGAATTCCTGCCGACCCGGGCGAAACTCGATTTGCAGGGCTGGGACACCGAGGACATCTTTGCGCATTCGTGAACGAGCCCCCAAACCGCCGCGTCAGCCGGCTTCCGCCCCGTTTCGGTCACACTCGCAACACGAGGTCCGGGCTGCATAATCCGGCCATTCCGGATAGAATGGCAGGCGACGCCAGCGCTTTGGAGCAGCGGTGAATTCGGTTCAGAATCCTGCCTATCAAGCCGGAATGGAGGCGCGCTTCGCCAGGGCAACGCGCCACAGCCGGCTGGTGCGGGCGCTGCGCATCGCGGTTCCGATGGCCGTTATCCTGGCGATGGCGGCGATCGTCGGGGTATCGATTTTCAATCCGTTCCGGATGCTGTTGCCCAAGCTGCCGCTCGACATCGGCAACCTCGTCGTCTCCGGCACCAAGATCACGATGGAATCGCCTCATATGTCCGGCTACACCCCCGATCAGCGCCCCTACGAAGTCTGGGCAAACACCGCGACCCAGGATCTGACCGATCCGGATCACGTCGATCTCAAGAAGCTGCGCGCCAAGGTGATGATGGAAGACCGCTCGACCGTCACGCTGGACGCCCTCACCGGCCTGTTCGACACCAAGGAGCAGCTCCTGGACCTGCGCAAGGACATCTTCCTGCAGACCTCCACCGGCTATGAAGCGCGCCTGAGTCAGGCCCATGTCGACATGGGCAAGGGCATCGTGACATCGGAGGAACACGTCGACGTCAAGCTGCTCGACGGAACGCTCACCGCCGACAAGCTCAGAATCACCGGAGGCGGAGAAGTCGTCAGGTTCGAAGGCAACGTCGTGATGAATTTGGACAAACTGGCGACCGGCGAGGCGTCCGGCGCGCCCGCTGCCGCACCCGGGGCGCCCGAACCTGCCGCGACCAGCGCGCCCAGGACGCGGCCCGCTAAGCCCGCCGGCTCGAAATGATTTTCACCATGCAGGTTTTCCCGCGCAGCAACTGGTTCAGGTGGATCACGGGCTGCGCCTTGACGGCTGCATTTGCATCCGCCGCGATGTGCGCCGGCGAAGCCGGCGCGCAAAGCGCGGTGACCGGCGTGCCCAATGCCATGCAGGGCTTTTCGCAGAATCGCGACCAGCCGATTCAGATCGAAGCCGCGGCGCTCGAGATGCGCGACAAGATAAAAGAAGCGACCTTCTCGGGCAATGTGAAGGTGGTGCAGGGCGACACCACCATGACGTCCAAGATCCTCGTGGTGTTCTACGACTCCAGCCCCGCTGCCGCTGCACCGGCTGGCAATGGCAAGGCGGCAAAATCGGCGCCGATGCAGTCGGCGACCCCCGGTCCGGGCGGCAGTTCGTCGATCAAGCGGCTGGAGGCGAAAGGCAGCGTGGTCGTCACCCAGAAGGATCAGGTCGTGACCGGCGATACCGCCGTGTTCGATACCAAGACCAACCTGATCACCATGCTCGGCGGGGTGGTGCTGACCCAATGCAAGAATGTGCTGCGCGGCGACCGCCTGCTGGTGGACATGACCACGGGGGTGTCGCGGGTGGAATCCGACAGCGGAAAGGTCCAGGGCCTGTTCATCCAGTCACAGGGCGGCTGCGGGTCGCCGGGTCCGGCGCTGCCGTCACCTGGCGTCCCAAATAAACCAAAATAATATCAATATCTTGCCTTGGATCGGCCAGCCGCGAGGTTGAAGCCCGAGGCGCGAGCCTGTATCAACCCCCGGCTGGCGGCGGGATCCGGCCATTAATTCGGGGGTGCTGCGCTGGGCAAGCGACGGTCATTCCTTCATCTTGCGCAAGCTCATCGAATCGCCGCGGCAGGTCGCGGAAATCACCGTGAAAGGCTTAAGCGTAACCGGATGGTGGATTTATTCGGCATGTTCCGTCGCCGGCCGGCGAAGCGCAGTCCGCCAGGATTCGCGCGCACGCGTGCCGATATTACCGCGCTCGGCGACAGCATGGGAGAGATGCTGACCAGCCCGGTGCGGGATGCGCCTTCGATCGTCCGCGATGTGCCGCTGCAAATGGACCCGCCTCCGCTGGACGCGCCTCCACTGGAGGTGCCTCGGCTGGAAGTCGCCCGGGCGGAAGCACCTCGGGCGGAAAGGCCGAAGCCGCCGCCGACGGCGCGCCCCAAGACCAATGGCGCTGCGGCCGCACCCCGGTCGGCGCCGCGGGTGGGCTACCTGGCTGTGCATGGCGTGGAAAAGAGTTTCGGCAGCCGCAAGGTGGTGCGCGGCGTCAGCATCTATGTGCGCCGCGGCGAGGCCGTGGGTTTGCTGGGTCCGAACGGCGCCGGAAAGACCACGGTGTTCTACATGATCACCGGCCTGATCAAGGCCGATCGCGGCACCATCGAACTCGACGGCCACGACGTCACCCGGCTGCCGATGTACCAGCGTGCCCGGCTTGGTATCGGTTACCTGCCGCAGGAGGCCTCGATCTTTCGCGGCCTCACGGTGGAGCAGAATATCCGCGCGGTGCTGGAAGTGGTCGAGCCCTCGAAGAAGAAGCGCGAGGCCGAACTGAATTCCCTGCTCGACGAGTTCAACATCGCGCGGCTGCGCAAGAGTCCGTCGATCGCGCTGTCGGGCGGCGAGCGGCGACGCGTTGAAATCGCGCGCGCGCTGGCGACGCGCCCCAATTACATGCTGCTTGACGAACCCTTCGCCGGCATCGATCCGATCGCGGTGGGCGACATCCAGGACCTGGTCCGCCATCTCACCAATCGCGGCATCGGCGTGCTGATCACCGACCACAATGTGCGGGAAACGCTGGGCCTGACCGACCGCGCCTATATCGTCTATGCCGGCGAGATCTTGACCGAGGGCAACCCCGATGAGATCGTTAACAACCCGGATGTGCGGCGACTTTACCTTGGCGAGGAATTCCGGCTTTAGCGGATGATCCGCCGAGAATGATCTGGCAGCCGCCCGGGACCCAAGAGCGGATCCCCTTTTTGCGGATCGCGCTATAGTCCAATTTTCTAATTCGTCAAGCCGTGTACATCGGCTTTGGACTAGTTTAAGCAAGAATCGGACCAACTTTCAGGATCGGTTCTTGTTTTCATGGCATTGACGCAGAGATTAGAGTTCCGCCAGTCCCAGTCGCTGGTGATGACGCCGCAGCTGATGCAGGCGATCAAGCTGCTGCAATTGTCGAATCTCGACCTGTCGGCCTTTGTCGAGGAGGAACTGGAGCGAAATCCGCTGCTCGAGCGCGCCAGCGACGGCAGCGAGGCGCCGGTTGCGGGCGAGCCCGTGCCGGAGCGGGCGGAGTTTTCCGATTCCGATGATTCCGGTGCAACCTATGGCGACGACGGCGCCGCCGAGCGGTCCGACATCGCCAGCGGTGCCGGCGATAATTTCGAGCCAGCCCAGGAAGAGTGGATGAATCGCGACCTCGGCAGCCGCGCCGAGATCGAACAGACGCTGGACACCGGCCTCGACAACGTATTTTCCGAAGAACCCGCCGAGGCCGCCGCGCGCACCGCGCAGGATGCGGCGCCGACCGCCTATACCGAATGGGGCGGCGGCGCCTCCAACGACGACAGCTACAATCTCGAGGCCTTTGTCGCCGCCGAGGTCACGCTTGGCAGTCATCTTGCCGAGCAGCTGGCGGTCGCCTTCACCGCACCGGCGCAGCGCATGATCGGGCAATATCTGATCGATCTGGTGGACGAAGCGGGTTACCTGCCGACGGATCTCGGACAGGCCGCCGAGCGGCTCGGAGCCAGCCAGGCGGAGGTCGAGGCGGTTCTTGCGGTGCTGCAGAAATTCGACCCGCCCGGCGTCTGCGCCCGATCCCTAAGCGAGTGCCTTGCGATACAGCTGCGCGAGCTCAACCGCTACGACCCCGCGATGCAGGCGCTGGTCGAGCATCTGGATCTTCTGGCCAAGCGCGACATTGCGGCCTTGCGGAAATTCTGTGGCGTCGACGACGAAGATATCACCGACATGATCGGCGAAATCCGCCGTCTCGATCCGAAGCCGGGCTTGAAATTCGGCTCGGCGCGGACCCAGACCATGGTGCCGGACGTCTATGTTCGGCCGGGGCCCGACGGCGGCTGGCATGTCGAACTCAACAGCGACACCCTGCCTCGCGTGTTGGTCAATCAGATCTATTACACCGAGCTGTCGAAGACGATCCGCAAGGACGGCGACAAATCCTATTTCACCGATTGCCTGCAGAACGCCACCTGGCTGGTGCGCGCGCTCGATCAGCGAGCCCGCACCATCCTCAAGGTCGCAACCGAAATCGTGCGGCAGCAGGACGGCTTCTTTACCCATGGCGTCGCACATCTGCGGCCGCTCAACCTCAAGGCGGTGGCGGACGCAATCCAGATGCACGAATCGACGGTGTCGCGGGTGACCGCCAACAAGTACATGGCGACCAATCGCGGCAGTTTCGAGCTGAAATACTTCTTCACCGCCTCGATCGCCTCGGCCGACGGTGGCGAAGCCCATTCCGCCGAAGCGGTCCGCCACCACATCAAGCAGCTGATCGATGCCGAAGACCCCGCGGTGATCCTGTCCGACGACACCATCGTGGAACGATTGCGCGAATCGGGCATTGATATCGCCCGTCGCACCGTCGCGAAGTACCGCGAGGCGATGCGAATTCCGTCCTCGGTGCAGCGTCGCCGTGACAAGCAAAGCATGCTCGGTAATGCGCTTTCGGCCCCCGCCGCATCCTCCGACCGGTCCCGGGATACGCAGCCTGCCTGATTGCGTCCGGGCCGAATTGGCATAGTGTCGGTTCCGCTCCAGAATCGAGGCACCAAAATGACTCTGCGGATTTCGGGAAAAAGCATCAACGTCGGCGAGGCGTTGCGCGGTCGCGTCAGCGAGCGCACCGACGAAGTGCTGCGCAAATATTTCGACGGCAATTATTCCGGGCACATCACGCTCAGCAAGGACGGTTTTGGCTTCCGCACCGACTGCGCGCTGCATCTGGATTCGGGAATTACCCTTGAGGCCGATTCCAATGCCGCGGACGCCTATGCCAGCGCCGATCAGGCGCTGATCCAGATCGAGAAGCGGCTGCGCCGCTACAAGAGCCGGCTCAAGGATCGCTCGGCGCGAAAGTCGCATGCCGAAGCGGCTGCGATGGTCGAATTGACCGCGCCGACCCTCGATGCGCCCAGCTACATAATCGAGGCGCCGGCCGGCGACGACGAGCACGACGAAGCCGGCTACAGCCCGGTGATCATCGCCGAAGCAACCACCTCGCTGAAGCGGCTTTCGGTCAGCGAAGCGGTGATGGAGCTCGACCTGACCGGGGTCGCCTGCATCGTGTTCCAGCACGGCTCGAGCGGTCGGGTGAACATCATTTACCGGCGGCCGGATGGCAATGTCGGCTGGGTCGATCCGCCGGCCGTGAACTCCGGGGGGTAGATGCCAAACGGCATTGACGCCCCTGGGAGGCCTCCCTATGGTCCGCGGCCCTCAGGGCAGGCGGCTTGGGAATAAGTTCACGGCAGTTGGCACCGGTCTTGCGTTGGAGTAGAAGCGCCCCAATTAGGGACCCGGGTAGACCCGCCTTTATCCCCTTCACGCCGCCCCGCTAGAGCCTGTTTCGCAACCTGACGGTCAATTCACCTCGGAACGCCCCATGATGATCACCGATCTGGTCGCGCCCGAGGCGATCCTCCCGGCGTTGAAGGTCAACAGCAAGAAGCAGGCGTTGCAGGAGCTGGCGGCGCGAGCGGCGTTGCTGACCGGCCAGAATGAACGCGCTGTATTCGAGGTTCTGCTGCAACGCGAAAAGCTCGGCACCACAGCGGTTGGCTATGGCGTCGCCATCCCGCACGGCAAGCTCCCCAAACTGGAAAAGCTGTTTGGGCTGTTCGCGCGGCTCGAGCGCCCGATCGATTTCGAGGCGATGGACGGCCAGCCGGTCGACCTGGTGTTCCTGCTGCTGGCGCCGGAAGGCGCCGGCGCCGACCACCTCAAGGCGCTGGCGCGGATCGCGCGGCTATTGCGCGACCAGGACGTCGCCAAGAAGCTGCGCGCCTCCCGTGACGCGCAGGCGATCTATTCGGTGCTGGCGCTGCCGCCGGCCAGCGCGGCGTAGTCTTTCTCCCACAGCTGAGTGCTGCGAACCGCGCACCGTCGGATTCCTCCTTTGAGAATTTGAGCGCAACAGATCGGAGGATGACCGATGCGAATCGTAACGCTGGAAGAACATTTCACGGTCCCGGAATTGTCCGGGCAGATCGATGCGGAGGTGATCGCGCGACGCGGCTGGCCGCGGCCAGGCAGTCCACAAGCCACCGTCATGCCGCAGGCGGAACTGAGGGATACCGGTCCAACGCGCATCGCCGACATGGATGCATCAGGGATCACCGTGCAGGTTTTGTCGCTGGCCGGCCCGGGTGCGGATTTGCTGGATCCGCAGCATGGCGTGATGCTGGCGAGAGAATTCAACGAACGCCTCGGCCAGATCGTCCGTGAACATCCGAACCGCTACGCCGGTTTTGCCCATCTGCCGATGACCGCGCCGGAAGCCGCGGCGGACGAACTGGAGCGGACGATACGGGAGCGCAAATTCAAGGGAGCCCTGATCAACGGTTTGACCGAAGGGCGATTTCTCGACCATGCATCGTTCGAACCCTTGCTGGCGAGGGCCGAAGCGCTCGACGTGCCGATCTACATCCACCCCAATCTGCCGCCAGAGGAAGTGCGCAAGGCCTATTACGACGATCTCCCGCTGGCGAGCGGGACCATGCTCGCAAGGGCCGGCTGGGGCTGGCACTCGGAAGTCGCCATCCACGTGTTGCGCATGGTGCTGGCGGGGACATTCGATCGCCATCCGCGCCTCAAGGTCATCATCGGGCATATGGGTGAGGGGCTGCCGGCGATGATGGATCGCTGCGATGACGTGTTGAACAGGCAGACGCAAAGCTATTTGTCGAGATCGGTCAGCCAGACCATCCTCGATCAGGTCTGGGTCACGACCAGCGGAATGTTTTCGCTGACGCCGTTTACCGCGCTGACGATGAAATTTCCCGTCGATCGCATTCTGTTTTCGGTGGATTACCCGTTCGCTGGCAATGCCAGGGGCCGGGCATTTCTCGATTCCCTGCCGGTCTCCGAAGCCGACCGGAAAAAAATCGCGCACGGCAATGCGGACGCGCTGTTGAAACTCGAAATTACCTGACGATCGGGAGAAGCTGCCTGACGGCAAAAAAGATACGCGGTCTTGGCCGCGTATCTCAATTCAATTCCGGCCGGTCGTCGAACGATCGCGACGATCCGGCGAACGCGGGCGTTCAGCAACAGCAGCAAGAGGTCCGTCAGTGAACGCTGACGGCCTGCAATTCGTTGCTCCAGGCGTTGGCGATCGCGGCTTCCCGGCTGTCGGTCAGCATGATCGGGGTGCCGTCGGCTGAATGCAGCGCGAACAGCTTCAATCCCGGCGCGATCCTCGGCGCCTGCGGAAACAGCCCTGGCACGTCCTCGGAACGGATCTGCTTCACATAGGCGATATGACCCTCGCCCAGGGTTGCCAGCGCCTCGGGTGAGACGCCTGCGGGTTCAAACACAACATTACCTTCAGTCATGGTCTCGACTCCTCTGTCAGACTAAGCGGTCGAGTCCGCTACTCGTTCCATTATTCGTGCTCATTGATAGCAATTGTCTTAACGATTTTTTCCGGCTCCGGCCGGGCCAGATCGATCGACAACAGCCCGTTTTTCAAGTCCGCGCCCAGCACCTGCATCCCCTCCGCCAGCACGAAGGTGCGCTGGAAGTGGCGTGCGGCGATGCCGCGATGTATGTATTGCCGGGCCTTGTCGTCCTGCTGACGACCGCGGATCACGAGCTGGTTTTCCTCAATGGTTACATCGAGTTGATCGCGGGTAAAACCCGCCACCGCCAGCGTGATGCGCAGCCGTTCGGGCTGGCCGTTGGCTCGGTCGCACCTCTCGATATTGTACGGAGGATAACCGTCGGCGCCTTTGACGACGCGATCGAGCGCACGCTCGATTTCGTCAAATCCCAGCAGGAACGGACTGGATAACGAAGGAACACGAGACATATTTTACAAAGTCCTCTCGAAGCGACTTTGGCATTTCGGGGCCCTTGCGGCGCCCCCTTCTGGCCGTCCGGCGGGTTTGCCGTCCGTCCAAAACCCAATATGGGCATGACCTTAGCGGCGTTCAAGCACCCCGTGGAGCCGCTTGCTCACGCTGACGGGCGAGTAGCCGCAGGCTTGATTTGGCGCAGCGGGACCCGGCATGGTCCCCGCCATGACAAGTCAGCCCTTCTTCACCATCGACCGCGACGCCTTCATTCCCACCGACGCCGCGCGCGGTCCCTGGGCCCCGAACTCGCTGCACGGCCGCGTCATCATCGGGTTACTCGCGTTCGCGATCGAACAGCGCCACGGCGCCGACGATTTCGTGCCGGCGCGGCTGACGGTCGACATGTTCCGGCTGCCGGATCTGTCGCCAATCGAAGTCAAGACGCGGCTGGTCCGCGACGGCTTGCGCATCCGGGTGATCGAGGCCGAATTCTTCAGCGCCGGCGTCGCGATGGCACGCGCGTCGTGCCAGTTGTTGCGCAAGACGCAGAACCCGCAAGGCACCGTCTGGTCGCCGCCGAATTGGGGGGTGCCAGCGCCATCGGATATTCCAGCTCCGACCGATCCCCGTCTCGGCATGTACGGCAAATGGACCATCCGGCCGATCGTGGGCGCGATGGGCACCGTCGGCCCGCGGCGGCTGTGGATGAGCGAAGTCCGCGATCTCATCGAAGGCGCGGCCCTGACGCCATTCGTGCGGGTCGCATTGGCAGCCGATTTCGCCAGCCCCTTCGCCAATGCCGGCGATCAGGGCCTTGGCTACATCAACAGCGACGTCACGCTGTACCTGCATCGCCTGCCGGTGCAGGAATGGATCGGGTTCGAGGTGGTGAACCATCACGCCACCAACGGCATCGCAATCGGCGAGTGTTTTCTATACGACCAGCAGGGCGCGATCGGAACCTCCACTGTCGCAGCCCTGGCGCAGCGCAAACCGATGCCGAAGCTGGCGCCGCCGTAGTCGTCTTTCCGGGGCGATGCGGAGCATCGAACCCGGAATCTCGAGATTCCCCGATGTGCAATTGCACATCTGAGGTTCGCTCGTTTCACTCGCGCCCCGGAATGACCGAGCCCATCTCCGCCACCGCAGCCAGGATCCGCGCGATGTCCTGTGGCCGCGACAGACGGTGATCGCCGTCCTGGATCATGGTCAGCACCACGTCGTCGCTGGGCAGCCGGTGTGCCAATGCGAGCGCGTGACGCCACGGCACGTCCGGATCCTGCGCGCCCTGCAGGATGCGAACCGGGCACCCGACCTCGATGGCACTGCCAAGCAACAAATGGTTGCGGCCCTCCTCGATCAGCGCGCGCGTGATCGGATAGGGCTCGCCATATTGCGAGGGCCGCAGCCACACACCCGTGGTCTCGATCTCCCGGCGAACTTCCGGCGAGAATGTCTTCCACATCAGATCTTCGGTGAAATCCGGCGCCGGCGCGATCAGCACCAGCCCGGCCAGCGAGGCGCGGCCTCCGGCGCGGCTTGCCAACGTGCGCGCCAACAGCAGCGCCATCCAGCCGCCCATCGACGAGCCGACCACGACCTGCGGACCGGCGCAGAACCGCTCGAACACCGCGACGCTTTCTTCCAGCCAGCGCCCGATGGTGCCGTCGGCGAAAGCGCCGCCGGATTCGCCATGGCCGGAATAATCGAACCTGACACAGCCGCGGTGGTGCGCCTCGGCCCATGCGTCGAGTGCGAGAGCCTTGGTGCCCTGCATGTCCGAGTTGAATCCCCCAAGCCAGAACAGCCCCGGCGCGCCGCCCGCGCGGGCGCGCACCGCGATACGGCGCGCGGCACTGCCGTTGCCGACCTCCATGAAAGCCGGCTGCTGGCCGGATGTGGCGGAATTGGTCATCAATGGTTACTCATGTTCGCTGCTGTTTGATTGAGCACGAAGCTTCCGTCAACGGATGCCGATACCTGCCGCCTGATGGCTTGTGGAACGCCGATCCAGGCGCCATCTGGCCAATCTGAACCATACCGTCCCGCCAGCGTTGATCAGCGTGGCCAAAATGCCTCGCATTCGATGGTTTATGGGTGCAGAGGTACGAGTTCGCTTGCCCGCTGGGCCTTATTCCTTCAAACTATCGCCTTCGTTCACAACCTTGGAGAGTTACCCATTCGCCGTCCCAACAGAGCCCCGCCCGCTGCCACCAAAGACGGGCCGCGCACCAACGATGAAATCCGTAACGCTGAGGTTCAGCTGATTGATCAGAACGGCCTGAACCATGGCACGGTCGAAACAGTGGCCGCCGTCAAGATGGCCCTCGAAGCCGGTATGGATCTTGTGGAGATTTCGCCCAACACCAGTCCTCCCGTTTGCAAGATCATGGACTACGGGAAGTTCAAATATTCGGCGCAGAAGAAAGCCGCCGAAGCCCGCAAGAAACAGAAGGTCGTCGAGATCAAGGAGATCAAACTGCGGCCGATGATCGACGATCACGATTACGACGTGAAGATGCGCGCGATGCAGCGGTTCTTCGAGGAAGGTGACAAGGTCAAGGTCACCCTTCGCTATCGCGGCCGCGAGATGGCGCACCAGGAAATCGGCACCAAGCTGCTGGACAAGGTCAAGAGCGACGTTGCCGAGATCGCGAAGGTCGAGCAGGACGCGCGTTTCGAGGGCCGCCAGGTGGTGATGGTGCTGGCACCGCGTTGATTCCTTTTTTGAATATTTGGAAATGAGATGCGGCCCGTCAGATCGTCTGGCGGGCCGGTTTCTTTTGATAAGCGAGCCGGCGTGCCCCGGACCGCTCTGCCGAGCACCGCGGCCGGGACACGAGAACGTTTACGGCTAGCTCCGGATTGCCTGCCAGCTGCCGCTGCAGCGATCGCCGGTAATGACCCCGCTCCACCGGCCGGTACCGGCGTTGCCGGCGAGCCGGCCGCTGCCGTTCGCCCAGGAAGCGCCGACGGTGACCCGCACCGCGACGCTGCCGTTGCGACTGACGCCGCCGGTGACCTTGCCGCCCCCAGCCGATGTGACGCGCTGGCCCGCCACCGCGAAAGGCACCGAGTTGGAGGCATGGCAATTGCCGGCCTGGGGGATGAAGGTGACATTCCAGGTGCCGTCATAGGCACCCGCCCTGGCCGGCCCCGCGGTGGCGGTGCCGGGCGCTGCCGCCGCGGCGAAGAGGGCGGCGGCAAATACCAGTCGCGCCGGGCGCGATGGACGGTAATTGGCGAGAAAGGTAATCGATCGGGCTGATATGGACATTTTTCCTGCTCTTGGCTGCGCTGTTAACCACGTGAACCTATACGTCGAAGATGAAGGTTCCACGGTTCATCGTTGCAAATCCAATTCCTCTCTGCCATAAGCGCAGCCTTCATCGCCCGGCTGATCAAGGGCTGCCGTGTCGATGCCTGTGCTGGCTGTTTCGTTAGGAAATAGTCGAGCACTTTCAACGCTCTAACGAGCATTTTAGCCGGCCGAACGCCTTCGCGGGCGCTTTCGTGTTGCGGCCTTTAGGAGAGCCAAATGCCCAAGCTGAAGACCAAGTCAGGCGCCAAAAAGCGCTTCAAGGTGACCGCCACCGGCAAAGTCATGGCCGCCCAGCGCGGCAAGCGCCACGGCATGATCAAGCGGACGAAAAAGCAGATTCGTCAGCTCCGCGGCACCCGCGTGCTGTTCAAGACCGACGGCGACAACATCAAGAAATATTTCCTGCCGAACGCCTGATCGCGCGCGCGATTGCACTTTAGCCGAGCCGCGTCCGCGCGGCGATCCGTCATCCATTTCAAAACTGAAGGAGACCAGTCATGGCTCGCGTCAAACGCGGTGTGACCTCTCACGCCAAGCACAAGAAGGTCTACAAGCTCGCCAAGGGTTTCCGCGGCCGCCGCAAGAACACCATCCGCGCCGCCAAGGCCGCGGTCGAAAAGGCCGGGCAATACGCCTTCCGTGACCGCAAGCGCAAGAAGCGCACCTTCCGGGCGCTGTGGATCCAGCGTCTGAATGCCGCGGTGCGCCCGTTCGGCATGACCTACAGCGTCTTCATCAACGGCCTGTCGAAGTCGGGCATCACGGTGGACCGCAAAGTGCTGTCGGATCTCGCCATTAACGAGCCGGTGGCGTTCCAGGCGATCGCCGAAAAAGCCAAGGCCGCGCTGGCGGCGTAAGGCGTCGCTCCTCGGTCACGATGCGAAGATTTTAAGGTCGTCATGGCCGGGCTTGACCCGGCCATCCACGCCTTTCTTTTCACAACCGTAGTAAGACGTGGATGCCCGGGACGAGCCCGGGCATGACGAGGCTGGGAGCATCGGCTTAGCATCCTGGTCAAAAAGGATTGCCATGACCGACCTTGCTCAACTCGAGTCCCAAATCCTCAGCGACATCGCCGCGGCCGGCGACGAGGCCGCGCTGGAGGCCGTGCGGGTCGCAGCCCTCGGCAAGAAGGGTTCGATCTCCGCATTGCTGTCGACGCTCGGCAAAATGACGCCGGACGAGCGCAAAACGCGGGGCGCTGCGATCAACCTGGCCAAGGAGGCCGTCACCCAGGCGCTGACGGCCCGCCGCGACATCCTGAAATCCGCAGCCCTCGACGCGCGGCTCAAATCCGAGACCATCGACGTCACGCTGCCGCTTCGCGAGACCCCGGCAGAAGCGGGCCGGATTCATCCGCTTTCTCAGGTGATGGATGAACTGACCGCGATTTTCGCCGACATGGGATTTACCGTCGCCGAAGGCCCTGACATCGAGACCGACGATTATAATTTCACCAGGCTGAATTTTCCCGAGGGCCATCCGGCGCGGGAGATGCACGACACGTTTTTCTTCAATCCGAAGGAAGATGGCTCGCGCAAGCTGCTGCGCACCCACACCTCGCCGGTGCAGGTCCGCACCATGCTGACGCAAAAGCCGCCGATCCGCGTGATCTGCCCGGGCCGCACCTACCGCATCGATTCCGACGCCACCCACACGCCGCAGTTTCACCAGGTCGAGGGTCTCGTCATCGACAAGGGCTCGCATCTCGGCCATCTCAAATGGATCCTGCACGAGTTCTGCAAGGCGTTCTTCGAGGTCGATCACATTAACATGCGATTTCGCCCCTCGTTCTTCCCGTTCACCGAACCCTCGCTGGAGGTCGACATCCAGTGCCGGCGCGACAAGGGCGAGATCCGCTTCGGCGAGGGTGAGGACTGGCTGGAGATTCTCGGCTGCGGCATGGTGCATGCGAATGTGCTGCGCGCCTGCGGCATCGATCCCGACGTTTACCAGGGTTTCGCCTGGGGCATGGGCATCGACCGCATCGCGATGCTGAAATACGGCATGTCGGATTTGCGCCAGCTGTTCGAAAGCGACGTGCGCTGGCTCACCCATTACGGCTTCAAGCCGCTGGATGTCCCGACGCTGGCGGGAGGACTGAGTTCGTGAGTCGGCCTGAATTGCAACGCGCTCTTTCCGTTCCCTCCCCCCTTGTGGGGGAGGGTCAGGGAGGGGGGTAGCCGCGGATGCCGCACGCTGTTGTAGGTCAACACCAACGTGGCCGGGCGAAGCAGCTTCGCCAGGTAATGACGCGTGCCGAAACACCGCTTTGGCGTTATCTGAAGGCAAATCGGATCGATTCCCTGGGCTTTCGCCGGCAGGTACCCCTCCGAAATTACATTGCCGATTTCGTCTGCTTCTCGGTCAAGCTGATCGTCGAACTCGACGGCGAATCGCATGACTTCGAGGAGCGGCAGAAGGCCGATCAAAGTCGGGACGCCTTCTTTGCGGCGGAAGGCTTTCAGGTTCTGCGTTTTACCAATGAACAGGTGATGTCGAATTTGGAGGGGGTTGTCGAAGTTATTCGGCAAACGGCCAAGTCCCGCGCAAGCGGCTCACCCCCCTCCCCGGCCCTCCCCCACAGGGGGGGAGGGAGCGGAAATACCGAAGCCAGCGTCATGTCGACCACCGGCAATACTCGAGGCCAGTCATGAAATTCACGCTGTCCTGGCTGAAGCAACATCTCGACACCGACGAGCCGCTGGAAAAGCTCGCCGATCGGCTCACCATGATCGGGCTCGAGGTCGAGAACATCGAGGACAAGGCCAAGCAGCTTTCGCCGTTCACGATTGCGCGGGTGATCGCGGCCGAGCAGCATCCCAATGCGGATCGCTTGCGGGTCTGCATGGTCGATACCGGCGCAAAAGACGAAAAGGGCTTGGCGGCCCCGGTGCAGGTGGTCTGCGGCGCGCCGAATGCGCGCGCCGGGCTCATCAGCGTGTTCTCGGCGCCCGGCACCTTCATTCCCGGCAAGAACATCACGCTTGGCGTCGGCACCATCCGCGGCGTCGAGAGCCGCGGCATGCTGTGCTCGGCGGCGGAATTGCAGATTTCGGAAGATCACGACGGCATCATGGAGCTGCCACCGGATGCGCCGATCGGCGCCGGCTACGCGGCGTGGGCCGGGCTCGGCGATCCCGTGCTGGAAATCAACCTGACGCCCAATCGTCAGGACTGCACCGGCGTGCACGGCATCGCGCGCGATCTCGCCGCCGCCGACATGGGCAAATTCAAGGATCCGGCGATCCGCCCGATCAAGGGCGAATTCCCCTGCCCGGTGCAGGTGACCGTCGAGGAAGCCGCGCTCTGTCCCGGCTTCGCCTTGCGGCTGGTGCGCGGCGTCAACAACGGCGCTTCGCCGGAATGGCTGCAGAAGCGCCTGACCTCGATTGGCTTGCGGCCGATCAACGCGCTGGTCGATATCACCAACTTCATGACCTATGACCGCGCCCGCCCGCTGCATGTGTTCGATGCCGCCAAAGTCAGCGGCCATCTCACCGTGCGCCGCGCCCGCGACGGCGAGAGCCTGCTGGCGCTCGACGGCCGCACCTACACGCTCGACCGCAATGTCTGCGTGATCGCCGACGATCACGGCGTCGAATCGCTCGCCGGCATCATGGGCGGAGAGGCCTCCGGCTGTTCGGAAGCGACCACCGACGTCCTGATCGAATCGGCGCTGTGGAACGAGATCAACATCGCCCAGTCCGGCCGCAAGCTCGGCATCAATTCGGACGCGCGCTATCGTTTCGAGCGCGGCGTCGATCCCGCCTTCATGGTGCCGGGGCTGGAGATGGCGACCAGACTGGTGATGGAGCTGTGCGGCGGCACGCCATCGGAGAATGTCGTGGTCGGCAAGGCCTTCGGCGACGACCGCGTGATCGATTTTCCGCTCACCGAAGTCAAGCGGCTGGCCGGAATCGACGTGCCGGTGCCGGAGATGAAGCTGATCCTCGGCCGTCTCGGCTTCATGATGGCCGGGCCCGGCCCGGTGGTGAAGGTCGCAGTGCCGTCATGGCGGTCGGACGTGCACGGCAAGGCCGATATCGTCGAAGAGATCGTGCGCATCGTCGGCGTCGACAAGGTGCCGATGACGCCGTTCGAGCGCGGCGAGGACGCCCGCAAGCCGATCCTCAAAACCATCCAGCTGCGCACCCGCCGCGCCAAGCGCGCGCTCGCCGCGCGCGGCATGGTAGAGGCCGTGACGTGGTCGTTCATCGCCAAACCATATGCCGAGCTGTTCGACCGCGATCCGCCGGTCGCGGCGCAGGCCAATCGCCGCGGTCATCCCGAGCTGTCGCTCGCCAATCCCATCGCTTCGGATATGTCCGACATGCGGCCGAGCCTGCTGCCGGGTCTGGTCACCGCGGCGCAAGCCAATATCGATCGGGGTTTTTCCGATCTCGCGCTGTTCGAGGTCGGCCAGGTCTTCGCCGGTGACGGGCCCGAGGATGAACTGATCGCGGCATCCGGCATTCGCCACGGTTTCGCGTCGTCTGCTGGCATCGGGCGGCACTGGTCGGGGTCGGCGACATCGAATGCGCTCGACGCCAAGGCAGATGCCTTCGCGGTGCTGTCGGCCGCGGGTGCGCCGATGCAGGCGCTGCAGGTCGTGCCCGGCGGGCCCGACTGGCTGCATCCCGGGCGTTCCGGGACCATCCAGATCGGCCCGCAAAACGTGCTGGGGTATTTCGGCGAGCTGCATCCGCGCGCGCTGGAAGTGCTGCGCGCCGATGGCCCGATGATCGCGTTCGAAGTGATCCTCGACCGCATTCCCGACGCCAAGCGGAAGCCGACCCGCGCCAGGCCGGTGCTCGAACTCTCGGCATTCCAGCCGGTGTCGCGCGATTTTGCCTTTATCGTCGATCGCGGCGTGCGGGCCGGCGATGTCGTGCGCGCGGCGCAAGGCGTCGACAGGAAACTGATCACGGATGTCACGGTGTTCGACGTCTATGAAGGCAAGGGCATCGACGAGGGCAAGAAGTCGATCGCGATCGCGGTGACGATCCAGCCGCGCGAGAAGACGCTGACCGATCAGGAGATCGAAAGCGTGGCAACGAAGGTCGTGGCCGAGGTTGCGAGGAAGACCGGCGGCGTGCTGCGCGGATGAGCGCCGGGCGGTGATGCTTCTCATCGTCGTCCCGGCCTCCGAGCCGGGACCCATAACCACCGACTTCAGTTGTTACAGAAGGTCTCTCACACCGTTGCCAAAACGAGACGTCACGGCGTATGGGCCCCAACGTTCGCCGGGGCGACATCTTCCATCACCAGATCGCAATAGGCATACCCATCCCTTTCGACGCGTTCGCCAAACGTCACCGGAAGGCTGCGCGAAAACATCGGCCCGGCCACCACACAGGTATGAAACTCGCCGTTTTCGCCGCAGGGATCGACGCCCGCGGGCAGGTCGGCCAATAATTGCAGGTCGAATTTGCGGCCCGCGAATTCCACTGGCAATTTTTTCAAGTCCACGGTGGCGATGTAAGCCTGCAGCCCGCTTGCGATCATCGCATGCGCGAGCGCTGGGGTTGGCCGCTGCCACAGCGGAAAGATCGGCGTGATGCCGGTGCCCTTGAGTTTTTGCTCGCGATAGGCGCGGATATCGGCCAGAAACAGATCGCCGAAGATGATGTGGCTGATGCCTTCCGCCCGGGCGCGCACGACTTCCTCGCCCATCCGCGCCTCGTAGATCTCGTTCGGACAGGGATAGGGGATCGGCACGATCCGCGGCGACAGCCCGGCGGCGTCAAGTTGCGCCAACAGAATCTGCTGCCGCACGCCGTGGATCGACACCCGCTCGAAGGTCTCGGTCACCGTCGTCAACGCGCCGACGACGTCGAACTCATTGCCGCACCTGACTTCATGCAGCGCAAACGCGCTGTCCTTGCCGCTCGACCATGAGATAAGGGCTTTCGGCCGCGACATCAGTTGATCGGAGAAGCGGGCGTCGCGATCCTGGCCGGTGCAATCCGGCGGCGGCGACGCGGTCCACGGACCGGCGCGGGCTCCGGTTCGGTATCCCTGAGCGCGCCAATCCGCCGCAGCGCGGCTTCCGCCGCGCGCTCGCCGCTCTCCCAGGCGCCGTCAACCGTTCCCCACAGGGTTTCGTGGGTTGCCTCGCCGGCGAGAAACATGCAGCCGATCGGCTCGGTGAGGATTTTTCGCGACGGCTGGGCGCCCGGTGCCGCCACCGACATCGCGCCGAGCGAAAATGGCTCGGCGTTCCAGCGGGTCGCGCTCGTTTTCTTGACGGCGGAAGCGGCCTCGCTGCCGAACAGTTTTGTCAGCCACTCCTGGGCAAAGGCCACCATGGCCGCCTCGCCCTGGGCCGAAAGATCCCTGCCGAAGGAGCCGGCGACATCGATCGCGCACAGCGACGAGCCTGCGATATTGGCGAAAAGCAGCGCAGTACGGGTAGAATTGCTCTGCTCCATGATGACTTCGTCGCGGGCGAGCCCCAACGGATTGCCCGGCAATTGCAGAGCGATGCGATCGTAGCTGCCGAGGCTCAGTTTTGCTGCGGCATCGAGCTGGCGCTTGGGAATATCGGGCGCGAATTTGATATTGCCCGCGGCCAGCACGTTGCTCGACACCGTAATGATCGCGGCGCGCGCGGCGATCTTGCCTGCCGGCGTCTCCACCGTGACGTCGCGGTTGCCCCAACTGATGCGGCTTGCCGGCGTCGACAACGCCAGCGGAACCTGCTCGCCAAGCTTCGCAATCAGCGTGCCCAGACCCTGGCGGCAGGCGATCGCGGAGTTGCGCTCCTGGGCGCGGGCCTTGTCGATGGCGGAGACATCCTTCAGGTCCTTGCCGGTAAGGCTGGCGCCGAGCACGAATTCCATGGTCCCTGCCCAGTCGCCGAGATCCTTGGGGAGCGCCGTGGCGCAGGCGACATCGGTCTTGCCACGCGAGGCGTCGTCGATGGCGCGGTTGGCGCGCACCAGGCTCGCGAGAAATTCTTCGGTTTCACCGGCGCGTGCGTTGCGGCGGCCGATGCGGATCTTCTGGCCCAGCGGCGCCGCCGAAATATCGAGTCCGGCGCTGCGCGCCAGCCTGACCATCGGGTTCGTGTCGGGATTATGCATCCACCGCGCGCCGCGATCGAACGGCACGTCGAATGTCGTGGTGTCAGTCAGGCAGCGGCCGCCGATCCGGCTTGCCGCCTCCACCACGATCACCTTGCGGTTGGCAGCCTGGATCCGCCGCGCCGCGGCAATGCCGGCAACGCCGGCGCCGATCACGACAATGTCGGCCTCACGCGGCAATGGCGCCGCCGATGCCGCCCCGCGCAAGGCCGGGACCGCCGCAAGGGCCGCGGTCGCCGAGAGAAAGTCGCGGCGCGTCATTGTCATGTCATGGTTTCCGGAACTTTGCGAAAACGTGAGAACGTCTGGAGAACTTGCCGTATCTCGCGCTGCGCAGCAACCATCATGGTGAATCAATCATGATTGATCCGTCTTTTGCATGAACTAAATTGCAACGGCTTTCCACCATGATATGGAAAGGGAAAAAAGCGGTCAGAAAGGCCGCCGGGGGGAAGAAATCCATGGGTGCCGTGCTCGATACCGTCGGCAAACTGATCGCGGGCTACCTTCAGAAGGAAGTGCCGGGCTATGAGCCGTTCACCCCGAGCGATCCCGAGCATCTGCGCGGCGTCATCGAGCCCGGCGACGTCCTCCTGGTCGAGGGCAACAACCGGGTTTCCGGCATCATCAAATATCTCACCCAGTCCACATGGTCGCATGCCGCGCTGTTTGTCGGCCCGATCGACGGCGCGGAGGAGCCCGACGGCGAGCCGCATGTCCTGATCGAGGCCAATATCGGCGAGGGCGTGACCTCGGCAGCGCTGTCGAAGTATTTTCCCTACCACACCCGGCTGTGCCGCCCGGTCGGGCTGTCCTATGAAGACCGCACCACGGTGTGCCGCTACGCCATCAACCGCATCGGCTTCGGCTACGACACCAAGAACATCCTCGACCTGATGCGCTTTCTGATTCCGCTGCCGATCCCGCAGCGCTGGCGGCGGCGGATGATCGCGTTCGGCTCCGGCGATCCCACCAAGATCATCTGCTCGGCGTTGATCGCACAGGCCTTCGACGCCGTGCGCTACCCGATTTTGCCCAAGATCACCCGCGCCGGCTCCAAGCAGGCGCGGCGCGAGATCCTGCACATCCGCGATTCCTCGCTCTACATGCCGCGCGATTTCGACATCTCGCCCTATTTCGAAATCGTCAAACCCACCATCGTGCACGGCTTCGACTACACTGCCCTGCACTGGGCCGACAAGCAAAAGCCGCTCCGGGAGGTAGCGGGCGAATTCGGCCCGTTTCCAGAGGCGATCGACGCGCCGCCGCTTGTTCCTGAAACGTTTGACGAAGAAGCGCCGGTTGAGGTTGCAGAAATGACCTTGACCGTGGAGCGGGAGATCGCGGCGTAGTCGGCCTCGCTCAGGCCGCCACGCCAGTCCGTCCCGACGGCAGCCCGGCACGCGCCAGCCCGCCATAGAGCGGCTCATCCGGCATTTCCGCGCGCAGGATCGCGCGCACTGCGACCAGCCGCTCGATATCGATGCCGGTGGCAAAACCCTTGCTCTCGCTCAGAAAGGCCAGATCCTCGAACACGACATTGCCGGTGGCGCCCGGCGCGAAGGGGCAGCCGCCGAGCCCACCGAGCGAACCGTCGAGTATGCGCGCACCGGCATCGAGGGCGGCGGACGCATTCGCAATCCCCATGCCCCGGGTATCGTGCAGGTGGATGCAGACCGGCCTCGTGCCTGATATTTTCACGATCGCGGTGGTCAGTTCTCCCACCTGCTTCGGCCCGGCGAAACCAACAGTATCTGCCACCGCGACAAAATCGACGCCGGCCTCGAGACATTTCTCGACCAGTTTCATGACTTCTTTGGGATCGACTGGTCCCGTGATGGAACAGCCCAGCGCCATCGAGATCGCGGCGTTGACGAGCGGCTTGTGGGAACTGGCGTCGCGCAATTCGCATAGACGCCTGACGTTGGCGATGGCCTCGCTGCGCGAGCGGTTGGCATTGGCCCAGCTATGCTCTTCGGTGGCCGACACCACCGTTGCCACTTCGGCAACGCCGGAGGCCAGCGCCTCGTTGACGCCGCGCTCGTTGAGCGCCAGCGCCACGCCATGTGCGCCCGGCAGCGACGCGACGGTTTTCACGACCTCGCGCACATCGGCGAATTGCGGAAAGGTTTTGGCGGGCAGGAACGAGCCGACCTCGAAATGCCGCGCGCCGGCGCCGTATTCATCGCGCACCCAGCGCTGCTTCGCTGATGTCGACGGAAAACGCTTCACCAGTTGCAGGCCGTCCCGCAGGCCTACCTCGCGCAAACTGACGCGATCTTCGGGATAGACGTCGTGAACGCGGGTCATGCCAGCCTCGCAGCGGGTTTTGCGGTTGGGGAAAATGGTTCGGCGTCCAGCTCGGCGCGAACCACTTCGGTATCGGCGCCGAGCACGGGCACTTTCAGCCCCTCGCCGATGCTGGCGCCGTTCCATTCGATCGGCAGCGCGGGGACGCGAAACGCTTCGCCATCGGCATTGATATTGTTGACGAGGCCGCCGGGACGCAGCACATGCGGATCGTCGAACAGGTCTTCAGGACGGTTGATCGGCGAGAAGCAGATGTTGAGCCGGTCCAGCGTCGCCGACAAATCCGCCGCGTTCCAGCCCTTGATGATTTCGGCGGCGCGCGGAATGATCCGGGAGCGCGCCAGGATGCGGTCGGTGGTGGTCCGCAAGGTCGGATCGTCGAGAAATTCCATCATGCCGAACTCGCGGCAAAAACTCTGCCAATGGCCCTCGGTGACGACGCCAATGAAAATGCGCTCGCCACCGGCGGTTTCGAAAATATCGTAGATCGGCCAGGCGTGCTCGCGCTCCGGCATCGAGCGCGGTTTGTTGCCGGTCATCTCGAACTCGACCATGTGCTGGGCCACCAGGAACAGGCAATTCTCGAACAGTCCGATCCGGATCTCGGCGCCGCCCTTGACGCCGCCGCGTTTCTGGTAGAGCGCGGCGAGAATCGCGATTACGCCGAACATGCCGCCCATGATGTCGTTGGCGGATGAGCCGACGCGCTGCGGCTTTGCCACCGTACCGGTCATGGCGGCGAGCCCCGACATCATCTGCACGACCTCATCGAGCGCCGGGCGATGCTCATAGGGGCCGGACAGAAAGCCCTTGTGGCCGGCGACGATCAGATGCGGATGCCGGCGGCGCAGTTCGTCGGCCCCGAGCCCCTGCTTGTCGAGCTGGCCGTCGCGGAAATTTTCCAAAAACACGTCGGCGCCGGCGAGCAGCCGGTGCATGGTCTCGCGGTCCTCAGGCCTGGCGAGATCGAGCACCACGCTGCGCTTGCCGCGGTTGAACAGCGGAAAGAACGAGATTCCCATGCCGCCCAGGCTGCGGGTCTTGTCGCCGGCCGGCGGTTCGACCTTGATCACTTCGGCGCCGAGCTGCGCCAGGATCATGCCGCAGGTTGGCCCCATCACCATATGGGTCATTTCGACCACCCGCACCCCGGCCAGCGGCAGTTCCGTCCCCGTCATTGCTGTCTCCCACCTTGTTTCGGTCGCCGGCGTTGCCGCAGACTAGGCTTCCGAGCGCTATCTGTTAAATATAATCGTGGCAAGCGACCACGGAAGCGCTGCGAGACAACGCTGCAATGCGCGCTGCGCCTGAAAAAACAAAATCCCCGGGAGGGAATGATGAGCGCGATCGGTATCGCCAGCGAAATCGACCTTGCCGCCCCGCGCGGCGGCACCGACGAGATATCGCAGCGGCTCGAAAGCCTGCCCGCCTCGGCCCATGTGTGGCGGCTGGTGATCCTGCTGTCGCTCGGCGGCTGCTTTGAAATCTACGACCTGTTCTTCACCGGCTATATCGCGCCCGGACTGACCCGGAGCGGACTGCTGACCACCACCACGCAGGCCTTCTTCGGATTCTCCGGGATTGGCGCCTTCGTGGCCGCGACCTTCGCCGGACTGTTCGTCGGAACTTTCTTCCTGGGCTTTCTGGCCGATCGGTTCGGCCGGCGCGCGATCTTCACTTGGGCGCTGCTCGCCTACAGCGCGGCGTCGGTCGCGATGGCATGCCAGACCACGGCTGGCGGCCTGTTGTTGTGGCGGTTCATCGCCGGGATCGGCATCGGCGTCGAAGTCATCACCATCGACGCCTACATCACCGAATTGGTGCCGAGCCGCATGCGGGGCCGCGCTTTCGCAGTCAATCAGGCGGTGATGTTCATCGCGGTGCCCGTGGTGGCGTTGCTGTCGTGGTGGCTGGTGCCGCTGTCGCCCTCCGGGGTCGATGGCTGGCGCTGGGTAGTGCTGATCGGCGCCGCCGGCAGCATGGTGATCTGGGTGCTGCGACTCTATTTGCCGGAAAGCCCGCTTTGGCTGGCGCGTCATGGAAGAAACGACGAAGCGGTCAAGATCCTCAGCACGCTCGAAGCCGCCGCAGGCGTCACCGCGCCTCCGAGGGCCAGGACAGCGCGAGCGTCCGCGCGCGCGGTTACACAAGCGAGTTTTGCCGATCTGTTCAAGCCGCCCTATGTGTCGCTGGTGGTGTTGTTCATGGTGTTCAATTTCTGCCAGGCGTTCGGCTTCTACGGCTTTGCCAATTGGGTGCCGACACTCCTGGTCGAAAAGGGCATCACGGTGACCAAGAGCCTCCAATATTCCTTCATCGTGGCGTTCGCCTATCCGATCTCGCCGCTGTTGGCATCGTCCTTCGCCGACCGCTTCGAGCGCAAATGGATCATCAGCGGCGCTTGCATAGCGATCATCGCCTTCGGCAGCGCGTTTTCGCAGTTGACCGAGCCGGCGCTGCTGATCCTGTGCGGGGTGCTGCTGACGGCGGCGAACACCACCATGTCCTACGCCTATCACGCCTATCAGACCGAGGTGTTTCCGACCGCAATCCGCGCCCGCGCCTCAGGCCTGGTCTATTCGATGAGCCGGGTCAGCGCGACGTTTTCCGGTTTCATCGTCGCCTTCATGCTGCGCGAGGCCGGCGTCACCGGCGTGTTCGGCCTGATCACGACGGCGATGGTGATCGTGATCATTACGCTCGCCGCCTTCGGCCCGAACGTGCGCGGCAAGCGGCTGGATGCGTAGACAGGGGCCCGTATCCGGCTTCGCCCAAAGGGCTGCCATCCGTCTCAAGCACGCATCAGGCTATCTCAACCCGCCTCGTTGGCTAAACTGAGCGTCGACTCGATGGCGGCTTGCCAGGCGTCATCGGTCGCAGAGCCTTTTGTTTCAAGGCTTTGCACCAATGCGGTCACCGCATTTGCCGACGCGTCGGCATATCTGTCGGCTCCTGAAATCCGGTGGCGCATCGCATCCAGAAACGGCTGTAGCGCTTCGACCGCCTTGCCAAGCGGGAGGCTGCGTGCCCCATGCAGGATATGAAGGACGTCATGCGCCAGCGGCGGCCTATGCGATTCGTGGTCCGGCGTTGCGTTAGCCCGCAGGGTTTCTCCAATCGCCTCATGAGCTCGCTCAACGGCAGCCTCTCGACTGGGTGCTTCCCCGCCGAGTTTTATCTTGCCTTTGCTTGAGGCCAAGATCCGCCATTTCCATGAAGAATCTTCGACGGACTCAAATGCGATATAGGTTACTCCACAATAATCCATGGCGAACGTCTCCTGCCTGCTGGCGCGGCCGCCGATCAGGCGGTGTCTCTGCTTCATCGCAACTCTGCGACAGACTGCCTTGGCGCTGCTTCAGGTCGGCGTGTTACAACCCGCCACTGTTCGAACAGTTCCGATATCGTCACGCAACCTTTTTCAATGACATGAGCCATACTGCTCACTTGTCCCGGCAGACGAGCCGCCGACGCCGGCTCTTGCCGAAGCCCGCGCACATCTCTACCTCTCGACAAGGCTTTTCTCGCAGAGGATGACACCACCATGCTGGATGCCGCCATCAAGGCGCTGTCGCAAATCCTGTCGCCGCCGATGCGCTCGATCCTGTGGCGATCGATCGGGCTGGCGCTGGTGCTGATCGTGGTGCTGGCGATCGGCCTGCAGCGGCTGTTGAGCTGGTTTGCGACATCGGGCGAAGGCTGGCTCGAGGCGATGCTCGGGCCGGGCTTTCACGCCCCGCTCAATGTGCTGGCCTGGATCGTCTCGATTGCCGCCGGCCTCGGCGTGGTGTTCGGCGCCGTGTTCCTGATGCCGGCGATCACCTCGCTGGTGGCGAGCGTGTTCGTCGACGATGTCGCCGACCATGTCGAGCGCGAGCACTATCCGGCGGAACGGCCGGGCACTGCGCTGCCCTTCGGCCTCGCCATCACCGAGGGCGTCAAGACCGCGCTGTTGACGATCCTGGTCTACCTGATCGCGCTGCCCTTCGTGTTCGTGGCCGGCGCCGGCTTCATCGCCTTCTTCATCGCCACCGCCTGGCTGTTGGGGCGGGAATATTTCGAGCTGGCGGCGATGCGGTTTCGCCCGCCGGCCGAGGCCAAGGCGATGCGCAAACACAACGCCGCGGTAATCTTCACCGCGGGGCTGGTGATCGCGGCATTCGTGTCGATCCCGATCGTCAATCTGGCGACGCCGCTGTTCGGCATGGCCTTCATGGTTCACATGCACAAGCGGCTGAGTGGGCCGCGGCGCGAATTGATCGAGCCGGCACGCAAGACCGGCGTGCCGGTGGTGTGACACGGGCGCATCGTCATCCTTCGAGACGCCGCGCAAAGATGCGCGGCACCTCAAGATGACGGCGGTGCAAGTTGATAGGCCACCGTCTTCAAGTTCACCGCGCCACCAGCGGGCAACCGCCCTCGGCCAGCGGGCGGAACGCCTGATCGCCGGGGATGGCGCCCAGGATCTTGTAGTAATCCCATGGCCCGGTGGATTCCGACGGCGTCTTTACCTGCGCGAAATACATGTCGTGGACCAGCCGGCCGTCCTGACGCAGCCGGCCGTTCTTGACGTAAAAGTCATTCACCGGCATCTCGCGCATCTTCGCCATCACCGCCCTGGCCTCGTCGGTGCCGGCGGCCTTGATGGCGCCGAGATAGTGACGAACGGCGGAATAGACGCCCGCCTGCGGCATGGTCGGCATCCGGCCCAGGCGCACGAAGAAATGCTTCGACCAGGCGCGGGTTTCTTCATCGCGATCCCAGTAGAAGGCGGTGACGAATTTCAATCCCTGCGCCGCCTTGAGCTCCATGCTGTGAACATCGGAAATGAACACCAGCAGGGAGACCATGGTCTGAGTCTTGGTCAGCCCGAATTCGTTGGCCTGCTTGGTGGCGTTGACCATGTCGCCGCCGCCATTGGCGAAGGCCACCACCTTGGCGCCGGACGCCTGCGCCTGCAGCAAATAGGAGCTGAAATCCGCGGTGTTGAGCGGATGGCGCACGCTGCCGAGCACCTTGCCGCCGGCCGCGTTGACCGCGGCGGTCGCATCCGCCTCCAGCGAATGGCCGAAGGCGTAGTCGACGGTGATGAAGAACCAGGTATCGCGCCCTTCGGCGACGATCGATTTGGCGAGACTCGTGGTCAGCGCATAGCTGTCGTAAACCCAGGAGGCTTCGGTCGGCGTGCACGACTTGCCGGTAAAGGCGGTGCTGCCAACCGCGCCGGCAATGGCAATCCGGTTGCGCTCGGCGGCGAGTTGCTCGACCGCGAGCGCGACCGCCGAATTGTCGAAGCCGATTGCCATGTCGACCTTGCCGATGTCGAACCATTGCCGCGCGATGGCCACCCCGACGTCGGACTTGTTCTGATGGTCGGCGAATACGATCTCGACCGGTTTGCCGAGCACCGTCCCGCCGGCATCTTCGACCGCCATGCGCGCGGCAACCACCGCGCCCGGACCACCGAGATCAGCATAGAGGCCAGACTGATCGTTGAGCACGCCGATCCGCACCACATCGTCGGAGATTTGCGCGCGCGCAACGGGCGCGCCTAGGCACGCGGCTGCCAAGATTGAAGCAAGCAGAAGCGGAATCCGCATGGCATTCCTCCCGGTCAACGCGCGGCCCTTGATCGAGGCCTTCACGGTTCGTGAGCGTAGGCGCGACGCGGATGTTAGACAAGGTGTGGGAATCTTCTGTTCTCCCTCTTCCCGCCGTTGCGAGAGAGGTAAGAAATTCACACCGTCTTTTCCGGCCAGCGGCAGAGATCGTTAATCAGGCAGACCTCGCAGCGCGGCTTGCGGGCCAGACACGTGTAGCGGCCGTGCAGGATCAGCCAGTGATGGGCGTGCCGCATGAATTCGGGCGGGATCACGCGCTCCAGACCAAGTTCGACCTCGAGGGGCGTGTTGCCGGGCGCAAGCCCGGTGCGATTGCCGACCCGGAACACATGGGTATCGACCGCCATAGTGGGCTCGCCGAACGCCATGTTGAGCACGACATTGGCGGTCTTGCGGCCGGCGCCGGGCAGCGACTCCAGCTCCGCTCGGGTGCGCGGCACCTCGCCGCCGAATTCGGCAATCAGCTTTTCCGACAGCGCGATGACGTTTTTGGCCTTGTTGCGGTAGAGCCCGATGGTCTTGATATAGTCGCGCACTTTCTCCTCGCCGAGCGCGAGCATCTTTTGCGGGCTGTCGGCAACCGCAAACAGCGCGCGCGTCGCTTTGTTGACGCCGGCATCTGTGGCCTGCGCCGACAGCACCACCGCAACCAGCAACGTGTAGGGATTGAGATGTTCCAGTTCGCCCTTCGGCTCCGGATTGGCCTTGGCAAAACGGCTGAACGCCTCGTAGACCTCGGCCGGCGTCCAGGGTTTCATCGCCTTGATGGATTTTTTCGCCGCGCGTACGCCGCGAGGCTTCGCCGCAACGCGAACCGGCAATTTTTTGGCGCGCCTGGCGGCGCTTGATTTCGATTGCGATGGCAATCGGCGGGTGATTTTCGGCATCATCGGGGTATACTGACAGGTCATGACCGCAGGCAATGACTTTGAACCCGGGTTGCCGCAGCCGGAACTGTTCTCCGCACTGCTGACGCCGCACCGCTCGCTCAACGGCACCGGCTTTCTGGTGCTGATGGGATTTCTCAGCGCGGTCAGCTTCACCGCCGGATTGGCATTTCTGCTGATGGGCGCCTGGCCGGTGTTCGGCTTTTTCGGCCTCGACGTGCTGGCGATCTGGTGGGCGTTCCGGGTCAATTTCCGCCGCGGCAACGCCACCGAGGAAATCCGGATCACCGCGTCGGAGCTGCGGGTGCGGCGGGTCAGCCACCGCGGTCATGTCGTCGAATGGGTGTTCAATCCGCTGTGGGTGAGGCTTGATCAGAAGATCCACTTCGAATTCGGCATCGAGAAGCTTTATCTGGTCTCGAAGGGCCGCCGCGTCTCGATCGGGAGCTTTTTGGGCGCGGACGAAAAAGCGAGTTTTGCCAAAGCCTTGACTGCTGCGCTGCAGGCGGCGCGGCGTGGACCGACCTATAACCCCATAACATGACCGGTTGTCGGAAATCGGGTGGTTTGAGCGCCGCCCCCGGCCTACATCAGGGTCATGATGAACCTTGCCATGAATGAGCACCGCCTCACAAAACCGGGCCCCCAGAACGCCGCGCTGCGCGACTATGATTCAGTGCGGCGCGCCATCGCCTTCATCTCGGAACATTGGCGCGCGCAACCGACCATCGAGGCGATGGCGGACGCCGCCAGCGTCACCCCGGATGAGCTGCACCATCTGTTTCGCCGCTGGGCCGGGCTGACGCCGAAGGCCTTCATGCAGGCGCTGACGCTCGACCATGCCAAGGGCCTGCTGCGCGATTCCGCCAGCGTGCTCGATGCAGCGCTCGACTCCGGGCTGTCGGGCCCGGGACGGCTGCACGATCTGTTCGTCACCCATGAGGCGATGTCGCCGGGCGAATGGAAAAACGGCGGCGCCGAATTGACGCTGCGTTACGGATTTCATCCCTCGCCGTTCGGCACTGCGATCGTGATCGCCAGCGGGCGTGGCCTTGCCGGTCTCGCCTTCGCCGATCCGGGCGAGGAGGCGGCCGCGCTCGCCGACATGCAACGGCGCTGGCCGCGGGCGACCTATCTGGAAGACCGCGCCGGCACAGCAGGGCTGGCGCAGCGCATCTTCGACACCAAAATGTGGCGCGCGGACCAGCCGCTGCGGGTGGTGCTGATCGGCACCGACTTCGAGGTGCGGGTGTGGGAGACGCTGCTGAAGATCCCGATGGGCCGCGCGGTTTGTTATTCGGATATCGCCTCTAAAATCAAAAGCCCGAAGGCCTCACGCGCGGTCGGCGCCGCGGTCGGAAAAAATCCGGTGTCGTTCGTGGTGCCCTGCCATCGCGCGCTCGGCAAAAGCGGCGCCTTGACCGGCTATCACTGGGGCATCACCCGCAAGCAGGCCATGATCGGCTGGGAAGCCGGACAGGTCGGCGTGCATTGATTTAGACACTCGTCATTCCGGAATGGTCCGCAAGGACCAATATCCGGAATCTCGAGATTCCGGGTCAGCGCTTCGCGCATCTCGGGATGACGGCCATACAGCCCCCTCCGCGCTTACCCCGCCAGATCGAGCTTCGAGGCCACCGTGGAATCGGCATTGAGCCGATAGATGATCGGCACGCCGGTGGCGAGTTCGCGCGCCAGGATCTGCTTCGGTGAAAGCTTTTCCAGCACCATGATCAGCGCGCGCAGCGAATTGCCGTGGGCGGCGACCAGCGTGCGCTCGCCGCGCAGCACGCAGGGCTGAATCTCCTGGACATAATAGGGCAGCGTCCGCGCCAGCGTATCCTTCAGGCTTTCGCCGCCGGGCGGCGGCACGTCGTAGGAGCGCCGCCAGACATGAACCTGCTCCTCGCCCCATTTCTTGCGGGCGTCATCCTTGTTGAGGCCCGACAGGTCGCCGTAGTCGCGCTCATTGAGCGCCAGGTTTTTATGAGTCAGCAGGCCGCTCTGGCCGATCTCGGCCAGCGCCAGATCGAGGGTGTGCTGGGCGCGCTTGAGCACCGAGGTAAAGGCGATGTCGAACGACAGCCCCTGCGCCTTCAGCTTGCGGCCGGCCTCTTTGGCCTCGCTAATTCCCAGCTCGGTGAGATCGGGGTCCTTCCAGCCGGTGAAGAGGTTCTTCAGATTCCATTCGCTCTGGCCGTGACGCACCAGCACAAGAAGACGATCGCTCATTTCCCTGGTTTCCGTATTCGTTCGAAATCCCGCCAATGCCGGATCATGATCTCATTTCCCGGTTTGGGCATGATCTTTATTTGAGCAGATTTAGAAATCACCAAGCCCCAGCACGTCGGCCATCGAATACAGGCCGGGCTTCTTGCCGCGCGCCCACAGCGCCGCCTTGATCGCGCCCTGCGCGAACATGGTGCGGTCCTCGGCGCGATGCGTCAGCTCGATGCGCTCCATGGCGCCGGCGAAGATCACGCTGTGATCGCCGGTAACGGTGCCGCCGCGCAACGACGCAAAGCCGATATCGCCGGGCCGCCGCGCGCCGGTCTGGCCGTCGCGGCCGCGCGCGGAATGTTCGTCGAGCTTGATGTTGCGGCCGGCGGCAGCGGCCTCGCCCAGCAATAATGCGGTGCCCGACGGCGCGTCGATCTTGGCGCGGTGATGCATTTCCAGAATTTCGATATCGAAGCTGTCATCCAGCGATTGCGCCACGCGCTTGACCAGCGCCGCCAACAGGTTGACGCCGAGGCTCATATTGCCCGACTTGACCACGGTGGCGCGCGAGGTGACGCTGGCGATGACGGCGTCGTCCGAGGCCGACAGGCCGGTGGTGCCGATGATGTGCACAAGGCCCCGCTCGGCGGCGATGGCGACATTGGCGATCGTCGCCCTCGGCACGGTGAAATCCAGGATGCCGTCGGCCTCGGCCGACAGCGACCACAGATCACCCGACAGCAGCACCCCATTGGCCGGCAGGCCCGCGAGCACGCCGGCATCCTTGCCGAGCAGTTCGGAACCGGGCGCCTCCAGCGCGCCGACCAGGATCGCGCCCGGGGTTTCCGAAATCACGCGCGTCAGCGCGCGGCCCATCCGGCCGCCGGCCCCCGCAACGATCAAGCGCATGTCGGACATCTACCAAGACCTCACCCGTGCGGTATAAACGGGGCGCGCAGTTCCGGCAACCGATCTGGGGGGCCTCATGGTGAGGAGGCGCTCTTGCGCCGTCTCGAGCCATGAGAGCCCACTGCTCTCTTCGAGACGCCCGAAAGCGTTAAGGCTGCGGCCCGTCATAGCCCTCGATGATCACGAGGTCGCTCTCGGCATAAGGGCTGCGCAGTGCGACCAGGGCGACATATTCCGGCGAATTGTAGCAGGCGATCGCGGTCTCATAATCCTTGAATTCGAGCACTACGTTGCGCGCGCGCGAAGAGCCTTCCTTGGGCACATGCTTGCCGCCGCGCGCCAGAAACTTCGCGCCGTATTTTGCAAATACCGCGCCGTTCTGCGCCATGTAGTCCTTGTAGCCATCCATGTTGTGGACGTCGACCCGCGCGATCCAGTAACCTTTTGGCATTGGTTCCTCCTTTTTTGCTGTTCAGCCCAGCGCCCGCGCGATCTCGGCCTGGATGGCATCTGCGGCGGCCTTGGGGTCGGCGGCCTCCATCACGGGCCTTCCCACCACCAGATAATCCGCGCCGACTGCAATGGCACGTCCCGGCGTCATCAGGCGCTTCTGGTCGCCGCTAGCCGTGCCCGCAGGCCGAATACCAGGGGTTACCAGGCTCATCTGATGGCCCACCACCTTGCGCAGCGCCGCCGCCTCCTCGGGCGAACAGACGAGGCCATCAACGCCGAGCACCTGCGCCTGCTGGGCGCGGGCCTCGACCAGATCGGTGACGCCGAGGCGATAGCCGGCGGCGTGGAGGTCGCCGTCGTCGTAGGAGGTCAGCACGGTGACGGCGAGGATTCTCAAATCCGAGCCGGCGCGGGCCTCGGCTGCGGCCTTCATGGTCTGCGGATAGGCGTGCACGGTAAGAAATGTCGCGCCGAGTTTGACGATGCTTTCGACACCGCGCGACACCGTATGGCTGATGTCATGCAGCTTGAGATCAACAAAAACCTTCTTGCCGGCATCGGTGAGTTGGCGCACCAGCGGCAAGCCTCCGGCATAGGCCAGCTGATAACCGATCTTGTAAAAGCTCACGCTGTCGCCGAGCCGCGCAACCATCGCTTCCGCGGCCGCTACATCGGGCAGATCGAGCGCCACAATCAACCGGTCACGGGATGCGATAACAGATGGCTGCATGTCACCTCACATCATGCGTTGGGAAATGTCGATCAGTTGCCGCACCAGCGCGTCGAGCGCCTCTATATCGGGCGGATGTTTCAATCTGTCCATATCATCATAGGCCTCGCCGGCGAACGACAGCGCCAGCTGGTTCGGCACGACGGTGGCACCACAGGCCGACAGGATCAGCCGCAGCGCCGCCAAGGCGCGGGTGCCGCCGAGCCGGCTTTCCGAGGCGGCGGCGATCGCAAAGGCGCGCTCGCGAAACACCTGGCCGCGGGTTTCTTGCGCGTCCTGCACGCGGCTCACCCAGTCGATGGTATTCTTGACGAGCGGCGGCACCGACGAATTGTATTCCGGCGTCACGATCAGGACGCCGTGATGGACGCCGATCATGCGCTTGAGATTGATCGCATGCTTCGGCACGCCCGATCTGGTCTGCAGATCGCCGTCGTAGATCGGCAGCGGAAAATCGGCGAGCGAGATCCGCGTCACTTCGGCACCGGCTTGCGCCAATTCATGCGCCGCGGTCGCCGCAAGCCTCGCATTGTGCGAGCCGGTGCGAAGCGAGCCGGGAATCACCAGGATTTTCAGCGCCGACATGATTCTAAAAATCGCGTTCAGGACGAGCAAGCCGCATCGGGGCGGCGTTGGACGGCTCAGCCCTTGCGATACACCCAGACCCGGGCCGGCGGAAGGTTCATCCAGATCCGCTCGGAGGCTTCTGTGGATACGCCGGGCAGCGACTTCGGAATGGGCGGCGCCACCGAATAGGTGAACTGCACGAACGGCGCTCCGGGCGCCAGCGCGGCGAAGGCGTCGCGGATCAGCTTCAGGCGCGTCAGCATCGGCTTGGTGACCAGCGGCAGGCCGGAAACGACAGCCGAAGCGGGCGCGCCCAGCACGTTCCACAGCGAGTCGCGCAGCGCATAGGCATCGCCCTGCACCACCGTGGCCAACGGATAGCGGTCGCGCAAAAGCGCGCAGAAGCCGGGATTATATTCGACCAGCACCAGCCGCTTCTGGTCGACGCCGTGTTCGATCAGGGCGCTGGTAATCGCGCCGGTACCGGGGCCAAGCTCGACCACCGGGCCCTTGGAATCGATATCGACGTAATGGGCCATGGTGCGCGCCAGCACCCGTCCCGAAGGCATTACCGCGCCCATGTGAAGCGGCTTTTCGATCCATGAACGGAGAAACCGCACCTCATCGTCGAGACGAAGGGGCTTTTTCAACGCACGCACGGACGATTGCAAAGGCATGTCGCTTCCAGGCGGGACCGCTTATTGGGCGGCAGATGTCAGAAAACAGTCACAAAGACCTATAGGTAGCAGGCGATACGGTCAAGCCGGACGGTCCCGAACGAGGTGCGCCAAATCGCGCGCGATTTGACGATAACGCCCTGCGCTGCTTTTGATTTTTAGCGCGGTCGAACGAAAACCGCGGCCGGTTTTGTGGGATCTCAGGTGCTGGCGCGGTTACCGAAGAAATCCTTGACCTTGGTGAAGAAGCCTGCCGCCTCGGGCTGGGTGGCGCCGGAGGACAGTTTTTCAAACTCCGCCAGCAGTTCCTGCTGCTTCTTGGTCAAATTCTGCGGCGTTTCGACCACGACCTGGACATACATGTCTCCGGTCTGGCGCGAGCGGAGCACCGGCATGCCTTTTGACGCAATGCGAAAGCGCCGGCTGGACTGGGTTCCGGAGGGGATTTTTACCTTGGTCTTGCCCTTGTCGATGGTCGGCACCTCGAATTCCCCTCCCAGCGCCGCCGTCACCATCGAGATCGGGACACGGCAGTGCAGGTCGGCGCCATCGCGCTGAAAGAATTCATGGGTGGCCAGCGACAGGAAAATGTAGAGATCGCCGGGCGGTCCGCCGCGAACGCCGGCCTCGCCCTCGCCGGCAAGCCGGATCCGCGTGCCGTCCTCGACCCCTTGCGGGATATTGACCGACAGGGTCCGCTCGCGCGTCACCCGTCCCGAGCCCGCGCATGACGGACAGGGGTCTTCGATGATCTGGCCGCGGCCCTGACAGCCCGGGCAGGTTCGCTCCAGCGTGAAGAAGCCCTGCGCCTGGCGCACCCGCCCGGCACCACCGCACATCGAGCAGGTCTTCGGCTTAGTGCCGGCCTTGGCGCCGGTACCCGAGCAGGATTCGCAGGTGACGGAGACCGGAATCTCGATCTGGGCGGTCTTGCCGAGATAGGCCTCTTCCAGCGTGATTTCCATGTTGTAGCGCAAGTCCTGGCCGCGCTCGCGCCCGCCACCGCGGCCGCGTTGTCCGGCCATGCCGAACAGATCCTCGAAAATATCTGAAAATGACGAGGCAAAACCGGCGCCGAATCCGGGGCCGCCGCCCGCGCCTTGCTCGAACGCCGCATGGCCGAACCGGTCATAGGCGGCGCGCTTGTCGCCGTCCTTGAGAACTTCGTAGGCCTCGTTGATTTCCTTGAAGCGGATTTCGCTGGTTGCATCGCCCGGATTCTTGTCCGGGTGCCATTTCATCGCCAGCTTGCGGAACGCCGACTTGAGCTTGGATTCGTCCGCGGTTCGCTCGACTTCAAGGGTCTCGTAGTAGCAGCGCTTGGTCGACATCCGTCAAATCCACCCGAAATTCATCTTCATTCCCAGGGAACACGTCCCTTGGAGAATGCAGCCTCCGGCTTAAAGAAAAATGACCCCCATTCCTTGAGACGCGGCTGGCGTGCTCTTTGGAATGAGGGTCATTGGTTACAGCCCTTAAGCAGACTTCTTGGTGTTCTTGTCGTCGTCGACCTCGGTGAATTCTGCGTCGACCACGTCGTCCTTGGCGGCATCCTTGGCCGCATCGCTTTCGGCCTGCTGCTTGTACATCGCCTCGCCGAGCTTCATCGAAGCCTGCGCCAGCGTATTGGTCTTGGCCTTGATCGCCTCGGCATCGTCGCCCTTCAGCGCTTCCTTCAGATCGCTGACGGCATCCTCGATGGCGCGGCGCTCGCTCTCGGCGACCTTGGAGCCGTGCTCGGCCAGCGCCTTCTCGGTGGAATGCACCAGCGCGTCGGCGTGGTTCTTGGCGTCGACCGCCTCGCGGCGTTTCTTGTCCTCGGCCGCATTGGCCTCGGCGTCCTTGACCATCTTCTGGATGTCGGCTTCGGACAGACCACCCGACGCCTGGATCCTGATCTGCTGCTCCTTGCCGGTCGCCTTGTCCTTGGCCGAGACGTTGACGATGCCGTTGGCGTCGATGTCGAAGGTGACCTCGATCTGCGGCATGCCGCGCGGTGACGGCGGAATCCCCATCAGGTCGAACTGACCGAGCACCTTGTTGTCGGCCGCCATTTCACGTTCGCCCTGGAACACGCGGATGGTGACGGCGTTCTGGTTGTCCTCCGCGGTCGAGAACACCTGGCTCTTCTTGGTCGGGATCGTGGTGTTGCGATCGATGATGCGGGTGAACACGCCACCCAGCGTCTCGATGCCGAGCGACAGTGGCGTCACGTCGAGCAGCAGCACGTCCTTGACGTCGCCCTGCAGCACGCCGGCCTGGATCGCAGCACCGATGGCGACGACTTCGTCCGGGTTGACGCCCTTGTGCGGCTCCTTGCCGAACAGCTGCTTCACGACCTCCTGCACCTTCGGCATCCGGGTCATGCCGCCGACCAGCACCACTTCGCCGATCTCGCCGGCGGTGAGGCCGGCATCCTTCAGCGCCTTGCGGCAGGGCTCGATGGTCTTCTGGACCAGATCGTCGACCAGCGCCTCGAACTTGGCGCGCGTCAGCTTCATGGTCAGATGCTTCGGCCCGGTCTGGTCGGCGGTGATGAACGGCAGATTGATTTCGGTCTGCGTGGTCGAGGACAATTCGATCTTGGCCTTTTCGGCGGCCTCTTTCAGGCGCTGCAGGGCAAGCTTGTCGTTGCGCAGGTTGATGCCCTGCTCCTTCTGGAATTCATCGGCCAGATAGCTCACCAGCCGCATGTCGAAGTCTTCGCCGCCCAAAAACGTGTCGCCGTTGGTCGACTTCACCTCGAACACGCCGTCGCCAATCTCCAGGATCGAGACGTCGAAGGTGCCGCCGCCGAGATCGTACACCGCGATGGTGCCGGTCTTCGACTTGTCGAGACCGTAGGCAAGGGCTGCCGCGGTCGGCTCGTTGATGATGCGCAGCACTTCCAAGCCGGCGATCTTGCCGGCGTCCTTGGTAGCCTGACGTTGCGCGTCGTTGAAATAGGCGGGAACGGTAATGACGGCCTGATCGACCTTCTGGCCGAGATGGGCCTCCGCGGTCTCTTTCATTTTCTGAAGAATGAAAGCGGAAACCTGCGAGGGCGAATAGGTCTTGCCGTCGGCTTCGACCCAGGCATCGCCGTTGGACGCCTTGACGATCTTGTAGGGGACGAGCTTCTTGTCCTTTTCCACCATCGGGTCGTCATAGCGGCGACCGACGAGGCGCTTCACCGCGAAGAAAGTGCGCTCGGGATTGGTGACCGCCTGGCGCTTGGCCGGCTGGCCGACGAGGCGCTCGCCGTCATCGCTGAAAGCCACGATCGACGGGGTCGTCCGCATGCCCTCGGCGTTTTCGATGACTTTGGCTGACTTGCCATCCATTACGGCGACGCACGAATTCGTGGTGCCGAGATCGATCCCAATGACCTTTCCCATGGTCCTCATATCCTTCTTTTTGCGGCAGGTTGGTCGGGCCCTGACGGCGCACCAATCCAAACCCCCAAACGATCAAATGCTCGCGATATTGCGACGGTGAGCCTCATATAGGAGGGGGGCAGGGGCCTGCAAGGACCGCGGCGCAAGCTTGGGCCATGAAAACGCTAAACATTGAAAGATAGTGCAGGCTTGCTGCCGGAGCCCGCCGGCGCTGCCGCGGTCGTTCAATTGCAGGGCGGCGCGCCCGTGAGATACATGTTAATGAGCCGTTACGGCCAGCCCGGTCTGTTGCCGGAACGGCAAAGCAGCTAAAAGCAGACCGACAGAAAACGCGGCACCCCCAAACCGGGCCCGGCTGGCCGACCATTGAACGGCCTCAATGCAAACCCAGTGGATTTTCATGAAGCCCATTCGACTATTTTCCGCGCTCGCCCTGCTCGTGTTCGGCTTAAGCCCGGCTTTCGCCGTGGAGGCGATTTTTCCGCCGGGCCTTCGGGTCGGTCTGGCGCCCCTCGTTGGCCTGTCGCCGGCAAAGACATTCGCCGGATTCGAAACCGAGGACCATGGCGTCAAGGTCCTGGTGACGGAACTGCCGGCCGAGGCCTATGGCGAGGTCATGAACGCCTTCAAGGCCAATCCCGCGGGTACCGGCGGCGTCAAGCCCGAAAGCATCGAAACCGCGGCGGGGCTTGCCTACTACACCGCTGAAAACGCCAGGGACGGCACGACCAGCGTGCGGCGCTATTCGATGATCCTGCCGGGCGGCACGTTCTCCGGCTATGTCGCGGTGCAGATTCCCGAGAACGCCGCCAAGATCTATACCGACGAGGCGGTGCGTCAGATGTTTGCCTCGGCGGTCGTTCGCAAAGAAGTGCCGGTCGACGAGCAGCTTGGACTGATGCCGTTCAAGATCAGCGAACTCGGCGATTTCAAGAATGTCCGTACGCTTGCGCTCGGCGCCGCCATCATCCTCGGCGACGGCGACGAAACCAAGGGCTTCGAGGGGGCGCCCTTCATGGTGCTCGGCATCATGGGGTCAGCGCCGTCGCAGCCGGAAGACCGCGGCCGGTTCGCCCAACAGGCCGCAACCCAGATCCCCGGGGTGCGTGAGGCCCGGCTGACGATGTCCGAGCCCATCCGTATCGACGGCACCGCCGGTTACGAAACGCGGGTCGATGGGACCAGCGGCAAGGACAATACCGCCGTCACCGTGGTGCAATGGCTGAAATTCGGCGGGTCGAATACACTGCGCATCATCGGCAGCGCCCCGCGCGACCAATGGGCCAAGGCATTTCCACGCTTCCGCGCCGTGCGCGACGGCATCCAGCCGCGCTGAGCCCGCCGATCTGGATATCAACAGGGAGAGGGAAGATGCTGGATCGAAGGCGGATCATTGGAGGCTTGGGAACGATGGCAATCACCAACCTTGTTTCAGGGCCGCTTCGGGCGGCGGCTTCGGTCAAAATTGACGACAGCTCGGCGCTGCTGGTCATCGATGTTCAGAACTGTTTCCTGCCTGGCGGCAGCCTGGCCGTCAAAGACGGCGAGCAGGTGGTTCCGGTGATCAACCGCATCGCCAAGGGTTTTGCCAATGTGGTGATGACGCAGGACTGGCACACCACCGGCCACGTCTCGTTTGCCTCCAGCCACGCCGGCAAGAAGCCGTTCGAGACCATCGACCTTCCCTACGGCAAGCAGGTGCTGTGGCCGGATCACTGCGTGCAGGGAACCGACGGGGCGGCTCTGTCCAAGGATCTTTCGATCCCGCAGGCGGAGCTCGTCGTTCGAAAGGGATTCCACAAGGACGTCGACAGCTACTCGGCCTTCACCGAGGCGGATGGCAAAACCACCACCGGACTTGCCGCCTATCTCAAGGCCCGCAAGCTGCAGCGGCTGTTCGTGGCCGGCCTCGCCACCGATTTCTGCGTGGCGTGGACCGCGCTCGACGCCCGCAAGGCCGGCTTCGAGACCTACGTGATCGAGGACGCCTGCCGCGGCATCGACACCCAGGGGTCGCTCGCGAAAGCCTGGGCCGACATGGCCAAGGCCGGCGTCAAACGCATCCAGTCCGGCGATATCGCGGTTTAGCGCCGGGTAACTCCCGCCTGCTGTGGCAGTGCCGCGACACACCGATGCTTCGCCCGGGATGTTGGCGCGCAACAACAGGCGTTCGCAGCCAGTCGGCCCCTCGGAGCCCAAGGATACCGGTCCGGGGCCAACCCCCGCGGTTGCGTGTCGAGGCGGTTGAGGCGTAATCTTGCGCCATGAAGCAGCCAATTGTCTCGCGCAGCTCCGGCGTGATGGGCGGTACTGCTGTATTCCACGGGACCAGAGTTCCCGTGCAAACGCTGCTCGATTACCTCGAAGCGGGAGAATCAATCGACGATTTTCTCGAAGGGTTTCCATCCGTGACGCGAGAGCATGTCATTGCCTTCCTGGAGGAAGCCAAAGATCGAGTCATCGAAGCGGCTTCGTGAGGGTGCTTCTCGACGAATGCGTCGATTGGCGCTTCGCGCGCGATATCGTCGGTCACGACGTAAAGACTGCTCGCCAGATGGGTTGGACGACCGTCAAGAATGAAGCGTTGCTGAACCTCGCCTCGCAGCACTTCGATGTTTTTGTCACCGTCGATCGAAACATGAGCTTTCAGCAGAACCTGGAAAGCTTCTCGATCGCCGTCATTGCGCTACGGGCGAAAACGAACCGGCTTGGCGATCAGGCCGCTGGTTCCAGACCTCTTGGTGGCCATCAGGTCCTCACGGTCTGGCGCCGTCAATTTCGTTGGCGCTGACTGAAGGGCAGCTGGCTCGCGAGCCTATTCCGAAGCCGCCGCCTTGGCGCCGCCCTTGGCGACCGCGACCAGCGCCGGGCGCAGCACGCGCTCACCGATCGTGTAACCGGCCTGCACCACCTGCACCACGGTTCCCGCGGGCACCGATGGGTCGGGAACCTCGTACATCGCCTGCTGGAAATTCGGATCGAATTTCTCGCCCGCCGGGTCGAATTTCTTGACGCCGTTCTTCTCCAGCGTGTTGAGCAGCGACCGCTCGGTCAGCTCGACGCCCTCGATCAGCGCCTTCAGCCCGGGATCGGCCGAGGCCTTGGCTTCGGCCGGAACAGCGTCCAGCGCGCGCTGTAGATTATCGGCGATATCGAGCACGTCGCGGGCGAAGCCGGAGATGCCATAGGTGCGCGCGTCCGTGACTTCCTTGGCGGTGCGCTTGCGCAGGTTTTCCATTTCCGCCAGCGTGCGCAGCATCTTGTCGCGCGCCTCCGCGGCCTCCTTCGTCAGCGCCTCTACCGAGCCTTCCTCGGGATCGTCGGGCATGATGTAGGGCTTTGAAACCACGGGCTCGCCGTCCTGCGCCGACGCTGCCGGATTGTCGTTTTGCCCGTTCGGATTGGTCATTACGCCGCCTTCTCAGAATTCGCCGGGGAACAATGGGGGATTGCTGGGCCGGATATCGTGCTTCGGGCGCCGAAAATCAAGCGCAACGATAGCGTTTTCAAGCGAAGTGGACCCCGGTTCGCGTGAAGAAAACACGCCCCAAAGACAACGCTTCGATCAGCCGCCCAGCATCCGGCTGACGATGCGCGCGGCATAGTCCACGGTGGGAATGACGCGGGCATAATTCAGCCGCGTCGGCCCGATCACGCCGAGAACGCCGACGATGTGGCCGGCGCCATCGCTGTAGGGCGCGATGATGGTGGAGGAGCCGGACAGCGAAAACAGCTTGTTTTCCGATCCGATGAAAATCCGCACGCCTTCGGCGCGCTCGGCGCGGCCCAAAAGATCGATCACGCCGCGCTTGGTTTCGAGATCGTCGAACAACCGCCGCACCCGCTCGAGATCTTCCAGCGCGTGCAGGTCTTCCAGCAGGTTGGCGTGACCGCGCACGATCAGCTGGCGGTCGTCGGTTTCGCCGCCGGACCAGCTCGCGATCCCGGCGGCGATCACCTTTTGCGTCAGCTGATCGAGTTCGGCGCGGTTCTGCGTCAGCGCGGTTTCGAGTTCGAGGCGCGCTTCGGCCAGCGTTCGGCCCCTGATCCGCGAATTGAGGAAATTGGTGGCTTCGGTCAGCGCCGAAGAAGGCACGCCTGGCGGCAGCATCAGCACGCGGTTTTCGACCTGGCCGTCCTCGCCGACCAGCACCACCAGCGCCCGCTCCGGCTCCAGGCGGACGAATTCGATGTGTTTCAGCCGCGAATTGGATTTCGCCGTCAGCACCACCGCGGCGGCCCGGGTCAGGCCGGACAGCCGCGTCAGGGCTTCGCCAAGGGCTGCCTCGACCGATTGGGCCTTGCCGACGGTAGCAAGCTGGCTCTGGATCGATTGCCGCTCCGGCTCGGTGAGATCGCCGACCTGCATCAGGGCATCGACGAAAAAGCGCAGGCCGAACTCGGTCGGCAGCCGGCCGGCGGAGGTATGCGGCGCATAGATCAGGCCGAGAGCCTCGAGATCAGACATCACGTTGCGCACCGAGGCCGGCGACAGCGGCGTCGCGATCAGGCGCGAAATATTGCGCGAGCCGACCGGTTCGCCGGTCGCCAGATAACTCTCGACGATTTGACGAAAAATATCGCGCGAACGCTCATTGAGCTGGGCTAAGCCCGCATGCGGCGCGATCAGGCCGATCGGATCGTGGTGGGCCAAGGGGTACTCCTGAGAACTCACCCTAATCTGTCTATCTCGCAGGCCGGTGACAAGCGGGCATTCGACCCCAAACGGCGGTCAAAAGCCTTGCCGCTGCCCTTTCCCCCTCCTACAAGCACCGCGAGCCATCAATTCCGTTGAATTTTCGGAGGATTCCCATGCGGCCAAGCCGCCGTGCGCCCGATGAACTGCGCGCCGTGTCGCTGGAACGCGGCGTGGTCAAATATGCCGAGGGTTCCTGCATGGTCAAATTCGGCGATACCCATGTGCTGGTGACGGCGACGCTGGAGGAACGACTGCCGCCTTGGCTCAAGGGCCAGGGCCGCGGCTGGGTCACGGCCGAATACGGCATGCTGCCGCGCGCCACTCTGGAGCGTACCCGCCGCGAGGCCTCCGCCGGCAAGCAGAACGGCCGCACCGTCGAAATCCAGCGCCTGATCGGCCGCAGCTTGCGCGCCACCGTCGATCTCGAGGCGCTGGGCGAACGCCAGATCACGGTCGACTGCGACGTCATCCAGGCCGACGGCGGCACCCGCACCGCCTCGATCACCGGCGCCTGGGTCGCACTTGCCGATTGCATCGCGTGGATGAAGACCCGCAACATGATCAAGAGCAACAACGTGCTGCGCGACAATGTCGCGGCGATCTCCTGCGGCATCTATCAGGGCACCCCGGTGCTCGATCTCGATTACGCCGAGGATTCCGAGGCCGACACCGACGCCAATTTCGTCATGACGGGCGATGGCCGCATCATCGAGGTGCAGGGCACCGCGGAGAAAACCCCGTTCTCGCAGGACGAGTTCCTGGCGCTGATGGCGCTGGCACGCAAGGGCGTGGCGCGGCTGGTGGACTTGCAGAAAATGGCATTGGCGTGATTTCCGGATTCCGCTCCCTTTCGCGTAGACTGAAAAGCAAATGCATCGTCGAATCACCGGCCAGCTCGTGATCGCGACCCATAATCCCGGCAAACTCGCCGAGATGCGCGAACTGCTGGCACCCTACGGCGTCGAAGCGATCTCGGCGGCCGAGCTCGGCCTCGGCGAGCCCGACGAGGCCGGCGACAGTTTTGCCGCCAATGCGAGGATCAAGGCGATCGCCGCGGCCCAATCAGCACAACTGCCGGCGTTCGCCGACGATTCCGGCCTCGTGGTCGACGCGCTCGATGGCGCCCCCGGAATTTTCTCCGCGCGCTGGGCCGGGCCGTCCAAGGATTTCAACGCCGCGATGGCGCGGATCGAACGGCTGCTCGGGGAGCGCGGCGCGGCGGCGCCTTCGCAACGAAAGGCGCATTTCGTGTCCGCGCTCTGCGTCGCCTGGCCCGACCATCACCTCGAGGAAGTCGAGGCGCGCGCCGACGGAATTCTGGTATGGCCGCCGCGCGGCAGCGCCGGCTTCGGCTACGATCCGATGTTCCAGCCCGACGGTCACACCCGCACCTTCGGCGAGATGACCAGCCTCGAAAAGCACGGCCTGCCGCCCTTGGGGCTCGGCCTGTCGCACCGCGCCCGCGCCTTTGTCAAACTGGCGGAGATCTGCCTGTGAGCGGCGCGAAGAACCCCCACCCTGGCCCTCCCCCGCGAGCGGGAGAGGGAAAGCAAGGCGCCTTCGGCGTCTACGTGCACTGGCCGTTTTGCCTGTCGAAATGTCCGTATTGCGATTTCAACAGCCATGTCCGGCATGCGCCCATCGACGAAGAAAGATTCGCCCGCGCGTTTGCCCGCGAGATCGAGACCACGGCGGCGCGCACGCCGGGCCGTGAGGTCACCTCGATTTTTCTCGGCGGCGGCACGCCGTCGCTGATGCGGCCGCAAACCGTAGGCTCCATCCTGGACGCAATCGGCAAGCACTGGCGGGTGGCGCCGGGCGCGGAAGTCACGCTGGAGGCCAATCCGACCAGCGTCGAGGCCACGCGCTTCAAGGGCTATCGCTCTGCCGGCGTCAACCGGGTTTCGCTCGGCGTGCAGGCGCTGGACGACGGCTCGCTGAAGGCGCTGGGTCGGCTGCACAGCGCGCGCGAGGCGCTCGAGGCGGTCGCGATCGCGCGTGGCGCGTTCGATCGCTACTCGTTCGATTTGATCTACGCCCGCCCCGACCAGACGCCTGCGATGTGGGCGGATGAACTGAAGCTCGCGATCTCGGAAGCGGCCGAGCATCTGTCGCTCTATCAATTGACGATCGAGGAAGGCACGCCGTTTTTCGGGCTGCACCAGGCCGGCAAGCTGAAGACGCCGGATGAAGCCACCGCGCGCGCGCTTTATGACGTGACGCAGGAAGTCTGCGCGCAGCAGGGCTTGCCGGCCTACGAGATTTCCAATCACGCCCGCCAGGGCGCGGCGTGCCAGCATAACCTCGTCTACTGGCGCGGCGAGGAATATGCCGGCATCGGACCCGGCGCCCATGGCCGTCTCGATATCGACGGTGTCAGGCACGCCATCGCCACTGAAAAGCGCCCCGAGGCCTGGCTGATGCGGGTCGAAGCGTCAGGCCATGGCGTCATCACCGACGACCGCCTCAACAGCGAGGAGCGCGCCGACGAATTCCTGTTGATGGGGCTGCGGCTCGCCGAGGGCATCGATCCCAAACGCTATCAGGCGTTGTCAGGCCGCGCGCTCGATCCGAACCGGATTGCGATCCTGCGCGACGAGGGCGCCATCGTGGTCGATGACAGCGGCCGGCTGCGGGTGACGCAATCCGGATTTCCGGTGCTCGACGCCGTGGTGGCGGACTTGGCGGCGTGAGCATCTGTCGCCCCGGCGAACGCCGGGGCCCATAACCACAGGGTTTGGTTGTTGCTGAAGGAAGGCAACTTCTAGCTTGCCCGAACGAGAGGCCGCGGCGTATGGGCCCCGGCTCAAGGCCGGGGCGACGAGATATTAGGCCCCAAAACTCTTTGGCGAGCCGGCGACCGGGACGCCGCCGCCGGAGGTGACGCGCATCACCGCGAGGCCGCGCTCATTGGTGCCGTCGGCGCGGAAGCGAAACAGCCCGTCGATGCCGGCAAAGCCGGAGGCATTGGTCAGCACTTCGGGCGCGAAGCGCTGCGGCCCCTGCGTTCGCGCCAGTGCGGCGACCAGCGCCACCGCGTCATAGGCCAGCGTTGCGGTGCGCACCGGCTCGCCACCGAATTTGGCGCGGTAGCGGCCGGCGAAACCGCGGAAGCCGGAAGGATCCGGCGCGGCATAAAGCCCGCCCTGCAAGGCCGCGCTCGCGAACACGCGCGGATTGTCCCAAAGACCGGTGCCGAGCAGCTGGATGTTGCGCAGATTGGCCCCGGCCGCGGTCAGCGCATCGGCGATCGTCACCACGGAATCGCCGTCGTCGGCCAGAAACAGCGCGTCCGCCTGGCCGAGCGCCTGCGCCACCGTGCGCGCGGCCGCGGCGCGATCGGCACCGTATTTTTCGAATGCGGCGACGCGGCCGCCGCGGCGCCCCACCGCCTGCTTGAAACTCGCCTCCACCACATTGCCATAGGCATTGTCAGGCAAAAGGGCCGCAAACGATCGCTTGCCGGTCGAGGCGGCGTATTCGATGATGCGGTTGACGTCGGATTCCGGCAGGAAGCTGAGGAGATAGACGCCGCGCCCCGCGACGCTGGAATCGGTCGAGAACGCAATCACCGAGACGCCCCGCGCGCGCGTCAGCTGCGCGGTAGCCGGCACCGACAGCGCAAACAGCGGACCGAGAATGATCTCGGCGCCTTCGTCGAGCGCCTGCTGGGTGCCCGCTTGCGCGCCCTGCGGGTTGCCACCGTCATCCTTGATCAGGAGCTGGATATTCGGATTCTGGAACTCGGCCAGCGCCATCTCCGCCGCGTTCCTCATCGATTGCGCCGCAACGCCGGCATTGCCGGACGCCGACAGCGGCAGGATCAATCCGACCTTGACCTGCCCGGTGCCGACCGCCAGCGGCTGCTGCGGTGGCCCGGAGGGGCCGGCCGCCGGCTGCTGAGGACTGAACGGATTGGAGAACTGACTGAGGCTTTGCTGCACGCCGGCACAGGCCCCGAGCAGGGGCGCGCCCAGGATCAGGCCTACCGCCGTGCGCCGGGTGGCCCCGGAAGACGGAGTTTTGGGCAGATCCTCCGGATTTCGCGGCCCCACCATCGCATCTCTTCTCTTGACCGACCGGGATCGGCCAGGACGTCAGCCTCCGCGCAATCGGGAGGGTGGATTCAGGCATATTGTCGGCGAATAGTTAACCAAAACAAAAGGATTAAGGCCCTGCGGCATAGACGCCGGTTGCAGGGTTCCGTCTCCTCACCGCCGTGTCCCACGGCACCCCAGCCCAGCGCGATTTCGCGCCAGCCGGTATCCCCTTCGCCCGAAAACGCATCTACACTGCCATTATGCGCGCAAAAGCTGCTTCCATAAATACACCTGAAGGCGCGATCGGCCCCCCGGCGCGGACTTTTTCGATTGTAGGCCATGTCCTGACCGCGCCGAGGGCGGTGGCCGGCCTGCATCTGGTGGCCACGCCTATCGGCAATCTCGGCGACATCACCTTGCGCGCGCTGGAGACGCTCGCCGGCGTCGACATCATCGCCTGCGAGGATACCCGCATCACCCGCCGGCTGACCGAGCGCTACGCCATCTCGGCGCTTTTAAAGCCCTATCACGAACACAACGCCGCACTGGCGCGGCCAAAGATCCTGGAGAAGCTGGCGCAGGGCGCCTCGATCGCTTTGGTCTCCGACGCCGGCACGCCCCTGATCTCCGATCCCGGCTTCAAGCTGGTGCGCGAGGCCTGCGCGGCCGGCCATGCCGTGATCGCGCTGCCGGGGCCATCCTCGGTGCTGGCGGCGCTCGCGGTGGCAGCGCTTCCCACCGACCGGTTTTTCTTCGAAGGCTTTCTGCCGTCGAAGCAGACCGCGCGCCGGGCGCGGCTCGCCGAGTTGGCGCGGATCGAGGCGACCCTGGTGATGTTCGAATCCGGCAACCGCGTGCAGGACACGCTGGCCGATCTCAACGAGATCATGGGCATGCGCGATGCCGCGATCTGCCGCGAGATGACGAAGATGCATGAGGACATCAGGCGCGCCAAGGTTTCCGAACTGGCGCACGATGCCGCGGCGCTGGAGACGCGCGGCGAATTCGTGCTGGTGATCGGTCCGCCGCAGGCCGATGCGAAGATCATGGCGGAGCACGACCTCGACGATCTCTTGCGGGCATCGCTCGCCCGCGACAGCCTCAAGGATGCGGTCGGGTATGCGGTCGAACTTTCAGGCCGGCCGCGCCGCGAGATCTATGCCCGCGCGCTGGAGCTCGCCCGGGAAATCAACGCGAAGGGCGACGATGGCCAAGCGTGACGTCACGACTGACGCTACCGCATCGGACAAGCCGGCAAAACTCGCCTCGCCCGCCCGGGTCGCGGCGTTTCGCACCGGGCTATCCGCTGAAAGCCGCGCCGCCGCTTATCTGATGGCCAAAGGCTATCGCATCCTGGCAAAGCGTTTTCGCACGCCCCATGGTGAGATTGATCTGGTTGCGCGCAAGCGCAACCTGGTCGCCTTTGTCGAGGTCAAGGCCCGCCCCAGCCTCGATGAGGCCGCCTACGCGGTGACGCCGCGCCAGCAGGCGCGCATCATCGCCGCCGCCCAGGCCTGGCTGATGGCGCATCCTGAACACGAGAATTTCGAGCTGCGTTTCGACGCCATGCTGATTGCGCCCCGGCGATTGCCGCGCCATCTGTTAGCGGCGTTCGACGCCAGCACCTGACAGCTTCTTCAAACAGCGCCAACCCCGCGGACATCCCCATGAAATTGAACGTCGCCGTCCAGATGGACCCCATCGAGCGCATCAACATCCGCGGCGACTCGACCTTCGCACTGCTCCTGGAAGCGCAAAAGCGCGGCCACGGCCTGTCCTATTACACCCCCGACAAGCTGTCGCTGTTGTCGGAGCAACTGGTGGCGCCGGTGTCGATCCTTTCCGTGCGCGACGAGGCCGGCGATCATTTTACCCTCGGCGAGGCGCGGCGAGAGCCGCTGGCGCAATTCGACGTCATCCTGCTGCGGCAGGATCCGCCGTTCGATCTCGCTTACATCACGTCAACGCATTTTCTGGAGCGGCTGCATCCAAAAACGCTGGTCGTGAACAACCCGGCCAGCGTGCGCAACGCGCCGGAAAAGATCTTTGTGATGGATTTCCCGCAGCTGATGCCGCCGACGCTGATTTCGCGCGACCTCGACGAAATCAACGCCTTCCGCGACGAGCACGGCGCCGTGGTGATGAAGCCTCTGCACGGCCATGGCGGTGCCGCGGTGTTTCGTATCATGCCGCAGGACATGAATTTCGGCTCGCTGTTCGACATGTTCTCGGTGACGTTCAAGGAACCCTGGGTGATCCAGCGCTTCATTCCCGAGGTCAAGCACGGCGACAAGCGCATCATCCTGGTCGACGGCGAATTCGCCGGCGCCGTCAACCGCGTGCCGGCGCCCGACGACCTGCGCTCCAACATGGTACGCGGCGGCGCGGCGCAAGCCACCGAACTCAGCGACCGCGAGCGCGAAATCTGCGCGACGCTGGCGCCGCACCTGCGCGAGCGCGGCCTGCTGTTCGTCGGCATCGACGTCATCGACGGCAATCTCACCGAGATCAACGTCACCTCGCCAACGGGAATCCGCGCCATCGCGCGACTGGGCGGGCCGGATGTGGCGGCGAAAATCTGGGACGTGATCGAAGGCAAGCGGGGGTAGGGCCGCCGCTGCTATTGGCGGGCCCCCGGTCGGCGGCAACCTCTCAGCAATCAATGGAACCTGACCAACGGCGTCCGTGCCCTCGCGCGGCTGGCTTTGAGCATCATTGGAACGGCCCGGGATTTCGTCCGTTGGTTCGATACGGAGGACAGCCATGACGACGGAAAAGCGGGAAACGGTCAGCCTGATCGGCAGCGACAAGGTTGAGGATACGGCGGTCTACGGTGCCGATGGCGAAAAGATCGGTTCCATCGAGCGGGTCATGATCGAAAAAGTCAGCGGCCGGGTTTCCTATGCCGTGCTCAGCTTTGGCGGGTTCCTCGGGATCGGCGATGACTATTATCCGCTGCCGTGGCACTCGCTCAAATACAACGTCGAACTGGGCGGCTATCAGATCATGATCCCGATCGAGAAGATCCAGGGCGCGCCGAAATATGCGCGCAGCGGTACGTGGGATTGGGAGCGCGCGCAGGGCGTCGATGATTATTACGGCGTGATTCCGACCTGAACGGAATACGCGTTCGCGGGCGGAGCGCGCTGCATCCGGAAAAAGGATGACGACGGCAGCTTTGGGATGGCGCGCGTCCTTGAAGATCCCGGCTAGTCGCTGGGTGTCGACAGCAAGCCCCGATATTGATCCGCCGCGGCCTCCTCGACGGCGCCTCGCCTCGCCAGCTGCTCGATGCAATGCATGGCGAGACCGTGGGATTGGTAACAATAATGGGCAATCAGAGCGAGATGCTTGAGCTGTTCCACGTCCATGGCATCCGGCCTGGTGAAATCGCGAACGTAGACGACATCGGCTTCGACGAGCTGGTTCAGGGCCGCGTAGGGATCGCTGGCGAGCAGCGGCGCGATCATTCGCCTGTTGATCGCGGTAAATGCATGCGGCACGAAGCCGAGCTTGCGCAATTCCAGGTCAATGTCGCCAAAGGCCGGCTGGCCCTTGTAGAGAGCAACAAACGAGACCTCGGTCTGGGTCGCGACGGCTTGCGCCAAACGCCGCTGGCCGTGCTGAAAAACATTAAGTTCGGAAC
>Ga0302320_10001600_pt1 | contig 54256 bp, 40 predicted proteins | sample Bog_T0_3_FD_202130 | JGI IMG/M metagenome (GOLD analysis project Ga0302320, IMG submission 202130) | Peat permafrost microbial communities from Stordalen Mire near Abisko, Sweden - Bog_T0_3 | ecosystem: Environmental > Terrestrial > Soil > Wetlands > Peat | place: Sweden: Abisko, Stordalen Mire...
GAATCGCAGTCAGAAATACTGCTGCTCAATTCACCGACAATCTCACCCACGATTTCACCCGCAAAGTGACTATAAGCTGTTTATATATATAGACATGCAGCCAATTGAACAGCAAACAATCGAATCAAATTCGCGTCGGGACGATGGCGGTCTCAGGGAGCATTTACTCATTTGACCACGACTGATGCGACGGCTTGCCTGAATCTCACCCACAATTGACCCACACAACGGATTTCAATGCCCATTTTGGCTGCTTTTTGATGCTATAAAGTGCATCTAAGTTGTTGATTATTATAGACATATACGCATTAGGAAACTGCTGCTCTATCCACCTGAGCTACGGGGCCATTTTTAGAATCAATTACTTAAGAAAATAATGGTTTTCTGCAACCAATTTTAATTCATTTGAATGAACGGGAGACTTTCCGGTACTCGATGGGATTGAATCAGTGACTGGATGCATACAAACTCCGCCCAATATCAATATGGTAGCATTCGCCGTATTGTGCGGGCGAAGACAGGGGCGGGAAGAGTGGCTCAGAGAGGCTGACATAGCCGGCCAGAAAAACGCATACTGCCCGGTGCGTGATTCGGGGCCGGAATTGGCGAACTGACTGCCAGATGCGGCCACGGTTGCGATGTGGCCCGAGCTCGCCGATACAGCCCCAGGATCGGACCAGCGTAGATTGCTGAATGGGCTGCAGGCGAGGCGTCGTTGGAGTTATAGCAGTAGATGCGCCAGGAGGTCCATCTGGAATTGTCACGGTCTGCGCGCTGCTGCAAGTGCAGGGGAGGAGTTATCACCGGCGCAGCAGTCGGCTCCTGGAGCGCAGTTATGCCGGAGGCTCTGGAGGCGTAGCTGCTGACTCAGGGGTAACTCACATTTGAAGTTCAGGAGTTACAGGATTGTTTTTCACTCGATACTAAAGTCGTCGCTGGCATACTGGCTGCCACAATCACTGTGGAAGATCCGCGCTGCCATCGTCTGGCCCGACTCCACAAGTCGAACCGCTTCCTGCTTGAACGCAAGCGTGTAACGACCACACGTTGCCTTCGTCATCTTCGTGTCCCTTTCGCCACTAAAGCAGCTTGCCAAGGGATACGTTTTGCGGGGGCATATCCAAGTGCGAATCGGCAACACGCCGGCCTGGTATGCGGTATTCGACCTCGAAGACATCGATGCTCCCCTCCCAAAGATCGGGAAGGCGCAGTTAGTAAATAAGATGCCGCAGTTAGTAAATAAATAATCAGATGTGATAGTTGTCACTTGACGCGCATCATAAGTTTAATATAGCGTTCAGTCAATTTTGCTATTCCTTTTTGGGCCCCCTGATTCCTCTCCGGTATCCTCAACCGGTGCACGGGATGGGTGTGTGTTCCACCTCTATGCTCGAACATCCTGATGTGATCCACATGGAATAGCGAGCTGAGGTGTGTCCCCATGTCAGATACCGCACGTTCCGCGACTTCGACTGTTTGCCTTCCTTCGTTTCTTACCGTTGCTTCCAGCATGATTCGTTTTTCGCCGGCGCGGTTGAGGGGCACGTTTCTGTCCGGTTGCCGGGCGGCGCTGGTTCTGGCGGGATTCGTGTGCCTGCTGGCCGCTCCGGCCTGGGCGCAGTACACAGTGACCAACACCAATGACAGCGGCGCGGGATCGCTGCGCTATGGCATCGACTCGAACGCCACTGTGATCAATTTTGCCGCGGGAGTGACCGGAACGATCACGCTTTCCAGCGCCAACGGGGCATTGAATCTCACCACTCCGGTGGTCATCAACGGGCCGGGCGCCGGCTCGCTGACCATCTCCGGTGGCGGAGGCGCATTCAACATCTTCGGGATAAACACGACAGGTGCGGTGAAGATCTCCGGGTTGACCATCGCCAGTGGAGGAGGCTATTACGAGTCACCCGGCGTCTACCTCGGAGGCGCTCTGACGATCAATAATGGCACAGTCACTGCTGACCGTTGCACGTTTTCCGGCAATAGCGCCCAGGGCGGCTACGGCGGGGCGATTTTTATGCAAGGCCCCGCCGCGAGCTCTTCGCTCACCGTCACCAACAGCACCTTCTTTGGCAATTCCTCCCCGAACAATGGGAACGGCGGGGCGGTTGCTATCCAGACGGGCAGTACCGCAGTTTTATCCGGCGACACCTTTTATGGCAATTCGTCAGACACCGGCGGGGCGATAGTAAACTTTGGCACCCTGACGCTGACCGACGATACCTTCTTCGGCAACCGTGCCTACGGCACAAGCCAGCCCGCAGGCGGGGCCATCTATAACGCCGGGACGCTGAAGGCGACCAACAACTCCTTCTCGCGCAATAACGCGCCCACGGGCTATGGCGGCGCGATTTATAACCAGACGACATTCTCGGTCGACAACAACAATGTGCTGACCGGAGACGGGGGCGGAGAGTGCTCGGGGCTGAGCTGCCCCACCAATGGCACTGACGGCAACATTGTGAGCGTAACCAGTGTTCTGCTGCCTCTGAGCTGGTACGGTGGGCCGACGCAGACGATGCTTCCCCCGATGGGCTCGCCGGTCGTCTGCGGGGGGAGTGCGGCCAATGCGACGTCCGCAGGGGTGACACACGACCAGCGCGGCAACGGTATGCATCAATGCACCAACAATTCGTTGGTGGACGCGGGAGCGACGCAGTTGAATATTGTGGCGACGGTGGTGGGTACCGGCGACACCAATGACGGATCGTGTACGAGCTCGATCTGCACACTGCGTGACGCCATCACCGCGGCCATGAGCAGTTCGAACGTCAACAAGCCAGGCGTGGAGATTGCATTCGATCCGACACTGACCGAGAACGCAACCTCTGCGTCTCCGGTGAAGATCACCCTGGGCAGCACCCTCCCGGAAATAAGCGGCCCCCCTGTCATCAACATCATGGGAACCGCGGCCAACTTGCTATCCGTCTCCGGCAACGGCAACCTGGTCTTCGATGTTGCTTCCGGAGCGACGGCCAGTTTGAACAACCTGACCATCACCGGGGGCGTCGCGCAATTTGGCGGCGGCGCCGGCGCTGCCAACGCAGGCACGCTGACCGTGAATGACAGCACCGTGTTGGGCAATACGGCGTATGGAACTGGCGGTGGCATCGACAACAGCGGCACGCTGGCCGTGAACAACAGCACCTTCTCGGGCAATACCGCAGCCACATTGTTCGGCCTCATCGCAGGCACGGGGGGCGGCATCTACAACTCCGGCACGCTTACGGTGAGCAACAGCACCTTCACCGCAAATTCCACCACCGGCTATGGCGGCGGCATCTACAACGGAGCCACGGCCGCGATCAGCAACAGCACCTTCTCTGCCAATTCCGCCACCTCCGCAGGCGGCGGCATCGACAACTCCGGTACGTTGACATTGAGCAACACCATCGTCTCCGCAGACACTGGCGGCGACATCTCCGGCAGCTATACCACCGGCGGCGTGAACCTGGTGGGCGGCACGGCCCAGCTCAACGCATTGGGCTGGAACGGCGGACAGACGCAGACCATGGACCCGAACCCGAACCCGTTAGGCGGAGGCAGTTCGGTCACCGGAAAGGGACTTTTCGTTTTCGGCGAGGCCGCCACCGACCAGCGTGGCGCCCCACGGCCAGCAACCGTCGGGGGAGCGATCGATATTGGCGCGGTGCAGACCACCAGCGAGCCCGCTGTGATCGGATCCGTGACTCCCAATGCCGGTCCGAGTGCCGGGGGCACTACGGTCACCATCACAGGCTCGGGGTTCCAGAGACTGCCTACTGTGTATTTCGGCAGCACGGCGAGCTCATTGGTCTCAATCATTTCCGATTCCGTCATGACAGCCCGTTCGCCCGCGGGTTCCGCAGGGACCGTGGACATCACTGCGGGGAACATCGTGATGGGACTCAGCACTACCAGCGCGGCCGATCTGTTCACCTATCTTCCTGTACCCGCAGTCACCTCCGTCAGCCCCTCCAGCGGCCCGCAGGCGGGCGGGACCAGCGTAACCATATCCGGGACCAGCTTTACCGACGCAACCGCGGTTAAGTTTGGCACCAAGGCAGCCACAAGCTTCTCGGTCGTCAGCGCCTCGGAGATCACGGCGGTCGCGCCGTCCGGCACTGCCGGAACTGTGGATATCACTGTGACCACGCCGGGCGGGACCAGCCCGACGAACGTGGATGATGAGTACAGCTATATACCCGCGCCGACGGTGACATCTGTCAGCCCCAGTGTCGGAGGGACGGCGGGCGGGACCACCGTGACGATCACCGGAACGAGCTTCACCGGCGCAACGGCGGTGAAGTTTGGCGCGACGGCAGCCACGAATGTCACGGTCAATAGCGCTACCAGCATCACGGCGACCTCGCCGTCCGGCAGCGCCGGAACCGTCAATATCACCGTGATCACGCCGGGCGGAACCAGCGCGACCAACACGGGTGATGACTTCGTCTATGAAGCCGCGCCGACGGTGACCAAAATCGCCCCGGCCGTCGGTCCCATCAACGGCGGTACCAGCGTGACCATCACCGGAACCAACTTTACCGGCGCATCTGCGGTGATGTTTGGCGCCAATGCAGCCACGAATGTCACGGTCACCAGCTCTACGAGCATCACGGCAACCTCGCCGTCCGGCAGCGCCGGAAACGTCGACGTCACCGTGACCGCGCCGGGCGGGAAAAGCACGACCAGCGCGAAGGACCAGTTCACCTATGAACCTACGCCGACGGTGACCTCGGTCAGTCCCACCAGCGGGCTGCTGGCGGGCAGCACCAGCGTGAAGATCACCGGAACCAACTTTACCGGCGCAACGGCGGTGAGTTTTGGCGGCACGGCAGCCGCCAGTTTCTCTGTGACGAACTCGACAACCATCACGGCGACCTCGCCGGCAGGCAGTGCCGGAACCGTCAATATCACCGTGACCGCGCCGGGCGGAACCAGTTCCATCACCACCGGGGACCAGTTTACCTATCAAGCTGCGCCAACGGTGACCGCGATCAATCCCAGCTACGGCACGACGCAGGGCGGGACCACCGTAACGATCACTGGAACCAACTTTACCGGCGCAACGGCAGTGAAGTTTGGCACGACGGCAGCCGCGAGTTACACGGTGGCGAGCGCCACCAGCATCACGGCAACTGCGCCTGCCGGCACCGGCACGGTGGATATTATGGTGACCACGGCGAGCGGGACCAGCGCGACGAGCGCGGCGGACCAGTTCACCTATCAAACGCTGCCCACGGTGACAGCGGTCAATCCCAGCAGCGGTCCGCTGACGGGCGGGACCACTGTGACCATCGGCGGAACGAACTTTACCGGCGCAACGGCGGTGAAGTTTGGCACCATCTCAGCCACAAGCTTCTCGGTGACGAACGCCACGAGCATCACGGCGACCGCACCGGCCGGCAGTGCCGGAACGGTCAATATCACCGTGACTACGGCGAACGGGACCAGCGCGGTGGTCGCGCAAGACCAGTTCACGTATGAAGGCGCGCCGACGGTGACCGCGATCAGTCCCACCATGGGAGGCACGGCGGGCGGAACCAGCGTGACCATCACCGGAACCAACTTTACCGGCGCAACGGCGGTGAAGTTTGGCGCGACCGCAGCCACTAGTTTCACGGTCAACAGCGCGACCAGCATCACGGCGACCTCGCCGTCTGGCAGCGCCGGAATGATCAACATCACCGTGACTACGCCGATCGGGACCAGCCCGGCCGTCACGGCGGACCAGTTCACCTATCTGGCCGCGCCTACGGTGACCTCGGTCAGTCCCATCAGCGGTCCGCTGGCGGGCGGGACCAGTGTGTCGATCACCGGAACCAACTTTACCGGCGCAACCGCGGTGAAGTTTGGCACGACGGCAGCCACCAGTTTCACGGTCAACAGCGCGACCAGCCTCTCGGCGACCTCGCCGGCCGGCAGCGCTGGTGCAGTCAATATCACCGTGACCGCGCCGGGAGGGACCAGTGCGACCGGCGCAGGAAACCAGTTCACCTATGTATCCGTGCCTGCGGTGAGTGCGATCAATCCCAGCAGCGGCACGTCGGCTGGCGGGACCAGTGTGACGATCACCGGAACAAACTTTACCGGCGCAACGGCGGTGAATTTTGGCACGACGGTAGCCACCAGTTTCACGGTCAATAGCTCTACGAGCATCACGGCGACTTCGCCGGCCGGCAGCGCCGGTAAGGTCGATATCACCGTGACCGCGCCGGGCGGAACCAGCGCGGCCGGCACGCAGGACCAGTTCACCTATATCGCGGCGCCGACAGTGCTCGGAATCAACCCCACAGGAGGCACCGCGGCGGGCGGAGTGCAGGTGAATATCTTTGGAACGAACTTTACCGGCGCGACGGCGGTGAAGTTTGGCACGGCGGAAGCCACGAGTTTCACGGTCAATAGCTCCGGGTTCATCACGGCAACCGCGCCGGCCGGCACCGGTACGGTGGATGTCACCGTGGCCGCGCCGGGTGGAACCAGCGCCACCAGCGCCGCGGACCAGTTCACGTATCTCTTGCCGGCCATCATCACGGTTGTGGGCGGGAGCCCGCAGACGGCCTACGTCGGAGCGCCGCTTGCCAATGCGTTGCAGGTGAAGGTGATCAACGGCAGCGGCATCGCGGTTCCGGGAGTGACGGTGAACTTTGCCGCGCCCGGCAGCGGCGCCAGCGCCACACTTTCCAGATCCAGCGCAGTTACGGGCTCGAATGGGGTGGCCAGCGTGACGGCCACAGCCAATGCGACGACGGGAAACTATAGTGTGACGGCCGGGGTGACCGGATTGAGTTCAGTCAGCTTCAGCCTGACCAACCAGACGGAGCCGGCGTATGTGGTCACCACGCTGGTGGATGATGTGACCGGCGACGCGGACAAGTGCAACGATACCTCGCAGGGTGCGCTGCCGCTCATTGGCTGCAGCCTGCGCGACGCCATAGCGGCAGCGGCGGCCATGGCGGCCAACATTCCCGGGACCATGCCGGCGATCAGCTTTGCCGGCACGCAGAGCACCGGTCTGGGCGCCATCACGTTCGGTCCTGGAGTGACCGGGACGATCACGCTGAACAGCGGCTTGAAGATCAGCGGAAACATGAGCATCGCCGGGCCCGGCCCCAACCTGCTGACTGTCTCAGGAAACTCGACGTTCCCCATCCTCTACGTCAATGGCGGCGTAACGGCCGCGATCTCCGGGCTGACCGTCACCAAAGGATACGGAGTCTATTCCATCAACGCGGACGGCGGCGGCATCATCAATAAGGGCACGCTGACGTTGAGCAACAGCACCATCTCCGGAAACTCCGGCGGCAACTCCGGCTCCGGCGCCGGCATTGCTAACAGCGGCGCGCTGACGGTGATCAACAGCACCTTCTCCGGAAACATCACCGCCGCTGGATTCGGCGGCGGGATCATGAACTTCAATACGCTGACGGTGAGCAACAGCACATTCTCCGGCAATAGCGCCCTGAGCGGCTACGACGGTGGCGGCATCCATAACGATGGCACGCTGACGGTCAGCAACAGCACATTCTCCGGCAATATCGGCGGCTTACTCGGCGGCGGCGGCGGCATCGGCAACTCCGGCACGATGACATTGAACAACAGCATTGTCTCCGGAAATTCGAATGGCAATGTAACGGGCTCCTATAACAGCGGTGGCGTCAATCTGGTCGGCGGAACGTCCGGGCTGAGCGCACTGGGCTGGTACGGCGGTCCGACACAGACCATGGTTCCCTTGAGCGGCAGCGCAGCCCTCGGCGCGGGCAGCTTCCTCAGCGGCGAGCTCGCCACGGATCAGCGCGGCGCTTCCCGCCCATCCACCACCGGCGCCGCAATTGACATTGGCGCGGTGCAGGTCACGGGCAACGGGCCCATGATCGGCTCGGTCACACCCAATTTAGGTCCGCTTGCCGGCGGAACCTCGGTTGCGATCACCGGCACCGGCTTTGCCGCCGCAACGGCGGTCGATTTTGGCGCAACCGCAGCCACCAACTTCTCGGTACACAGCGCGATCAGCATCACCGCAACCGCGCCGGCCGAGATCTCCGGCACAGTGGACATCGGCGTAACCGCCGGCGGCAAGACCAGCGCGGCCAGCACAGCCGATGAGTTTACCTATGAAGCTGCGCCCACGGTGACCGCAGTCAGCCCCTCCGCCGGCTCATCGGCCGGGGGCACCATCGTGGCGATTACCGGATCGGGCTTTACCGGAACAACCGCGGTCAAATTTGGCACGACCGCAGCCACCAGTTTCACGGTCGACAGCCCGACCAGCATCACGGCGCTTGCGCCGGCCGGCGCCGGCACAGTGGATATCACCATCGTCACGACCATCGGGACCAGCGCTACCAGTGCGTCCGATCAGTACACCTTTGAAACGGTGCCCGCGGTGACCGCGATCAGTCCCACCAGCGGCCCGGCAGCGGGCGGCACCAGCGTGACGATCGCCGGAGCGAACTTTACCGGCGCAACCGCGGTGGATTTTGGCGCGATTGCAGCCACGAGTTTCACGGTCATTAACCCCACAACCATCACGGCAACCTCGCCGGCCGGCGCCGGTACAGTGGATGTCACCGTCACGACGCCGGCTGGGACCAGCTCGACCAGCGCCGCGGACCAGTTCACGTATCAGGCCGCGCCCACGGTCACCGCAGTCAGCCCCAGCGACGGAGCGACGACCGGCGGCGCCAGCATCACCATCACCGGAACGCACTTTACCGGCGCAACGGCGGTCGAGTTTGGCGCAACACCCGCCACGAGTTTCACCATCAACAGCGCCACCAGCATCACGGCGACCTCGCCGGCCGGTACCGGCACGGTGGATATCACCGTGACCGCGACGGGCGGCACCAGCGCCACCAGCGCGGCCGACCAGTTTACCTACGTCGTGCCCTTGGCAACTGCACTCAGCACAACCACGCCCAGCGTGAACTACGCCTATGGCGAGCCGCCAACCATTTCGGTGACCCTGGCCCCGCCGAGCGCTACCGGCATCGTCCCCGGCAACATCACCGCAACGCTGGACACGACCATCCCGCTGACGGTGACGGCGGGCACCGGAATCAACACCTTTAACATCACGGTTCCCACCACGGTCGCCGTGGGCACGCACAGCATCGCGGTCGCATTCACCGGAACGGGCGAGTACACGGCCAGCACCCTCAGTCCGCCGATTTCGCTCACGGTGACGGCGCCCAGCCTGGTGGTGAACAATACCGGCGACGGGGGCTCCGGCGCTTCGGATTGCCCGGCCAACCCCACCACCTCCGGGGCAGGCAACTGCACGCTGCGCGATGCGATCGCTGCGGCCGCTGCCATCCAGGGAGGCAGCATCACCTTCGACCCGGCGGTCTTTGGGACGGCGCAGACCATTACCCTGAACAGTTCTTTGACGATCAGCGGAAACATGAGCATTACCGGGCCAGGCGCCAACCTGCTGGCCGTCTCAGGAAACTCGGCGTTCCCCGTGTTCGAGGTCAACAAAGGAGTGACGGCCTCCATCTCCGGGGTGACCGTCACCAAGGGATACGGCGTCTACAGCATCAGCGCGGACGGCGGCGGCATCTTTAACTGGGGCACGTTGACGGTGAGCAACTGCACCATCTCCGGCAACTCCGGCGGCAACACCGGCTCCGGCGGCGGCATCGCCAGCTATGGCACGCTGACAGTAATCAACAGCACCATCTCTGGAAACAGCACCACAGCCTACGGCGGCGGTATCTTTAACGCTTACGCCACGCTGACGGTAATCAACAGCACCTTCTCCGGGAACACCGCCGGCGCCGAGGGCGGTGCCATCCATAACGACGCCACACTGGCGGTCAGCAACAGCACATTCTCCGGTAATACCGGCGGCTTCGTCGGCGGTGGCGGCATCGGCAACCCCGGTACGCTGACATTGAAAAACAGCATTGTCGCCGGGAATTCGGGCGGCGACGTAAAGGGTACATATAGCAGCGGCGGCGTCAATCTGGTAGGCGGCACTCCCGGTCTGAGCGCATTGGGCAATTACGGCGGCCCCACACAGACCCTGCTTCCACTGCCGGGTTCTGCGGCCATCTGCGCGGGCAGCGCCAGCACAGCAGCCGGCGCGGGCATCACCAGCGACCAGCGCGGCGTAACCATGAACCTGACCACGGCAAATGCGGCCGCATACACCGGCGTGGGCGGCTACTGCCCCGCGGGTTCCATCGATATCGGCGCGGTGCAGACGGACTACGCGCTGAGCTTCAGCCCAAGCACCGGCAATCCCGCGGCGCAGCAGGCTTATGGAGTCGCATTCCCAGCGACCGTTCTGGTCACTGAGAGCGGCAATCCGGTGAACGGCGCTTCAGTACCCGTGACCCTGACGGCAAACACCAGCGGAGCCACACTTGCCAGTTCGCCCGCCTACGCGACAACCCTCGCGGACGGCACCGCCACCTACTCGGTGACGGTGAATGGCACGGGCATGGCCAGCGGCCTTTCGCTGACCGCGTCCATGCCGGCGCCGGTCACGCTGACGGCGGCCAGCAATTCATTCACAGTCTACGGAGTCCCGACAGTCAGCCTGGTCAGCCCCAACAGCGGGTCTCAGTCCGGCGGAACGGCAGTGACCATCACCGGAACAAACTTCGCCTTCGTGTCGGGGATGAATTTCGGCGGAACAGCAGCCACGAGTTTCACTGTGATCAGCGATACCAGCATCGCGGCGACCTCGCCTGCCGGCACTCCCGGGGCGGTGGATATCACCGTGGTTGGGACAGGCGGGACCAGCGCCACCAACACGGGGGACAAGTTCACCTATCTGTCTCAACTGTCGCAGACCATCAGCTTTGCCAACCCGGGCACACAGACAGTTGGAACGCCGCTGGCGCTCGTGGCAACCGCAACCTCCAACCTGGGCGTGACCTTTAAGTCGGACACCACAAGCGTCTGCACGGTTTCCGGAACAAAGGCACAATTCCTGATCTCCGGAAGCTGCACCATTGAAGCCATTCAGGCGGGCAATACATCCTATGCGGCGGCTCCGGAGGTTGGACAGACCTTCTCCGTCAGCTATGCCGTTCCCACGGCGACAGGGGTTACGCCGAACAGCGGTTTGCAGTCCGGCGGCACCAAGGTCGTGATCACCGGGACGCACTTCACCGGCGCAACCGCGGTCATGTTTGGCAGTTCCGCGGCCGCCAGCTTCACGGTCAACAGCGATACGAGCATCACCGCGACCGCTCCAGCAGAGGTTCCCGGAGTCGTGAACATGATCGTCACCGCGCCGGGTGGAACCTGCGCCACCGGCGCCGCGAACGACTTCACCTATTTGCCGCTTGCCTTCACCATGACGATTGTGGGGCCGTCCAGCCAGACCGTGGTTCCGGGCAGTACCATCACGTACCAGGTGACGGTAGACCCCGCGTACGGCAACTATGCAGGCACGGTGAATTTCACGGTCGCCGGGCAGCCGCCGAACTCGACGGTCACCTTCTCACCGACCAGCATTACGGCCAGCGGAGGCAAGCAGACCATTACGGTCACCATCCAAATCCCTGCGATCATCAGCTCTGTGCAAACTCCGCCGCGGCCGGCGTCGGGACGCAAGCTGCAGTCTCTGACGCTGGCGTTCCTGTTGCTGTTCGGAATAGGCGGTCTACGACGGCGCGGGAAACAACTCCGGCGCCTGTTGTGCATCGCAATCCTGGTGGTGGCCGGAGGCGCGGCCACGCTCATCGGTGGATGCGGCGGCGGCGGCTACTTTGACCAGGCGCCGCATACGTACACCATCACCGTGACTGCAACAGCGGGCACCGTGGTGAAACAAGCAACTTTCACGTTGAACGTGCAGTAGCGCCAAGGAGACATACGATGCAAAGATTACTCGGCAGTATGCTCCTCAGCGGAGCAATGACAGTAGCCATGACAACGACGGCGGCTGCACAGATTGCGCACCAGGCTGATGCGCAGCCGAAATACCCTGTCGAGGTGGCACTCACCTACAACGCCGCGTATTCCGGCACTGCTGGTTCGAAGAGTTTCTGGATGCAGGGCGGCAGCGCGGAGTTGGACGCCACCATATTTCGCGGTTTTGGGCTGGCGGCCGACTTTGCCGGCCTGCACACAGGCAACATCAACTCTTCCGGCGTGGGGTTGGACATGGTGACGACCACGTTCGGCCCCCGCTATGCCTGGAAACCGGCGAAGGGGAAGTACTCGATCTTCGGAAAGGCGCTGGTAGGCGAGGCCTTCGGGTTTAACAGCGTCTTCCCCGGCCCTTCGGGCGCAAACACGGTAGACCACACCCTGGCCGTGGAGGCCGGCGGCGGCATCGATATCGCGCTCAGGCCGCATCTCGCGCTGCGCGCCGTTGACGCCGACTGGCTGCGAACCCAATTCCCCAACTCCACCACGAACTCGCAGAACAATCTGCGGCTGGGCGCTGGAATTGTCCTGCGATTCCAGTAGCCGCTCTCAGCAAAGTTCTTCCGGGCTGCGTTGGCGGCATCGCTCAAAGTGCATGGGTACCTGTAGTGGTGCCCTGAATCCAGTCATTCAGGGGTTGCTGCACTCCGCAATCCAGGCATACGTTTGTGGCAAATCGAGCGGCGCAGTGTGGACATATCGCTCCGGTTTCAAAGGTGTCGAACGGCTGCCCGCAGAGCCCACATTGCCAGTACGCGCCAATAGGCGGCGCGGTCCGGCAACTCGGGCATGCGTACCTCCCGCGGCGCGGCAGCTTGGCAACCCTCAACAACTCCCGTGCGTGCTTCAGGCCCCCCCAACAATTCATGAGCATGAAGGCCGCCATCGCTCCGAACCAGATGGATCGTACCCAGAGCGCCAAGGCAAAGAACGCGACGATGCCCACCAGGCCGAGAACCGTGGCAACCATCAAGCTTCGTGCGCGGCCCAACACAAACCACATTAGAGACCGCAGAATCTGCCCGCCGTCCAGGGGATAGATTGGCAACAGGTTGAATACCAGCAGGGATACATCAATCCACATGACCGCCCGCAGCAACAGGTAGGCATCGGGCATTGTGTGCGCCCATCCCATTGACCGGGTAATCTCAACCGCCCCAAACAGGACAGGAAAGAGAACGACGTTTACAAGAGGCCCAGCAGCGATGCTCCAGAGCGTAGCGCCTGGACGTTGTGGCGGGTTCACATACGCCACACCACCGAGAGGCCAAAGCGTAATCTGGTTCGCCGTACCTCCAACTTGCCGGCAAGCCATAGCGTGGCCGAACTCGTGGAGCAGGACAATCGAGAACAGCGCCAGGTACTCCAAAATGTTCCAGACAACGGAGGTGTACCAGCCTTTCCGGCTCTCGATTTCATAGGCTGCAACGAGGAACCAGGACCAGTGGAGGAATACCTCGACTCCGGCGAAACGGAACAGATGGATGGAATTACCGCGAGTACTCAGCATCTCGATAGCTTACTTGATGAGGCTGATCCCACCGCGGCGCATCCGCTGAAGGCAGGCGGAGGTCTGAATATCGCACTTTCGCCGCGCATCGCCCTGCGCGCTTTTGTTGCGGATTGGTTGCGCACCAACCGCCCAACACCGCCACCAACGTGCAGAACAACGTCAGCCTTGGCGCCGGAGTGGTGATGCGGTTCCGATAATCACCGGCAAACACCATGGCCTGCGCCAACAGAACTATAAGTCTGTTTACTGGTATAGGTACCAGGCAAAAGGAGAGTCGACGGAGCTGGTGCGGTGTCTGAACCGCCTTCTCACGGAATGTAATGACGAACATACGAGACGGCAACGGTTTGAGATTGCATACGGCAATTGCTACCATCGCCATCGCAGCTACTTCGGCACATAGGAGGCTGCCGCTATTAATTAACGTTCGGGGCTCTCGCTCCGGACCATGGCTTTGCATTTAGCACTTGCAATTCCGCCCGGCATCGGTACAATTCGAGGAAATCTGTTCTGGGAATGGAGATTTCGATTTTTGAAATATTACATTCACGGCTAGTTCTCCCGAGTCTGCGCGCGGCTCTGATCTTCTTTGTGCTGCTCCTCGGTACTATCCAGGCACTGGCGGTTGCGCTGAGTTTGGGCGGAGTTCGCCTTAACCAGTTAATAGCCATCTTCATCCTTGCGGCAGCAACGGCATTAGCGTTTATCGTGAGCCGAAGTTTCGAGCAGGGAACTCCCAAGGTCAGCTCTCGGGCAGTACTGTCGTTGTTCTCGCCTCTTCAGTTCCGGTTGTTACTGATAACCGCGTTGACCCTATTTGGCGCGCTTGGTTTGCTCTCCTGCCTGACACAAGACCTTTCGTATGACGGAAATTCCTATCACATTCCAATCATGAACGAATGGGCAACCAGCGGGTACATTCAAGACGCCGATCCGGCATTTGACAACAGCCAATTCATGAACGGCTACCCAAAGGGCGCCGAAACAGTTACGTTTGTTGTTGTCCAGGCCTTGAACGGCAAACTAGTCAACTCCCTCAATTTGCTCTATGCGCCTCTCGGCTTTTTCGGAATTGCTTTACTATGCCAGTTGTTCGGGGCATCGCCCAGAGACAGCCTGGTGTTTGGCGCCGCCTATCTTATTGTTCCGGCCAACGCCATTCAATACAGTTCGACGTATGTGGACGCTGCATTTGGATCAGCGGCGATCGCACTCCTGGCTCTGCTTGCCTCAAATCTCGTGGTCAAGCGCGAGAGTTGGTTTGTGCAAGCGCTGGTAATTGGTTGCGCCATCGGCAATGTGATCGCCATTAAAGGTTCCGGTCTTCTGATGGTGATAGTATGCCTCGCGAGCTTTTTGGCGTGGGCAATGATGGCATCTCGCGGAGTTGAGAAGCGACTTACAGTTCTACTCTTGCTGACTTGCTTCTCGCTGGTAATTGCAACTGCTGCAGGCGGGTACTGGTATATCAAGGACTACGTTCGCCATGGCAGCCCTCTTTATCCCATGGGCTTGACCGTCGCGGGGCATACGGTCTGGCCCGGCCAGACAACCGCCGAAACACTCAATGAATCGCGTAATACTCCTCGAGAAATCCACGCCATGAATCCGCTGCAGCAACTTGCGGTCTCGTGGACTACTCCTCTTAGATCCAAGCCGTGGTCTTATCCATGGTCTGACAATCCCCTTGTCGAAGTGGATACGCGACTGGGCGGTCTGGGGATATTCTGGATTCTAGGTTGCGTTCCCGCAGTTCTGACTTGTGTGTACGCTTTGATGCGCCGCAAGGTCAGGCATCCGCAACAAAGAGCGATCTATTACTTTCTGGCCACTGCTGTTTTTCTGGCTTTCATTGGAATGCCCATGAACTGGTGGGCGCGCTACACGGTTTGGGTATTTGCGCTGGGAATGCCCAGTGTATGGCTGGTGCTAAGGGCAATGCACGATTCCAGATCCGGAGTCCGGCGTGTTGCCAGGCTTTGGGTTGCCGCATGCTTTTCACTGCTGATTCTCCGCGCGGGAATGATCCTGCTGGTTGTATGTATTCGTCCAATCGCCGAGATCAAGCCTGTTGAGCATCGTATTCCCAGGATTGTATTTCGCAGCCAAAGGCCCTTGTTGCCATTGTTCCCAGAGATGCGGTCTCCGCTTCTGGCAGAGATTCTGAACACGCAGACCGCCGTGGGCGTAGGTCCACGAGATCTGGGCTTATATACGGAGACTATTTATGGGCAACTAGCGCTTCCGATCGGCCGGCGCAACCTGGTTCCTGTAACAGCTGATGCTACAGAAGCCGACGTGGATAGAATCCATTCGAGTGAACACGTGAAGTACATTCTATGGCTCACCAGCATGCAGGTTCCGGCTGCACTGGCGCTGCATGTGCGAACACGCGGGCAGGACGGCCCGTTCACCTATCTGGAATTGATCACGGAATCATTTTGATCAACCGGCGAATTTAGATTGAAGATATCAACCAGGACCTCGGGAGCATCGTGTAGCTGATTCAGCGCTGCCCCGTAAGCACTGCGTATTTAATGTGTGTCCGGCCCTTGCGGTATGGCAGCGCCGTCGGAGCGCGGATCGGCTCCGGCAAAGTTGACCTTGCGCGCGCTGTCCCGGACCACGGCTTCGCCCTGACCGACGGTGAAGGAGTACGGCTCCAGAAGTTGAATCTGGTGGCCGCGCCTGGTGAGCTCCGCGCGAACCGTCTCGGGAATGGTTTCTTCCATCTGCACATCGCAACCCTGAAAGGTTCCCTTGGTGAACCGGGGCTGCTCCAGAGCCGCCTGCACGTTCATTCCGTAGTCCACGACGTTGGCCACAAACTGTGCGTGCGCCTGCGCCTGGTTCCAGCCGCCCATGATGCCGAAGCCGATATGTACATCGCCTTTTTCCATGAAGGCGGGAATGATGGTGTGCAGCGGGCGCTTGCGGCCGGCCAGCGAGTTAGGAATACCGGGCGTCAACTGGAAGCCCGCGCCGCGGTTCTGAAACGAGAAGCCGAGTCCGGGCGCCACCATGCCGGTGCCGTATCCCGAATAGTTGCTCTGGATCAGAGAGACGATGTTGCCGTCCTTGTCGATGGTGGAGAGATAGATGGTCGAGTTGCCGTGCGCGCCGAGCATCTTCTCGATATCGGAAGGAACCACCTGGCACGCGGCTTTGTCCATCTGGATCAGCTTGGCCCGCTGAGCTGCAAGATCCTTCGAGATCAACTCCTTGACCGGGATGGCCGTGAAGCGCGGGTCGCCGACGTAGTGGAACATGTCCGCATAGGCCAGTTTCTTGGCCTCGATCATCACCTGCAGCGCATCGGCGGAGTTGTGCGCGTACTGCCCCATGGGAAACTGCTCCATGATGTTCAGCATGGAGAGCGCGGCGATGCCTTGCCCGTTGGGCGGCAGCTCGTAGACCGTCCAGCCGCGATAGGTGGTGGAGACTGGTTCGACCCACTCCGGCTGAAAGTCCTTGAAGTCTTCCAGGGTGTGCGTGCCGCCCTGCGCCTGAAGAAACTTCACCATGGTTGCGGTCATGGGGCCGTTATAGAACGCATCCCGCCCATGCGCGGCAACCTGCCGCAAGGAGTGCGCTAGAGCTGGATTCCTGAACTCGTCGCCGACCTTGGGCGCAACGCCGCTGGGCAGATAAGTCTCGCGATATCCAGGTTGCTTCAAGAGGCTTTTGGCCACCCAGTAGCGGGCGTTGCGCTCGGCCAGCGGAAATCCGTTTTCGGCGTAGTAGATGGCCGGGGCCAGGGTCCGGCTGAAGGGAAGCGTGCCGAAGCGGGTGTGCATTGCGTCCCAGCCGGCCACGGCGCCGGGGACATCGATGGTCTCAACGCCGATGGGGTTGATGTGATCCACCTGGTGCGCCTTCAGGTAGTCGATGGTGAGAGCCTTCGGGGTCCATCCGCTGGCGTTCAGGCCGTAGAGCTTGCCGGTCTTGGCTTCGTAGTAGAGCATGAAAAGATCGCCGCCCATGCCGTTGACATACGGCTGCACCACGCCCATCACGGCGTTGGCGGCGATTGCGGCGTCGATGGCGTTTCCGCCTTCCTCCAGGATGTGCGCGCCCGCCTGCGAGGCGAGAAACTGCGGCGCAGCCACAATCCCCAACTTGGTTACCACCATGGAGCGGCCCTGACCGGGCACGGAAGAGAACTGCTGCGCCACGAGAGCCGGCGAGATGGCGAGAGCCAGTGTGGCGGCAAGAGAGCGGAGAGTCATGACCTTTTCCTCTGCATGAATCGTGCGGGAATGGAGGATATGTGAGCCCAGTCTTTTTGTACCAATCGCAATGTCAGTCTTCGGCTGGTTCAGGAAATGGTTATCTGTACTTGCGCAGCACGCCCAGCACCCGGCCCTGAATGGCTACCTGCGCGGCGGGAACGTAGATGGGCTCCATCTCAACGTTGGCCGGTTGCAGCCTCACCACGCTGCCCTCGGAATAAAAGCGCTTCAACGTGGTTTCTGCGCCATGCAGCAATGCCACCACGATCTCACCCTGGCGAGCCATGCGCGTGCGTTCCACCAATACATAGTCGCCATTGATAATGTGCTCGTCGCGCATTGAGTCGCCGCGCACCTCAAGGGCAAACACATCGCGGTTGCCCACCACGTCATGGAGCGAAATGCTTTCCGGGATTTCAGAGGTCTCAACAGGACGCCCGGCTGCAATCCGGCCGGCAAGCGGAAGCCTGTCGCTGGAACGAGTCCGCGAACCCGGCGGCAGCACGTCAATGGAGCGGCTGCGGTTGTGCACGCGGTCCAGCAGACCCTTCTGCTCGAGGTTGGTAATGTGCTTATGGACGGTTGCCAGGCTCTTCAGGCCCATCCCGCGCGCGATCTCCTCAAATGAGGGAGAGTAGCCGTTGCGCGCCACAAACGACTCAAGGAAGTCGAGAATCTCTTTTTGCCTTCGTGTAACAGCCATGGGCGCATTATAGCGAATAAAAAGCGAATCGCAACAACTCTTTTTTGAGAATGGAATCGTTTGGTTATCTCAGTTCGGAGGAGTTCTTTTTGGATTGGGCAAATCGTCAAGCCAACGCGAGAAGGCGTTCTCGCTGTCTTTTTCCGCAGACGGGAAATCCGTGAGCTGAACCAGCATTCTGGGGGCCGTGACGCGCTGGAATGCATCCGGGCTCTTGGGCAAGCCGGCTTGCACCTGGGCCGGACTCTGCATCAACCAGAGCGACGGAATGCGCAGGCGGGCCGCCGCCGCGGTCAAGTCGAAACGGTCCCGCACCAGCAAGCGAGCCGGTACCAGCCGGGCACGCGGGTCGCTGAAGATCGCGTCGGCCGGCGCATTGAGGGGCTGGCGCAGAACTACGCCGCCTAGTTCAGGGTGGTCCGCGGCGATTTCGAGAGCCAGGTTGGCGCCCAGGTTGTCTCCATCCAGAAGGATCGATCCGGGAGCAACGTGGCGGGTTCCGGTCAGGTAGTTGAGCGCCCACTCGGCATCCTGACGCCAGTGAGCCTCGCTGGGACGGGCGAACTGGCTCTGCCCGTAGCCGCGATAGTCGAAAGCCAGCACATTGACCCCAACGGCGTGCAGCGCGGCGAGGGCGTCCAGAGCGTTGGCCAGGTTGCCGTCCTGGCCATGCAGATAGAGAACGGTGTAGCGGCTGAAGCGGGAGCCCTGGCTGGCCGGAATCCACCAGCCCGTGAGCTGCGGCTCGCCGGCTTCCGTGCTGGCGAAACCGACTGGATCGAAAGCCAGGCCGATGCTTGCCGGCGTGCGCGCAACTGTTATTGCCGGGTGGTAGAGCAGTTGCCAACTTCCCTGCCAGAAGAGGAGGCAAAGCGTACACCATGCGCAGACCGCCGCGGCCACCAGGGTAATGCTCACCGCGGCCAGCAGCCAGTGGCCTGAAACCACGGGCGGCGGCGTGGAGAGGCTGCGCAAGCTGCCCTGTCGCTGCGCAAAGCCAGGCGAAGGCTGGTGGGCGGCGGGCTTGGCTTTCTCACGCGGCATTCAGGTTCTCTCCTGTGCGGCCTGTGCGGCGGCCCACTCCCATGCTATCGAACACGGCAGGCTTCCGCGCCGATGTTTCCCAAGGAGCAGCCGCACGCAAGCCGGGTTCTGTGCAAAGCGGGAAGTGCGCATTTAGAATCGACGCTGGCCAGAATACGTTTTGCAGCCATACGGGTATTTCTTGCCCGATCGCACCAGCAGCGGATGCAGTGAGGTTACGAATGAATTGGATGTTTGGGTGGCTCAAGCCGGCCGCGCACGTCAGCAGGCTTCCCGATGCGCAGGTCAAGCGGCTTTATCCTAAAATGCGCTGGCAGATTCTGGAATCCACATTTATCGGTTACGCCACCTTTTACCTGGTAAGAAACAACCTTCCGGTTGTCTCCATGGAGATAGGCCAGGCGCTCCACTACAGCAAAGGGCAAATCGGAGACATGCTCGCGCTGACGGCCATCTCCTATGGCATTGGGAAATTTGTCATGGGAGCGTGGTCGGATCAAAGCAACCCCCGCTACTTCATGCCCCTGGGATTGCTCTTGACCGCCCTCTGCAATTTCGCATTCGGCGCCGTCAGCAGTTACCCCATGCACCTGGCGCTCTGGACCTTGAACGGATTGGTGCAAGGAATGGGCTGGGCGCCCTGCGGACGCTCGCTGGGCCACTGGTACAGCATTCGCGAGCGAGGCACGATCTTCGCATTCTGGAATATCGCGCACAATGTCGGCGGCGGACTGACCGGTCTGATCGTTGCCTACAGCACCGTATGGCTCGGCTGGCGTTCCGCGTTCTATGTGCCCGGAATCCTGGCTATCCTGTGCGCCATTTATCTGCTCTTGCGGCTGCGCGACACACCTCAGTCCGTTGGTCTTCCGCCTATCGAGGTATACCGGAACGACTATCCAGCGGCCTCAGTCGCAGATAGCGAAGAAGAGTTAGGCACGCGCGCATTGCTGGTTGACTATATCCTCTTGAATCGTTATCTCTGGCTGTTTGCCGCCGCCAATTTCTTTGTCTACATTGCCCGGTACGCCATGTTGGATTGGGGTCCGACCTATCTCAAGGAGGTGAGACACGCCAGTCTTGGCGAGGGAGGCATCAGCACCGCCATGCTGGAGTTTTCAGGGATCTTCAGCACGATTCTCATGGGCTGGCTGTCCGATAAGGTTGGAGGCCGCCGCGGCATGGTCAGCCTGCTCTGCATGATTCCTGTCTTTCTCTCCTTCGTCGGCATTATCTACACTCCTGACCATATGCTGTGGCTGGACATGGTGCTGTTTGGAGTGATCGGGTTCTTTATCTATCCGCCCGTCATGTTATTGGGAGTTACAGCGCTGGACTTCAGCTCAAAGAAGGCGGTGGGCACCGCGGCCGGCTTCGTGGGGCTCTTTGGCTACCTGGGGCGCACAATCGAGGGCAAAGGCATCGGTACGCTGGCAGAACGCTATGGCTGGAATACCGCGCTGAGCGCGATTGTGATCTCGACGTTTCTGGGAATCGTGCTGCTCTCGTTGACGTGGAAGCTCACGCCGCGCAATGCAAGGATTGTCGAACCCAGAAACTCTTGAGAACAGGCTCTAGATCACGCGCCGCACGCCCGGCAGCCGGACCAGCGGATCGGCTATAAGCCAGCAGCCGATGCAGGCCAGCGGGCCAACCACGCCCCATTTGACAAGCGCCGGCGCGGCCCACCCGCGAAGCAGCAGGCTCACACTTACCAGCACCACCGGATGGATGATGTAGACGGCGTAGGCGCGGCGGTTGAGCCAGGCCCACAGAGCAGACGGCTGATTCATGCGCGCGCGGAAGACCAGGAGCCACACAGCGATCAGTCCCCAGGCAACGAAGGGCTCCCAGAAGGCGTAAAGAATCGCAGTCCAGGACAGGCCGCCGGAAAAGTTGGCTTTTCCAAGGCCATTCAAGGCATGGCTGATTGCTATGCCCACTGGCAGCAATGGCCAGGCGACCAACAGCGTGATGAGCCATGGCCGCCCCTGCTTCCAACTGAGTTGCCGCAGCCAGTCGTAATGTCGTGCAGCAATTCCCAACGCAAAAAGGAAGATGTAGGTGGCGAAGTAGCCGAGCTGCAAGCCAAAGACGTTTTTGCCGGTGGGGACAACCTGGCGGATGGCCAGCGCGGCGACGGATACTCCGAGCGCGCTTGCCAGCCACCAGCGATAAGCTGGCACCGGTTTGGGCGTAGGCTGGGATTGGGCGAGCGGGGAACCGAGAACCGCGCGCCAGGCGCAATAGGCCAGGCTGAAGATCAGCAAGGCCTGCGTGAACCAGAGCGGGCCGTTGATAAATCTTTTGTGTTGCCAGAGCCATGCGAAAGTGGACCAGAAACCGTCTCCCTCTGCGGCCGTGACCATCGCCGCAGTCAGCGGCCCGAGGAATAGCCCGAATGCCAACAGCGGCAGGCCGAGGCGGAGGAAGCGATCTCCGATGAAGTGCGCATAGCCCTTGCGCTCCAGCGAGGTGGGCGTGAAGTAACCGGCCAGCAGAAAGAAGAAGCCCATGAAATAGGCCTGGTTGGTGGCGCAGAACATGGTCAGCAGCAGGCTGGAAGGGGCAGTGGAGGCTTGGACTTCGCGGTAAAACCAGTCGCCTGATCCGCCGTAAGTGATGGCGGCGTGGAAAACGACGACCAGGGCAGTCATCGCCGTGCGCAAGCGGTCAATGTAGAGGTCACGCTGAGGCATGAGTCATCGTACGATGGAAACCGGATTTTGGTTCAATCAAATGTAAAGCGCCCATGTCCCGGGATTGAGACATGGGCGCTCTGGCTGCTCAGGAGAGCTAGTACTTGACGATGGCGGCGAAGGAGTCGGGCTTGAGGCTGGCTCCGCCGACCAGGGCTCCGTCAATCTCTTCCTGACCGATCAGCGAGGTGGCGTTGTCCGGCTTGACGCTGCCGCCGTAGAGAATGCGGATGTTGGCCGCGGTTTCCGCACCCAGCAGCTTGGCCACTTCAGCGCGAATAATCTTGTGCGCGTCGACGGCGATCTCGGGCGTTGCGGTCTTGCCGGTGCCGATGGCCCAAACAGGCTCATAGGCAATCACGATGGGCTTGGCGGCCTCGGCGGTGATGCCAACGAACGCGCCGGTGATCTGGGTCTTGAGCACCTCTGCCGTCTTGCCGGCTTCGCGCTCGGCCAGCACTTCACCCACGCAAACCACGGGAACCACGCCGTGCTTGAGGGCGGTGTGCAGCTTCTTGTTGACGATCTCGTTGGTCTCGGCAAAGTACTGGCGGCGCTCGGAGTGGCCGATGAGGGTGTGGGTTCCGCCAACGGCCAGAAGCTGGCCAACGGAAGTCTCGCCGGTGTAAGCGCCTTCCTCGGCAAAGTGGATGTTCTGGCATCCGACGGCGACATTGGAGCCTTTGGCGGCATCAATCACCGTGGGCAACAGCACGGGCGAGGGAAACAGGGCAATCTCGTCGCGGGTGTGACCGGCTACGAGAGGCAAAAAGGCATCGACGAAGGCTTTGGCTTCGGCAGGCGTCTTGAACATCTTCCAATTGGCGGCAATCAGGGCTTTACGGGGCATTTTTTCAGAACTCCTCATTCTGATTTTAGAGGATGGAAATGAGGGGCCGGGTGACGGCGGGCACAGGGGGGATGGATCATGAGTGCCGTTGCATCGAAGGTTTTACAGATGCAGCACGTCCGTACAGAAGTCGCTTGCTTTTAGAATCTTCGTGCGGCCCAATCTGTCCAATTGCAGAATTCCCGCGCGCTTGTCCCCGGTGACCGCATAGTCGGGTTGCGCCGCTTCGATTAGGTCGAGAAGATAGCTGTCGGCCGGGTCGGCAGCCTGGTGCTTGCGGGGAATTGGGCCATATACGATCGCTCGATGCATGAGGTTGACCAGATTTCCGAAGTCGTGTGGCTGGAGGATTCCGCGGAACTTGGAGTTGCGCGCGGCCTTTCGCAACTCGTCGAGCTGTTCCGTGCTGGTTACGAGATCAAAGCGCTTGGCGCGCCATTCACGATAGATGCGGCCCGGTGGTCCGTCGAGTGTCAGCAGGGCGCTGAAGAAGATGTTGGTGTCGAGCAGTACCAGCATCAGCGCTGTGCCCTTGCCCAGGCAAGCGACTCCTCAACTGCCGCCTCGATCTCATCGAGAGGCACATCGGCGTTTCGCTCCTTGATTCTTTGGGCAGTCGTCTCGAAGATCTGCTTTATCACCGCATCCTCAACAAAACGGGAAAGTTCGCCCTTCTTGCCCCTGTCCTCCGTGTAATTGGCTAGAAACTGGCGCAGATCCCGATCGGTTTGTTTGGATACGACGAGGTTCCAGCGGGTGGTGTCGGTGGCCATGAGAGGTTCTCCGTTTTCAATATACACCTATGCAGATAAACACACAAACACCGATCGGTGACTAGTCTTTAGTGCCTGATGACTTCAATACGGATAAATCGTCCGGCACTTCGCCGTTCAGGAAGGCCTCCCGATGATCGGGGTCGCCCAGGTCCATCTTGAAGTGGTGCCAGAGATCGTCTTTGTAGACGCCCATATTCCAGGGCCCCGAGATCGCGTCAGAGAACTGCCAGACGATGTGGTAGCCCTCCTCATTGGTGAAGCCTTCGCCGTCCATCTGCATGATTGCGTCTCCGCGTTCCCACAGTGCCGACCGCAGCCCATGGAGGGCGTTGCTGCCGTCCTCGGTTTCCGACCCCTGCAGGTGCTGGAATGCGTAGATGGTTCTCACCTCGTCCAGGTATTTCACAAGCCATGCAACGCCGCTTTCCGGCTTGCAGTCCTGCAGGTCCTCAATAAAATCCGCGATCTGGTCCTGGCCGAGGGAGCCGTCAAAGACCGGGTTGCGTTCGACCACCGCCACCTCGACGCCGTCCTTGCCGGAGAGCAGCAGGGAATCCCATTCTTCCTCGCTTCCGTCTTCGAGGGTCAGGTCGTAGTCTGGATGCTCGGCGGCGATGAACTGCGCGAGTTCTTCCAGGGGAGGGAACTCTTCCAGCTTCGAAAGGACCCGTGTGTAATATGCCAATGTATTTCTCCTGCTGGAACTGAAAGAAAAAAGCTGGCCCGGATGAACGCACCCGAGCCAGCGAAGGTCGATCTTAAACTTCTACTTGTCTGTCAGCGCTTCCACGCCGGGCAGCTTTTTGCCTTCGAGGAATTCCAGGCTGGCGCCGCCGCCGGTGGAGATGTGGGTGATCTGGTCGGCCAGGCCGGTCTTGTTGATGGCCGAGACCGAGTCGCCGCCGCCGATGATGGAGATGGCTCCCTTGTTGGCTGCGACGGCCTTGGCGATGGCGTTGGTGCCCACGGCGAAGCGCGGGAACTCGAAGACGCCGGCCGGACCGTTCCAGACGATGGTCTTCGCGGAGGCCACTACCTTCTCGATCGCCGCGATGGACTTGGGACCGATGTCCAGGCCCTGCCAGTCAGCAGGGAAGTTGACCGAGCAGTCCCATGTCTGGGTCTGCGCGTCCTCGGCGAACTTGTCCGCCAGGATGTTATCGACAGGCAGCAGAAGCTGGACGCCTTTGGCCTTGGCCTTGTCGAGCGCGGCCTTGGCCATGCCGATCTTGTCTTCTTCCACCAGGCTCTTGCCGGTGCTTACGCCGAGCGCGCGCTGGAAGGTGTACGCCATGCCGCCGACGATGACCAGGGTGTCCACCTTGTCGAGCAGGTTGTCGATGACGTCTATTTTGCCGGAGATCTTGGAGCCGCCGATGATGGCCACGAAGGGCTTTTCGGGGTTTTCAAGAGCTTTGCCCAGGTAGGTGATTTCCTTTTCCATCAGCAGGCCGGCAACGGCGGGCTTGAGGAAATGCGTAATCCCTTCCGTCGAGGCGTGGGCGCGATGGGCGCTCCCGAAGGCGTCATTGACGTAGACCTCGGCCAGCGAGGCCAGAGCCTTGGAGAAAGCCGGATCGTTGGCCTCTTCCTCGGGGTGATAGCGGAGGTTTTCCAGAAGCAATACCTGGCCGGATTCCAGCTGGTGGGCGAGCTCGGTGGCAACTTCGCCGATGCAGTCCGGGGCAAAGGCCACGTTGACTGACGTATTCAGCTCTTTGTCGAGCAGTTCGCGCAGCCGGTCGACAACCGGGCGCAGCGAGTACTTGGGGTTGACTTTTCCCTTGGGCCGGCCCAGGTGAGAGGCCAGGATGACCTTGGCCTTGTGCTTGAGGGCGTAAATAATGGTGGGCAGCGTGGCCACAATGCGGGTGTCGTCGGTGATGGCGGAGCCGTCTTCAGTGAGCGGCACGTTGAAGTCGACGCGGATGAAGACGCGCTTGTTGGTCAGATCGATGTCGCGAATGGAGAGCTTGGGCATGGGAATGACTCCGGAAGAGAACTTGCGGTTCCCCGCCCGGAATGAGGCGAATCGATCACTGCGGGCGGAGAACGGAAGGAAGTTGATGGTGGTTGTCACATCGAAACGCCCGGAGACCTCGGCCTCCGGGCGTTTCGGTTGGAAAGGCAGTTCTTAGAGGCCCTTCTTGGCCAGGAAGCCGATCAGATCGACCACGCGGCTGGAGTAGCCCCACTCGTTGTCGTACCAGCTGAGCACCTTCACGCTGTTGCCGACTACCTTGGTCAACGGAGCGTCCAGGATGGAGCTGCGCGCGTCGCCCTTGAAGTCGGAGCTGACCAGCAGGTTCTCGTCGTAGCCCAGAATGCCCTTGAGCTCGCCTTCTGAGGCCTTTTTGAAGGCTGCGTTCAGAGCTTCGGCGGTGATGGGCTTCTCGGCGATGAAGGTCAGATCGACGATGGAGACGTTGGGTGTGGGAACGCGGATGGCAAAGCCGTCCAGCTTGCCCGAGCTCTCAGGAATGACCAGCTTCAGGGCCTTGGCGGCGCCTGTCGAGGTCGGAATCATGCTGAGGGCAGCGGCGCGAGCGCGGCGCAGGTCCTTGTGAGGAGCGTCCAGAATGACCTGATCGCCCGTGTAGCTGTGAATGGTGGTCATGATGCCGCTGACGATGCCGCATGTTTCCAGAATGACCTTGACCACAGGCGCCAGGCAGTTGGTGGTGCAGCTGGCGTTGGAGATGATGTTGTGCTTGGCCGCGTCGTACTTGTCCTGGTTGACGCCGAGCACGAGGGTGATGTCTTCGTTCTTGGCGGGAGCCGAGATGATGACCTTCTTGACAGTCTTGCCCAGGTGAACCTTCGCCTTGTCCGCGTCGGTAAAGAAGCCGGTCGACTCGACCACGATCTGTGCGCCGGTTGAAGCCCAATCCAGCTTGGCGGGGTCGCGCTCGGAGAAGACCTTGATCTTCTTGCCGTCGACGGCGATGAAGTCTTCGCCGGCGACTACTTCGTTCTTCAGGTTGCCCAGAATCGAGTCGTACTTGAGCAGGTGGGCGAGCGTCGCCGGACTGGTCAAATCGTTGACGGCAACAAATTCAATCTCGGGATTGCCGAGAGCAGCGCGAAAAACGTTGCGGCCAATGCGGCCGAAGCCATTGATACCAACCTTAACTGCCATGTGTGATTTCTCCTTCGTAATCGGTGAGGCTGTGGTTTTGAGCTTGGGTCATACTACGCCTGGAATGCACCCGAAGGGCCTTCCACCAAACTCTTGATCGTAACACTGAGGCCGGCGCGGGCGAAACAAAAGCGCCTTCTCTGCGGAGTCCGTGCCAATAACCGCTCACCGCTAGGATGCCTTTCCTGGTTCGGGACTGTATGTGACGGGGTGCACACCATTTGCAGCGGTATCGGCAAGTATGGTATTCGGGTAACAAAGAAGGTACACAAGGCGGCATGAGAAGACGTTCCCGGCACACTCCCAATACTTCGGAATCGACTGGCAAAATTGGCCAGGAACTCCCATCGAATCAACCAGCTCCCCTGGTGCCTTTCTATCCGGACGAGCTCCCTGCCGCGGCCGTGACGCAGCCGCCAGCAGCGCACCGGATCCCGGTTTCCCGGCCTTTGGCGCCTTCCCGGCCTGCGGCGCCGGCCAAGCCCGCCAGACCGGAATGGAATGAGCCGGCGGAATCAGGCCGCTTTGAGCTGGAGACGCAGCCGGAATTGGGCGTCGTGCCTCAGCCGGAGGCAGAAGCCGCTGCGCGGTCTCCGCAGGAACCCAAGGGATTCGTGGTGCTGGCCATCGGGCTGCCCGGCTCGGGCAAAACGACCTGGTTTCGGCGCCGCGGGGTGACTCCGCTGTCCAGCGACCTGCTGCGCAACATTCTCTTCGACGATGTGGAGGAGCAGCGCTACCAGGGGCTGGTCTTTTCCACGCTGCGGTCGCTGCTGCGGGCCCGGCTGATTGCGCGCATGCCCCTGAACTACGTGGACGCGACCAATCTGTCGATTCACGAACGCCGCCAGTGGATCAAGATGGCCAAGAGCTTCGGCTACGAAGTGCAGGCCGTCTTTTTTGACGTGCCTCTGGATGTATGCCTGGAGCGCAACAGCAAGCGCGACCGCTCGGTGAGCGAGGACATAATGCGCAAGATGGCGGAAAAGCTGAAACCGCCGGTGTTTGAAGAGGGATTTGAGAAGATCACCGTGGTGCGCGTGAAGAGCGCGGGCTGAAGGTTCTGAACGGGTAAAAAGGACAGCTTCCCCATGAGCACTTCCCCTGAAGCGTATGTAGAGCCATGGCTGCGCGGGACGCACGCCGATGTGCCGGCGGTGGGCCGCGCCGTTTTGCACGCGCTCGACCTGGCTCTCGACGACCTGACCAAGTGGGCCACCGGGCTCACCGACTCTGAAGTGCACGCGGAGCCGCTGGGGCTGAACTCGGTGGCCTTTCATCTGCGGCATATTGCCCGCTCCACAGACCGGCTGCTGAGCTATGCGGAGGGCAGCCAGCTCTCAGCCGAGCAGTTGGCGGCGCTCAAGGCCGAGCGGGCGGGGGACGAGACGCTGGCGGCTTTGCTTGCCGAGGTGGAGGCTTCGTTCAGCAATGCGGCGGAGCGGGTGCGGGTGCTGGCCACGGCCAATTTGGAGACCTTTCGCGGCGTGGGGCGCAAGCAGTTGCCCACTTCGATCGGCGGCGCGCTGGTCCATGTGGCCGACCACACGCAGCGCCACGTCGGCCAGGTGGTGACCACGGCCAAGGTGCTGAAGGCTCTGCGCGGGTAGCAAACCCGAATTTTTTCAGCACGCCCCGCCCTGCATCTCCTTCTTTCGCGCTGTTCCCGGCAAAGTCGCCGGGAAGCCGCGAAATTTATCCTGCCGCTCTTGCAGAAAATAACACTCCGCAGGCGCACCATCGAAATAGACCGCATTCGCTCCAGGGTGCGCTCGACTGCGAAACAACAGTCATTGGGCTTTTCGTCCGCTGGCTTGTTCGCCTCGCGCAGCGGGATGGAACTCAAAAATGAATACCCCCCCCACCCCTTCCTGTGAAACTGTGAAGCGCCTATGGTTGTAACTCGTTTAGAATAAGCGATGCACGCGAAAGTTCCCTTCGTAAGTGCCTCGTAAAAGCCTCTCATTTCGGGCAATTTTGAGCATTTTTCACCCCTGAAATAGCCAAAAATTGGCCGAAACTTCACCGTTTTTGTCCTATCCAACGGCTCCGAAGAGAAGCATTTCTGCCCGGGTAGCGGCGTCCGTTATCATCGGGTTCAATGAAATCACGCGATGGGAATCGAGCGCCGGAGCAGGCGCGATGAAGGCTTCGAACTACGACAAGCATCCGACGATCCGGGTTTCCAACGACAGCGCTGGATGCGTCACGGGCTGGGCGGAGATTGCGCAGCAGGTGCGAAGCCGTCTCGCGCGCGGCCAGCGAACGGTCGTCGTTGCGGAGTTTTATCCCGGCGTGGATTCCGAAGAGATTCGCTCTGCGCTTGCAGGAATTGCCGATGCCGCAACGCTGATTTCAGCGGAGCGGGCGCTGAAGCCGCCGGATGAGCTGGCACAGTTTCTGGCTCCGTGGCTGGGCGACGATCCGGTCTTTGGCCGGATGGCTGCCTGGGAGTTGAACTCACTGTTCGACTCGGAAAAAACCGAGCAGATACGAAGCGAGATCGCGAGCGCGCACGGCGTCGTAGTCGTGTATGGAACCGGCGCGGCGCTTGTTGCGGAGCGCTGGGACCTGCTGCTCTATTGCGATGTGGCCCGCTGGGAGATTCAGCAGCGGCAGCGCGCCCACAAGGCGGGCAACATCGGCGCCGGCAACGCATCGGCCTCGCCTGCGGCGTTGTACAAGCGGGCGTATTTCATTGACTGGCGCGCGGCGGACTCGCAGAAGCATCGCCTCCATGCCGCGATCGATTTCTACATCGACACGAACTTGCCGCTGCATCCGGCGATGATTGCGGGCGCGAGCTACCGGGAAGCGCTGGCCAAGGCGGCGCGGCGGCCTTTTCGCGTGGTGCCGTTTTTCGATCCGGGTCCGTGGGGCGGCGAGTGGATGCGGCGGCACTTCGATCTGCCTGCGGGCCCGCCGAACTTTGCCTGGTGCTTCGACTGCGTGCCGGAGGAGAACAGCCTGCGCTTCGCATTCGGCGACCGGATTGTGGAGACGCCGACGCTGCCGCTGGTGCATGAACATGCGCAGGGGTTGCTGGGCAGCGAAATCGTCAAGCGGTTCGGCGCGGAGTTTCCCATCCGCTTCGATTTTCTGGACACGGTGGAGGGCGGCAATCTTTCGCTGCAGGTGCATCCGCTGCGCGCTTATATTGCGGAGCATTTCGGGATGCCGTACACGCAGGACGAGAGCTACTACATGATGGACGCCGGACCGGATGCGGTGGTGTACCTGGGATTGAAGCCGGGCATCGATGCCGGCCGGATGGCGGAGGATCTGGAAGCGGCGCAGGCCGGTGGGCCGGCGTTTCCCGCCGAAGAGTATGTGAACGCCTGGCCGGCAAAGAAGCACGATCATTTTCTGATTCCGGCGGGAACGATTCACTGCTCGGGCCGGAACGGCATGGTGCTGGAGATCAGCGCGACGCCGTACATTTTTACCTTCAAGCTGTGGGACTGGGCACGGCTGGGCATGAATGGCTTGCCGCGGCCGATCCACCTGAAGCATGGGCTGGCAAACATCCAGTGGAACCGCGATCACGATTGGGTGAAGAAGAACCTGGTGAGCCCGGTGCGCGAGGTTGCGCGCGGCGAGGGCTGGCGCGAAGAGGCGACCGGACTGCACGAGCTTGAGTTCATTGAGACGCGGCGGCACTGGTTTACCGGATCGGTGTTGCACGACACCGGAGGCACGGTGAATGTGCTGAACCTGGTGGAGGGCGACGAGATTGTGGTGGAGAGCCCGGAGAGCGCCTTCGAGCCCTTCGTGGTGCATTACGCGGAGACGTTCATTGTGCCGGCTTGCGTGGGGCGATACCGGATTTCACCCACGAAGAAAACGGAGAAGCCGCTGGGGACAATCAAGGCGTTTGTGCGGAGTTTGTAACGGTTTGCGCGGGGAAGATGATTTTTCAAGGTCTTTAGACTTGGGACTCTAGCGAATGCCGATCTCTCTGCTTTCAATGGAGTCGTCTATGTGTCCCATCTTTTCGTGCTTGGTGCGGAGGTAGCGCTCGAAGGATTCCTGGGGCTCGACCTCGGCGGAGACGCGCTCGACAACGGAGATGCCGGCGGATTCCAGGGCGGCTACTTTTTCAGGATTGTTGGTGATAAGCCGAACCTGGGAGACGCCTAGCCGCTTGAGGACTTCAGCGGGCAGTTCGTACTCGCGGCAATCGGCGGCGAAACCCAATTCGACATTGGCCTCCACGGTGTCCATGCCCTGGTCCTGCAGTTCGTAGGCCTTCAGCTTGGCCATGAGGCCGATGCCACGGCCCTCCTTCTGCTCATAGAGCAGGATGCCGGCGCCCGCCTCGGAGATTTTGCCGAGGGCCAGTTCGAGCTGTAGCCGGCAGTCGCAGCGGAGTGAGCCGAAGACGTCGCCGGTGAGGCATTGCGAGTGGATGCGCACCAGCGGCGGCGCGGAGTGGATGTCGCCCATGACCAGGGCGACCAGACCATCGACGGCGGCGTCGGCCGGGGCCGCGGGCTCGCAGTTGGCGCGAGGCTCGGCCAGCAGGCCCTCAAAGCCCAGGATGCGGAAGAATCCCCAGCGGGTGGGGAAATCCGCCTCGGCGACCTTTTTCACGCATTCAAATACCATGCCTTCATTCTACAGAGATCGGTGGAAAGAGATGAGTTGCCTCTGACCGCCTATCTCTGATTGCGATACATTGGTGGTGTGACGGACAGGCTGATTCTGATAACGCTGCTGGTCAAGCTGGGCGTGGTTGCCTCGGTGGCCAGCGCGCTGGCGCGCGGCAGCACCTTCCGGCGGCTGTTCTTTGCCGAGCGGCGCACTCCCCGGCAAACCCTGGCTTTGCTGGCGTTTTTTCTGGTTCCGCTCACGCTGGGGGTGTGGATACGGTTCTGGGTACCCAACTTTCTGGCCGCCGACATCAGCTTTGAAGCGGTGATTCTGCTGGGCCTGCTGCTGGGACCGGGATGGGCCATGCTGGGCGGGGTGGTGCTGTCGGCGCCCGCGGTCTACCACCACGAATACCTGGCCCTGCCCTTCAACGCGGTGCTGGGATTGGCGGCGGGCTTTCTGGGCCAGTTTGTGAAGGAAGAGGAGGTCTGGTCGTTTACGCCCTTCGTCGACCTGAGCCTCTATCGCTGGGTGCGGCGCAACCTGCGGCAGCCGCGCATCGACCGCCAGTTTCTCATGCTGTTCTTGATTGTGGCGGGAGAAGGGTGCCGGGACTGGATCGCCCACGCGTTTCCGCACCGGCTGTTTGCGCTGCTTGCCAGCCAGTGGTGGCTGCAGGCGCTGGTGCTGCTGAGCGCGCCCATCGACGTGGGCATCGCGCTGAAGGTGTGGAACACGTTGCGCCTGGAAATGAAACTGGAGGAGCAGAAGCGGCTGCTGCTGGAGGCGCGGCTGGACGCCTTGCAGCGGCAAATCAACCCGCACTTCCTGTTCAACACGCTCAACTCCATTGCCTCGCTGGTGCGCATGAAACCGGAGAAGGCGCGGGAGATGACGGTGAAGCTGGCCAATATTCTGCGCGCGCTGCTCAAGGACCACGACACCTACGTTCCGCTGCGCGAGGAGCTGAGCTTTACTGACGACTACCTGGACATTGAGGTGGTGCGCTTTGGCGCCGACAAGCTGCGGGTGGAAAAAGAGATCGATCCGCGGACGCTGGAGGTTCTGGTTCCCAGCATCCTGCTGCAGCCGCTGATTGAAAACAGCATCAAGCACGGGCTGGAGCCGCGGTTGCATGGTGGCACGGTGACGCTGCGCAGCCGGCTGGAAGGGGACCGGGTGCTGATTGAGGTGGCCGACGACGGCGTGGGCATGGGCAACCGGCCGGCTTCAGCGCTGCGGCGGACAGGCGCGGGCATCGGCATGAAAAACGTGCGGGAGCGGCTGGAAGTGCTCTACGGCAACCAGGCGCGGTTTGAGGTGGTGAGCAATCCGGGGCGGGGAACGCTGGTGACGATCGAGATTCCGGCGAACCTGTCTGAAGGCGGCTGAGCAGGCCGCAGGGCCGCGGCGGTTCCAGAATCGTTACTCCTGATTGCGACGAATTGCACAGGCCCAGGCGGTATGCTCAGAGCATGGTGCGCTTCACAGTGCTGGCTTCGGGATCCAAGGGCAACTGCACGGTTGTTACGGGTGGCCGGACGCGGATTCTTGTGGATGCCGGGCTGAGCTGCCGGGAGCTTTTCCGGCGCATGCGGCTGGCCGGCGAAGAGCCGGAGACGCTGGACGCGATCATCATCACCCACGAGCACTCCGACCACGTGAACGGGGTGGCCGTGACGGCGCGCAAGCTGGGGATTCCGGTGTACTTTACCGAGGGCACGCATCGCGCCTGGATGCGCTGGCTGTCGCCGCGCAAGCAGATGACCTATACGCAGTGGATGGAGCAGTGCCGCAAACTGGCAGCGGAACGCCAGGCGGAGGCTGCAGCGGCAACCGAAGAGGGCGAGCAGGACGAGACCGACCTTGTGGAGGAGGCGGAGACTCCACCGGAAGCAGCCGGCCCCGTTGCGCCCGCTGCGGCAAAAGATCCCACATGGCTGCCGGCGGTGGAGTATTTTGCGGCCGGTCAGCCGTTCGAGATTGGCGATATCTCCGTAAGCCCGTTCACCATTCCGCACGATGCGGCTGACCCGGTGGGTTTTGTGTTCAAGGCCGAGGGGGTGCGAATGGCTTTTGCCACGGACCTGGGGTACATTCCGCCCAACGTGAAGGCGCAGCTCAAGGGCGTTGACCTGCTGCTGCTGGAGTCGAACCACGACCTGGAGATGTTGCGCGACGGACCCTACCCCTGGTCAGTCAAGCAAAGGGTGCTTTCCAGGGTGGGCCACCTCTCGAACGATGCTGCGGCGGAGTTTCTTGAAAACGAGTACGACGGGCAGGCGGCTTACGTGATTCTGGCGCATCTGTCTGAAAGCAATAATCTTCCGGAACTGGCGCGGGTGACGGCCGAGCGCGCGCTGCAGAACCGGGCGAACCTGCTGGCGAACCGGCTGTTGCTGGCGGCGCAGCATGTGTCTCTTTCTGCTATATATTTTTAAGTAAATCAGGTTACAATAGTAAGACACGGGCATCACTCTGTACCAAGTGGATCGGCAAGGGAAGCGCCATGGGCGTTTTTTGCTATGGCGAGGCAGAGCAGAGCGGCGCGACACTGAATCGATACGGCCGGTGGAGCGTCCAATGAATGTTAACTTCCATTGCCGCGTGAGCCGCGCAAGAACATAGCGGTCAAGCATATCCTTTGCAAAGTGAGTCTTTCATCTATGGCAAGCACGTTATGTACAGACAGGGTCGTTGGCGCAATTCTGGCAAGCTGGCGGTATGACATCTCAGGGATTTCACCGGAGATGTGCAAAGACTACGAACAGCATTTTGTCGAATGCCCCCACTGCCGCGCCCGGCAGAAGTTTCACCGCAGCCTGGATGTGTCGCTTGCGGTTCTGACCTCGCTGTCGGTGCTTTTCTTCCTCTTCGCGCTGGCGGTTCTCAAGCACATCAAGCCGGTGGAGCACATGGCCTTCAACGTGTTCGGCCTGGATATTGCCGACACCTACCACATGCTGTTTTCGGCCGGTATTGCCGGGCTCTGCTTCTCCGTGATTGCGTTTGTGCTGGTGTTTACGACCACGCCTGTTCCGACGTACCTGGGCGGCATAGCGGCGGAGCGCGCACGGCTCATTGAAGAGCGTCTGCCCGCTGCGATCAAGTTGCTGCGGCCGCGGTAAAACAACTTCGGCGCTGGAAATTCAGAAGCCTCCCGCATGCGGGAGGCTTCTGTGCGTGTGGGCGAAACTATGGGCGCAGGGAGAACGCAAAAAAGGCGAAGCCGCGATGGGCTTCGCCTTTTTTGTTTGCTGCTGAAGTTACTTGACGATGGGCACGCGCAGGTCGCCGCCGGTCATCTGTTTGGGCTCGTCCAGGTTGAGAATGGCGAGCAGCGTGGGCGAGATGTCGCGCAGGGATCCATCCGGGCGCAGGCGGTAGTGATTGGCTTCCTCGGCCACGTAGATGAGCGGCACCGGGTTGGTGGTGTGCGCCGTGTGCGGAGCGCCGGTGACCAGGTCCACCATCTGCTCGGCATTGCCGTGGTCGGCGGTGATCAGCCAGCTTCCGTTCTTTTCCCGGATGGCCTTGTAGATGCGGCTCAACTGGGCGTCGATGGCCTCAATGGCCTTGATGGTGGGTTCGAGCATGCCGGAGTGGCCCACCATGTCGGCGTTGGCAAAGTTGGACACGATCAGGTCGAAGGTGCTGTCGTTGATGGCTTTGACGATGGCGTCGCCGATGGCCTCGGCCTTCATCTCCGGCGCCAGGTCGTAGGTGGCCACCTTGAGAGAGGGAATCAGCACCCGCTCCTCGCCGGCGAAGGGCGTTTCAATGCCGCCGTTGAAGAAGTACGTGACGTGGGCGAACTTTTCGGTCTCGGCCACGCGCAGGTTGCGCAACTGGTGCTTGGCCAGCACGTTCGCCAGGATGTTATCCAAGGACTCCGGCGGCATGATGAGCGGCAGTTCGTAGAGCTTGTCGTACTGCGTCATGCACAGGTAGTAGAGATTCTTGGGAACTTCGGAGCGGGGAATAACCTGGTCGAGCGCCTCCCAGCCCTCGATGTTGCGTCCGCCGTCTTTCAGGCCGCTCTCGCGGGCCAGCACGCGGGTGATTTCGCGGGCGCGGTCGGCACGGAAGTTGAAGTTGATGCACACGTCCTCGTCGCGAATCTGGGCGACCGGCTTGCCGGCGGCATCCACCACCACAAAGGGAATGATGAACTCGTCGGTGACGCCGTTGTTGTAGGACTCGGTGAGGCGCGCCACGGCGTTGGGGTAGGCGCCGCCCTCGGCCTTGGCCGGAACCATGGCGTCGAAAGCCTTGCGCTCGCGCTCCCAGCGCTTGTCGCGGTCCATGGCGTAGTAGCGGCCGCTGACGCTGGCCACTTTGCCCACGCCGTACTCGCGCATCTTCTGCTCGAGCTGCGCAATGTAGCCCGCGCCGCCGGTGGGAGCCGTGTCGCGGCCGTCCATGAAGGCGTGGACGAAAACCCGGGTCAGGCCATACTCGCGCGCGGTGCGCAGCAGGGCGTAGAGATGTTCAAGCTGCGAGTGAACGCCGCCGTCCGAGCACAGCCCGAAGAGATGCAGTTGCCGTCCGCCTTCGCGCGCCTGCTGCATGGCCTTCACGATGGCCGGAATCTTGACGAACTCGCCCGAGGCAATGGCGGCGTCGATGCGGGTGATGTCCATCTGCACGATGCGTCCGGCGCCGATGTTCAGGTGGCCGACCTCGCTGTTGCCCATCTGCCCGTCGGGCAGGCCGACAAAGTGGTCAGAGGCCTGGATCAGCGTGTTGGGGTACTCGCGCAGCAGCTTGTCATAGGTGGGCTTTTTAGCCAGGGCAATGGCGTTGTTGGCGGTTTCGGCACGATAGCCCCATCCGTCGAGGATGGTGAGAACGAGGGGACGCTTGTAGATGGACACGAAGAAAGCACCTCAGATCGAATCAAAAGTATCCATCTCAGGATAAACTGCCGGGGTGTGGCGGGGTGTGGGTTGAGTCACAGGCCCTAATTCCGCGCTGGAGTGAGCGATCGCCGATTTGGCTCCAAAGGCATGTACTGCCGCAAACAGAAAGGGAGGAAGCCGAAGCCCCCTCCCTTCATAAATGGTCTGCCCACCGCAGGTGGCTTAGTCGTTGTAGTTGAGGCTTTCCAGGCCGAGGTAGACGGCGCCAGAGCCCAGTTCCTCTTCAATGCGGAGCAACTGGTTGTACTTGGCGATGCGGTCGGTGCGGCTGACGGAGCCGGTCTTGATCTGGCCCACGCCGGTGGCCACGGCCAGGTCGGCGATGAAGGTGTCTTCGGTTTCGCCGGAACGGTGGGAGATGACCGAGGTGTAGCCGTAACGGCGGCCCAGCTCGATGGCTTCCAGCGTTTCCGTGACGGTGCCAATCTGGTTGAGCTTGATGAGGATGGAGTTGCCCACGCCCTCTTCAATGCCGCGCTGCAGGCGCTTGATGTTGGTAACGAAGATATCGTCGCCGACCAGCTGAATACGGCTGCCCAGCTTGTCAGTGAGAATCTTCCAGCCCTCCCAGTCGTCTTCGGCCAGTCCGTCTTCGAGAGAAACGATGGGATACTGGCGGGTCCAGTTGTCGTAAAAGGCCACCATCTCCTCGCTTGACAGCTCGCGCTTGTCGCTCTTCTTGAAGATGTACTTTTTCTTTTCCTTGTCGTAGAACTCGCTGGACGCGGGATCCAGAGCAATGGCGATCTGCTCGCCGGGCTTGTAGCCGGCCGTCTCGATGGCTTCGAGGATGAGTTCGATGGCTTCGGAGTTGGACTTGAGCGAGGGAGCAAAGCCGCCCTCATCGCCGACGGCGGTGTTGTAGCCCTTCTTCTTGAGCACACTCCTGAGGGTGTGGAAGGTTTCAGCGGCCCAGCGCAGGGCCTCAGAGAAGCGCTCAGCGCCGACCGGCATGATCATGAACTCCTGAAAGTCCACGTTGCTGTCAGCATGAGCTCCGCCGTTGAGGACGTTCAACATGGGCGTAGGCAGAACGCTGGCGTTGACGCCGCCGAGATAGCGGTAGAGGGGAATCTCGAGGGTCTGGGCCACGGCGCGACTGGCGGCCATGGAAACGGCGAGAATGGCGTTGGCGCCCAGCTTGGCCTTGTTCGGCGTGCCGTCCAGGGCGATCATGGTCTGGTCGAGCAGCCGCTGGTTGGCCGCATCCATGCCTTCCAGTTCGGGTGCGATCACGGTTTCCACGTTGGCCACGGCCTGAAGCACGCCCTTGCCCAAAAAGTGGCTCTTGTCGCCGTCGCGCAGTTCCACGGCTTCATGTTCGCCGGTGGAGGCGCCCGAAGGCACAATGGCGCGGCCCATGGCGCCGCTTTCCAGAATTACGTCTGCTTCCACGGTCGGGTTGCCGCGCGAGTCAAGGACTTCGCGGGCACGAATTGCAACAATCTCAGTCATATCGTTCCTCATGATGCGGTGCAGCAGCCGGTCGTTCAGTTGGGGACGGCGATCCACGGCAAGAGTTTCTCCGGCGGCGCTTTGAATCGTATTCAGAAGCTCCTGCACGTTCGGGATCTCCTCTCTGTCCAGCACACAATATTGCTTATATACCCTATGAATTCTAACAAACCGGAGAGCGGCGGCGGGTGTGGCGCCGGTCACAGGCCCTAAGCTGCTGCAAGCATGGAGGGAGGGTGCCTTTATTGATTCGTGCTGCGGAAGGAACCCGCCGTTTTGCCGGCCCTGCAGCCTGTGCCGAGGCGCGCTAGGCTTACATTGGGTGAGTTGACAGGCGAGGCGCACGCAAATGCGTTCCCGGTGCAACTTTCAGGCGTGAGCGGGGTTTGCACGACCAGGGAGAATCTTGCCCGCGAAAAGGAGTTTCAGGATGAACCGGCCAATTCTTGTGTGCGCCTTATTTGTCGCAGCCACTGCCATGCTGGGAGCGCAGGAGGCGAGCCAGTCCAATCCCTACCAGGGGACCTCAAACCCACCTCCGGACGACACGATCGTCACCAGCAGCACGCCGCAGGCCAAGCCGCCGGCGGGGCGGGTGGAAACAGAGAGTCAGGCGCGGCCGACTTCAGTTGACCCCGCGGCCAACTTTCCGGTTGATGATTCAGTGTCCGCCCCCCCGGTTAACCCGGCGGCCAGGTATCCGGCTAACCCAGCGGCAAGCTATCAGGAGGCTGGCGGAGACGACGATATCGTGCAGGTGGTGCCTGACCATGCGGCGCAACGAGGCCTGAACCATCGCGCCTACGCGGACGATCCGGATGGCGACATTGTGCATCCGCGCCAGTCTCTGCCGGGCGAAGTGAAGGAAGGTACCAGCATTCGCGTGCGGCTGTTGGAACGGCTCTCGACTGCCACCAGCGTGAATGGCGATGCCTTCCGAACCAGGGTGGCCTCGGACGTGTTGCAGCGCGGGCAGGTGCTGATTCCTGCCGGAGCTGAGATTGACGGTAGAGTGATGCAGGTATCGAGCGGCCATGCGGGCGGCCACGGCTCCATGCGGCTGCAACCGGAGACCGTGATCCTGCCCGACGGCTCGCGTTACCGGCTGTACGCCGAGATTACCGGAACCCCGGGCTCCCGGACCCATGTGGGGGATGAAGGCACGGTTCTGCCGGATTCGCGGCTGAAACGCGACGGCATTGAGTATGGCGGTGCGGTGGGCGCAGGGGCGGCAACCGGGGCCATCCTGGCGGGCCCGGTGGGTGCTGTGACCGGCAGCCTGATCGGAGCCAGCGTGGTGACGACCCATTTGTTGATCAACCATCCGCAGGCCGTGCTGGAAACGGGCACAACGCTGCTGTTCACACTGACCGAACCGTTGACGCTGGTGCCGGCGACCACGGGCGGGAGCTAATTTTCCTGTTTCAGTCCAGCCTGATCCGCACCTGAAGGCCCTGCTTCCTCCAGAATCGCAATCTGCAGTTGTTTTCTGCGGCCTGTGAAGCTGCGCCCTTTCAAAAAACTGGCTTGCTCAGAGATTCGTCAGATTCCAGGACAATCCCTTACACCGGGGGCTGAGCGTCGAGCACGGGCACGCCGGGCGGCGGGGTGAAATGGAAGGTCTGAGCGGGGATGGCGATGTTGGGCTGCTCGCCGGTAAAGGTGAAATGGGTCAGAGCGCCGTCGGTCTCTTCAATTTCAATCTCAGTAATTGTGCCGTCGGCGGTGACGGTGAGGGAGAGCCGCGCGACGCGGGCTTCCTGCCCTTTGGGCTGGCCGGAGAGGGTGAAGCGGCCGTTGGAGGCTGCAGCCAGGGTAAGGTGGTTCATCTCCTTTGCGAGCTCCGTGTGGCCGAGGAGAAAGCGCAGCGGCGAGCGCAGGTCGTCCAACTGTTTTGAGAGGATGCGCTGCACCTGGGGGTCGCCGCGGGTATAGAACCAGGCATATTTTCCGTCGAGCAGAAAGAGCTTTCCTGCCGGTGAGCTGTACTCCCACCTCATGCGGCCGGGCTTGAGCAGCAGCAGGGTTCCGCTCTCGGAGCGCTGGATGCCAAGGCCCTGATAACTCTCAGCGAAACCGGCGCGGAGCGAGTGCAGCTGGTTGTAGTGCTGGTCCACGCGCTTGGCCACGTCCTGCGCGGACGGCGCGTGCTGTTGGGCGTGGAGGCAGACGGAGAGAAGGGCGGCGGCCATAATCGGGCCGCCGCGCCGGATGAGTTTATTCATAGTTATTGCAGGGCCTGGGTGCAGTTGTTGCCGCCGGCTGTGTCGTACTTGATGGTGCCGAACTGGTCGCTGCAGAAGCCGCGATCGCCGGTTTTGCCCACGGTCTGGGGAACGGCGGTGACGCTGTAGCCGGTGTAGCGGTCCGTGCCGTTGATGGTGACCTTGCTGCAGTTGCTGAGGGTGAAGATGTAGCCGGATTTGTAGCCGGCGGCGAGGTCAGCCTGCAGAATCTGGGCGCCAGTGGGCGAGGGAGCGCCGGCGGCGGGGTCTCCGCCCAGGGCCGACAGTACGCAGGCGTAGCCGTTGGCGGGGTAGCTGGACTCGTATTGAATCTCCGCTTTGGCAATGGTCTGCACGGAGTTGATCGCCGAGGTTTCATTGGCCTTTTTCTTCAAGCTGCCGATGGTGGGAATGGCCATGAGCATGAGGATCAGGATGATGGCGATGACGATGAGCAGTTCCATCAGCGTGAAGCCATTGGACCTGTCGCCGTTGTTGACTGGCGCTGCTCCGAGTGGGTCGCGGCGGCTGCGGCAAAGCGAAAACTTGCTGTTCATGAGAATCCAGTGCCTCGTGGAACGGGCGGGAACGAGTCGGCCCATCCGTGAAAATGCTACAACGTACGGACGCGAAAGGGAAATGGGACGCTCGAAAGTAGTTGTCAGTTGTCAGTGGTCAGGGGAATCGAAATGAATCGGGGGCATGCCGAGTGACCGGCATGCCTCCGCAGTGATTCCCGTTAATTATTGTTTCCTCTGATATTGGTTGGGCGCGCCGGGCGTTGGAACATTGCTGGAGACCTGCGCGCCACTGGCGTGCGCCTTGGTCAATGCAGTGGTGAGGCTGATACCGGTGCCGGAAATCTGCACGCCGGCCGCGTGCGCACCAGCGAGCGGCGCGGCAAGTGTAAATGTGGCTGCGCGGGAATTCCTGATCGAGGAGACAACGGCCGTCTCGGCATTTGCGCCGCTGTCAATGGTGATGGTTTGGCCTCTTCTGAAGCCGGTCACGCTGGCGGTGGGCAGAACAGTTGCTCCCGCGTCCGTGGCTGTGCGTGCCGTAGTGGCGCCCGCCGTGCCAACTTCAGCAATGACGGCAGTTTCAAGATTCGCACCCGAATCAATAAGGATCGTCTGGCCGGCACTGAAGCCTTCCACGTTGCCGACCTTGATGTTGGTTACGCCCGCCGGTGAAGCGGTGGACAGAACGGCAGCAGCCTGCGCCAGGAAATCGGTACAGTTGCTGTCGGTATCCGCGCCGTCGGGGAACCGTCCTGCGCTTGTATTGGTGGCAATGGGGGCCACGACGGTTGACCAGGGGTCGAAAACTGAGCCGGGTGCGGGCGCGTAGCAGCCGCTCAGGCGCGCTCCTGATCCGCCCTGATAGCCTTCGGCGGCCCAGGGGTCGACAAGGCCGCCGTAGTTGAGGCTGTCGGCAACCACTCCCGATGCGTCCCGCAGCACTATGCTGCCTTCTTCGTGCGTGATGGTGTGGTCGAATTGCGGGGCGTTGGTGGTCAGCTCGGGTCCACCGAACCACTGGTTGGGCGCCGGCGTTCCCTGGTAGCCCGCAGTCTTCACGGCGGCGTCGCGTACAGCCGCGTGGATGGCGTGGTTGTACGCCAGCGGTTTGTCCAGCGCAATTCCCGTGCCAAGCGCCTGGACCGGCTCGTTGCTTGAATGGGCAAAGACCGTCGCCGGCTGGAAGCTGATGCCCGTTCCGCGATCGCTGAACGGAAGATTGGCCGCATGGTTGTACTGCAAGGGAGCAGCCAAATCGAGGCCCGTGCCCGGCGATACGACCCACTCATTGGCCACATGGGACTTGGCGAGTGAGGGCGTAAAGTCGATGGCGGCGCCGTCCTGCCCCCCGCTGCCGACGGCGGTAACGGTAACTGCTTCCAGGCTCGCCGGTGTGCCGACCGTGATCGTGTCACCCACGGCGTAACCCACTGCCCGGCGGACGTTGATCCGGGTTGCGCCGGCGCTCACAGGAGCATTGAGATTTGTCTGGCTCGCCGCAGTGCCGACATGCGCCACCGTGACGGTCTCGATTCCATGGCCGACACTTTCGACATCCAGCCTGATCTTGTCCCCGGCAGAGATATCGGAGACCGATGTCACCTGGATGTTGGACGCCCCGGCATGCGCATCCATCGCCAGATAGGCCTGTGTGCCCGGCTTGCCGACCGCGGTTACCGTGGCCATCTCGTACCGCTCCACAGTATTTACGGCGGCGGGGTAAGTGGCTCCATAGCCAAGCGCGATCTTCTGGCCTGCAACGAAGCCGGAGACGCTCTCAACGGGCACGTTGGTCGCCCCGGCGGGAATTGTGATCACCGGACCGTCAGGGAGCGGTTGCCACAGCGTTGTATGGTTGCCGGCAGCCGTCCCAAGGCTTGCGATTTTGCTGGTTTCCACGCTGGCGCCGCTGCCGATGCTGATCGTATCGCCCACCGCCATTCCATCGGTGTTCCTGACATGGAGGATGCTGTCGCCGGCGCGCGCGGGGACCGCCAGCCCTGAGTTGGAAAGACCGAGCAGGTAGAAGCCGCCGGCCGCGAGCTTGGTTCCCGCCGGAATCTTTACCGCCGAGAAAATAGCCTGCCGGGCCGGGTGCTCGGTCAGCGTCCAGTTGGAGATATCGACGCTTTGGGTGCCCGCATTGTAGAGCTCGATGAACGAGTTTGTCGGGTTGGCGGGAGCGCCTGAACGAACGCGAAACTCGTTGATCTTGACTGGGCTGGCATTCCGGACTTTTTCGGCCACTGTCTCGGCTTGCTTCCTGCCGCTGATCTGGTTTGTCCACGACGCATTGCCGGTGAGATCTCCGTTGAAGGCCGCCGGCCCGGAGGTGACCTTGAAAGTCGCGCTCACGCTGGCACCCGGTGCGACCGGCTGAGTAAATATTTTTGACGTATCGGTGCCGCCTGAAACTACAGAGGCCCACTGCTTGCTGGGCAAAGCGATGCTCAACGAAACGCCCACTGCAGGCGCCCCAGTGGTATTCGTAAACGTCACCGTCGTTTCGTGTGAAGATCCCGGCGTGAACGTCTGGAATGCCGATGCAGGCGCCAGGCTTAGCCTAGGCACGTCATACCGGGCAGCCACCACGTTGGCCTGCACAAGCTGGTCGGTAGCGTTCGACGGAAATGTGCCGGCGGCGGTCATTGCCCCTTCATAGAACGTTCCCTGCGAACCGTTGCTGTTGTCGCCGCCGTTGCCCAGCAGGATGGCCCCCTGCTTGCGCATCGGGTCATAGGTAGGATTCACGCGCGGCCCATCAAACAGGACCGACAAAGCGCCTTGTTGCGCGTCGCCACCCATCGTTGTCCAGCGGTGCGGTTCTGCCTTGGCCATTGCGGTCACAAATTGCCATGGGATGCTTGGCAGATTTGGACAGCCCTTGGAACCATCGAGGTTGACGCAACCAACCAGGTTGTTCTCCTGGTCGGTCATGATCCACGGACCGTGGCCCTTGCCGCTATACCAGGGAGTGGCGTTGCCGAAGTAGGCGGTTTCCATGGTGCCGTTGTCGTCGTCACGGCTATCGATCTCGGCGTTGCCGTAGTCGAAGCAGCAGCCGGAGTTGAAGTGCTTGCCATTTACGACCCAGTATTGTCCCTCCGCCTGGTCGTCCACTGCGGTGCCTTTCACATCGTTATGGCGGAGGCCCATGCCCGGCTCAATAAAGACTCCATAGACCTTGTGCCCCATGATCGTAATGGGCGCCATGTCAGCAATGGGAAGGTTGTTGAACCCGCCCAGGGCCAGACCGCCGAAGCCGCCGCGCGGCGCCTGTGTCAGATTGTTGTGCTTGGGAGATTGGTCGTAGACCGTGCTGATCCAGCAGTACGTGTTCGCGCAGAACCTGTCCTGTGCGGTCGCATCGGCGTATCCGCCCGCATCCGCAACGGGCGAGGCAACAGGCTGCACAACGCCAATGTCCAGGGTCTTGCCGTCCGACTGGCGCAACACCTGGTAGAGGGGACCGTTATAAGAGGCATAGAGCGCGCGTGTCGTGCTATGGGCGGCTACGCAGGAGTCACCAGCAGCGCCGTAGATGTCGCACGAGCCCTGGGGCCGGGCTGGAGCAGCGCCGGGTCCCATACCGGTCTGTTGCGCCATCGTTACAGTGGCGCCAACCACAGCAAGCGCAAGTGAGAGCACAAGTGCAAAATTGATTCTCGTTTTCATTTTTATCCTGTCTGCCTTCCCGAATCTGCTTCGGCATTCCGAAGAGATAAAACCTCCCCTCGGTTTTCGCGGTCCTGTTTTTCGAAATTTCTCTTGGGTATACGTATACCACCTGATCGCCAACGCGCTTCACATTGTCCTGGTATTTCGTGGGATGCATTTACCTGGATTTGTGCGTGCCAATCGAGGACGATAAAGCCGGCTTGTGGGCAGCATGGAGCAGAGACGCCGAAGAGCGGCTCGCCGTGGTCGCTCAAGATGACAGCGCTTGATTTACTGGCAACTGACCACTGACAACTGACCACTTCTTTTTCAGCAGACCAGCCGGGATCGGGTCAGCTTTACGCCGTCCAGGCGGCCCAGGAGAGTGACGGCGATCTTGTCCTGGTCGAAGAGGCGCTGGGCCATGGATTGCACTTCTGAGGCTTCGACAGCTTCAATGCGCGCGATGACTTCTTCCACGGTCATGAAGTTGTGGAAGTACATCTCCTGGCGGGCCAGGTTGGCCATGCGTGCGTTGGAGCTTTCGAGGCCCAAAAGGATGTTGCCCTTGAGCTGGTCCTTGGCTCGGGTGAGCTCTTCCGGGGGCAGCAGATCCTGCTTCAGTCCGCGGAACTCGGCCAGGATCAGATCGACCACTTCAAGCGCCTTGTCGGCGGAGGTTCCGGCGAAGACCATGAGCGTGCCGGTGTCGCGATAGGGGGCGAGGTCGGAGTAGATGGAGTAGGCCATGCCGCGCTCCTCGCGAATGGTCTGGAAGAGCCGCGAGCTCATGCCGCCGCCGAGAACGGTGTTCAGGATGAGAGTGGCGTAGCGGCTTTCGTCGGTGATGGGCGGGGCGGGCAGGCCCAGGCAGATCTGCACCTGCTCAAGGGATTTTTTGTTGCGCAGGACGATGCGGGCGCTGGCTTCCGGGGCGGGCAGCTCATGGAGGGTTTCGCCGCCGGCCAGCGATGAGAACTTGCCGGCTACGGCCGCGGCGAAGTGGTCGTGGTCAAGATGGCCGGCCGCGGAGAAGACGATGTTGCCGCCGTGGAAACGGTCGCTGTGATAATCGAAGAGGCTTTTCTGGTCGAGGTTAGCCACCGTGGCCTTGGTGCCTAGGATGGGCTTGCCCAGGGGATGGTCGCGCCAGAAGCTCTGGGTGAACAGCTCGTGGACCAGGATGTCGGGGTTGTCCTCGTCCATCTTGATTTCTTCCAGAATGACGCCGCGCTCGCGCTCAATGTCAGCAGGGGCGAAGACCGGGTTGAGAACCAGGTCGGTGAGCACGTCGAGCGCGATGGGGACGTGGTCAGAGAGGGATTTGACGTTGAAGCAGATGGTTTCCTTGCCGGTGAAGGCGTCCAGATTGCCGCCGATGGAGTCCATTTCCCGGGCGATTTGTTGGGCCGTGCGGGAACGGGTTCCCTTGAAGAGCATGTGCTCTACAAAGTGGGAGATGCCGTTGGATTCGGCGGTTTCGCAGCGGGAGCCGGACTTGATCCACACGCCCATGGCCACGGAACGCAGGTGGTCCATGCGCTCGGTGAGCACGATGAGGCCGTTGGGAAGGACGGTGCGGCGAAGATTGCGTTCGTTGGTCATATTTTAGTTGTCAGTGGACAGTTGTCAGTGGACAGTTGGCAGTTGTCAGTGAACAGCCGTCCGTCATCAGTTTAACGGGCAGTGGGCCGAATTCGATTGTAGGGCAATTGCGCGTCGGCTGCGGAGCGGGACGGGAGCGGTTATTCTCTAGGCTGGGCGGAGCCATGGGCATAGAAGACAGCAAGCTGATCGGTATTGACACCAGCGACCCCCTTAACGGGAGCGGGAAGCGGCTGTTTGGGCTGGATGCGGAGGCGCTGGCGGCGCTGATGGTGGCGGCGGGCGAGCAGGGATGGCGCGGCCGGCAACTGGCGGAAGCCATGTATCGCCAGCGAATTGCGGAACTGAGTGAAATTACCACTTTGCCCAGGGCGCTGCGGGAGCGGCTTGCCGCCGAGGGGTGGAGGGTGGGCCGGCCGCGGATTGCGCAGGTTTTTCAGTCGGTGGATGGAACGGAACGCTACCTGGTGCAGGGGGTGGATGAGAAGACCGTCGAGGCTGTCTGGATGCCGGAGGGCGACGAAGGCGAGACGGGCGACGGGAGCGAGGCGGAGAGCGGGGAATTGGCGTCGAAGGGCTGGCAGCGGGCGACGATTTGCGTTTCAAGCCAGGTGGGCTGCGCGGTGAATTGCCAGTTCTGCCTGACGGCCAAGCTGGGACTGCAGCGGAACCTGACGGCGGCCGAGATTGCCGGGCAGGTGGTTGCGGTGCTGGAGCGGCAGGGCGTGGAGGTGGGACGCGACCGCGTGAACCTGGTGTTCATGGGAATGGGCGAGCCGTTTCTGAACTACGAGAGCTTCATGGGCGCGGTGCGGCTGCTGGTGAACGAGGTGGGACTGAGCCCGCAGCGGATGACGGTTTCTACATCGGGAATCGTCCCGGGGATTGAGCGGTTTGCCGGGGAACCGGCGGAGGTGCGGCCGAAGCTGGCCATCAGCCTGAATGCGCCCAACGACGCGATTCGCGAAGAGATCATGCCCATCAATCGCAAGTGGCCCATTGATGCGGTGATGGAGGCGGTGCGGCAGGTGAAGCTGCGGCCCCGGGAGCGGATTACGTTTGAATACGTGCTGCTGGGCGGAGTGACCGACCGGGTGGAGCATGCGCGCGAGGTGGCAAGGCTGGCGCGGCGGACGGGATTGCCGGTGAAGGTGAACCTGATTGCATGGAATCCGGGGCCGGGGATTGCGTACACGATGCCGGCCGTTGAAGCTGTGGAAGCGTTTCGCGCCACGCTCGGCGCGACGGGAATTCCGGCTTATGTGCGCAGGCCGCGGGGACGGGATATTTTTGCGGCGTGCGGACAGTTGAAGCGAACGGTGGAAGAGGCAGGGAACAGGGAGTAGTAAGAACGTTGTTCGCGGAGTTGGGTTCGTTTTCGCCCGTCCTTGCCGCAAAAACTACGACACGGCGACTGGATGCATGAGCTATTTGGGGTTGAGGGCGTAGAACGCCAGGACAATGGAGAATGCATACGAGGCCGCAAACGTGAACAAAGTGGAGAACCAATAGAGCGCTGCGAGCTTCGATTTCTGGTGGGTCACGTGAGCATAGGAAAAGGCGGCCAGCGTCTGGCAGAGCCAGAGAGCGATGCCCACAACCACCACCGTCCCAAGATCCGAATGCAGCAATCCGACAATGATGCCGACGAGGAAAGGCGCTGCTGCAAAGGCCATTTTGGCAATTCCGCTCCACTGCGTGGAGCGCTCGGACGGCGCCCAGGGCAACTCATGAAAGCTTCCGTCCGCGGCAAATATCCGCTGCACGATGCGGACCGGAAGGCCCGTCGCAGCCGTGATGCCCTCGGTCAGCAGTCCGAACTGGTGCGGATTCAAGCGGTCCATGGCGATTTTCAGTTCCCGGTCGTGGCCGTCTGCCGAACGGACAAACACCCGGAAACCGTAAGGGAAATTGCCTTGACCGCTCCATCCCAGGGGAGAATTGTCCCGGCTGCCACGGCAGAGTAGAATCTCGCTCGCCTGCTGGCTTAGCGATATTTCTGTTGTCGGCTCACCGATCCAGCGCAAGGTTGGGACAGGAACAAAGCGAATGTAGCCGCGCATAAATTCCAGGCGTGCGTGCCAGCTCTTTGGCGGAAAAGCAAAGCGCAGGATCAGACCGATCAGAAACGCAAACATAGCAAGCATGACCAGCCAAAGCCATGTATCGTTGTGGATCGAATTAAGAGCGCCCTGCAGCCCCAGTACCCCAATCGGAATGCCGATGAAGATCAACAGGACCACCGCTGCCATCGTCAGCTCGAAATTCCGGACCGCAGACGGAAAGGGAATGAAATAGACGAAGCATTCCCGCGAGGCGGATTCGGTTGAGCTGGTCACTTGCCTAGAAATATACCACGGAGGCAAGGCGGGAGTTAGGCAGCCGCTCGATCTACTACTTCCAGCACTGTCCCGTCGATCTTTTGCAGGTAGGCAACGATCTCGAAGAGATTTTTCGCTTGCGGATTGCCTGCGGCGCTGAACATGCGCATAAGCGCCTTGGGGGAACGTCCCAGATCGGCTCCCAGCTTCACAAAGCCAACCGTACCGTTGATGTACTTGCGAAGCAGGGATTTTCCTGTCTCCATATCGCAGGAGATCATGCAGCCGACGGCTTCACGCAGCAGCGCGCGGCGGAATCCCTCGCTTTCCTGCAGTCTGCTCTTGACGGTTTCGTTGAAGCTTTTGGTCAGTGGCATCATTCCTCCCGCTTCCGCTCTTTGTATTCCTTCCAAAGGGCGCATGCTGTATCGATGTCGGCTTGCTGACGCTTCTTGGTGCCGCCCCCCAGCAGGATTACGATCCGCTCTCCATCCTTGCCGAAGTAGACGCGATAGCCGGGACCGAAATCCAGACGCAGTTCGAAGACGCCAGCACCTACGCCTTTCGCCGCTGAAAAATTGCCTCGTTCAAGCCTGTCGAGAGAGACGGCAATCCTTGCCTGGGTGTCGTCATCCAGTTTCAGGAACCATCGATCGAAAGGATTACGCCCCGAACGGTCAATGTATTGGCGAATCTCGATCACGTTCATATGGTAGCACAAAAGATACCATTAGGGGAGATTGTGTCAGGCGCGGGCTGCGGCAGCGGCCTGGCCCAAGGCCAACAGTGCCCCGGTGACGAAGGCGGGGTTGTGACGGACGAGCGCTTCTTCGCTGGCGAAGTCGCCGGCAATGCAGCGGACGCCAAGAGCCTCAATGCGCTCTACGTCGGCAACGATGGGCGAGGCGCCTTCGGCGGCGTAGCGCGCCAGGGTTTCAGCCGAAAACGGGGCGGTGTTGACCAGGGCGCAGTCGAAGATGGGGGCGTGGGTGTGGTTGTAGATGCGCTCGATGTGATCGGCTGCGGAGAGGCCCAGGCTCTCGTTGGCCTGGGTCATCAGGTTGCAGACGTAGACGCGGAGGCCGCGCGCGTGGGCCAGCGCCTCAGGAATGCCCTCGACCAGCAGGTTGGTGATGAGCGAGGTGTAGAGCGAGCCGGGTCCGACGGTGATCAGATCGGCGCGCTCGATGGCTTCAAGAGTCTCAGGGAGCGGCGCGGGATCGGGCGGATCGAGCATGAGCTCGACGATGCGGCAGTGGCTGGCGGTGATGTTGGTTTCCCCGCGCACCAGTGAGCCGTCGTCCATGCGCGCCACCAGGGTGGTGTTGGCCGTGGTGACCGGGTAGATGCGGCCGCGTGTGTTGAGAATCTTGGAGGCCAGTTGAATGGCCTGGGCAAAGTCGCCGGTGATTTCAGTGAGCGCGGCCACAAAGAGGTTGCCGAAGTTGTGGCCTTTGAGGCCATCGCCGGCGCGGAAGCGGTGATTGAAGAGGCGCGACAGCATATCCTCTTCCGCGCTGAGGGCGACCATGCAGTTGCGCAGGTCGCCGGGGGGAAGCATGTTGAAGTCCTGGCGCAGGCGGCCCGAGGAACCACCGTCGTCGGTGACGGTGACAACGGCGGCGAGGTCGGAGATCTGGCCCAGTTGGGAACTCGGCTGCCCGGCGGGGGTGACATGGCGGCGCAGGCCGCGGAGCAGCGTGGACAGCCCGGTGCCGCCACCGATGGCCACCACGCGCAGTGGCTGAACGGCAGCGTCTGCGCGTGACAGGGTGGATGGGGTTGGAGTCGTTCCCGGGGTGTCAGTTGAAGGTGGAGGATTCATCAGGGGGTTTCGGGGTACAGCAATTCGGTAAAGCGGGGATCGTCCACCATGCCTTGAAAGTCGTTGTCCACGCGCGCCTGGAGGCGGTTCCTGGGATTCAGTTCGATGGCGCGGGCGAGATTCCCGAGGCAGTCCTGGGTGTGTCCGGTGATGGAGTCCAGCAGGGCGAGGCCGTAAAAGGCGTAATCGGAGGCAGGATGTTTGCCCAGAATCAGATTGAACTGCTCGCGCGCTTCCTCGTAATAGCCGGTATTCAACTGGGAGACGGCGTAGTCGTAGTGCTCCTCGGGAGTGGTGAAGTCGAGACTGGGTTTGGTCAGTTGCCGCTGGCAGGTGTTTACGTACATCTGGCAGCGTTCCTTGATTTCGGGCGGCGCCACCGGGAGCAGTTTTACAAAGGCGGCCAGTGCTTTTTCATACTTACCCTGTTGCAGCAGTTGCACCGCGGCCTGGTAGTGCTGAAAAGCAGGTCCCGTGCCCGTAGTGGAGTGTCCGCTGGATTTGGCGGCAGGAAGTGGTGTTTTCTTGCGGCTGCTCGCCGCGGATCTGGCCTCGTGCATCATGTGTTTGCCTGTAGCATTTTCGGAATTGGTGTAGACCGAAGCCACGCACTTAAGTGGCTTTTTCTTCAAGAAAATGCCACCTACTGCAGCTCTCAAGAGTCTACGTGTATTCCAAAAATGCTCTAAGTGCGCAACCCGGAAGACGCGAATGAGGCTAATAGTTACTGGCCGAAAACACGCGTCCGGGAAAAACGCCGCTCAGGGACTCTTTATACGCATAACCCCGTGTTCCGTCAATGGGCAGTCTGGAAACAGGGGAGTTACGAACGTGTCTTATGGATAAGTTTGCCGTAGATGGCCGGGTTGAGCGATGGGTCGTTGTACATCTTCAACTGGCGGTAGAGTTTGAAGCGGCGCGTTCCGGCGAGGGTTTCCCGCCACAAGGCATCCAGACAGGCGGCCAGGTCGGCGCGCTGGGCTTCAAGGATATTGAGGCGGTCGCGGTTGCGGTCGGCGTGGCCCTCAGGAGCGCCGGTGCGCCCGGCCTCTTCGCGGGTGTGGTAGATCTTCAGAGCCAGGATGGAGAGCCGGTCAATAATGAGGCCGGGCGACTCGGAGTTGAGGGGGGCGTCCGGGTTGGGCAGGCCGCGGGCTTCAAGCCAGGCGAGCAGCGTGCGGTCCAGTTCCTCGGCCAGGTCGTTGCGGCGCTGGTTGGTGGAGTCCACGCGGCGTTTGACATCGGCCAGTTGCGCGTCGGTTGCGCCGGGAGCGCGGGCCTCGTCCTCGATGTGCCAGAGGTCGAAGTTGGCGCGATGCTGGCGGACGACGGCGGCGAGCCAGGGGTCTGAGGCCTCGTCCGGTGCATCTGGAGCCAGGTGCCAGGCGCGGGTCCGCTGGTCGTGCAGGTCGACAATGGCGTCAGCCGAAAGCAGCATAATGTGTCCTTGGCGCAGGGCGGCCGGTTAAACGTGCAGCGTCTATGGTAGAACTATCCTCATCAAGCAGTCCAAACCCAGGCGCCTTTCCCCCGGGGCGCGATTGGTGATTCATGGCTTGCGCACCGTAAAATGGCTTTCCATGCGAACGAGGGGTCGATGACGAACGAGGAATCGAAGGCCGACGGGATCGAGCGGATTCTGTGTATAGCCAGTTATGAAAAGGGACACGACTTTCTGCGCCAGTGCGCGGAGATGGGTGTCAAGCCCACCCTGCTGACGCTGGACAAGCTCAAGGACGCGGAGTGGCCACGCGATGCGGTGGAGGAAGTGGTCACCATGCCCGCCGGCCTGAACCGCGACCAGATTCTGAACACCGTATCGTGGATGGCGCGCGGGCGGCGCTACGACCGCGTTGTTGCGATGGACGAGTTCGACCAGGAGACGGCGGCCGGGATTCGCGAGCACCTGCGCATTCCGGGCATGGGAATCACCACTGCAGCCTACTACCGCGACAAGCTGGCGATGCGGATGAACGCGCAGGAGTCGGGATTTCTGGTTCCCGAGTTTTGCCGGGTACTGAACTACGACGAGCTGCGCGACTATATGGAGCGGGTGCCGGCGCCGTGGCTGCTGAAGCCCCGCTCGGAGGCATCGGCGCTGGGGATTCGCCGCATCGACGACCCGGAACAGCTTTGGCGCACGCTGGACGAACTGGGCGACCGGCAGAGCTACTACCTGCTGGAGCAGTTTGTGCCGGGCGACATCTTTCACGTGGATTCGATTGTGAGCGAGTGCGACGTGGTGTTTTCCGTGGTGCATCAGTACGGCCGCCCGCCCATGCAGGTGATGCACGAGGGGGGAGTGTTTACCACCCGCACCATCGACCGCGTCAGCCGCGAGTGGATGCAACTGACGGCGCTGAACGCAGGGCTGGCTCCGTCGCTGGGCATGGTGCGCGGGGTCACTCATGCGGAATATATCCGGGCGCACGCCGATGGGCGGTACTACTTTTTGGAGATTGCGGCCCGGGTGGGAGGTGCCTTCATCGCCGACCTGGTGGAGGTTTCAAGCGGCGTAAATCTCTGGCGGGAGTGGGCGCGGCTGGAGGTGGCATACCTTCGCGGCGAGACGTACGTTCCCCCGGACTCCTTCGAGAGCTATGCGGGCAGCGTGCTGTGCCTGGCCCAGACCGCGGAGCCGGATACGGACAGCTTCCATGCGCCGGAGATCGTCGTGCGCATGAAGAAACATCATCATGCGGGGCTGATTGTGCGCTCTCAGGAGCCGGAACGGGTGAAGCAGTTGCTGGAGGAGTACAGCGGCGAGTTTGCGCGGCGGTTTCTGGCCTCGATGCCTCCGCCGGAGAAGCCTACGTCGTGAGGGCTGGCACGGTGGTGCGGCGACTCTGCCTTTAAAATGTCTGCGGGAGCAAGCATGGACAAGAAGTGGCAGTATCCGCATCGGCGGTGGAATCCGCTGCGGCAATCGTGGGTGCTGGTTTCGCCGCACCGGACACAAAGGCCGTGGCAGGGAGAAGTAGGGCAGAAGACCGCGCCCCTGGGAGTTTCCTACGATGCGCAGTGCTACCTGTGCCCGGGAAACCAGCGGGCCGGCGGGGCTGTGAACCCGGCCTATAAAGGCACTTTCTCCTTTGTAAACGATTACGCCGCGCTGAAGCCGGAGCCTGCCGCGGCCAGCGAGACGCCGGGCTCGCCGCTGCTGGTGGCCGCGCCTGCGCGCGGTTTGTGCAAGGTGCTCTGCTACCACCCCGACCACAGCCTTACGCTGGCGCGCATGACGCGGGAGCAGATCAGGCCGGTAGTGAACGCCTGGACGCGGGAGTACCAGGAACTGAGCGCGCTGGACTGGATTGAGTACGTGCAGATATTTGAGAACCGCGGCGCCATGATGGGCGCCAGCAATCCTCATCCGCACGGTCAGATATGGTCAACGGACTTTGTGCCCGACGAACCGGCTGCCGAGACCGCGGCGCAGGGCGAGTACCTGGGCCGGACCGGCCGCTGCCTGCTCTGCGACTACGCGGAAGCTGAGCGGGCGGCAGGCGAGCGGGTGGTCTTTGAGAATGAGCACTTCATGGCCGTGGTGCCCTGGTGGGCGGTTTGGCCGTTCGAGGTGATGCTGGTGTCGCGGCGTCACGCCGGCGCGCTGCCGGAGTTCACCAGCGAGGAGCGGGACGGGCTGGCCGACGCGCTGAAGCGGCTGACCACGCGCTTCGACAACCTGTTCGAGACCAGCTTTCCTTATACGATGGGGTTTCACCAGTCGCCGGCGGGGAAGGACGAGCATCCGGAGTGGCACTTTCATGCGCACTTTTATCCGCCGCTGCTGCGCTCGGCCACGGTGCGCAAGTTCATGGTGGGATTTGAGATGCTGGGCATGCCGCAGCGGGATATTACGCCCGAGGATGCGGCCGGGCGGCTGCGCGGGTGTGCCGAGGAGCACTTCTGGCCAGGGGTGTAAGGCGAACCTGGGCTGGATGCGGGGGAAATTGTAGCGGAGAGTGGGGAAATGCGGCGGCCGGCAGGTGTGGTGAGCTCGCTGGGACTCGAACCCAGGACCCACGCCTTAAAAGGGCGTTGCTCTACCAACTGAGCTACGAGCTCGTTCTAAGGCCGCTGTTTCAAAACTAACACAGGGACGCTTTTGCCGCATCCTGAGCCAGACGAGCTGGCGGCTGAGGTGCCGGGCGGGACTGCCTCCTCAAGGCCGCAGCTACTAGTCTCCTGAGTCTAAAGTTCGCGTACAAAATCGGGCGACGGAATCGAGGATCTGGTCTGCAGTTTTGTGCCAGACGAATGGCTTTGGATTTTTGTTGTGGTGCTGTATGTAGCTCCTGATAG
>Ga0302320_10001601_pt1 | contig 54252 bp, 51 predicted proteins | sample Bog_T0_3_FD_202130 | JGI IMG/M metagenome (GOLD analysis project Ga0302320, IMG submission 202130) | Peat permafrost microbial communities from Stordalen Mire near Abisko, Sweden - Bog_T0_3 | ecosystem: Environmental > Terrestrial > Soil > Wetlands > Peat | place: Sweden: Abisko, Stordalen Mire...
ACCGGGCTCGAAAAGTTTTCAGTTCGGGCAACTGGTCCATGACGTTGTGCAAAAGACGGCTCGAACCCAACGATAACCTGAAGAAGTTCCTGCTCCTGCTGGCCGCGCTGATGGTATTCCGGCGTGTCTGCCGCTGCCGTCACGCCAGCAACGGTTTGGGCGCTTCTGTAGCCACAAATGTGGCCACGCGTTGGATGGCTTCGGCCACATCCGCGCGCGTCATTTTGAAAGTCAGCGGGGCGAAGGCGCCTTCAGAATCTTTGTACCCTTGCGCGGCCGAGAGCTGATACCATTTGTAGGCCTCAATGCGTGCTTCGGGCGCGTCGGCGGGCAAACCGTCCAAGCTGGCGCGCTGGCGGTTTCGGCCCATTTGATACTGGCCGCCGGCATCGCCGAGATTGGCCGCCCGTCCAAACCAGACCAAGGATTGCGCCTCATCCCGGACGACGCCCTGGCCTTGGGCATACATCATTCCCAAATTGAATTGCGCAAGACCGTGATTCTGCTCCGCCGCTTTGCGATACCAATTCGCCGCCTGTGCGTAATCCTGCGCCCCGCCAGCGCCGGTCGCAAATTTCAGCCCTCGGCCGAACTGCGCGTCCGCATCCACGCAGTCCACCGCCGAAACAGCCGCTGCCGGTTGGGATGCTTGTGACGACGAGAACATTTTACCGAGCCAAGATTTTTCCATAATGACGAGCATGGGCTGTTTGGCCGGAAACGCAAGCCGCATTTCCGCGGGGGTCTTATTCCTCGCCGAGATGATAGATCGTTTAAAGATCAAATCCGGGCGAAGGTCCAAATAAAATGGCCTTGACCATTATTGGCCGCTTATTTCGGCTGGGCTGGGGCGACGATCCCTTTCCTCGGGGTCACCCGGAGCGATTGAATATAATCGGCAAGGATATTCTCCGCTTCGCGCAGTTCAATATCATCGTCAGGACTTTTATCCTTGAGTTGGGCGGCGGCCTCGATTGGCGGCGCCAATTGACGAGGTGGTGGCAATTCCTCAGTCTCAACATTTGCCAGAGTGAGGTTGTAAATCCCTGGCCTGCGGGCTGAGTCCGCCAGCTGAATGTTGTGCCGTTCAGCCTGAAGCTCGTTAGCCTTGGCACTTTCCCGCCAGCGGGCGGGCTCATTCAGCGAAAGCGGTTGAGATTCTTCTTTGGCCGCTGTCGCCAGTTCGGCGCGCACCAGCCGAAAACCGGGGTCGGCAGCAACCCGCGCCCGCGATTTCTCGCGCAATTCTAGGAGCACTGGGCGCACCCAATCAAAATTCGTATAGTTCGCTGGCGGCACAATGTCCCAAGGCAAGGCGTTGGGCAACCGGGCTTCGGCGATGCTGGGCAGGTCGGTTTCCGAAGGCAGGACAATGTCCGGCACGACCCCTTTGAGCTGGGTGGAAGCACCGCTTGGTCGGTAGAATTTGGCCACGGTCACCTTCACGGCCCCGAAACCGGAAACCTGGAGTATCTTCCTCAATGGCACGAGGTTTTGTACGGTTCCCTTGCCAAAAGTCGAGGAATCGCCCACGATCAATGCACGTCCGTAATCTTGCAGGGCGCCAGCCACGATTTCCGATGACGAGGCGCTGACCCGGCTGGTCAGCACCACCAGCGGGCCACTGTACATTGCGTTGGTGCCCGGCGACCTCTCGACTTCCACCAAGCCCGTGGAATCGCGCGTTTGCAGCACCGGCCCTCGCGGAATGAACAGCCCGGTGAGTCCGATGGCCTCCGGCAATAATCCACCCCGATTGCGCCGCAGGTCCAATATCAAGCCGGCAATTCCTTCCTGCTTTAATTTATCGAGCAGACGGGCGGTGTCCGCCGAGGCCCCGGCGCCATTGGGGCCACTGCTCTCGTAAAATATCGGCAGGTTGATGATTCCCACTCGAATGGCATCGCCGTTGGTCCGCGGCAGGTCAATGATGGCCGCCTGGGCGTACTCGTCGGCAAGTCTTAAGACTTCGCGCACCAACGACACGGTTTTCCTAGCTGTGGTGCCCTGGCCAGCCGGAATGATGGTCAGCCGCACCTTGGAACCCTCGGGTCCACGGAGCAAATTAACCACGTGCCACCAGGGCACAGCCGTCACGTCCTCCGTCTCACCGTCGTCTTGCGCGACACCGATTATTTGGTCACCGGGATGAAGCAAACCGCTCCGCGCGGCGGGACCGCCCGGAATCAGATCGCCGACTATCCAATCGCCACCTTTGGACTCCAGCGAGCCGCCGATGCCCACGAGAGACAGATTCATTTCCGTGTTGAATTCCTGTGCCGCCTCGTGTCCAAAATAATCGGAATGCGGGTCGAACGCGCGCGCCAGCGCGTCCAGGTAAATCTCCAGCACCTCGTTCGAATCGAACTGGCTCATGATTTGCAGCCGGCGCTCATAACGCTGCCTGAGTTGTGCCGCGATTTTTGCCGGCGATGAACCGGCGAGTTTCTCCTGCAAATAATCCGACCGCACTTTCTCCCGCCAAAGGCCATGGGCCGCATCCAAGTCGCGCGGGCGTTTCAAATCGTGCCGGTAAGGCTGCCAGTATTCGCGCCGGGTAAAATCAAACTTCGCGGTTTGCAAAACATTGGTTTCAAAATCCACCTGCTGGGCCAGCCGCTCGAGGAAGCGCGCGTAAATTAAATGGGCTGGCCACGTGTCGCCTTCGCTCACGGCCATTTGCGCCATTCTCGGTCGAAACCAGCCAAATTCATCAGTGTCAGATTGGAGGAACACTAAATGCGAGTCATCCAACGTGTCAAGGTAGCCGGCAAAAAACTGGCTGGAAAGCAGGTCATCGAGAGGCCGATGCGAGAGCTGCGCCCGGCTCAGCACATTAGCGGTGGCATAAGCGACATCGGCTTCGGTCGGCGTTTCGCCTGCCGGTGTTTCTGCCCGCACGCCAGTGTTAAATGCCACCGCGAGCAACACGCCATACGGCGCGCGGCGCCACCATATCACACTCCAGCGGCACAAATCGGCCCGGCCTTTGGCAATATTGCCAAGCATCACACCGAAGCCGATGACGACCGGCAAATACAGGGTTAAGGCTGCCATTTCTCGGGGCCCGTGCGCAGTTTCAAGTTTGTGTAAATCAGTTTCGAAGGTCCGAAAGCACTCATATATTCAAAGCTCGCCCTTTTCGCCCTGGTTTGCAAGGAAGTGAAATGTCACCCCCGTTTCTACGCCAACATTGGCTTGGTTGCCTTGAGGTCGCCGCCAAGGCAATGCCTGGGTGTGTGGCGCTGATCATAATGCACTTGCATTTTACTGGGTCGCGGATTAAGCTGTTTTCAAGACGCGGATCGGCGGTGGCAAGTCAATCATTCAGGCCGCGGTTTCCGCATCAACTTTTATAAAAAAGCTCCCCACAGGCGTCCGGGGCAAACAAAAACAAAAATAGAAAATTGGAATAATGAGCACAAAAATGGTTCGTATCTGCAGTCTGTCTTTAGCGGCAGGAGGCTTGGCGTTGGCAGCCGGCTGCGCGGTTGATCAAAATGGACATATGGCGTTTGTAGTCCCTCAACTTGTGGTTGCGGCACCGCCGGTCTATGTCGCGCCTCCAGCCGTGGTTGAGGAGCCAGTCATGGTCCCTGATGATTACGTCATGGTTGATGGTGAGTACATGGGTTTGGTCGGCGGCCAATATTTTTATTTGGGAGCTGGTGGTGTTTGGCTGGTATGTGATCAAGCCCGGTTGGAGCGTTTTCACGGATGGGAAAGAGGTCATCCTGATTGGCGGGCGCACGCCATCCGCAATGATCGTTTCCGAAAAGATGCCCGCGGGCAAGCAGCGCCAAGACATGATGACCGGCATGTGGATGCGGCCCATGGTCCACAAAAGGCGACACCGAAAGCTGCGCCAAAAAAGACGGAGAAGAAGGACGATAAGAATGCAAAGTGACGGCGGATTAAGCAGTCGCCAGAGCCCGCGTCGCGGCAGGCAAGGACACCCGCCGCGACCGAGCTTAATACACTTTGCGCAGATTCGAGGGCAGGATGCCGAGTTCGTCGCGGTATTTGGCCACGGTGCGGCGGGCGATGGTGATGCCCTTGGCGGTTAGCATTTTGACCACCTCCTGGTCCGATAGCGGATTGCTGGGGTTCTCGCCTTTGAAAATCTCGGCAATCATGTCCTTGACGCTGGTGTTGGAAACGTCAGCTCCGTTCGAATTTTGCAGGCCGGCGGTGAAGAAGTATTTCATCTCAAACACGCCCTGTGGGGTGTCGATGTATTTTCCCGAGACGGCGCGGCTGACCGTGGTTTCATGCACCCCAACCACTTCGGCAACCTGCGCCATGGTCATGGGCCGGAGATGGGCCACGCCCTTTTCCATGAACTCGCGCTGGCGTTTGACAATTTCACGTCCGATGTTGGCGATGGTCGTTTGCCGCTGGTGCAAGCTTTTGATGAGAAACTTGCCGGCGCGGATTTTTTCGCGGATGTAATTCTTCACCTCGGCATTGTCGGCGCCGCCAGACATTAAATCCTTATAGACATTGCTGATGCGCAGATGTGGAATCTGCTCGTCGTTGGTGGTGACGGTGAAATCCTCGCCGCTCTTCACCACAAAAACCTCGGGAGCGACATATTGTTCGACGGCGGGCAGGAAGGCGCGTCCCGGACGCGGTTCAAGCCGGCCGATCCGGGCCAGCGATGCTTGGACCTCGTCCACGTCCTGGCCGGTGCCGCGCGCGATTTCGGGAATGCGCCGTTTGCCCAGCGCATCCATGTGGTCGCGCACGATGCGATACTCAAGGGATTCCTGCTGGCCACCACGCTCGAGCTGTAGCATCAGACACTCCCGCAGGTCGCGCGCACCGACGCCCACGGGTTCAAAAGTCTGCACGACTTTGAGCACTTTGGTGATCTTCTCCGGCGGCAGACTGGTGGAGGTGGCGAGGTCCTCGACCGTGGTGGCGAGGTAGCCATAGTCGTCAATGTTGCCAATCAGCAATTCCGCGATGCCCTGCTCCTCATCGTTCAATTCTGTGTCCCGCACCTGTTCCACCAGATATTGCGCGAGGGAGGTTTCGACCGTGATCGAGTCGAACATGAATTGCCGCTTTTCCTCGTCCTCCGCGGAGGAGCGAATGGGCGTGTTGGCTTGTGAGAAATGGTCGCGCCAGTCCTGATCCATCTGGACAAGCCGTTCAAATTCAGCTTGGAAATCATCCACTGGTTCGGCGGAGGGCTTTTCCGCGGTGGCGTCAAATTTTACGTCTTCTGGCGGTTCGGCAAAATCGGTCACTTCGGGCGAATCGCCCTCGTCGTTCTCCGAAACTTTTTCCCGCTGTTCCGGATCCTGGTCCAAGACTTCCTCGAGGACCGGGTTTTGCTGGAGTTCGGCTTCCACCAACGCCTTGAGTTCCAAGGTCGGCGCTTGGAGCAAAGCCAGAGACTGCTGGAGCTGGGGAGCCAGCACCAGGGATTGTGTCAATCTCTGTGAAAGTTGTAATCCAGGTCCCATCAGCGGCAGCTTAAAGGGATTTCGCCGAAGTTCAAGCATTTTTGGCACGGATCTCGCTTATTTTTTGGCTGTCAAACTTTTTACCAAAAGGAAAAACTGGATTTTCCAGCAATTTGGGCCATCCTTTTTTTATGAAACTCATTTTGATCCCTCATAATGTGACCCTGACCAAGGCGATTGAAGACCATGTGGTTGCCCGGATTGACAAACTGGACCATCTGGATCAGCGCATTTTGGCGGCGCGAGTGATTCTGGAGCATGACCATACCCGCGTGCCCGAGAAACAGTTCAGCTGCTCCATGCGCCTAGGTGTGCGCGGCCCCGATCTCTTTGCCAAGGACATCGAAGGCGACCTATACGCGGCCATTGACCTCGTGACGAAGAAGATCGAACAGCAAATCCGCACCCGGCACAGCCGGCACAAGGCCCGCAAGCACAAGGTCGCCGCGCGCACCAAACGCACCCGGCAGGAAGCCACCGGCGAATGATCCTGCGGGCCAGGGCAGTCTTTCCCGTTACCGCGCCGCCCATTGCCGACGGCGCGGTTTTTATTGCCGGTCGGTTCATCCGGGCCGTGACGCCATGGAAAAACCTGCGCCCACATCTGCGCGAAAAAGCGCTGGACCTCGGCGAGGTCCTCCTTCTGCCCGGTCTGATCAACCCCCACTGCCATCTGGATTACACGGACATGGCCGGGGAACTGTCGCCGCCCAAGGCCTTTACAGACTGGATTGCCTCCATCACCGCCGCCAAGTCCGGATGGGGCTATTCCGACTATGCCCGCTCGTGGTTGCGCGGCGCTCATCAGTTGCTCAAGTCCGGCGTCACCACCGTGGGCGACATTGAGGCCATGCCGGATTTGCTGCCGGAGGTTTGGGACGCCACGCCGCTGCGGGTGTTTTCCTTCCTGGAAATGACCGGCATCAAGGCGCGCCGCGCCCCCCGTGAAGTGTTGCGAGAGGCCGTGGAAAAAATTGACTCCCTTTTGCACGCGCGCAACCGGGCCTGGCTCTCGCCGCATGCGCCTTATTCCACCTTGCCGGAACTCCTTCAACGCACCGCCCGCCTGGCGCGGAAAAGAAACTGGCGCGTCAGCATCCATGTCGCCGAATCCCAGCAGGAATTCGACATGTTCCAGCATGCGCGCGGCGACATGCACGATTGGCTTAAGCGCAACGAGCGCGACCCCGCCGACTGCGGCCGCGGCTCGCCGGTCGCTCACCTCGCCCGCCAGAAACTCTTGGGCGAAAATGTTCTGGCCATCCATGTCAACTGTCTCGCCCGGGGCGATGCCACGCTGCTGGCCAAAAACCGGACCACCGTCGTGCACTGCCCGCGCAGCCACAATTATTTCAACCACCCGCCTTTCCAGCGCGCGCGTCTGGCCGGCGCCGGCGTGAACCTTTGCCTCGGCACCGATAGTCTGGCCACCGTGCGCAAAACTGGAAAACAGCGGCCGGCGCTTGATCTATTTGCGGAAATGCGCGCCCTGGCCGACCTCGATCAGGCCATTTCGCCCGCCGAGATATTGGAAATGGTTACGGTCAACGCCGCGCGCGCCCTCGGGCTCACCGGAAAACTTGGCGAACTTTCCCCCGGTGCGCTCGCCGACCTCGTGGCCATTCCATTTGCCGGAAAGTCTCCCAACGTTTTCGAAGCCGTGCTCCAGCACACGGGCGCTGTTTCCGCCTGCCTCATCGAAGGCCGCTGGGCGATCCCGCCAGGGTAAGTTCCGAAATCCGAAATCCGAACTGGGTTTGCCGCCTGTCTGAATCAGTGAGAGTGGCCACTCACAAAACCGGAGATTGGAGCCGGCGTTCCGCCGCTACAACATCCATGAATCCAAGGAGGAATGAAACAGGCAACCGGCGCCAGACACCAACAAAACTGTGCCGAATCAAGGGATGGTCCCGTGGCTAACTTCGCTAAAGAGCAAACCGTCGGATGGGGCGTGCCCCCTACACTCTGTCTTCGGCTTTCGGGCTTAAACCAGCCCCATGGCCGCCAGCGCCTGGCGCGACTTTTCCGGCGACTCGTGTAAAATCGTCCGCCAGCCGCGCGCCGCGCCGGCTTCGACGTTTTCCAGGCGGTCATCCAGATAAACCAAATCCGCCCCATGCCGGCCGCTCAGGGTCTCCATGGCCGCATAGATTTCCGGCTGCGGCTTCATGCCGCCGATTTCGTAAGAAAAAATGTAGCCGTCAAACTGTTCGAAAAACGGGAAATTCCGGCGGATGTGTTCGATGGCCAGGTCATTGGTGTTGGAAAAAATGTGGGTCTTGAAGCCGCGCCGCCGCAGTTCGGCGTTTAACGCAATAGTCCCCGGCATCTCCGTGAAAATGTCCGCAAAGTAGCCGCCGAATTCATCGAGATCGCCGTGGAAGCCGATGGCGTCACAAACGGCCTCGAAAAACTGACGGCGTGTCAGCCGGCCGCTTTCGTATTCCAACAAAATTGGCGAACTCCCAAGAAACGCGTGTAAATCCTTCGGCGATTTCGCGCTGCGCGCGGCGATTTTACGCGCGGCGATGGTGTAATCGAAATCCACCAGCACTTTGCCGAGGTCGAAGATGATGACAGGTATCATGAGGAAAATGACGAATGACGAATGCCGAATCAATCATTCTGACGGGCCAAGTTGCTGCGGGTCACAGACCCGCGCTCCGGTGCTGGCGCAGTTGCACTCCAAAAGCAGGCGTTGCTGGGAAATTCGTCATTCGTCATTTGTAATGATTCGTCATTTGTTATTCGTCATTTCGCGACGTCCTTCCAAAGCGCGGTTGAGCGTGAGTTCGTCCGCGAATTCCAGTCCGCTGCCGGCGGGCAGGCCGAAGCCGATGCGTGAGATCTTCAGTCCGCCCCGCGCCAGCCGCTTCGCCAGATAATGACTCGTGGCGTCGCCTTCCACGTCCGTGCCCAGCGCAATGATGAGTTCCTGAATGGGTTCGCCGGCCAGACGCCTTTCCAGTTCCCCGATCCGCAAGTCGTCTGGTTCCACGCCGTCGAGCGGCGAAATTTTGCCGCCGAGCACGTGAAACTTGCCGCGATAAGTCCCCGATTTTTCAATGCTCAAAATATCCACGGCCTTCTCCACCAGGCACACCAGCGAGGCGTCGCGCCGCGCATCGTCGCAAAGGGTGCAGGGCGATTTTTCCGTCAGCGCGCCGCAGACTTCGCAGAAGCGGATGCGTTCGCGCGCGGCCAGCATGGTTTCGGCCAGCTGACGCACCTGCGCGGATTCCGCCTGCACCAGATGCAGGGCGATGCGCTCGGCGGAGCGCGGTCCCACGCCCGGCAGCTTGGCCAGTGTGGCCGTGAGCGCGACTATGGGTTCAGGCAGCGGCATAGAATGTTCTCCTCCGCGTCCGCGTCCGCGGTTTTCAAGGACGAGAACGAGGAGGACTTAGGTCACATCATTCCCGGGAGATTAAAGCCTGCGGTGGCCTTGCCCATTTCGGCGTTGGATATCTCCTTGGCCTGGCCCAGCGCTTGGTTGGCGGCGGTGAGGATCATGTCCTCCAGCAGTTGCGCGTCCGCCGGATTCAGCGCCTGCGGGTCAATCTTGATGGAGGCGATCGTGCCGTCGCATTTGGCAACGACCTTGACCGCGCCGCCGCCGCTGGTGGCATCGACGGTGCGGGCCGCGAGCTGCGCTTGAATATGTTCCATTTGTTGCTGCATTTTCGCAGCCTGTTTCATGAGTTTGCCAAGGCTTGACATAAGATTTCGGGACTGGGTTCTTGGTTTTGGGGGCTGGGGCAGATCAGGCGCGCACCTCGATAATCGTGCCCTTGAACACTTCCAGCGCCTTTTGGATGAGCGGATCGTGCTTGAAATCATCCTTGTTGAACGGGACGGGCGCAGTCTTCTTTTCGGCGGCGGGGGCAGGGGCGGCCGCGGGTTTGGCTGGGGCGGTTTTGGCGGCGGCGGCCGGCGGTTTTGGCGCGGTGGCTACGGAGGAGCGCACCCAGCCGGCGGGGGCCTCGGCTTTGATAAATTTGATCATCGCGTTCGCGTGGCCGAGTTCGGCGAGCTTCGTCGCCAAAAGCGTGTGGTTGCGCGCATTGTCCACCAGGCCAAGATGATCTTCAAATTCAGGCTCGAAACCGATGACCAAGACGCGCTTGTCGAAGGACACCGGATGCGCATCAATCAAATACCCGCGAGTGAAGGGACTTACCCGCCCCACGGCTTCGACCAGGCTCGACCACAGTTCGTTGAGATTACCGCTCTTTGGAACAGTCGGAGCGCCGGCCTCTGGCACGGCTCGCTGTTGTGTCAGGGCCGGCTGATCGGGCCGGGACGGCGCCCTGCGTTCCGGAGTATCGGCCGCCGCTGGCCGCGCCGGCTGCGTCGGCGGGACGCCTGCGCCGCCTTGGCCGCGCAGTTGATTCAACTGCTTCAGCACTGCGTCCAGTGACAGCGAGTTGCGCGCCTCGATGGCCCGCAGCAGCGAGACTTCCAGCAGGATTTTCTTGGAGGCAGCGTCGCGCAGCCGCAATTCGGCATCGGCGAACACTTCCAGGATGCGCGTGAACGTGTCCGCGCTGGCCAGCGACGACTGCTCCTCCAAGGCGGCCGCCTCTGCTTCGGACACTTCCAGCAGGTTCAAATCGCCCTTGGACACCTGGAAAATCAGCAGGTTGCGGAAGTGATTCAGCAGATCACCGAGCAACCGGCCCAAGTCTTTGCCCCCGCGCGCCAGTTCATCCAGTTGCGTGAGCGCAACCGAAATCTCCCCGGCCAGCACGGCTGCGCTTAATTTGAGAATCTGGTTTTGCGCCGCCAGGCCAAACATCGAGAGCACATCCGGTTCCTCAATCTGGTCGCCGCAAAAGCTGATGAGCTGGTCCAGCGTGGACTCCGCGTCGCGCATCCCGCCGTCCGCGCCGCGCGCGATGGCGTGGAGGGCGGCGGCGTTGATGGCCACCTTCTCCTTCCCGGCGATTTCCGCGAGGTGCTTGGTGATGAGCGCGCTGGGAATCCGCCGCAGATCAAAACGCTGGCAGCGAGAGAGAATCGTCGGCAAAACCTTTTCCGGGTCGGTCGTGGCGAACATGAACTTCACGTGCGCTGGCGGTTCCTCCAGGGTTTTTAACAGCGCGTTGAACGCGGCCGTCGAAAGCATGTGAACTTCGTCAATGATGTAGATTTTGAACTGCGAATTGGCCGGCGCATATTTGCAGGTTTCGCGCAGCTCGCGGACCTGTTCCACGCCGTTGTTGCTCGCGCCGTCAATTTCCAGGACGTCCAGCGCCCGGCCGTCGGTGATCTCCTGCACGCGCGTGTCCGCGTCGTCGAAATCAATCTTGGGTCCGCCGGTGCAATTGAGGCATTTCGCGAAGATGCGGGCGATGGTGGTCTTGCCGGTGCCGCGCGGGCCGCAAAATAGGTAGGCGTGCGCGATGCGCTTCTGCGTGATGGCGTTGGCGAGCGTCTGGGTGACGTGCTCCTGCCCGACGACATCGGCGAACCGCTGCGGGCGGTATTTTCTGGCAATAACCTGATATGACATGTGCGATTTACGAATTACGATTCACGATTTACGCGCGGATTGCAACTGCGAAGGCAAATCGGCAATCGTAAATCAGCAATCGTAAATCGCAAATGAAGATGTGCCAGGGTGACTGCGGCAATTGCAAAGCATACTGCCGTTGCTGCCTTCCGGCCCTCGCGGGGTTCGTAAGTCCACACTCCACAGGCCCTGGCAGGACGGATTGTGCGGGAAGGGGTGAACCGCTTCAAGCAGAAACACCATTGTTCTGAGTCTCACTCGGCTTCCATATCCACGACGTCCAGGAAACCGTGCAGCTGTTTAAGCCGCGTGGGGTGGCGCATCTTGCGCAGGGCCTTGGCTTCAATCTGCCGGATGCGCTCGCGCGTGACGCGGAATTGCAGGCCGACTTCCTCGAGCGTGCGCGCATTGCCGTCGCCGATGCCGAAGCGTAATTCGAGCACCTGCCGTTCGCGCTCGTTCAGGCTGCAGAGCACGTCGCCCAGCCGGTCCTTCAACAGGCTGAAACTGGTGAGATCCAGCGGGCTCTCCGCCGCCTTGTCCTCGATGAAATCACCGAAGCTGGCCTCGTCGCCGTCGCCCACGGGCGACTGCAACGACACCGGCTGCTGCGCCATTTTCATGATGCCCCGGACGCGCTCGACGGGCAGTTGCAGTTCATCGGCGACTTCCTCCGGCAAGGCTTCGCGGCCGAGTTCCTGGAGCAGTTTTTTCTGCGCCCGCATGAGCTTGTTGATGTGGTCAATCATGTGCACCGGAATACGGATGGTGCGGGCCTGGTCGGCAATGGAGCGGGTGATGGCCTGGCGGATCCACCAGGTGGAATAGGTGGAAAATTTGTAACCGCGCTGGTATTCGAATTTTTCCACCGCCTTCATCAGGCCGATGTTGCCCTCCTGGATCAAATCGAGGAAGGACAGGCCGCGGTTGGTGTATTTTTTGGCGATGGAAATGACCAGCCGAAGGTTGGCCTCGACCATTTCGGTTTTGGCTTGGAGCGCCCGCGCTGCGGCGTCGCTTAGCCGGTCAAACGCCTGCAAGAAATCCTCATGGGGCATGCGGACGAATTCCTCCAAGGCCCGCAAGGCCTGCAGTTCGGCCTCTGCCAGGTGCTTTTGGGCGCTGGACTCGGGGTGAGCCCTGGTTTCGGCGAGGGTGCGCAGGCTGTAATGCATCTTGTCGTGGATATTCTGGGCCATCTGCACGATTTCCTCGATCACCTTCTGCTTGAAACAAAACTTGGGGAAAACGGCCTGCAATTTCCGGTCCCGCTTCTGAAATTCATCGTGTTCGCGGTTGCGCTTGGCGTTCTGGTGGGCGTCGCGCCAGAGGTTGAAATGCCGGTCCACTTCCTGGTCCATTTCCCGCACGCGTATGAGCAGGCGCTTCAGGAGTTTAAGGTGCGCCTCACGGCTGGCGACTTTTTTGTCGAGCACCACGCGGTCGAACCGTTCCCGTGGCGGGTCGGCCAGGAGCTTTTCCGCCACGGCCAGATGTTCCTTGGCGGTGAAGCCGAATCGGTAAACCACCTTTCGCAATTCAGTTTCCGCCGCCTCGACGCGTTTGGAAATCTCCACCTCTTGTTCGCGGGTTAGCAACGGCACCGCGCCCATCTGCTTGAGGTACATGCGCACCGGATCGTCGAGCGCATCGAGCCGCACCTCGTCCTCTTCCGTCTCCTCCTGGTTGGCCGGTTTCACCCGGTCCATCTCGGCGGCATCCACCACCATGATCTCCAGTTCGCGGAGTTTGGCAAAAACCTGATCCAGATGCCCGGGTGTGGAGTATTCCTCGGTCAGCACCTCGTTGACATCGTCGAACGTCAATTGTCCTTGTTCCTGCGCCAGTCGGAGCAGCTCCTTGATCTTCTCGGTGAGCGCCGCGGCGGTCTCGGTCGGAGAAACGGTTTTTCCCGGCGCGCCTCCGGGGGCCGGCTCAGTCTGATTAAGATTCGGCTTCGACATATTTGCAATCCGCCCACGTCAGCTTGCTTGAGCGGCTGCGCTTGCGAATATGAGAAGCCGCGGCGACTTCGTCAAGCGGCGAAATCCACCGGCAGCGGTACAATTCGCTGGCGCCGATGATGGCCGCCCGCCGCCCACGCGCAACCGCCGTGCAACCTACGCCACCAAACCGGATTATTCAAGGCGCCCGCATGAACATCGGGGTCACATCTTAACATCTAACATTTGACATTGCCCCGGCATTCTGTTCCACTCCCCGCATGGCAAGGCCTCTGCGGATTGAACAGGCGGGCGGATGGTATCACATAACCGCCCGCGGCAATGAACGGCGCGCCATCTTCCGGGATGATCGGGACCGCGCTCATTTTGTCGAATTGTTGGGTCTGGAGGGTGAACGCTTCGCCTTGAAGCTCCACGCCTACGTATTGATGGACAATCATTATCATCTGATCATTGAAATCACGCAACCCAACCTGAGCCTTGCATTGCAGTGGCTCAACTTAAGTTACAGCGTGTGGTTCAACCGCCGGCATGAGCGCAGCGGGCATTTATTCCAAGGACGGTTCGCTTCGGTGCTTTTCAGCGCGCCCGCTTCGGCTCTGGAGGTCAGCCGTTATGTGCATTTGAATCCGGTGCGCGTGGGTCGGCTCGGATTGGGAAAAACTGCGCGCACCGCGAGCCAGGCGGGTGCCTCCGTCGCGCCTGAACGGGAACGGATCAAAGCACGAATCCAGCGGCTGCGGAGCTACCGTTGGAGTTCGTATCGCGCCTACATCGGCATCGCCCCCTGCCCGTCGTGGTTGACCTGCGGAGAAATCGGGTGCCGGCCGAGGGAGAGCCAAGCCGAGCATCGCGAGCAATATCGCCAGTATGTGGAGAAAGCCATTCGCGAAGGGTTGGAAACCACGGGCTTCTGGGCGGAGCTCAAGGAGGGAGCGATTCTCGGCAGCGAACGGTTCGTGCAGCAGATGCGCGACAAGGTCACCGGGGACGCACAAGAACAACGAGCTGCCAAGCGACTGCAGCGCGAGCGCCTGCCTTGGCGGGAATTGCTTGCAGCGGTGGAAGAGCTCAAGGCAGAACGATGGGAGCAATTCAAGGATCGGCATGGCGACAGTGGCCGGGACATGCTCCTGTATTTGGGCCGCCTGCGGTCGGGGATGAAGCTCAAAGAGCTGGCCTTGGAGGGCGGTTTGGAGAATTACGGAGCCGTGGCGATGGCCATCAAGCGTTATGGAAACAAGCTGGCCCAGGACGCCAATGAGCGGGCGCGACTGGAAAAGCTGATGCAAATGTTAAATGTTAAGATGTGACCCCAAAGAGTTGCGCGTCGGGCCAATTTCGCGAATTGCCCCGCGGTTGCGGCGCGCATTCTGGTTGCTGGCGCTGACCATTGCCACTGGCACCGACCTGCATGCCAGCCTGACGGCGAGCGACTTGCGCTGTGAATATCAGGCAAACCCTTTGGGCATTGACACACCCGCCCCGCGGCTGAGTTGGATATTGGAATCGGGTCAACGGAATCAAAGGCAGACGGCCTATGAAATCCAGGCCAGTTCCAGCGCGACCGCCCTCGAGCATGCGGACGCCGATCTGTGGGAGACTGGCAGGGTGCTATCCGGCGAGGCTATAAGCATTGAGTACACCGGCCGGCCCTTGCATTCTGGTCAGCGCGTTTGGTGGAGAGTTCGCGTTTGGGACGTTGCCGGCCGCAAGTCATCATTCAGCGAGCCAGCGTGGTTCGAGCTGGCGTTGCTTTCTCCCTCAGCCTGGCAGGCTCGCTGGATTCAACGCAACTCGAAAGGCCCTATCCCGGAGGCGCAGGCTTTCGATGATCATCCCGCGCCGCTCCTTCGCAAGGAGTTCGTGCTTGGTAAAAAAATCGAGTCAGCCCGGGCTTACGTGAGCGGATTGGGCTACTATGAGTTGCGCCTGAACGGCGCGAAAGTCGGCGATCATGTGCTCGATCCCGGCTGGACGTCCTATGCCAAACAAGTGCTCTACTCGACCTATGACGTGACGCCGCAATTGCGCGAGGGCCGAAACGCCATCGGCATCATGTTGGGGAATGGCTGGTTCAATCCGCTGCCCCTCGGGATGTGGGGACACCTGAAGCCCGGGGACGCCCTCAGCACGGGCGAACCACGCGCCGTGGTGCAACTCGTCATTCAGTTCAAGGATGGCACTTCCCAAAGCATTGTGAGCGACGAAACCTGGCGGGCGGGCGACGGGCCGATTTTGCGAAACAGCGTTTATCTCGGGGAAGTTTATGACGCGCGCCGGGAGCAATCCGGCTGGGATGTGCCGGGATTTGATGATGCCGGATGGGCAACCGCCGTACTTGCGGGTGAGCCGGCGCTCGGCCCGCTATGCGCCCAAAGCGCACCCCCGATTCGTGTGACCCGCCTTCTCAAACCAGTGAAGCTCACCCAGCCGAAGCCTGGCGTCTTTATTTTTGATTTCGGCCAGAACTTCGCCGGGTGGGCGCAGCTCAAGGCCAAGGGATCCTCGGGCTCCAGCGTCCGCCTTCGCTTCGGCGAATTGCTTTATCCCGATGGCACGCTCAACGGCATGACGTCAGTCGCCGGTCAGATCAAGGACGGCGGCAAGGATTACCACTACGACGGTGCGGGCAAACCCAAAACCGCGTTTCAACTCGATGAATATGTTTTCAAGGGACAGGGCACGGAGGTGTTCACCCCCCGCTTCACTTTTCACGGTTTCCGTTATGTGGAAGTTACCGGCTTTTCAGGAAAACCGGATTTGAACACGCTCGCCGGGCTCAGGTTAAACGCCGATGTTACCCGCACGGGCTCATTCCAGTGCTCAAATCCGCGCTTCAACCAAATTCAGGACCTGGTGCTATGGACGGAGCTGAGCAACCTGTTTAGTGTGCAATCCGATTGTCCGCATCGTGAGAAGTTTGGTTACGGCGGGGACATCGTGGCCTCCAGCGAAATGGCCATGCTGAACTTCGACATGTCACAATTCTACGCGAAAGCCGCGCGGGACTTGGCGGATGCGGCCCGGCCCAACGGCGGATTCACGGAAACCTCGCCCTTCGTCGGCATTAGCGACGAGGGCCTCGGCGACAAATCGGGACCCGTTGGGTGGGGCACCGCCGAACCGCTTCTGCTCTGGCAGCTTCGCCAGTACTATGGCGAGGAGCGGTTGATGGCTGAGCAATATGTCGCAACCAAAAAGTGGATTGCCCTGCTGCGAGCAAAGGCTTCGGGCGGCATTCTCGACAATGGCATCGGCGACCACGAAAGCCTGGTTCCAAAGTCGAAGGCGCTCACGGGCACGGCTTTTTATTATTTCAATGTGCGGCTGTTTGCCCAAATGGCCCGGGCGCTCGGGCGCCACGCTGACGCGCGCGAAGCGGAATCCCTGGCCGACCAGATCAAGACGGCGTTCAATGAGAAATTTCTTCAGCGCGGCACCGGTCGCTACGACTCCGCATCCCAGGCATGCCAGGCATTTGCCCTGTATCACGATCTGGTCCCCGCCAACGAGTCTTCGCTGGCTTTGGAGGTCCTGGTGCAGGACATCGCCGCTCACGACCACCATCTGACCACCGGGATTTTCGGCACCAAATACCTGCTGAACGCGCTCACTGGCGCCGGGCGGGCGGATGTGGCTTACGACTTGGTGAACCAGCGGACCTTTCCCGGCTGGGGTTACATGCTCGCGCAGGGGGCCACAACTTTGTGGGAGCATTGGGAGTTCAGCGACAATACTTATTCCCACAACCATCCCATGTTTGGCTCGGTCAGCGAATGGTTTTACCAGGCGCTGGCCGGCATCAAACCGGCGCCCGACGCCGTCGGGTTTGACCAAGTCATCATCGCGCCGCAACCCGTCGGTGATTTGCAATGGGCCGCGGCCAGTTGCGATACGGTGCGTGGTAAAATCGTCAGTGAGTGGAGACGCCAGCCGGGGCGGTTTACCCTGCACGTCCGCGTTCCGGTCGGAGTCGAGGCAACCGTGGTCATTCCCGCCTCCGGTGCAACCGCCCTCACTGAAAGTGGGAGAGCCATCGGACCTGCCGGCGGGATACGGTTGTTAAGCCAGAACCGGGGCAAAGTCGTTCTGGCCGTGGGCTCCGGCGATTATCATTTTGAGGCGGCCAACCAATGAGCCAAGGATGCGGAGTCACCGTAACGACCTGACCGGGAGGGCCGGGCACGGCCCCGGCCAGCCATAGCGGCGGACTGACCTCCGCCCACCGAGCGCTGACCTCTGACCTCTGATTTCCGGCTTCCGGTTTCCGGTTTCGTCGTCTCGTAGCAAATCAATCGCCGATGCCCGGCATCGCTTCATCCTTGGGCACAACATAAATGCCGCGCCGGGCCAACTCCGGCAACAGCATCTCCACCGTCCGATTGATCGCGCCCAGATTTTTCTCGACGACCGCGAGCGCATGCCGCCCCAATTCGGCGCGGCGGGCTTGATTCCCCAGGAGCTCGGTCAGCGCCGTTTCCAGAGCCGCGGCATTCTTCACCTGTACCGCGGCGTCCTGGGCCACCAGAATCCGCGTGATGTCCTTAAAGTTTTGCATGTTGGGGCCAAAGATCACCGGCTTGCCCAGCGCCGCCGGCTCAATCGGGTTCTGCCCGCCGATGGCCGACAGGCTCTTGCCGATGAAGACGACGGAAGCGGCCTCGTAAAAGAATTTCAACTCGCCGATGGTGTTGACCAGCAGACAGTCCACCGCGCCGGCTGGCAGTTGGGTATTCGCAAAAATGGCGTTGCGCAGCAGGTATTTCACGCCCTGCGCCTTCAATTTCCGGCCCAAGTCCGGCCCGCGCTCGTTATGGCGCGGCACCAGAATCAGGAACAGGTTCGGAAATTTCTTCCGCAGCCGGGACGCGATGTTCGCCAGCAAAAGTTCCTCTCCGTCATGCGTGCTGCCGCCGACCAGGATCAGGGCGTCCTCGGCCGCGCCGATTTGCCGCAGCAGCTTCGGCACATCCAACTCGCGTTTGATCGTCAGGCTGGCGGCGTCAAATTTCAGGTTGCCCACCACCTGCACCCTTTCGGGACGGCAGCCCACTTGGCGCAATCGCTGCGCGTCCTCCTCGTTTTGGCAACTGACGCCGGCAAGGGAGGCAAATAACGGCCGAAACAGCCAGCCGAACTTTTGGTAGCGGGAAGCGGAACGGTCGGACAGCCGCGCATTCGCCAGGAATACGGGAATTTTCAGGTCGCGCGCGCGCCAGAGAAAGTTCGGCCAGATTTCGGCCTCCAGCAAAATCAAGGCTTGCGGATTGATGGCGGCCAGAGCGCGGCGGACGAATTTTCGCCGGTCCAGGGGGTAGTAAATTTTGGTGATCCGGTTGGGCAACCGGCTGCGATATTCCGCCATGCCCGTGCTGGTGGTGCAGGAAACCACCATCTTGGCGTTCGGCACGCGCGGCTCCAGCGCCCGGATGAGCTGGGTGCACAAGCCCACCTCGCCCACGCTTACCGCGTGCAGCCAGATGGTCTGGCGGTTCGTCAGCGCCTGTTTGACGGACGGATCGTAGATCGCAAACCGCTGGCCGAAACCCGTGGTCCAGTTCGCTGGCCGCCGCCGGAGTCGCCAGAAATAATACGGCGACGCCAGCCCGAAAAATATGAGAAACAGGATGTTGTAAATTGTCCGCACTCCAAAGCCCTTACTTTCAATTCAGTTTAATTGACATGCCATGCCTTCAACGTCAGTACGTCGCGGCGCCGCCATCTAACTTATTCTTAATTCAATTCCATGCCTTAAATTGCAAGCATGTGTTTCCGTAAAATGTTTCACAATTGTCACCATATATCAATGCCGGAAAAAAAGCAGCCAAATGACGGCCAGCACCGGCAGCAGAAACGGCAGCGAAAATTTGAGGACGAATTCACCGAACGAAGGCATCCGCACGCCGCGCTGGGTGGCGATGGCTTTAACCATGAAATTCGGGCCGTTTCCAATGTAGGTCGCTGCGCCAAAAAATACTGCGCCGACGCTGAGGGCCAGGATTTGTGCCGTATGTTGCGCGAGCAAAGGAGCGATTTCCCGGGTGCCGGCGGAGCCAAAAAGTGCGCTGAGAAAGCCAAGATAAGTTGGGGCGTTGTCCAGCACGGCGGACAATCCCCCGGTGCCCCAGTAAAAGATCCCCGGCCCCGGATGGGGCCCCAGCCACTGGGTTGCACCGTGATCCAGCCATGCCAGCGCCGGAATCATGGTGGCAAAAATGCCGGCGAACAGCACGGCCACTTCCGTGACCGGATGGAAACTGAATTCGTTGGCGACGTGGATGGATTTCCGGGTGGTGAAATACGAGCCCGCCGCCGCCGCCAGCATCAGGCCTTCGCGCAGAAAAGGCGGCCGGGTGATAAACACCCCACCCAGCAGGATCGCCAGAAATATCAGGTTGGGCAATCCGTCAAACCGCCAGCCGCCAAACCGCCAGTGCAGGGGTGGGGACGGCCCGTCCCCACTTTTTCCGCTTGGCTCAGCCAAAACCGGGGACGAACCATCCCCGCCCCTGCGATTGCGCTGACCTGAATCAGCCCTGGCGCGTGAAAAACCGATGGTGTCGAGGATAAAAAACAGGGCGAGTAATAAGCCGGTGCCCGTGACCCACATCGGCCAGCACTTTTGCGCGACCCACCAGAAGGGAATGCCTTGCAAAAATCCCAGGAACAGCGGCGGATCGCCGATGGGGGTGAGGCCACCGCCGACGTTGGCCACCAGAAAAATGAAAAAGGCAATGTGATATGCCGCGATGCGGTCCCGGTTCATCTGAATCCACGGACGAATCAGCAGCATCGCCGCGCCGGTGGTGCCCAGCATATTGGCGGCGGCGGCGCCAATGAACAGAAAAATCACGTTCGCGAGTGGCTTTGCGCCGCCTGGCGCTTGGATTTGGATGCCGCCAGCCACAACATACAGCGAGCCCACCAGGGTGATGAAGCTCACGTATTCATGCGCGGCGTGGCCGAGGCTGCCAGGATCGCGCAAGATCAACAGATACGCTCCCGCCGTGATCGCACCCAGACCGAGCGCGACCTTGGGGTAATGCCTCGGCCACCACTGCGGCGCCAGGACCGGCGCCAGCGCCATCGCGCCGAGCAGCAGCGCGAAGGGCAGTATCAAGATCGGGGGCGGAGCCGTCATCGTGGAATCTTCACCGCGGAGCGCAAACGCGTCAATCGAAACTGGCCATCGGAGAGAGATCTCCCCGCACAAATTCGCGCGTTAACACCCTAAACCGGCGCGCGGCGTTCACGCCGCGGAGACCTAACGCCTTTCGGAAATTCCGAGTTTGAATCCCAAAGAGATTCCCTCGTCCAGCCCAGCAACGGTGTTTGTTTGGCAAGGGATTTTTTTGTTTTGTTGGATTTCAGGTTTTTCTGGGGTGGTTTGGCGGCGGATTTTTTGAGTTCACTGTTCATGTAAACGAGCAATTTGCACCTGACGGAGGTCAGCGGGAGGCCGATGCGGAGCGGGCGATTTTTTTCTGAGTTCCCTTCGTTTCCTTTTGTTGAAGTTCTTGGCCCTCCGGTTTTGTGGTCCATGTTTTCTGACTTCTGATTTCAGGTTTCAGGTCACCAGTTTTAGGTCTCAGGTTTTTGGAGAACCCGTGTCCTCCAAATCTCAGCTTTTCACAGGGCAATCCGCCCGAATCCGCCCACATCGGCCATACAAAATCTCAGGTCGTGAAAAATCTTTCATCCCAGCGTTCAGATTTCCCTGTTTCAACCCGAAAAATTTTCACCAAACGGCATTGACATATTTTGCGGGCGCATGACAAAATAGGGTGGATAAGGCAAGATTCTAATCGAAATGATTGTCACTCAAAACATGCAAACGTCGGCGGCAGCCGTGAATTCAGCGGCGGTTTTGGACAAAAGCCGGGCGTCCGTGCTGGCCGACCTCGTCAAGGCGCGGCTGACGCTGCTCGTGCTGCTCACCACCGCTGTGGGCTTCTATCTGGGCGAGCGCGGCGCGATTGACGCGCTGCTGTTGTGCCACACGCTGCTGGGCACGGCGCTCGTCGCCGCCGGCGCGGCCGCCTTGAACCAGTTGCTGGAACGCGAATACGACGCGAAAATGCACCGCACCGCCAGCCGGCCGCTGCCGTCGGGCCGCTTGCAGCCGGCGACGGTGGCGATCTTTGGCGGGGTGTGCTCGGTGGCCGGCCTGATTTATCTGGCGGTGGCGGTCAACCTCCTGACGAGCGTGCTGGGCGCCGTGACCTTGATCAGCTACCTGTTCATCTACACGCCCCTCAAGCGCGTGAGCTGGGTCAACACGCTGGTGGGCGCGATTCCCGGCGCGCTGCCACCGCTCATGGGCTGGACCGCCGCGCGAAATGAACTGAGCGGGGAAGGTTGGACGCTGTTCGCCATTCTGGCGTTCTGGCAGATACCGCATTTCATGGCCATCGCGTGGCTTTACCGCGACGAATACGCCAAGGCCGGTTTCGTGATGCTGCCAAATGTGGACGCCGACGGCAGCCGCACCGCGCATTATGCCGTGCTCAACACGCTGGCCCTTTTCCTCGCCGGTCTTTGCCCGTTTCTGTTGCATTTGAACGGCGTGCTGTATCTGACCGCGGCGATGGTTCTCGGCGCGGCGTATTTTTGGAGCGCGGTGCGATTTGCGCGAGAGCTTACCGCCCGGCGCGCCCGGCAATTGTTCCTGGCCTCGATCATTTACCTCCCGCTGCTGCTCCTGGCCATGGTGTGGGACAAACTCAAATAAAATATGGAAGACACCGTCAAGCTGTTCCCGCCCTATCGAGAGCCTGAAGACCATCAGGCTCACCACGACCACGGTCACCACGAGCCTCACGAGCCGGGGTTCTGGAGCAAATACATTTTCTCTTCCGACCACAAAGTCATCGGCATCCAATACGGGTTCACGGCGCTGTGCTTCATGCTATTTGGTTTTTTCCTGATGCTGCTGATGCGCTGGCAGATTGCGCATCCGGGCCAGGCGGTGCCGGTATTTGGCCCGCTGCTGGAGAAAATTCTCGGTTCGCCTGCCGCCGGCGGCGCCATTTCGCCCGACCTATACAATTCCTTTGGCGCCATGCACGGCACGATCATGGTGTTTCTCGGGGTGGTGCCCCTGGCGTTCGCCGCGTTTGGCAATTACGTGGTGCCGCTGATGATCGGCGCGCCGGACATGACCTTTCCCCGCATCAACATGGCCAGTTATCACGCGTTTTTCCTGGGCGGCGTGGTGATGTTGGTGAGCTTTTTTATTCCTGGCGGCGCAGCTCAGGCTGGTTGGACCTCCTATTCGCCGCTGGCCACCACCATTCCGACCAACGGCCAGGCGTTCTGGCTCATCGGCATGGTGCTGCTCATCACCTCCTCGCTGCTAGGGGCGGTGAATTTCATCGCCACCATCATCCAGCTTCGGGCGCCCGGTATGACTTGGATGCGGCTGCCATTTTTCGTCTGGGCGCAATTTGTCACCGCGTTTATTCTGCTCCTCGCGTTTCCTCCCCTCGAAGCCGCCGGCGTTTTGCAGCTGATGGACAATGTCGCTCACACCAGCTTCTTTCTCCCGACGGGTCTGGCCGTGGGCGGCCAGTTAGCCGACCGCAGCGGCGGCGGCAGTCCGCTGCTATGGCAGCATCTGTTTTGGTTCTTGGGCCATCCGGAAGTCTATGTGCTGATTTTGCCGGCGATGGGCATCGTGGCCGAGGTCATCGCCAACAACACGCGCAAGCCGCTGTGGGGCTATAAATCGCTGGTGTATTCGGTTTTGTTTGTCGGCTTCCTGTCTTTCATCGTTTGGGCGCATCACATGTATTTGACCGGCATGGGCCAGCGAATCGCCACGTTCTTTCAGGCCACCACGATGATCATTTCCATCCCCTCGGTCATCATTCTGACGTGCATGTTCCTGTCGCTGTGGGGCGGCTCCATTCGCCTCAACACCCCGATGCTGTTCGCGCTGGGCTTCCTGCCGATGTTCGGTATTGGCGGCCTCACCGGGCTTCCGTTGGGACTGGCGGCGGCGGACCTGTATCTGCATGACACCTATTATATCATAGCCCATTTCCATTACGTCGTCGCGCCGGGCACCATTTTCGCGCTGTTTGCGGGCGTGTACTTCTGGTTCCCGAAAATAACCGGACGCAAAATGAATGAGTATTGGGGCCGCGTGCATTTCTGCTGTTCGTTTGTGTTCATGAACCTGGTGTTCATGCCCATGTTTGCGCAGGGTATCAAGGGCATGCTGCGCCGCATGAGCGACGGCGCGGTGAACTATTCCGCGGCGCGCGTGCCTGACGCCATTGACGCGCTGCCCGGCAGCATCATGGAGTTGAACACCTGGATTCTGTGGGCGGCCATCGGACTGGGGATCGCGCAAATTCCGTTCATCGTGAATCTCTTCCATAGCATCAGTCACGGCGAAAAAGTGACCAGCGACAATCCGTGGCAGGCCACCACGCTGGACTGGCAGACGCCCACGCCGCCGCCGCACGGGAATTTCGAGCACACGCCGCGCGTGCTTCGCGGACCCTATGAATACAGCGCTCCGGGCCACGCAACTGATTTCACCCCGCAAAATGAGCCGGTCGCTTCGCCCGCGCCCGCGCCCCAAACCGCTCATTGACCTCTTTCATGGACATTCCCTATACAATCGAGAACCGGCCGGACACCGGCATTTACAACGCCAAGCTCGGGATCTGGCTGTTTCTGGCGTCCGAAGTCATGCTCTTCGGCGGGCTTTTTTCCGCCTATGTTTTGTTGCGCGTCGGCGCGGAACCAGGCATGTGGCCGCACGGCTGGCTGGATGTGCGCCTCGGCACCATCAACACGCTGCTGCTGGCGCTCTCGGCCATCACCACCCTGCTCGCTTGGGCCGCCTGCAAAGTGCGCGAGTTCGGTAAGTTCAAGTTCTTCCACGCCTGTACCATCCTGCTGGCGCTGACGTTCCTGGGCATCAAATCCTACGAATACCACGACAAATGGATTCACTATGAAATCGCGCTGGCCAACGGCACTTTCGCCGACGGCCATCTCCTCGAAAAATCCGCCGACTTCGACCTGGCCAAGAAAACCGGCACCGTCACCATTCACGGGCGGATCGTGGATGACCGGAGAAAATTGATGGATTTGCGAAGCCCCGAGGCGCAGTCGGCCCGGCTGGAGGAACACACCATCCCCGCCGGCGACATCAAGAAGATGGAGAATTACGGTCCGAAGCACAACACGTTCACCGCCATCTATTTCACTCTGACCGGGCTGCATGCCCTGCACATTCTGGGCGGCACCCTGGTGATCACCTATTTGTGGGGGCCGGGCAGCCGGATGTGGCGCCGGGATCCCGAACGTTTCACCAACCGCATCGAAGTTTCGGGCCTCTTTTGGCATTTTGTGGATTTGGTCTGGATTTTTCTGTTCCCTGTGCTTTATTTAACCTGATGAACACTATGAGTGACCTGAAAGACCCAGCACCGAACGTACATCCAGCGACGCACGCGCCCGCCTCGGTTGCCGGTGACCATGTCGTCAATCTGAACAGCTACTTCCGCCTCTGCGCGGTCGTTTTTCTTGTCGTCCTTTGCACCACGTCGGCGATGATCGCCACCTCGTTCTCACATCTCGGCGAGGGGTGGACGCTCAAAGTCGCGCTCATTCTCGCCATTGCCGTGGTCAACGCCTTTCTCGTCGCCGGGTATCTCATGCATTTGCTGTCCGAGAAAAAATTGATATACACCGTGCTGGCTTTCACGGTGGTCTTTTTCATTGGTTTGATGGGCCTGACGGTGTGGGCCACAAACGGTTTTCCGCCTGGCACGGTCTCACATTAAAGGATTCAAAATGTCGCTCAAAGCCTTCCATCTGATTTTTGTGACACTGCTGACCGGACTTTCGTTCGGTTGCGCGGCGTGGGCGTTTCAAGCAGGCAGCGTGGTCTGGGGCCTGACCGGGGTTGCTGCCGGCATTTTTGTGATCGTGTATGGCATTTACTTTTTGAAGAAACTGAAAAACGTCAGCTACCTGTGAAATCAAACAACCTGCGATATGTCAGACTGATAGGCTGCTCCACCCTTGCAATCCTCGCGCCGGCGAGGGTTTTTGCCTGCGCCGCCTGCTTCGGCGGGCACATTGATGACCGCATGGCTGACGGGATGAACTGGGCCATCCTCACCCTGGGCGTCATTATCGCCTCGGTCCTGGGCGCGTTTCTGACGTTTCTGATTTACGCCATCCGCAAGAGCGAGGCGCTGGAAGCCGCCGCTCAAGGGAAATCGCCTCAACCCTCAAAGATATGAACGACTGGTTTGCCCATAAACTGCTTGGTCTGCCCGAACTCGCCTCCGCCAACGGCAAGGCGGTTGACAACCTCATCGTGTACGTGCACTGGCTGATGTTGGTGCTGCTCATTGGCTGGAGCCTCTACTTCGCCTACGTGCTGTGGCGGTTCAACGCCAGGCGCCATCCCAAGGCGGATTATGAAGGTTCCAAGAGCCATCTGCCCAAATACACCGAATATGCCGTGGTGCTTGTCGAGGCCATCCTCCTCCTCGGCATCGCCGTTCCGCTCTGGGCCAAAAACGTGGATCAATTTCCCGACCCCAAGAATGCCACGGTCATTCAAATCATGGCGCAGCAATTTGCCTGGAACGCCCGCTATCCGGGCAAGGATAACACGTTTGGCCGGCAGGACATGAAGCTCATCAGCAACGACAACCTCTTTGGCGTGGATCCCGCCGACCCCGCCGGCAAGGACGATGTGCAGGTGCTCAATGAAATTCATGTCCCCGTGAACAAGCCCGTCCTGATTTATTTGAGTTCCAAGGATGTGATTCACTCGCTCAAGCTGGTGGCCATGCGCCTCACGCAGGACGCCATCCCGGGCTTGCGCATTCCTTGCACATTCACCCCCACCAAAACTGGGCGCTATCAGATAGAGTGCGCGCAGCTTTGCGGCAATGGCCACGCCGCCATGTCCGGGGGTTTTATCGTGGTGCAAAGCAACGAGGATTTTGAAAAGTGGCTGGTCTCCAAGTCTGGCGCGCCCGCTCCCTCCAGTTTCGAGTAGGAAAGGACTTGCTGTTCGGCGATGTTTCGCGAACGCAAACCCGCTCGTTAGTCGCGCCAGCTTTTTGGTGCGGCGCGTTCACCGCCGCTTTCGGGCGGATGATGCGGCCACGAACCAACGCCAACCTTCACCCGGGGAAAAGCGGTGCTGAAGCCACCGCAAACCAAACGCTGGCACGACTGCGATGCAGCCTCGGGTTTCGCGAAGCGCTTGGAGTGCAGTGGCTTCAGCACCACTTTCGAGTGGGCGTAAGCTGCCCTGCGGTGTCCCCGTCTTTTCGCTTCGGCTTGCGACGGCTCCGGCCTGTCTGTATTTTGCTGGGCATGACCGAAGCTTCGCCGCGTGCGCCCCGAACCATCTGGGTGGGGCTTTTGCTGTTTTTTGCGCTGTTCGCGCTGGCGTTTGTGCTCTGGGGCTTGCAGGCCGCGCGGAATTTCGGCCAGTTGCCGCTGCGAGTCATCGGGCCCGTCGCGGATTTCGCGCTGACGAACCAGGACGGCGAGGCGACCTCACTTGCGGCGCTCACCAACCATGTCTGGGTGGCGGACATCATTTTCACGCGCTGTGCGGGGCCGTGTCTCCGCATGACGGGTCAGATGCGGTCCCTGCAGAATTTGTTGCCGAAGACCAGCGCCGCCAAACTGGTGACGCTCACGACTGATCCGGATTTTGATTCGCCGTCCGTGCTGCGGAAATACGGCACACGCTTCGGCGCGAATTTTAACCGGTGGATATTCCTGACTGGCGCCAAAGCGCAGATCGCCGCGCTAGCCGGCGGCAGCTTGAAGTTGAGCGCCGTGCCGGTGAATCCCGGGGACCGACAGAACGACGCGGATCTGTTCATTCACACGACGATTTTCGTGCTGGTGGACAAGCACGCCCAGTTGCGCGGCAGTTTTGAAACTGGAGGCGAAGGCGTGGACTGGACGAATTCGGTTCAACCCAAGTTGTTGCGCGCCATCTGGCAATTGGAGCACGAATGAATACAGGCACATCTGCCCTCACCCTGACCCTCTCCCATCCGCTGGAAGAGGGGACAGCCGTTGACTGGTTTCGGGAATCCGGATGCGCATTCGGCGGAATACGGTCGCCAATTTGCCGTGAGACTGTGAGCGTTTCTCCCTCTCCCATCGGATGGGAGAGGGCCGGGGTGAGGGTTCGTTAAAACCAAATTCTTCCGCATGACCATCCACGATCTCCCTGCCGTCAACGCCACGCTCAACGGCTTGAGCGCGGTTTTTTTGGCGTTCGGTCTCTTTTTCATCAAGCGCGGAAACAAGCAGGCGCATCGCAACTGCATGATCTCGGCCTTTTGCACTTCCGTGGTCTTTCTGGCGTGCTATCTGACGTATCACACCTGGCTGGCGGTGGTGCTAAAACAGGGCCCGACGCGGTTCGAGAATCCGGCGTGGTTCCGACCAGTTTACCTGGCGATCCTCCTTACGCATACCGTGCTGGCCGCTGTCATCGTGCCGCTGATTTTGCTCACCCTGAACCGCGCGCGGCGGCAGCGCTTTGACTTGCATAAAAAAATCGCGCGCTGGACCTGGCCGCTATGGATGTATGTTTCCGTGACCGGCGTGGTGATTTACTGGCTGCTGTACGTCCAGTTTCCGCAGGCCAGGTAATACCGTTTTGCCGCCGCTTGGGCACGCGGAAGAAAAGCGCCAGAGGGGGCACTCTAAAACACTGGCGCGATCGCAAACGTACTTGCTTCCGCGAAGCGTCTTGGACCGCGAGTTATGGAGCTATCAATTGCGAGGAAACGAGAGCGATTTGGTTGCGCGTTGTGGTGCAATATCCAAACAGCGCGTAACTTTGAGCAAGATTTCTTGTGCGTTTGCAAAAGCAGTTTTTTCCATCCTCCAGCTTCCATACTCCATCCTCTTGGTTGCGGCGTGAGCGCGCTGACCCTTTTTCGGCTAAAAAATCTTCAATGTCTCCAGCACCGCCTTTACGCGCGGGACTTCGTGCGTGCGGAACAAGTCCGTTTTGCCGAGCGCCGCCAGGACCGCAAAGAAGGGCTCGGCACAGCGGACTTCCTCGCCGAAAAACTCGAACGCATGTGGCAGCGCGTGGCAGATCGGGAATCCCAGATCCCGCAGGCGGAACGTGTTCAGAAAAACGTTCATTTGGTGGCGCACCCGCACGGCGCTGTCCTGCAAGTTCCGGTAATAAAAGCCCAGACCCGGATCGAGAAAAATCTTTTCCACACCGTGGCGCCGAGCCAAGTCAATCTGCCGCGCAAAATAATCCCGCAGCCGCGGCACCGGGTCGGCCTGCAAATCCAGGTCCCCCACTTCGCGGACATTATCGCCAGCCACGAAGCAGATGATTACGGCGGCATCGTGCGCGGCGACCAGTCGGTAGATCTCGTCCGCACCCCGGGTGCCGGTGAGGTTCAAAATGTTCGCGCCCGCCGCGAGGCTCGCCCGCGTGACGGCCGGCGAATAAGTCTCGACCGACACCATGATTCCCTCCGCGCGCAGGCCCCGGATGACCGGGATCAATTTCGATTTCTGCACCGTCTCCCCCACGCGGGCGGCTTGCGCGAGCGTGGATTCCGCACCCACGTCAATGATGTCCGCGCCCTGAGCCGCCAGCGCCCGGCCGCGCTGGATGGCGGCCTCGGGCGACAGACAAACACTCTCCCGATACCACGAATCGGCGGACAAGTTGACCACGCCCATTACGGCCGGCCTTGAGTTGAAGTGGAATTCTTTGCCGCCGAGGGAGAATTCTCGCACGCGCCCGGAGGCTGCCGCGCGGTCTTTCTCCGCCAATCCGGCCAGGTGTTCAAGCGTCAGCATGGCCGAAGCGTAAGCGGGAATGGAAATTTCGCAAACAGATTGAAGTTAAAAAACTTTTGAACCGGCGCCCTCCGGGGTTAAATTCAACGCCATGGAAATAATCCGCCGCCTCAAAATTCCGCCGGCCGCCTTCGCCGCCGCCATGGCCATCTTCGTCGTCGGCTGTGATCGTCCATCGGCGATGAATGAATCCTCGCCCAACGTGAAGCACATCACGCAGGGGGAGTTTGGCGATGAAGTGACTCGTTGCCCGCTGCCGGTAGTGGTGGATTTTTACGCCACTTGGTGCGGGCCGTGCCGGCAACTGGAGCCGCTCCTGGATCGCGTGGCCGGTGGCTACAGCGGTCGGATCAAGTTTGTGAAGGTCAACGTGGATGAATCGCCGGGACTGGCGCAGAATTATGAGATCCAAGCCATGCCGACGCTCCTCTTTTTCAAAAACGACAAACTGGCGGATCGCCTCGTGGGCCTGCCGGCGGAAGCCGATTTAACCAACAAATTGGACGTGGTCGCCGCCAAGTGAAACGGCGTTTGCGTCCGAAGTCAGCTTTCTCCAGGGCGCGCCGCGAATGTGGCGAACGGAGCGCCGGCCTCCTGCACGCCGATTTTCAGAAACAAAAGATTACTGGCCACGCCGTAAGAAAACGTCGGCCAGCGGTCCTTTTTCAGATTGAATCGCCGTGCCCACCCCGACGTGGTGGCGCCCAAACCAGCCTTCTTTCGTTTCCAAGACAAACTGGATGTCGTCGCGGGCGGCCTCGACGGCGTTCGTGTCGTTTTGTTCGAGATGATGAATTTCCTGGATGACGCCATCAGTGGTGATGTAGGCGGCGGAAATGGATTCGGGGCAGTTTTTCATCCAGAAACTGGCGCGCATCGGATAGGGCAGGGGAAACAGCATGGCATCCGTCTCTTGAATGTTGGTGCGGAACATCATGCCCGTCTGTTCTTGTTTGGGTGTGAGCGCCAGTTCGGCGTCGAGCGTTTCCGCCCCCAGATAAATCCTCATCGTCCGCAGTTTCGGCTGCGCTTGGGTGGGCTCGTCACTAATTGAATTTGCCGCGGGTGCGGCGGGCGGCATGGTTTTATCGCAGCCGGCGAAAAGACCGGTGACGAGCAACAGCAGCAGGAAAATGGAGCGTATCATGCCCCTACTTTGCCGTAGCCGGAGGCGCTTTTCAATCCAAACTCCCCTTCCTGACGACAAACGACCGACAATAAAACGCAATTCACCGGCAGCGCCGCCCGCCGCCATCGGCTAAATTCTGATCGTGAACAATGTCAATTTCGCAATTCTGCGACCCTGGTACGATTCGAAATTGGAGGGCGGGTTTGCGATCCTCGGCAAATCAGCCTTAGCCTGTCCGAACACGCATGGAGTAAATGATGGCGTTTTGGAGCCGGGACATTGCTGCGGCTCACAGAGCAGCGCGCCACATTTATCGAACTGTGCCTGCGCCAGGTTTGACTTGCAGGCTGGAAAGCTTATTTTGTCATGGTCGTGACAATAATTGAACAGTCCCCGCCGAGGGTGCGCTTGGACAAACTGCCGCCGCGGACATGCGCCGTGGTGCGCAGCGTGTCCACTGAGGACGAGGATACCCAGCGTCTCAAGACGCTGGGCGTCTGCGTGGGGCGGCGGGTGGAATTGGTTCGCGCGGGCAACCCGCTTATTCTCAAGATCTTCGGCTCTCGGCTGGGCATTTCCGCCGAACTCGCGTCGCGCGTCGAGGTGGAAGTCTGCCTGCCCGGCCATTGTGCCCTGCGCGAAAGCCACGGGGAATGAGCGCCTGTCACGACACAGTCACCGAACTGCATCCTCATCACGCCTTTACTTTGGCGCTTGTCGGCAATCCCAATGCGGGCAAGACCACCTTATTCAACGCGCTCACCGGCCTGCGCGCCAAGACCGCGAATTTCCCCGGCACCACCGTGGAGCGCAAAGTGGGCCGGCTTCATCTGGAGCGCAAACAAATTGTGGTGCTGGACTTGCCGGGACTTTACAGCCTCGACAGCAATTCGCCGGATGAGAAGCTCGCCGCCGACGCCTTGCAGGGAAAATTGGAACATACCGCGCCGGACGCCGTGCTGGTGGTGGTGGACGCGACCAATCTCGAACGAAATCTGTTTCTGGCAAGCCAGGTGTTGGAGCTGAAGTGTCCCGTGGTGGTGGCGCTGAACATGATGGACATGGCGCGGCGCGACGGCATCCGTATTGACGTGGCGAAACTCCGGCTGGAACTGGGTTGCGTGGTGGTGCCGGTTTCGGCCCGCAATGGCGAAGGGCTGTCCGAATTGAAGCAGGAGTTGAACCGGCTGGTCAACGGCGCCATGCCCGAAGCTGTGAACCACGTGGACCCGCACTGCACCGGCTGCACCGGCTGCACCTTCCAGGCGCGTTATGAATGGACCGAACAGATTTCCACGCGGGTCATGGATCCGGTCATTGTCCAGCGCTCGGCTTGGACGGACAAGCTGGACGACTATTTCACCCATCCCGTCATTGGCGTAGTGGTATTTCACGTGGTCATGCTGGCGCTCTTCGCCTTGATCTTCTGGGCGGCGCAAATTCCGATGGAACTGATTGACCATTTGTTTGCCAGCATGCAGGGGTGGACCGCCTCGCTCATCCCGGCGGGTGACATGCAAAGCCTCGTCTCCGATGGCATCGTGGGCGGGGTCGGCGGCATCCTGGTGTTTTTGCCCCAAATCTGCATTTTATTCTTCGCGCTGTCGCTGCTGGAAGACACCGGCTATTTATCGCGCGCGGCCTTTGTCATGGACAAGATCATGCGCAAGCTGGGCCTGCCCGGCAAGGCGTTCGTGCCCCTGCTGTCCGCGCACGCCTGCGCCATCCCGGCCATCATGTCCACGCGCGTCATCGAAAATCCGCGCGACCGACTGATCACGATCCTGGTAACGCCGCTGATGGCCTGCTCCGCGCGCATCCCGGTCTATGCCATGGTCACGGCGCTGCTGTTTCCGCACTCGCCCCTGAAAGCCGCGCTGGTGTTCACCGGCGCCTATGCCATGGGCGTGGCCACGGCCCTGGGCATGGCGCTCTTGTTCCGGCGGACCATCCTGCCCGGCGAGAGCAAACCTCTGATGATCGAACTGCCGCCGTACCGGGTCCCGGCGCTGCGCACGGCGTTGCTCCACACCTTTGACCGCGCGAAAATATTTGTCAAACAGGCCGGCACCATCATCCTGGCCATCTCGCTGGTGTTGTGGGCGCTTTCGTATTATCCCAAATCCAGCCCGCCGGCGGCGGCCGTGGCCCTGACCACGCAGGCTGCCCAATTGGAAAAATCCGGCAGCACCAACCAGGCGGCGGAATTGTTCGATCAGGCCGGACGTTTGACCGCGCAACATTCCCTGCAAAATTCCTTCGCCGGCAAATTCGGCCACGTGATCGAACCGGTGATCGCGCCGCTGGGTTACGACTGGCAGATTGGCATCGGCATCATCAGTTCGTTTGCCGCGCGCGAAGTGATCGTCTCCACGCTGGCCATTGTGTATGGCGTGGGCAAGGACGAGGCGGAACATAATCGGACCTCCCTGTACAGCACCTTGCGGCAGGCCAAACGCTCCGACGGCACCCCTATTTTCAACACCGCCACCTGCGCGAGCTTGCTGATGTTTTACATCCTCGCGGCCCAATGCCTTTCCACCACCGCCGTCGTCCGGCGCGAAACGAACAGTTGGAAGTGGCCGCTGTTCCAAATCGCCTACATGACCGGCCTGGCGTATCTCGCCGCGCTGCTCGTGTATCAGGTCTTGCGGCATTTCGGCCACGCCTGAGCGGGATTAAACCCTAAGGTCGAAATCCGAAATCCGAAGGTCACCTCGGACAGTTGGCGCTGAATTTCACCCTCACTTTTCCAGAACAGCGCGAAACTAATTTCGGGATTCGGATTTCGGGCTTCCTTCCGATTTTGGGATTCGGTCTTCGGATTTCCGTTTGAGTCCACTGGCGAAGAATGTGTTGAATTCCGGCAGCCTCTTCCTCCATCATGACTCCCACGATGAAAACAAAAATTCTGCCAATCCTGGCCGGACTGATTCTAGCAAGCTGCGCTTCGCAGCCGCCGGCGGCGGCGCCCAACAACACGCTGACCCGCGCCGAAAAGGCCGCCGGTTGGAAACTACTCTTTGACGGCCAGAGCTTTGCCGGGTGGCATAATTTCAAGCAGGACGGGGTGCGTCCCGGCTGGCAGGTTAAAGACGGCTGCCTCGTCTGCGTGGACCCGCATAACGCCGGCGACATTGTGACCACCGACAAGTTCGCATGGTTTGAACTGCAACTGGATTACAACATCTCCGAGGCCGGCAACAGCGGCATCATGTACCACGTCACCGATGCCGGCCCCCATATCTGGTCCACCGGCCCGGAATTTCAACTGGAGGACAACGTTAAGGCCGCCGACCCCGTCCGCTGCGGCTGGCTCTACGCCCTGTACCAGCCGCCGGTGGATCCCGCCACCGGCAAGCCCCTCGACGCCACCAAGCCCGTGGGCGAATGGAACCATGTCCGGCTGCTGCTAAGTCCAAAGAATTGCGTGCATGAAATCAACGGCGTAAAATATTTTGAATACGTCCTCGGCAGCGACGATTTCAACTCCCGCGTGGCCAAGAGCAAGTTCGCCAAGATGCCGTTTTTCGCCAAGGCGGCCAGCGGCTACATCGGCCTGCAAGGAGATCACGGCTCGGTTTCCTTCCGCAATATCAAGCTCCGCCCGCTGCCGGCTAATGAGTAGCGCGCTGGGCTGCCGGCGAATTTGAAACGGAGCGCGAGTTGTCCCAACTCGCAGCCGGTTGAATAACGAAATATCGGTGGGATAGTTTCGACGCTGCTCCGTCTGCCAGCGGGATGCGGATTCCCGGGGACTGGGCAAGTTCAATTTCTGTCTGGAGCGGCCTTCAGCCCGCGCAATTCAAGATTCCGGCGCAAAAGTTTGCCCTTACATCTGCGCCACCGGACCAACAAAAAATTCGCTCCTTCAAAATCAAATCGTCTTCGAATGTCTCCGCTCGCCCGCCGGCGCGAGCGTGTTGTCGAAGCACATCGCGATGTTGCGGATGAACAGCCGGCCGGCGTCGGTGATTTCGAGGCCGCTGGCATGGCGATTTATCAGTCCGTCGGCGGCAAACGGCGCGAGCGCGGCGAGCTCCTTTTCGAAATGCTGCTCGAAGTTGATGTCCAGTTTTTGAGACATGGCGGCAAAATCCAGCGAAAGGTCGCACATCGTGCGCATGATGGTTTCGCGGCGGATTTTGTCCTCGTCAGTCACGAAATAGGCCTTGTGCAGCGGCACCTTGCCGGCGTCCACGGCGGCCTGCCATTTGGGCAGTTCCTTCTCGTTTTGCCAATAGGCCTCGGGCACTTGGGAAACGCCGGACATGCCGAAGGCGTAGATGTCCGAGCCAGCTCGCGTGCTGTAGCCCTGGAAATTGCGCTGGAGTTTCTTCTCCCGCTGCGCCACGGCCAGTTCGTCGTTCGGCTTGGCGAAATGGTCCATGCCGATATAGACGTACTGGTTGTTGGCCGTGAGTTTTTCGATGACCAGCTTGAGCACTTCCAGCTTGGTTTGCGGCGTGGGCAGGACTTCGCGTTCGAGAATTTTCTGCGACGGTTTGATCCACGGCACGTGCGCGTAGCTGAACACGGCGAGCCGGTCGGGCTGCATGGCGAGCACGATGTCGAGCGTCTCATTGAACGACTCGGGCGTCTGAAAGGGCAGGCCGTAAATGAGGTCCAGGTTGATGGAGCCGTAGCCCAACTCGCGCATCCAGTCCATGGCCTGTTGCGTCATCTCGCGCGGCTGGATACGGTGAACGGCCTCCTGCACTTTCGGATTGAAGTCCTGCACGCCCATCGAGGCTCGATTGAAGCCGATTTCGCGGAGCGCCGCCAAGTGTTCGCGCGTGAGCCGGCGCGGGTCCACCTCCACGCTCGCTTCGAGCTCCGGCGAAAACGTGAAATACTGATGAATGATTTCGCCGAGGCGGCGGATTTCATCCGGCCGCAGAAACGTGGGTGAGCCGCCGCCGAAGTGCAGTTGCACGGCCTTGCGCGCCGGGTTCAACAGGGGCGCCATTCTGGCCACTTCTCGGCCCAGCGACTCGACGTACGCCATGCCTTGGGAATGGTTGAGCGTAATGACCGTGGTGCAGCCGCAGAACCAGCAGAGCGTCTCGCAAAATGGGATATGAAAATAAACCGAGAGATCGCGCGGCATCCGGTTGTTGTCCTCAATCTTGGCGGAAAGTTGCTCCCACGAAATGGCGTCAGTGAACTTCGTGGCCGGTGGGTAACTAGTGTAACGCGGGCCGGCCACGTTGTATTTGCGGACCAAATCGAGATCGACGTTCAGCGTTTTCATTTGAAACCTTTTACAGTATCCACCAGCGCGGCAATGTTTTCCAGTTTTGCCGCCGGGGTCAGGCCGTGGCCAAGGTTGAAAATGTGGCCCGGACGGCCGCGCATGGTTTCCAGCACCTTTTTGGTCTCCGCCGCCACCACTTCCGGCGTGGATTCCGCCAGCAGCGCCGGGGAGAGGTTTCCCTGCAACGCGACGCGCTCCGGAATGATTTTGCGTGCCTCGGCCAGTGACGTGTGCCAGTCAATCCCGAGGACGTTTGCCCCGGTGGCGATGAGGTCGGGCCAGTTGCCATGGGTGCCGAGCGAAAAAACGATGACGGGCGGGGTGTCGGGCACCATGCCAGGCCGAGGTCCGGCCATCGCTCGTTGAGGTTCCCCTTTCGGAGTGTCGCCCTGACAAGCGAAAGCTGGAACTCCAGCGGGACGAGCCGGGTCGGAGGCCGGCGATCCAACGGATCTGGCCGAGCGGATGCTCGGCGCTCCGAGTTCTGCGATGATATCGCGCATCCAGCGGCCGCTGGCCTCCTCAAATTCTTCCGGGGCGAGATGGCCGCCGTGGCTGTCGAAGATTTGCAGGCCGTCTATGCCGGCGGCGATTTGCATCCGCAAATACGCGGTCACCGCGGCGGTGAGTTTTTCGGCCAGCGCGAAGTAGGTTTTTTTGTCCTCGCGGAAAAGCTGCAAGGCGCGACTGTATTTGGGCACGCTGGAGCCTTCCATCATAAACGTGGCCAGGGTCCACGGCGACCCGGCAAAGCCCAGCAGCGCCGTCCGGTCGCCAAGTTCCTGGCGCACCATCCGCAGCGCCCGGTCCACATAACTTAATTTCTCGACCACGCACCCGACGGAAAGCCGGTCTATGTCCGCCTTGTTGGCCACCGCGAAGTCCATGATTACGCCGCCGGTTTCCTTGAAGCTGTAAGTCTGGCCCATGGCTTCGGGGATGACCAGAATGTCGCTGAACAGGATCGCGGCGTCAAAACCGAACCGGCGCACCGGCTGCAGCGTAACTTCGGCGGCGAGTTCCGGATTCTGGACGAGCTGGACAAAGGAGTAAGTTTCCTTGAGTTTGCGATATTCCGGCAGGGCGCGACCAGCCTGGCGCATGAGCCAGACCGGCGGGCGGTCCACCGATTGGCACCGCGCGGCGCGGCGGAAACGCGCGCGCGCGGAAATGGATTGTTCGGCGATCAAATTCATCGAATCAGGCGGGACGAATATCACATTTTTGCGCCAAAGGACAGCGGCTTTTCAAAATTCCCATAGCTCGGCTTCGAATGATTGGAGCGCCGACCTCCGGCGCGGCTTGCAGGGGTACGAGTCTCGATTTGTCCGAGCGGCAGTTTGAGCGCGAATTCCATCGTGCCATACCGGAGGTAGGCGCTCCACCGCCCAGGCTTGCGGCGGGCGCGGGGGAACTCGGGCCAAAAAAATCTTCGCAACTTTGGGCGAACCGCGGTTTTGAATCAAAACGATGGATTATCACACTCCAGAACAGCGGGAATCGCTGTGGCGTCGGAAGCTATCCGAGGCGGAGCGCCCGGAAATGCACGGCCAGCCGGAGCTGGAATTGGAGGCCCGGCTGACCGAGGCCCTCGCGCAACTGCCCAACGCGCCCGTGCCTTCCAATTTCACCGCACGTGTGCTGGCGGCCATTGAGCTCGACGAAGCGCAGTCGGCGCGGATCAGCGGCTGGCGTTGGGACTGGCATTCACTGCTGCCACGTTTCGCGGCCGTCGCTGCGGTGTTGTTTTTTACCGGCTTGGGGCTTCAGCATCATGAGCTCGCGCGGCACCGTTCGGAGTTGGCTAGGAGCTTGTCGGTGGTGGCCAGCGCCAGGACCGTGCCGAGCGTGGATGCGCTGGAAAACCTTGACGCCATACAGCGCATGAGCCAATCGGCGCATGCGGACACTGAATTGCTTGCCGCTCTCCAATGAGCCCTAAACGCCAGTCAATTTTTTGTCTGGCTTTGGTCGCGTTCGCCTTGGCGGCACCGGCGCAAACGAGCCAGCCTGTGCTCGTGAAATTTCGGCCCGCGATCACCAATATCCTGCCGCCATTGCCGGTCATCCCGTCGCCCGTGAATTTCTTCCGGCAGTTGCTCATGATGTCGCCTGCCGAACGAAACAACTCACTCACCAACCGCACGCCCGAAGCCCGCGCCATCATTCTGGCCAAAGTGCGGGAATATCAGGCTCTGGATCCGGATGAGCGTGAGTTGCGGCTCCGGGCGACGGAGTTGCGCTGGTTCTTGGTGCCTATGCTGCGCACAGCTCCGGCGGATCGCACGGGGCAACTGGCACGAATACCGCCGGAATTGCTGGATTTGGTCAAATCGCGGCTGACGGAATGGGACGCGCTGCCGCCGACGTTGCAGCAGGAGTTTCTGGCCAATGACCGCACGGTGCGCTATTTCACGCAAACGCCCCGCCCTGCGTCCGCCGATCCGGAGCAGCAACGGATCGCCGGACAATTCAATCAGTTTCTTGACCTGAAACCGGCGGAAAAGCAAAAGCTGCTGGGGACGCTTTCCGAGACCGAACGCGCGAAAATGGAACAAACCTTGAAGACTTTTGAGGCGTTGCCGGGGCAACGTCGCGCCCAATGTATTCGTAATTACGCGAAATTTGCCGGAATGAGCGGTGTCGAACGAAATGAGTTTTTGAAAAACGCTGAAAGTTGGTCCAAAATGTCGCCCCAGGAGCGGCAGGCGTGGCGCGATCTGGTGGCGCATGTGCCGGCGTGGCCGCCGCTGCCGCCCATCTTCCCGCCGTTCCCGCCCCACATCACGCCCAAAGTCGCAAAGTCAACCATGGCCACCAATTAAAAATTTGGGAGAAACCCGAAGCCCGAAAACCGGACCAGCGGTTCGTGCGAGGTTCACGCTCGCTTTTCCAGAACCAGGCGAAACCCATTTCGGATTTCGGCATTCGGATTTCTTTCAGCTTTCGGAGATCCGGGCTTACGATTTGCCCTCGCAGTTTCAAATTTCAATTCTGCCGCCGGCGGTCTAAGATTTGGCTGTGCATCCAATTGCGTTTCATCTCGGAAGCCTGCCCATCCGCTGGTATGGCCTCATGATGGCAGCGGCGTTCTTCGCCGGGCTGTGGACCGCCACGCGCCGCGCCCGTCTGGTCAATGTTTCCGGCGACCTCATCACCGACGTGACGCTCTGGCTGATGGTCGGCAGCATTGTCGGGGCGCGAACCGTCTATGTGACGACTTACTGGAAACGGGAATTCGCCGGCCAGCCGTTCTCGGAAGTTTTCATGGTCCAGCACGGCGGGCTGGTCTTTTACGGCGGCCTGATCGGGGCGTTCGCCGCCGGCGTGGGTTATTTGTGGTGGAAGAAACTGCCGGTGTGGAAAATTGCCGACGTGTTTGCGCCCAGCATCGCGTTGGGCAGCGTGTTCGGGCGCGTCGGCTGCCTGCTCAACGGTTGTTGTTATGGGCGCGCGTGTGATCTGCCCTGGGCCATCACGTTCACCAACCCGGAGGCGCACGAGTTGTCCGGCACGCCGCTGAATGAGCCGCGGCATCCGACGGAGATCTACGATGCGTTGTTGAATTTGATTTTATATCTCGGCCTGGCCTGGTGGTTTCGCCGTAAAAAATTCGACGGGCAAGTTTTTGCGCTGTATCTGATCGGCTATGCCGTCTGTCGCTCCGCCGTGGAAATTTTTCGGGGCGACTACCCGCCGGACCACATTCACGCGGGCTATTTCACCTCGGCGCAGCTTTTGAGCGTGCCGATTTTCGTCGCCGGCATGCTATTGTGGGTTTGGCGCTCGCGCCGCGCCGCGCCGGGTGCCAGCCGAAGCTAGCCGCTGGAGGATAGAAGATGGCAGGCGCACCCGATATTCATCCTTCACCTGCCAACCTCCAGCCTCCAGTTTTTCTGGCGGGGCCAACCGCGGTGGGAAAATCCGCCGTGGCGCTGGCGCTGGCGGAAAGCCTGGGTGGCGAAATCATCTCCGTGGATTCCATGCAGGTGTATCGCGGGCTCGACCGCGGGACCGCCAAACCCACGGCGGCGGAGCGCGCCCGCGTGCCGCATCACTTGATTGATGTTTGCGATTTGCGCGAGGCGTTTCACGCGGCGCAATTTGTCCGGCTGGCGCAACAGGCCGTGGAGGCCATCCAGGCGCGGGGCCGAACGCCCATTTTCTGCGGCGGCACGGGGCTTTATTTCACGGCCTTCCTGCAGGGCCTCGGCGGCGCGCCGCCCGCCGATGAAAAACTGCGCGCCAGGCTGGCCGCCACCCCGCTCGAAGAACTCCTGGCAGAACTTCAGGCGCGTGATCCCGCAACCTTCGCCGCGCTGGACCGCAAAAACCCGCGCCGGGTAGTGCGAGCCGTCGAGGTGATCCGGCTCACAGGCAAACCGTTTTCGGATCAACGCGCGGACTGGCAAGTTGAATCCCGCACCCTGCATCCCGGGTCACGAATGTTTTGCCTCACGCGCCAGCCGGTCGAATTGCGCCAACGTATCAACGAGCGGGTGGACGGAATGTTTTCCCGCGGTCTGGTGGAGGAAACGCGCCGGCTGTTGCCGTTGGGCCTGGCCGAAAATCAAACCGCGATGCAAGCCATAGGTTACCGGCAGGTGGTGGAATATTTGCACGGCGAGCGCGGGCTGCCGGAGACTATTGAACTGGTGAAATCCCGCACCCGCCAGTTTGCCAAGCGGCAATTGACTTGGTTTCGCCGGTATGGGAATTGCCGTTGGATGGAATTGGAACCGGGCGAAACGGTTATTGCAACGTTGGCTAGGATGATGGCATCACCGGCATCGTAGGCGTGGCATTGCCGATCGCCTGCGATTTTTCAGCCTCATCTTCTTCACGGTGCCAAAACCGTGATCTCGCGTGACGTATCGTGGGCAGCCCGGTCAAACGAGAATATGTCAAATTGTTCACTACCCCGGAGTCATGCCCTGAATCCGATTTTTTGGGGCTTGGGCTTCAACCGCCCGCGACAATTTTGACGATCTCCAGCCGGTCGCCCGGTTCCAGCCGCCGGCGAGAAAACTCCGATGGCGCCACCGCATCGCCGTTGTGCTCGACGACGACGCTGCGCGGCAGGAGTTTTTGCGCGACCAAGAATTCCTCCAGCGAGCAGGGCAGGGCCGTCTCGACTTTATTTCCGTTGGCAATCACGCTCTTCATGGCGCTGCCTTCTCTTCGCCCCGTTCCAGTGTCAACAGCTTGCCGTTCACTTCCACCCTGCTTTCTTCTTCGTGAATTTCCAGGCAGTGAACCAGCACGGATTGGGTGAGCAATTTGAGGGTCTTGTGGTCTCCCGCCGCAAATTCCTGCCCATTGATGACCGCCAGCTTTTCCCGGCCAAAGGCCATGATGCCGCTGAATTTCAGTCCCGCCGGCAGCGGACGCGGCCCGGCGACAAAGGGTGCGGCGGTGACAGTCGTCGGCAGCGGCGCCAGACTGGCATCGGCCTCAAACATTGCCTCGGTGCTGGTCTTGACCCAGTTCAAAACGTAATCGGTGCCGCCTTCACGCTCTACCGCGACGAGGTCCTTGATTTTTCCATTCGTATAGGTGTTTTTCAGGATGCGTTCCTGTCCGGAGGGTGATTTTTTCTGCTGCATGAGTTTGTAGGCTGTCAGTTCGCAGATCGCCTCGACCGTGTCGCCGTCAATGTGGTGGCTGGCGGGACAATTCTCATTGATCCACAAATGGGTGTATTCGTGGGCGGCGACCGCCTCCATTTCCTCGCGGCTGCGTCCGCTCAACATGACCACTTCGTGCGTCCAAGCGCCGTTGCCGCCCGGCCGCGAACTGGCGAAACCGAATTTGTGCAGGCCGTTGGCCTGGCCTTTCTCCGACCAATAATCCACGTCGAATAGATTCACCGTCACATCGGTGTTTTTCAAGGCAAACTGGGGTCCATACAAATCCACCACTTGGTCACGGACCTGGACAAAGAGATCTTTCGCCTGGTCCAGGTTCATGATGGCGTTCGTCTTGTCAAACCGGCAGATGAAGCGGCCGTCGCCGGTTTTGATGTGGCCGTCGCCGTCCTTCACTGGCAGGCCGCAAATCGAGCAGTGATCCGGGAGTCTTTCGCAGTCGTCGCAGATGGCCCCGCGCGGATGCAGCCAGAGGTGTCCCGTGAGCGGCCCCTTGCCGCAGACGACGCAGAAATAGTTCGTCGGCTCGGCGGAGGCAACCAAAACTGCCGCCAGTAAAATCAAAAGTGAAGCCAGTTTGCGCATCAGGCTTAAGAAAACAAATTATCAAACTCGTTATGCGTACCGATCCAAATCCATTCGATCGTATCGCCGGAACGGACACCCACAGCACGGTATTGATCGGAAATACGAACTGACCAAATGTCACCTCCGCCGTGGAGCTTCTTGAAACGCAACGACGGGTGATCGGGATTGTCAGCAAAGAGAAGATACGCCAAACGGGCACGGGCTTTGACCGACGGCGCGAGCCGCTCGTAAGCGCGCCAAAACGAAGGGCGTACCGTCGAGATCACAATTTGGACGGATCAAGCGTCTCAGCCTGGCCTTCACGTAATGCCTCGGCGGCGAATTTTTCCAGTTTGGGATACGTTCGTTTGGCGGCAATGATTCGCTCCCACTCGCGGTCGCCAGCCTGCTGCTGGAGGAATCGGGCAAAATCCACGACCGCGCGCGCCTTATCTTCCGGCAAGCCGTCCACAATCTCAATCAATTCTTGAACTGCCGCACTCATGGGGAAAGACTAAACCGCCGAATGGAAATCGGCAAGCACAGCCACAACGAAATAATTCATGGCTTCACAAAATCATTCGAGGCGCTATTGAAAATGATGTCATCCGCATCACCGAACTTTTGATTCAGGCCAGCGGAATGAATGATAAAATTGGTGGGCCCCAAGAGCTCAAATCGGTAGGGTGTTTGCCAAGAAATCACGCCGTCAGCGCCGCATCCCAGTCCTTCCACACCGGCTCGTAGCCGAGTTTGCGGATGCGCGCGGCCACTTCGCCGGGCGGGCGCTCGTCGGCCACGTTGAACTGGCCGGTCGCATTCGTCGCGTGGCCCTCCTGCGGCGCCCACTCGCTCGCGCCGGACGCCAATTCTTTGATGATGCCGCGCTCGGTATGGTGGATTTTGTCCCTGCCCGCGCCCGTGTAACCGCCCGGTTCGGTGCGCGCGCCGGCGCTCATCATCGTCACGCCCAGCGCCATTAGACCGTCGCGCAGCTTCGGAGTTTCGCGGGTCGAGAGCACGATGCCCACGTCTGGAAACATCAGCCGCAGCGCGCAGATAAGCTGTGCCATCTCGCGGTCGCTGATGTGCGTGAGCGCCTGGAACTCGCCCGCGCACGGACGAATCCGCACCGTGGAAATGGTCAGCGCAGCCTTCCAGCAGTTGCGCAGCAGATAATCCGCGTGCGCCGCCGCGCTCAAGGCTTCGTAACGCCAGTCGGCCAGGCCATAGAGCGGACTGATGCCCAGCCGGCGAAAGCCGGCGGCATAGGCACGTTCCGGCGTTTCCAGCCGCCAGTCAAAATTTCGTTTCGGCCCGGCGGTATGCATCTCCGCATAGACCTTGCGGTCGTACGTTTCCTGATAAACAACCAGCCCGTCCGCGCCGGCTGCGACGAGCGGACGGTAGTCCTCCGTTTCCATGGGCCCGACCTCCAGCGAGAGGCTGGGCCAATCGGGGTGCAGGGCCGCCAGGCAATCGCGCAGGTAGTGGCTGGAAACGAATTTGGGGTGTTCGCCCGCCACCAGCAGCAGGTTGCGGAACCCTTGCGCCTGCAAGGCCTCCGCCTCGCGCTTCACCTCGTCGAGCGAGAGCGTGACGCGCAGAATCGGGTTGTCCCGCGAAAAGCCGCAGTAAGTGCAATTGTTGACGCACTCGTTGGAGAGATACAGCGGCGCGAACAGGCGGATGACCTTGCCGAAACGCTGCTGGGTCATCATATGGGCGCGGTGGCCGAGCGTTTCCAGGATTTCCGAAGCGGCGGGTGAAATAAGCGCGGCGAAATCGGCCAGCGAAAGCCTGGTTTTCCCGGCCGCCTCGCGGGCGGCGGCGGAGCTGGTGGCCAGCGACCGCTTGACCAGCGCGTCCAGCGGCAACGAGTTGAATTCAGCGACAAAACTCACGGAGACAATCTAGCAAGAATTTGGATGAAGTCGAGGGCGCAGACAGTCCAATATTGGGCAAAAAGTAGTTGCGCACACTCTGGCGGGGAAAGAACTACTACGCCGGCCCTGCTGATTTCAATTATGACTTGGGGCCATACAGTGGCTACAACACAAATTTCAACACCGGAGCGTATCCCTACACATCGGGCGGAACAGGGCAAGCGGATGCAGGATACCATTGGCCGCTTTCGAACTGACTTGGAAGCGGAGTTGCTTCAACTGCGCCGTGAACTACAGACGCAAACCTACACGCCCGGCGCCTACCGCGAAACCACCATTACCCGTCCCAAACGCCGGATGATCATCGCCGCGCCGTTTCGGGACCGGAACGTGAGCAACCGTGTGTTGCCCGGCGGCAGTTGGAACAACAACGCCAACAACGCACGGTGCGCCAATCGCGACAACAACAACCCGGACAACGCCAACAACAACATTGGCTTTCGGTGTGTGAGGGGGATTCGGGAGGGGGCGGGCGGCCACACCTGTCCGCTTCGAGCGGGCGGAGTGTGCCAGTCCACGGACTGCCGCAGCGTCCCGAGCGAAAGCCCACCGGTCGCAGCCTGTTTCCCGGAGTATTTGCCGGGGAACGAATACGCAGGAGTCATCGGGGCTGGTAGCTGGAAGATCAGCGAACGCCCCGATGACGATCTGCGAAAGCCGTCTTTGCCAATTCACGCGCTGCGGATTGGGACAATCCGCGCTCCGGGCAAAGTGGCTGCGGGTCACAGACCCATACTGCCAAGTCGCCGAGATAGGCTACAACGCGCCGCGCCGCAGATTTCTCCCGATTCCATCGGAACTGTATCGCGGGTTTCCAAACCCGCTGGCCGTTGCGGCTCCAACGCACTCGAACTGCCGACGCTCCGCCGATTTGGAAATCGGCGATACGGCAGGTTTGGAAACCTGCGGTACAGTAGTGTATCCTACACACCTGGCAGTAAGCATTAACCTAATATTGTGAAAAGATCTGCAAAACTCGCCTTTTTAATTGATTTTTCGCATCGTTTCGCGTCTTACGATGCAGACAAGCCCGCCAATTTAATCAAAATAATGTTGCCGCTTATGGGTCACAGACCCGGGCTCCGTCCGCAATATGCAAAACTCGCGTCAAGTTTTTTTCCAGACGTAGCGAAACAGGAGCACGCGCAGGGCGGCGGCCAGCGGGATGGCGAGCACACCGCCGAGAATGCCGCCGAGCAGCTTGGTCCCCGCCATCACGGCAATGATGATCACCATCGGATGCAGGCCCACGCGGTCCTTCATGATTTTGGGCGAGATGACGACACTTTCCAGCGTTTGCACCACCACGAACACGCCCAGCACCATCACTGGATGCGGCCAGTCGCCAAACTGCACCAATGCCAGCGTCAGGGCGGTCACGCAAAGCATGATCGCCCCCAGAAATGGAATCATGGCCAGCAAGATCGCGACGAAGCCGAGCAGCAGGGCGTAATTCAAGCCGACCAGGAGAAAACCCGCGGTGTAAAGCACCGCATCGCTGATGGCCACGAGCAACTGACCGCGGAAAAACGCGACGAGCAACTGGCTGATGGCCTCCAGCACAAACACCAGTTCCCGGGTTGCGGACGAATCCCGCAACGGCAGGTAATGTTTCCACCGGCTTTGGATCCGGCTCTTTTCCAGCAGAAAATAAAACGCGTAAACCGGAACCAGCGCCAATCCGGTCAGCAGGCTGAAGCCGGACGCGACTCCCGCCACGCGTTTTAGCAGCCAAGTGCTCATTTCCGGCAGGTTGCCCGTCAACCAGCCGGTTGCGGAAGCAAGCGCGCTATTGGGCGGATGGCTGGCGGCGCTGGCGTTTGCGGCTGGCGGCGGCAGGAAGTGGCGGAGAAAATCCGGCGGTTGCGCCAGGAGATGGTTGATGCGGTCTTGCAGGCGTTCGGAGTATTCGGGCACTTTTGCCGCCAGCTGCGCCGTTTCCATGACGACCTGCGGCACCACGTTGGCGAGCACCCCCAGCAGCACCGCAAAAGCGAAAACAAACACCAGCAAAATGGCGTGCGCGCGCGGAACTCTTCGGCCCTCCAACATATCCACCACCGGCGAGAGCAGGCACGCCACCACCGCCGCAATCGCCAGCGGCCACAGCACCGGGCTTAATAACTCGACTATCGCCCCCAGCCCCCACACCGCCCCCGCCATGAGCGCCAACAGCGCCGCCACCGCCAGTCCGGTCAAGGCAAACCAGATGATGCGCGACTGTTGTTCCGTTGGTGTCGTGAGCGGCATAAATTCCTCCAGCCGGGTTTGAGTTTCGCGGATTATCCCAGGTTCGAGCAAGCCGGAATTTGAAATCTCATGTTTGAAATCCGCGGCAACCCCTTGGCCAGCGAGGCAATCTTGCAGGGTTCAGTTCCCGGTATGATTCCGTGTCGCCAGCGCTTCGCGCCGCGCCTGCTCGTCCCGCTCCTTCTCCGCCGCGGCGCGGCGCAGGGGCTGGCTGGCTGGCAGATTGGCGAGCAATTGCTTTTGGAAAGCCGTGGCGCGCTGCTTTTGTCCCTGCTCCTGGCGAACGCGGTCGTTCAAATGCCGCTGACCTTTGATTTCGGAATTCTGCAGCGAATCCGCCCAGCCGCGCACCTGGCGCGCACAGTTTTCGGCAACGGATCTCAGATTGGAGATTTGAGAATTCAAATCCGCCGGCCAGTTTGCGTTGCTGGCCAGGCGCAATTTCAAGGTGAGCATGGAACGCACTTCGCCCGCCGAACCCCGGGCAATGTAAATGAATTGCAGCAACTCATTCGTCGTGCCGCGCTCAAATCCTTCCGCGACATTATTCGACGCCGACAAAGCCGCTCGATCCAGTTGATCGCGATAGCCGGAAGTGACTTTGAGGGAGGAACTTTCAAGGAGATATTCCGTCTGCTCGTAAAGTTCGGCGGCCTTCGGCCAGACGGGCAGGTCTTCAAATCGGTCGTAGGTCATGGTTGATTATAGGGTTCGATGATTGTGGTTGTGCTCCAAGGAATACGAAATCTCAAATGTCCCTGTAAAACTTAGTTCGCTTGTCCCAGCTTCTTGGACTTCTCCGTCGCCGCCCGGACGGCGCTCATCACCGTGGCGCGGAGCCGGCCCTTTTCCAATTCATACAGGCCTTCAATCGTCGTGCCGCCGGGGCTGGTGACCTGGTCTTTCAGCGCCCCAGGATGCTGGCCGGTTTCCAAAACCATTTTCGCGCCGCCCAACACCGTCTGGGCGGCCAGCCGGGTGGCCACGTCCCGCGGCAGGCCCGCCGACACCCCGCCATCGCTGAGCGCTTCGATGAACTGATAAACATACGCCGGGCCGCTGCCGCTCAATCCGGTCACCGCGTCGAGCAGGCTTTCTTTCACCGGCACGGCCACGCCCACGGCGGATAGAAGTTTTTGGGCCAGACCGCCATCGGCGGCGGTGGCATGTTTGCCCGGCGCAAAACCGGAGGCCCCGGCGCCCACCAGCGCGGGCGTGTTGGGCATCACGCGTACGACGCGCGCTCCCGCAGGCAGGGCGCTTTCCAATTTTGCCAGCGTCACGCCGGCCGCAATCGAAATGAGCAGGTGATGGGGGCTGAAAGCGACGGCGATTTCGGCCAGGGCGGCGGCCACTTGATCGGGCTTGGTGGCGAGGATCAAGACCGTTGCCGCCCGGGCGGCTTCCAAGTTGGTGGCAAATGTTTGGGCGCCGGTTCCCGCGGCAAAATGCTCGCGTGCCGCCGCATACGGATCGGCGGCGCAAAGCTGGTTCGCCTTGAGCAGTTTAGCGTTGAGGAAGCCTTTGGCGAGCGCGCCGGCCATCTTGCCCGCGCCGAGAAAACCGATTTTCAGTTGAGCCATGCAGGATTTGTAGCAAGCGAAGGCGTCTGACGGAAGCCAAAAGGCGCAGCCGCAAAGGCGGGTTTGAGACAGAAATCTTCAATCGTCGGTTTCTGCCTATTTTTCCGCGAAATGGTATCTAGCTGAGGAATTTGGTTTCGTGCCCGGATTCCGTCGTCTCTGCAGGACGAATTCACTTCTGCCGCGGTACCAGACACTGGCGTGTCTGGCTAATCTCCGGTGCCCTTTCAGGGCCAAGCGGATGTCCGCGGGTTCCTCGCGCTTCGATTTCTGCTTTCAGCCTTCCCAATTTCTGCTTTTCCCCGGGTTGCTTTCCTTGCTTGTTTTCAGCGGAAACAAGGTTATGCTTTGGCCGCTCGCGAAAAATGTCCACCAACCGCAAATCCTGGGATACATTTGAGGCCATGCGCGCCGCCGCAGAGGAGGGCGACGCGCAGGCGCAATGCTATATGGGCGTCTGTTACCAAAACGGCCAGGGCGTGGAACAAAATCACCAGGAAGCAGTGCGTTGGTTCCGCCGGGCGGCCGACCAGAATGATTCCGTGGCGCAATGTTATCTTGGCGTCTGCTACTGGATGGGCCAGGGCGTGCCCCAGGAGTTTGGCGAGGCGGCCAAATGGCTGCGGGAGGCTGCCGAACAAGGCGATCCGGCGGCCATGTTCAATCTCGGAATGCTGTACGAAACCGGCCAGGGCGTGCCCCAAAATTATGCGGCAGCCGTCAAATGGTACCGCGAATCGGCGGAACGCGGTTATCCGGCGGCGCAATTCAATCTGGGCGTCTTCTATGAGACCGGCCAGGTGGTCCCGCAGGATTTTGCCGAAGCCGTGAAATGGTACCAAGCCGCCGCCGAACAGGAACTTTCGGACGCTCAATGCAATCTGGGCCTATGTTATCAGACTGGCCGCGGCGTGGCCCAGAATTCCGCCCTGGCCGTCAAATGGTTCATTCGGGCCGCGCGGCAGGGCAACAAAACCGCGCAACACAATCTCGGGGTGCATTATGCCATTACGGAGCAGGACGAGGCCACCGCCGCCGAAGCCGCGAAGAATACGCCGCGCTGAAATTTAGGATTTAAGGCGTAACCTCCCGGTGGCTGGGCGACGCGGTCCAACGCGCTTCCCGTAATTGGGGCCTTAGCTATTTCGCGCCAGCGTCTTGGACTGCGCCCAGTCCTCTGGCGCTTTTCTCCCGTCCGCCGACCCGCGCCTTTTTGTCAAAAAACCGCACTTGGATAAATCAAGTCATGAGCCCGGGCCCGGCAAATGCAATATCATCCCGCCAGTTCGGCAAGTTTTTTCTTTGCGCATCTTCCATCAATCGTCTCTGCCGCCACTTCCCATCCTTCCGCGAGGGAGCCGGCCCGGCCGGCCACCAACAGCGCCGCGCTCGCGTTGAGCAGCACCGCGTCGCGCTTGGGTCCGCGCTCCTCGCCGCCCAAGATACGCCGGATGATTTCCGCGTTCACGAATTTGTCCCCGCCGCGCAAATCCGCCAGCGTGGCCGGTTGCAGCGGGAATTCAGCCAGCGTCAACACCGAGGTGTGGAAGCCCCGCTCCTGGTAAAATTCCGCGATCTGGCTGTCACCCAGCGTGGACAATTCATCCAGGTATATTCGGACTGCGGATTTCGGACCTCCGATCTCTGACTTCTGATCTCTGACCTCTGACCTCTGGCCTACGTCCTCCGATTTCCGCACTTCGCACTCCGCACTCCGCACCGCCACCTCCCCCGAGACCACCATGCCGCGCCGGGCGCCCAGGGTTTGCAGCGCGTGCGCCATCGGTACGCAGAGTTCCGGTCGCGGCACGCCCACCAGCATGGCGGTAGGCCGGGCCGGATTCAAAAGCGGACCCAGAATGTTGAAAATCGTCCGGCGGCCGCGGCTGGCGCAAATTCTTCGCGCGTGGGCAATGTGCTTGAAGGCCGGATGGAAATTGGGTGCGAAGAAAAACGCGAACTGATGCTCGCGCAAGGAGGCCGCCGCCTCCGCTGGCGTCAAATCCACCCGGATGCCAAGCGCCTCGATCACATCCGCGCTGCCGACGGACGAGGTCACGGCGCGGTTGCCGTGTTTGGCCACGGCCACGCCGGCGGCGGCGCAGAGAATGGCCACGGTGGTGGATATATTGAACGTGCTGAGGTGATCGCCGCCGGTGCCCACCACGTCGAGAATCTCCCGCGACGCCCGCCAGCCCGGATCAATGGGCGGCGGAATGGATTTTTCGCGCAGCCCGGCGGCAAACGCGGCGATTTCCCCGGGCGTCTCGCCTTTTTCCGCCAAGGCCGTCAGAAAGTCTGCCTTGATTTCCGCCGCCATGGCTTCATCGATCAACTGCACGACCGCGGCTTGAATTTCCGCCGCGGACAGGTCCGCCCTACCGGCCAGTTGTTTTGTAAGGATTTCCAGCACGGCACGATTCTATGCCGCCGCGCGAAAGTCACAAACTCAAATTGCTTCAACGCCGGAAATTATCGTAACTTAAGGGTTGCGAATGCTGTCTCAATTGGGAAGCAAAGCAAAGCAAGTGAAAGAAAACTGAACTATGGCAGAGCATTCTAGCGGCAACTGGTGGAAATGGCTTTTGGCCCTCGCGGTCCTCGCGGCGGCCGGCGGCGGATATTGTTACGCCCACCACCGCAAAGCGCAGCCGCTGGTGTACAAGACCGAGCCGGTGCTGCGCGGCGAACTGATCAAGGAGGTTACGGCCACGGGCACGCTGAATCCCGTGGTGAACGTGACCGTCGGCAGCCAGGTGTCCGGACGCATCAGCAAGTTGAACGTGGATTGGAACTCGGTGGTGAAATCCAACCAGGTCATCGCCGAAATTGATCCCGCCACCTATCAGGCGGCCGTGGAGCAGGCCAAGGCCGACCTGGCCAATGCCGAGGCCAACCTGGAATTGCAGCGGGTGGAGGCGAATCGCAGCAGCGATTTGTTCACGAATAAACTGATTTCCGGTTCCGATTTTGACACCGCCGTGGCCAATCTGCATGAAGCCGAGGCCACCGTGAAAATCAAGCAGGCATCCCTCTATAACGCCACGGTGAACCTCAATTATTGCAAAATCGTGTCGCCGGTGGATGGCGTGGTGATCCTGCGCGCGGTGGAACTGGGCCAGACCGTGGCCTCCAGTTTCAGCACCCCGACGATTTTTCAAATCGCAAATGACCTCACGAAAATGCAGATTGATTCCAGCGTGGCGGAGGCGGATGTCGGCGGCGTGATCGAGGGCCAGGAGGTGACTTTCACGGTGGATGCGTACCCGGATCGGACGTTCAACGGCAAGGTGACGCAGGTGCGCAATTCGCCGGTGACGGTGAACAATGTCGTGACGTACGACTGTGTCATTGGAGTGACCAACGCGGACTACAAGTTGAAGCCGGGCATGACTGCGAATGTGTCCATCACGGTCGCCCACCGCGACCACGCGCTGACCATCCCCAACGGCGCGCTTCGGTTCCGCCCGCCGGATACCGCCGTGGTGGACACCAACTCGGCACTCGCGCCGGCGCCGCTGGCAACCAACGGCGGCGGCAGTCTGGCCGGTGGTCCGGGCGGCCACCACGGTGGTGGGCATGGGCACGCCGAACATTCGACCGTGCATACCGTTTATGTGCTGGTGGATGATGGCCAGGATCAAAAATTGCAGCCGGTGCAAATTCGGACCGGCATCAGCGATGGCATCTCCACCGAAGTGGTTTCCGGCTTGGATGAAGGCGCGAAAGTGGTCACCAGCGCCTTCGCCACCGCCGCCTCCGCGCCGGCCACCCAGTTTGGCGGCGGCTTCCCCCGCATGCGCTGAACCCATTGACCAGGATGCGCGAATTCACATTTCACCGATCTCGCAGCACGCAACACGGCGCCATTTTGCCATGAACGCAGTCATCAAACTCGACTCCATCCACAAGGTGTATCACACCGGGGAAGTGGACGTCCATGCGGTGCGCGGCATTTCGCTGGACATTCTGCCGGGCGAATTTGTGGCCATCATGGGTTCGAGCGGTTCGGGCAAAAGCACGCTCATGAACATGATTGGCGCGTTGGATCGGCCGACCGGCGGGCATTATTGGCTGGATGGCGTGGACGTTTCCACGCTTGACCGCGACGCGCTGGCCGACGTGCGCAACGCGAAAATCGGCTTTGTTTTCCAGGGCTTCAACCTGCTCTCCCGCACGTCGGCGCGGGAAAATGTCGAGATGCCGATGCTGTACAACCGGCACCGCATTCAGTCGCACGAGCAGCACAAGCGCGCCATTTACGCACTCGAACTGGTCGGGTTGGGCCCGCGCGCAGACCATCATCCCAACCAGCTTTCCGGCGGCCAGCAACAACGCGTGGCCATTGCGCGCGCGCTCGTCAACCAGCCCACGCTGCTGCTGGCCGACGAACCGACCGGCAATCTGGACACCCAAACCAGCATCGAAATCATGGGCGTATTCCAGAAGCTGAATGACCAAGGCATCACCATCATTATGGTCACTCACGAACTCGACATCGCCCGCTATACCAAGCGCATGGTGATTTTACGCGACGGAGAAATCGTAACCGACAAAACGGTCCAGGACCGTTCCGTGGCCGGCCAGGAATTGCAGCGGCTGCGCGCCGCGCAACAAGCCGTCAAACTTGCCGCATGAGAATCTTTGCCTCGCTGAAAATCGCCGGCCGCGCGCTCCGCCGGAACAAGATGCGTTCTTTGCTGACCATGCTCGGCGTCATCATCGGGGTCGGCGCGGTCATCGGCTCGGTGAGCCTGACCTCCGGCGCCACCAAGCAGGTGGAGGACCAGGTCAGCAGCCTGGGTTCGAGCGTGGTGACGATTTTTTCCGGCAACTTCACCAGCGGCGGCATGCGCGGAGGCTGGGGCAGCGCGCCCACGCTCCTCGTGGCCGATGCCCAGGCGATTGCCACTTTGACGAATGTCGTGGCCGTGAGCCCCGAGGTGCGTGACCGCGAGCAAGTCCTGGCCAACGGTCTCAATTGGAATACGCAGGTGCTCGGCGAATCGCCGGACTATCCGCAAATCCGCAATTGGGGCATGGCCAGCGGCTCGATGTTTTCCGATCTGGACGTACGCACCCTGGCCAAATCCGCCGTCATCGGCAAAACGGTCGCCGATGAATTATTTCCCAACGAAAATCCCATCGGCCAGACGATCCGCATTCGCAATCTGCCATTCCTGGTGGTGGGCCAACTGGCGGCCAAAGGATTCAATCTTTTCGGCCAGGACCAGGACGACGTGGTACTGGTGCCCTACACCAGTCACATGCACCGCATCACCACCCGCACCTTCCTCAACGATATTCTGGTCGAAGCCGCCAGCGACGAGGCGATTGATGGCGTGCAGCAGGATATCACGGATCTGCTGCTTACCCGGCATCGCAGCAAGGAGCAGGATTTCACGGTGCGCACCCAGCTGGAACTGATGCAGATGTTCACCTCGGCCTCGCGGACGATGGGCTTTCTGCTGGCCGGCGTCGCCGCGGTTTCACTGGTCGTCGGCGGCATCGGCATCATGAATATCATGCTGGTCAGTGTCACCGAACGGACGCGGGAAATCGGCATCCGCATGGCCGTGGGCGCGCGGGCGGCGGACATCCTGATCCAGTTCTTGATTGAAGCTGTCACTTTGAGCGCCATCGGCGGCTCCATCGGCATTATCGGCGGGGTCGGCTTTTCCAAAATTGTGGCCTACATGAAAGGCATGCCCACGGTCACGCCGGTCATGTGGATTATCATCGCTTTCGTGTCCAGCGCGCTGATCGGCATCGTTTCCGGCTTTTATCCCGCCTGGAAAGCCTCCAAGCTCGATCCGATTGATGCGTTGCGGTACGAATGAAACGTTGAAGTGTGGAACGTGATGCGTGATGCGTGATAGGTAATGCAATTAGCATGCCGCAACGTTTTGACGCTTTAACGCTTTAAAAATATTCAATGACAACCGAAGTTCTTTCCACCCGCACGCCGGAACTCTTTCAAGCGGCGGTGCTTCGGGCTGCCGATTTGTTGCGCGCCGGCCAAGTGGTGGCGCTGCCGACGGAAACCGTCTATGGCCTCGCCGCCAACGCGCTGGATGAAAAAGCCGTCGCCAGGATTTTCCAAATCAAGGGCCGGCCCGCCCATAATCCCATCATCGTCCATGTGGCGGGGGGTGACATGACGAAAATCTGCGTGCGTCAATGGCCCGGGCTGGCCGAAAAAATGGCCCGGGCATTCTGGCCGGGCCCGCTCACTTTGGTCCTGGCGCGCGCGGATAAAATTCCCGCTGCGGTCACTGCGGGCGGCGACACGGTGGGCATCCGCTGGCCGGCACATCCTTTCATGCAGGCGGTCATCCGCGAGTGTGGATTTCCGCTGGCGGCGCCTAGCGCCAATTTGTCGAACCGTATTTCCCCGACCAACGCGGGCCATGTTCTGGCGCAACTTGGCGGCGGCCTCCCCCTGATCGTGGATGGCGGCCAATCGCAGGTCGGGATTGAATCAACGGTGTTGGATTTGACGGTTTCGCCGCCGCGCATTTTGCGTCCGGGGATGATTCACGCGGAATCGCTGGCCGCCGCGGGATTGCCGATTGCCGAGAGCCAATTGCCAATCCATTCCGGTTCGCTCAAGAGTCCCGGCTTGCTGAAAAAACATTATGCCCCAAAGGCGAAGCTGTTGATTTTGAACTGGCGCGACGAATCGGATTTGCAAGCACAAATTGGCGTTCGGCAATCGGCGCTCGGCAGGCTTCATGTTATTGCGCACACGATAATTCCCTCCAGTTTCCGGGCGGCCAGCCTCAGCGTGATCCCGCATGACGCGGAGGCTTTTGCGCGAGCGTTGTACGCGGAACTGCATCGCTGCGACGCGGCGGGCGCGGAAACCATTGTCGTGGAAGCGCCGCCGGATTTGCCGGCCTGGTCGGGCGTGGCCGACCGGCTGCGACGCGCAGCCGCCTAGCCCGGATATTTCATAGCTGGGCTTGATTTCCGGCAAAAATGGCGCTGCGGCGTGGAAAAAGCGTCTGGGAGGGTGCCGTTTTGAGGAAGGTGGACTCAGTTGCCTTGCCAAGCTGGAAGAATTT